>Ga0070731_10004631_pt1 | contig 11715 bp, 9 predicted proteins | sample Coa_R1_2_FD_66448 | JGI IMG/M metagenome (GOLD analysis project Ga0070731, IMG submission 66448) | Surface soil microbial communities from Centralia Pennsylvania, which are recovering from an underground coalmine fire - Coalmine... | ecosystem: Environmental > Terrestrial > Soil > Unclassified ... | reverse complement strand
ACACCGATACCTGTATATTCTACAATCAAGAGTGCGTCGTTATACTTAGTTGCCATCGCCACTAATTCATTTCCAAAATCTTTGGTAGATAACTGCCCATAGTATTCAGCGACTTGTTCGAGGGAATCTATATCAATAACATGCGCCGCAGAATTATCCATTCCGTCTCCACGGGCTACGTCGGCGCATACAATGTAATTATGTCCTTCTTCTGCTCTCTTAAATATCCACCACTCTTCGCCACGTTCTGCTTCCATTCTATCATGAACCATATCTTTATTTTCTTCGTATTCTTTGAGAATCATCAAATCAACAACGTTAGTTCCTGATGATAGAAAGTCGCAATCACACTCCTGATTAGCACCCTTTACTCCCAACTGCTTAGTTTGCTCGTCTCTCCATCGTTGGTCACGTTCTGGATGTAATTGCCAAGGCAACTTCAAAGTCTTGAAATCATTTTTCTTTTTATCGGCATCGACCCACATTTTGTGAAACCAATTTCCAACACCATTTGGAGTTGATAGAACGATTGCTCTTCCACCGGTTGATAGAGTGTTATAACATGAAGTCCAAATATCGGCGGCTTCGTCAATGAAGGCTGCTTCGTCAATAATCAACAAACTCAATGCTTTTGAACGACCGGCATCTTTAGATGAAGATGTTGCCGCAATTTGTGAACCATTTTTAAATCTAAGTGACATATGGTTATTTGTAGTTTCCTCAACTTTTAACCATGATGGCAAATGTTCATTAGCAAAACGAACCTTCGTAACAATTTCTTTTGAAACTTCCTGTTTAATGGAAATGACTAGAACGCTTTTATCACTGTTAAAAATTGATAACCATAATGCGTATGCCGCAACTAAAGTCGTAATACCCAACTGACGTGATTTGAGAATTAACAAAAATCTATCATCATGAAAATGCTGCAAAGCATTTTCTTGAAATGGAAATAAATCGAACGGTATGGTTCCCTTATTTGGATGTTGAATCTTTACATACTTACGCATGAAATAAATTGGGTCTTCCATACATTTCTTCGTTTCTTCACGAATTATATCTCTTAGATTTGGTGTTGACATATTATACCTTTAGTTCTGCTTCGTAATCAGCAATTTCTTTTTCAATTTTTTCTAACTCTGCTGTAACTTTAACAAGGTCTTCTTGAGCATCAATCAACCATTGTGGATTTGACCGTCCTGAAAAAACTATTTCTGTTCCGTCTTGTAATGTTTCACTAATTTTGCCTGACTCGTTTTCTAGGAAGTGAATTGATTCTAAAACTTTATCTTTGAAATCTCTCAAGGCAGAACGGTGATTTTTTAAGACTTTAGATTTTTGATACTGTTCCCATTTGCCGTTTGTCCTATAAGTCATCTCTTCCAATTCAAGACATTCGTAACATTTATTGGTTTTAGCAAATACTTTGTGGTCGAGTCGGTTGCCGTAATTTCTTACATTCATTCCACACCCAGAACATTTTGACGCACTGTTGATTGCATCCAAAATAGGAGTATCTTTAGAATTGATTTGAACGTCTCTGCCGTTTTTACGTTGAAATTTTCTGCCGGATTTGTCTTCCCAAACTTCCCCTTCTTTCCTTTCAGCGGATGCTGCGGTGTAGCCTACTTGTATAAATGGGTTTTCGCCATCTACCACTTGTTGAATTGTTTCTAAATTCCATTTACGTCTTGCCATAGATTAGTCCTTTGTATTATATAGTTTACAGAAATCCTTCATTTTATTTATAATAACATGACTTATGGACTTGTTTCTATAACCTTGGAACCAGTTACAAAATAGATTTTTCGACCTGCTAGGGCATCATACTGAGAGGCCAGTGATTGTATTGTAACAACCGTAGAATCTAGTCTATTTGTTCCATCCCCTATTGTAAGATATACGTATTCGCTATCACCGCTAATATCAACAATAGGGTCAAAAACTAACGCTCCATCAGCACGAACGGACACAATTCTACTTTGACTTATCTGAGGATTGCCTGGTCTTGGAACAAGATTTGGGATAAATATATCTCCATCTTGAACAAAAATACTTTGTGAAACATACAAACTTCCTGAAACATGTAGGTCTTGGTAACTACCGCCGCCAGGAATAAATGGAATCAAAGTGCTACCTGACGGGTCAAAACTTTGAATGACGTTCAAATTGGAATAGATTAAATTATTGTTGATATCAAACAACTCCGCTTTGATTTGAAACGTTTCGTTTGCTACACTTATTGGCCAAGGAATTTTTGTGGAATAGATGTCGGGAGAAAATCCATCATCACCATACACTGCTATACCGATATTTTTAATGTAGGTGTTACACAACGTAGGAACAACGACCAACGTGCCAAAGATATCATTTTGTGGAGTATAAAATGTATATGCGTCAGTAAAATCAATAGTCGAGCCTGTGGAATTAGCAACAATTTCAGCAATCTTAACTCCATAAGTAGGGGTATATGTTTGTTCGTTTGAAACGCCCGGATATGAACTTGTGATATAAAGTGCAAGTGTTGCTCCCATCTCTGTAGGCACTTTTTGAATCACTGCCGATACGTCAATTGCATATTGAACGTTGGCTTTAAACACCATGAAGTTTGAATCGTATGCAGAACCGGATTCTGCTAGAAATTGGTCCATGTCAAACGGGACGTAAATGGCATCTCTGTTCGTTGGAACCGAATCGTTCTTTACCATGAAATAATCGGTTGTAGGAGGAGTTATGGCCGACACTAACATACTATTTGCCGCATAACTTGGAGTATAATTCAGACTGATATTATTTGAACTGGTGAACCAATATCTGTTAATGTGTTGTTGATTGTAGAACTGACCTAACAAAGCAAAATATTCATTCTGACTAAAATCATCAATCAATACTTGGTTTGGTTGAATAGGTTCGTCAGCAATTACGGAGAAGTCGGCATTGTCTAACAAACTTTTTCTGTAAATTTTGTGTCTAGCAACGTAACCAGAAAATGCTCTGATGTTCGTATAAGAAATGTCGGCATAGGATTGTTTGATTATGTAGGTTACACCACCGATGGTTGTGGTTTGATAACTGGCTGTTGAATTGTTGTAATTAATAAACGGATAATCAATTTCAAAAGTAGCATCAACTATGTTAGTTATGGTCTGATTGCCGAATCCATCCAAATAATAAAACGGACTGTTTATTTGAAGTGTTGAATTGTTTAGAACATTTGTAACTGTGTAGGATGCTGTGATTGATACAGGAATTACAGTAAGAGAAGATGGGGATTGAATACTGTTAATGTTCAATGTTACCGTAGCACCATTCATCTGAAAATTGAACGCATTCATGTCTGGCGTAGAATTTATAACGAGAGGACTCGTTAAAATCAAGCGGTAATCGACACTTACGTTAGCAGAATTAACTGTGGATTGATTTGTGCCCTTAGTAGGTGTTACAGCCAAACCAGTTACGTGTCCTGTTAACGAGGCATTACTAACCAAGTTTTGAGAAATGTCGGAACTTAAAACAGGCAAATCGGCAGACTGAACTTCAAGAGTAGGAGTCTGATAAAATCTAACTCTGGAATGATTCGCTTGAGTTTTACTAATTACAACATTCTGCGTCCATTTAACAGTCTGACCAGTTGTAAGTGTTCCGTAAAGGATAATTTTTCCGACTCCATCGGCCGTATCTCCATAAACGTGAATAGAAACGATTGTAGCATTTCCTTCTTTATATGCGTTACCAACGGTGGAATCGTCGGTATAAGTAGCCATTTCTATGAACAAATTGTTCCCTTGGGCATCCAAACATTCCATTAAGATTTCACTGTTTGGGGATAGGAAAGAAGAGCCGTTTATGGCAATAGGATTCTTACCAGCAGTAAGGGTAGAATTGAATTCAGAGACGACAAAGTAACGTGAAAGATAGTCCGTATCAATCACGTCCGCTTGTTTAGTGTAGAGGCCGTAACTAACGCCTTTGACGCCAAAACTATCCAATAAATTGAGTGCCATGCCTATAAATAGGCAAAATTACACGAAATTTACCTTAGAAACCCCATTATCTTTAGTTACTTCAATGTGATTATCAACCATATCCCTTAATGCTTCAAGGTGAGAAATTATCAAAATGAAGTCAAAACTACTCTTCAAATATGCGAATAGAGAGGACATTTCTGCTAGATTTTCAGCATCCAAAACACCGAATCCTTCATCCAAAACAAGGAAGTTAGGTCTTGGTAGATTGGATATATTAATCAACGCCACACGGATTGCCAGAGACAGAGCAAACCTTTCGAATCCGCTTGTAAGACTCATTAACCACTTTCTACCATCATAAACGATGTATGGAATTATATCGGTTCCATCAGTTTCAAACTCGGAAGTAAACTCACAGCATTGGGTTAAAATACTGTTAACTTCTGATTGAATTTCAGGAACAGTAGCAGTTATAACTTCGAACGGAATTCCGTTTCTGCTCACTGCCTGACAGTAAAGGTCATATAATTTATACTCGTCCTCAACAAGTTTAATCTTTGCAATCTTGTCGGTAATGTCGCTTATTTGGTTTTTACATACAGCAATTTTGCTACTAATGTCAGTCAATGTTTTACTCTTGGTATTATATGAATACTCTACGTTACCAAGTTCTTTTTTGATTTCTGCTATCTTTTTATTGACTTCTTCATTAAAGACTAAGGCTTCTTTGTTCTTATTATACTGTTCAATTCTTTGTTCAATCAACTTAACTTGGTCTTCAAATTTAGGTAACATCTGTCTTGATACATTCAATGAATCCATCAATTTAATTTGCTTGTCCTTCAATGTATTTCTAGTATTCAACATCCCCAATAACTTCACATTTGCTTCGTGTGACCAATCAAGTTCTGAAATTTTGGATTCTGCCGAGTCGAGTTTTATCTTTATTTCAGACGCCTCTGTTTGAATTTTTTCCATTCTTAATTTGGCTTCTCTAGCATCCGTAGCAATAATTCCTACATGTTTTACGCAGAATTCACAATCCGGGTCGTAATCAATATCCGCTGCCTTTTCAAAAATTCTCATATCACGCAAATAATTTTCTTTCAACTGTTCACGTTTATGTTCAATATTTCTCTTCACTTCCTGAAACAATCTTAACTGGGAAATGGCTTCGGAAACATTTTTTGATTCGAGATTTGTAATGTCCAACTGGACTTGTTCTAATTGTTTTGCTACGTCTTCTACATCTTTTTCTTTGACAGAAATTATAGATTTGTGATTATTGAGTCTAACTTTCGCCGTCTCCAGACTAGCATGGGCATCCAAGAACGGAACATTTTCAGACGAACCGCCATTGTTCCAATCAATTGTGATGAGTGTTTTTGTTGTATCAATCACTCGTTGCTGTATCAAATCACGTTGCTTTCCAATAGAAGTTAACGTCTCTTGTTCAGAGTTAAATAACAGTTCTGCTTGTTCCAAGAAGTTTTGATAAGTCGCTAATTTGCCTGTATAATCATCGTTACGAAAGGTTTTAAGCATGATTAATAATTCTCTCAGGCGTTCGTTTCCTGCTGTATGAAGTCTATCGAAGAGAGTCAATCCCATGAATTGTGCAAACAAATCCTTTCTGTCTGCATCACCCATATCAATGATGGACGCAACATTTTTACCGTTTTGAACGCTAAGAGAAGTCAATACAAAGTCTTCGTATGACCCCAAATATTCTCTAATAACTTCGTTTGTATTGCGTCTTTGTTCGCCATTTAGGTCTATATCTTGACCGTTTTCTACCTTCCAAAACTTCACATCAACTTTGACTTTTCCCTTTTTATCTGTCTTGGCATCACGCTTAATGAAGTATCTTTTACCATCTAATTCAAATTCAAACTTACAACTAAACGTGGTTTTTTGGTCATTCATTATGTTCTTGGCATACGTGACACGTTCACATTTATCAAACAAACAGAACGTCAAAGCAGAGAAAATGCTAGATTTTCCTGACGTGTTTGCTGCGAAAATTCCAATTAAATCCTTTGCTTTGGTGAAGTCAATTACGTTACCCTCACCGTAGGAGAACATATTTTCAAACTCAAATCTGATAGGCGTCCATCGGATATTCCTCGAAAAATCGTCCTTTTTAATCAAATTATTTACGTCAACATTTATTTTGAGAATTGCGTCAATCGTTGCTTGGTCTTCTACATTTAGTTTTTGTTTTAGATAACCGGCAAGCAATTTTGTCTGATAACTTTGGTCGTTAACGTCTCCCAAAACGATGTTTCCATTGGAAGAAGAAATCCTTGTCAACGACTTATTCTTGTCAAGATTCTGATAGGAAACATCCACTACTTCTACCAACTTCTTAATATCTACCAACGCAGATTTAATCTCAGACATGGTTGTAGTCTTATAAACAAAGCGAAGTTTTACCTTTTTTGGAATGCTTGAAAGGTCATTTATAACGACACCATTCTCCATTATTACACTAAAAAATCCATGTTCGTTGGGAACTTCAACGTGTGAATACTGCTTGTCAGCAAGAGTCCAGAACGAATAACCATGACCCTTCAAAGGTTCGTCGTGCTTTTGTTGAATCATTGAACCGCAGTAATGAACAATAGGTTTACATGCAGTTTCATCATATGCTTGTAGGTCTTGTTTCTTATGAATATCACCCATCAAAACCATATCATGATTATCAAACAGGTCGAGAGAAACCGGAGGATATGAAAGTTTAAATCCCAAATCTGTCATAGCACCATCTACTTGTCCATGATATGTAGCAATGAAATATTCATATTGATTTCGATAAATTGCTGGAATATCTTTACCTTTCAAATACTTTTCAGTCGTATCAAAAACGCTATAATTGTTGACACAAATGTTGCCTATTCCATACAAGCCAGAGTCTTTGAGATAGAATAAGTTTGGATGATTTAACGCATCAACAATCGGGCTAAGACTGTCCATTCTACTCTTATTAGATAGGTTTGTATCGTGATTTCCTGTTATTAAAATAGTTGTTCTAAGGTTGGCACAGTCTCTTAAAAATTCGGCGGCCAAGTCAACGCATTCAGGACTTAAATCTAATTTGCTATTAACTACGTCCCCCAAGATGAATATTACTGTAGAAGGTGGCGTGTTTTCAACGTCCACGAAAAATGTATTAAATACCTCACGGTATTCTGCATGCCTCTTTGTAAGTCTGATATGAATATCGGCTATGTGAACAATGTGACTGAATTTTTGATTAATCTGTAACTTTGAAATTGGCATATCTTATTTAAGTTTGGCTTTAATTATGTCTATGAAATCGAATGCTTTTGATTTATTTATCAATTCATTTATAGCATCAAAACCCATAACTGACGGGTCTTTTTCTCCTAATTCTACAAGATGAATATCAATTTTGTTGACCTGTAAATCTTCAATTCTATCAAAAATATCTACCGCTTGTTTCAAAGCATCGTTATCCAAAACAATGTTCACTCGTTTAACTTGATTCACGACGATTGCTAATTTTAACGCGAAATTTATCGTTGTTCCGAACAATGGAATCGCATTGTTTTTAACTGCCATGGCATCAAAAGTTCCCTCAACAAGTGTAATCGGTTCGTTCCAATTCAAAAATAATTCAAATCCAATGATATCCTTCGGCCACGGAGGCAACATATATTTGTAGTTATTTCCTGCGTGATACGCTCTAGCGGCAAAGAAATTTACGTCTCCGTTTTTATCGTATGAAGGCACAACTACACGATGTTGATAATCTCCTTTTTCACAAAAACCAATGTTATAACGAATGACATCATCCATCGTTATGTTTCTTTCATGAAGATAAGACATAGCGTGACCGTAACCAAATGATGTAGAAGGTTTCCAAAGAGGAACGAAATCATCAGGCAAAGAAAGTTCAACATGCTTGTTTTCTTGTTCAGGCCGTTTCCAGTTTTGGCCTACGATTTTATATAATTCATCAAAGTGTTTATCTTGCGCTTTGAGTTTGTAGAAAAGAGAACGAATTGACTTGCCAGAGGAATTACAAATCCAACAGTGCCATTCTTGGGTTCTTACGTTGACTTCAAGTTTCTTTTTATGATGTGAGCAAAAAGGACAAAAATACACCGCTTCCTCACCTTTTCGAATATATGAGGTTTGACTTAATACCTTGTCAAGAAGGGTAAATAGTTGCGACTCTTTTAGCATTATTTCTAATACTATAATATAAAAACCACAGAGTCAATTTATTATTGATAAAGTGGAAGCCAATACTTAATACCGAGAATGGTAACATTCGCCCACCCTACTGGCGATGATGGGTTTGATGGAGATGCGGAAGCAGTAACTAAAGACGCTTTTGCGTCAATTTGAGTCTGTAAAAGTGTGCTGGAAGATATATTGTGTAAGGTATTAACTTCTGATAGTAATACATTGGAACTTGATAATGCGAATGTTCCGGCATTCCAAACTGCTACGCCAGGAGACTGACGATTATCATTATATCCTACTCCGCCGCCAACTTGAAATCCTAATGTGGAGTAAATTAATCCTCCTCCAAGAAACGCATATCCACCATTTGAACTTGATATAACCAAACCGGCTGCTTGGTTATACACTAACATATCCCCAGAAGGGCCATAAAAATCCAAAACTCCAGAACAAGAAATGTTAGGTATAACACTGTTGGTAATGAGAGTAGATGACGTAACAGACGAGGAAGCAAATGACGATGAAATGTCAAATTGCGAAATAACTGAAAGTGACGATGTTACGCTATATGATGCGGTTTGAGAAAACGAGGATGTTATCTGAACAGAAGTCAACTGACTACCTAAACCATTTGTCAAAATAGTTCCATCCGTTACCACCGAGGCGGTATAGGCTGTAACTGGATTTAGATTTGTTAATACTGGCATAACTTAAATTATGGAGTCCAACCGATAATTAACCCATTCAATATGTGAACTGATTGAGTTGTTTGATTACCATCAATGAATGATTTTGTTGCTGTCAATCCCACTTGTGATGAAATTAATCCTTGAGCATTATTTACTAAAACGCCCGGAGTAGTTAACGTAGCCAATGAAGCCGTTCCATCGACAAGTAAATTACCTTGAATTTCTACCGTCGAGTTTGGAGTCATTGTAATATTAGCAGTATCAGCCGACATAAACAACGCTCCGGTTGCGTCAAGAATTATATTTGTAGTGGCCGTAGCAATAAGTGAAGAACCTACTGCATGAATAAAAACTTGACCACTAGAAATAAGATTACTTGCAACACTTGCACTTATAGACGAAGATGCCCAAGACGAAGACACTGAAAATGCCGTGCTTCCTTGGACTGGTGCCCAAGAAGCAGACGTTGCTTGCGACGCTGTAATATTCAGTGGTGGAACGTCATTGCCTAATCCTGTCACTAACGAGGATGATTCAGAATTAAACTGAACAAGTTCATTGTATGTCTCCGCTGGTGTCTTACCTGTTAAATCGTATTTTGGATAGTTTGCCATATGTTTTATAAATATGACCGTTATCCGAATAAAGCGCAAACAACTGCGTCATACATATCGCTATTATGGGCATCCCAATCACCGTTTCTATTCAGTTTTTCGAATTGTTTGATGTTTGACACATAAAGAGGAACTTGTGCTTTAACGAATTCTTTTGATTTCATTCCTCCAATTCTTGCTCTTCCAAACACCTTTTTTCTCATAGTATTTACGTTGCAGAGAACAACAGGAAACTTGAATTGTTCGGTCAACATATACTCAAATATAGCATTCCATCGTGATAGAGTAATGATTGTCTGCTGAGATGTTAATCCTCCACCGAATCCAGATAATGCTGCTTCAAGGTTTGCGTGGTCAACTTTATTTATCAGAGGATGCTTCAATAAAAACTCTATAACCATTTTCCCCTTCTCCTTATTGGTTTCCAATTTGGATGTTTTTAAAAAGCCAGCATCAACTACAGAACCACTTTCTGCAAATGCCCAGCCGACAATAGATGTTGATGCGTCTAATCCTAAAACCATATTAAAATGTTTTTAACGAAGTTGCGTATGAAGCAGTAACAGCATATGACCCCGAGATAGATTGTGCTGACCATGATGAACTTACAGCATTATTAGCATAAAATGTATTTGTATTAAGAAATGAATTTCGCCATTGCCATTTATTTCTAACGTAACAATCAAATTCTGTATTTTCTAGTTCAACACGAGGTTCAACACTCAATTCTAGGCGTCTTATAGTGCCTTGATAATCATCGCTGTGATTTTCAGGAAATGGTTTTCGAAAATAAGATAAATAGTAATCCTTTTTCTTTTCTCTGACGGCTTCCATTTCATTTGCTATTTGTTTTTTTAAATCTTTAACGTTTTTTCGGTAATTCTTTCTATAAAGAGTAAGTTGTTCTTTTAGTTGTTTTTTGAGGGTTTCTTCCGCTTCCAACCAAAAACCTGCTTCGGCCGCTTCGTAGATTTCGTCGTGTTTTTTCTTGTTATCTTTTACGATATCAAGCAATTCTGATTTTGAGACTGTGATTTTTTGTAGGGACATAAAAAAACTCCTATGTAACTTTCAGGATACATAGGAGTCTCTGTAGATTTTTTTTAATTTTAACTTGGGAAACTAGAGTCGTATGGGGTGGTGCTTAGTCCTTGAACGTAGATTGATAGGTCGCCTCCGTCATTTTTAAAGTCGGAAACGCCTTGTTGCACTTGTGTCAAGAAGCCGTTGAAATTTTGAAATTGGGCACCTTGAAAACTTGCGAACAAGGCATCTACGCCTGTTTCGATGATATTTCTATCATCAAACGCTCCACCAACCTTTTGAGTAGCATATCTTGTTGCTAAATCGGTTGTCAATGATGGTCTTGGTGTTGGTATTGGCATATTTTACTGTCCTTTTTCTTTATTATAAATAGAGATTAGAAATCAATTTTAACAATAAAATTGATTGGGAAATCCGGTGTAATCTTGATTGGAGAACCCAACTTAGCAATAGCAACCAAATCTGTGTTGTTATACAGACCTATAGACGTTACTGTTGGCGCCAAATACGAGCCTGTTGGGTCGGCCTTACTTAAAGTAGCATAATCCAAGAAGTTTTGACCAATCATAGGAGGCGTCCCACGAAGAGTCAATCCGTTCATATAATCCAAAATGCTACTCAAAAACTTGTTCTGAGAGTTTGGCGTAATATAAGAATCGTAGTTCTTTTGCGTCAAACGATAGATGAAATACTTCCACAAAATGAACATGTCATTGAAGTTAATCTTGTTATCGTTATTGAAATCTAGCAAATTATACAACGTGTTATTAATGTTCGAATAACTAGAAGAAAACAGATTGTCAGTGCCAGACCAAGACGATGAATACATATTATAAACCGAAGTTTCTTCATCGGTAGTTGTATCAATGATTGAAGAAGTCCAATCCGTGTTAGGTGCTCCTGTAGTTTCTGTGCTCTTGTAAGCCATATATCTTAGCAATACATCGGCATCTTGAAAATCAAACTTACCGTTTTGATTGATATCAAAAATAGCGTTTGGTAACATTACTGCTGTAGGATTTGTGCTGACATTGAATTCACCTGGTTCTACAGGACATACCACTTGTTTTTCAAATACTGTCTGTCTCGATTTGAAATCAATTTGATAATCGAATTCGCTAGTAGAAACATCACTCAACTGCAATCCTTCAAAGTTAGAGCCGGAAGTCATAATGACTACTTTGC
>Ga0070731_10004629_pt1 | contig 11717 bp, 12 predicted proteins | sample Coa_R1_2_FD_66448 | JGI IMG/M metagenome (GOLD analysis project Ga0070731, IMG submission 66448) | Surface soil microbial communities from Centralia Pennsylvania, which are recovering from an underground coalmine fire - Coalmine... | ecosystem: Environmental > Terrestrial > Soil > Unclassified ... | reverse complement strand
CGGCGGGGCTGGATCTCGAGGATGAGGACGGCGACCTGCCGGCCGCCTTGCTGAGCCTGCCGGACGTAGTCCACGATCGGGTGTACTAGCGAGCGGTGCGGGCTATCGAGGGTCTCCAGCCGCACCCCGGGGTTCCAGCGGTCCCAGTCAGCCCGGAAGGCGGCATTCTGCGCGGCTTCGGGGTGGACGCTGACGGCGATGACCTCGTCGCCGAGGGACAGCGCTGCGTTCAGGGCGTGCTCGGTGAGCTTGCTGATACTGCCGATGGGCACGATCACCAGGCTGTTGGCCGGCCGCGGCCGGTGCGGGAGCTGTCCTAGCTCGAGCTCGAGTCCTACTGCCTGGTAGTAGCTCTGGATCCGGAAGAACAGCAGCATCAGGGCCGGCACGACCAGGACCACCACCCAGGCGCCGGAGGTGAACTTGCTGGCGATGAAGACGGCGGCGGCGGTCGCGGTCAGCACCGCGCCGGTGCCGTTGAGGGCGGCTCGCAGCCTCCAGTGCCGGGATCGCTGGCCGTGCCAGTGCCGGACCATGCCGGTCTGGCTGATGGTGAATCCGATGAAAACCCCGATCGCGTATAGCGGGATCAGCCGGGCGGTGGTCGCGTTGACCGCGATCAGCAGGACGGCCGCGAGCACGGCCAGGAGGGCCACGCCGTAGCGGTGGACCGGCCGCTCGGCCCGCAGGCCCAGTAGGTGGGGCAGCCGGTCGTCGTCGGACAGCAGGCTCATCAGCACCGGCAAGCCGCCGAAGCTGGTGTTGGCGGCCAGGGCCAGGACCAAGGTGACGGCGATGTTGGCCGCGTAGTAGGCCCAGCCGGTGCCGAACGAGCCGGCGGTGAGCTGGGCCAGCACTGTGACGCCGCCGCGGGGCGCTACGTGCTCGCGGCGGATCAGCACCGACAGCCCGATCAGCATCGCGCCCAGCAGCACGCCCAGCATCAGCTCGGTGCGCTGGGCGCGCCTGGCACGCGGCTGGCGGAAGGTGGGCACCCCGTTGGCGATGGCCTCGATCCCGGTCAGCGCCGAGCAGCCGGCCGCGAAGGCCTTCAGGACCAGGATCACGCCGATCGCCTCGCTGATGCGGACCGGCTGCGAGGTGCCGACGACCGCAGCCGGGTGTGAGCGGATCAGGCCGACGATGATGACACCGAAGATCGCGGCCAGGAACGCCACCATCGGGAGCATGAGGACCCGCGCACTTTCGGCGATGCCCCACAAGTTGACGGCAGTGATCAAGACCAGGCCGGTCAGGCACATCGCCAGCAGGTGGTGGGCCAGTGAGGGGAACGCCGAGGCCAGGCTCGCCGCCCCGGCGGCGAGGCTGACCGCGACGGTCAGCACGTAGTCCACCACCAGGCTCGCGGCCGCCAGCAGGCTGACCGTGGCTCCCAGATCTTTCTTGCCCACCGCATACGCGCCGCCGCCCCCGGGGTGCACCGCGATCACCTGGCAGTAGGAGACGACCAGCACCGCTAGCAGGCCTGTGATGGCCAGGGTGACCGGCAGCGTCAGGCGCAGCGCGGACGTTCCGGCCGCTGCCAGCACCAGCACGATGGCCTCTGGCCCGTAGGCAACCGAGCTGAGCGCATCGAGGGACAGCGCCGCCAGCCCCCCGAAGCTGGTCAGATGGTCCTTGCTGCCCTCCCCGTGCCGCAGCGGCACCCGGGGCAGGACCTTCTTCGATACCGCTCCAGAACCCATGGGCGCCTTCCCTGCGCACATCCCCGCCGCTGCTGTCCAGTGCTGGCCGTTTGCAACGGTCCCTTTCACAAGATCCCGGCCGGACGGTACGCGGCGCGGGCCAAGAACGCGTCCATTTCACCACGGCAGGCTTCTCCCGGTAGTCACCGCGTAGCCGGGATCGCCCGTCGTGTGGTGGCAGCCAGGCTCGGGCGGATCACGATGCTCGGGGAACCCGCTTCAATCATGGCACCGCCCTCCAGCCAGCAAAGATGGACGTAGCTCGCGCCCGACCACCTGTCCTACGGGATCCGGGTACCCGACGGCTTGCTGATCGTCGCGCTCTAGCGGTGTCGGCCTGACCCTGCAGATCGCAAGTGGCGGGCGGGTTCCTAATTGACCGGAGGCTGAAGTCGACGAGCATGAGCCAGTCCCACACCGGTGAGGTCGGCGGTGCCGAAGACATTCTGCAGGACGGGGATGTAACTGATGCAGCTGACCAGAGCGATGCCGAATGCTCCGGCGAGGAGGAGCCTGCGGTTGGTGAACACGCCGATGGTGAGGATGCTCTGGTCCTCGCTTCGGACGGTCAGGGAGTTGAAGAACTGGCTCACGACGATCCCTGCCTGAGTCATGGTGCGTGCTTCCCGGTAGACGGGGTTGGCCGCGGTGAAGTGGCCGAAGCCGAGGTGGGCGGATGGATGCGCCAGAAGAATGCGAAACACACCCCGGCAGCCTGGATGGCACCGAGGAACAGAAACCGCCTGACGACCGGACCGGACAACAGTCGTTCGGTCACGGGTCGGGGCGGGCGGGTCATGACGCCGGAATCAGGTGGTTCCGCGCCCAGCCCGGGGCGGGCACGATATCGGAGCCGAGGTCGATGCTGAGCCCCTGCAGGGCGCTCAGCGGCACCAGGGGAAGGCGATAGCGGCGGTGAGGAGGATCGGAGCGATCTCGGAAATGTTGTGGCTGAAGATGTAGATAATGAATTTACGTATGTTGGCGTAAACGGAGCGGCCGAGTTCGACCGAGGCGACGATGGATGCGAAGGAGTCATCCAGGAGCACCATGACCGCTGCTTCGCGGGCCACGTCGGTCCCGGTGAGATCTATGGCCACGCCGATGTCAGCCTGCTTGAGCGCGGGGGCATCGTTGACGCCGTACCCGGTCGCGGCGACAATCTGGCCGAGGTGCTGGAAGGCAGCGACGATGCGCTGTTTGTGCCCGGGCCGGACCCGGGCGAACACCATCTCAGGATGGGAGGTGAGCTCGTCCGCGAGCTAGGTGACGCTCATCGCCTTGAGTTGCTGGCCGCTGACCACTCCGGGAGGGACCGGTGATCATGCCGACGCGTCTGGCGATGGCTTCGGCGGTTACTCCGTAGTCGCCGGTGACCATGGCGATCCGGATGCCGGCCTTGCGGCAAGCGGCCACGGCGTCCATGACGTCGAGGCGGGGCGGGTCCATTATGGCCACCAGCCACAGCAGGGTCAGGCCGTGCTCGGCGAGGTCCTGGTCGGGATGGCCGACGTCAAGGTGCCGGCGGGCGACGGCGAGGACCCGGAGTGCCTCCCCGGCCAGCTGGTCGTCGGCGTCAGTCACCTGGCGCCGGTAGTGCTCGGTGAGCGGGACGTCGGTGCCTGCCCAGGAGACGGTGTCGCACCGGCCGACCAGCTCCTGTGGCGAGCCCTTGACATAGCTGACGCACCCGGTCGGAGTGCGGTGCAGGGTCGTGATCAGCTTGCGCTCGGAGTCGAAGGGGAACTCGCCGCGGCGCGGCGCCGCGAGCCCAGCTTCTATCAAACCAGGGCCCCGCACCACCGCGACCTACGCCTGATGCGCGCGCAGAGCGGGACCTTCGTCCCCACTGCCCGGGGCGTTTTGCCGATGCCTCGGCCAGCCCGCCGCATGTGGAATGGGCTCAGGCAGTCGTGAGGAGACCTGTCATGTACCCGAACTCGGCGCTTACCGCAGGCCAGCTGCCCCCTATCGCCGTCGTCGCCGTTGTGTGCCTGGCCATCTGGATCGGCGGCGTGTTCGTCGCCGCCCGCGAACCGCCGCCTGATAGCGGCGCCGGGGCGGCATCGTTGCCGCAGCATCCGGCAGCCACGGAGGAGCCGCAGCGCAGGGCCGCCTGACCGCAGCTCGGCCGGCCCGATCACACGGCTGCTAGGCGGGCTTGATGCGGCGGCCCGTGATGCGGTGCGGGACGATCCGCAGGAACAGTTCCCGCTCCCCGGCGGGCCACGGTTCGACGCCGGCCTGTTCGGCGGCCTGCCGCTCGGCCGCGGCGGCGACGTGGTGTGCGGGTCCCTGGATCAGCACGCTCCAGCCCTGCCGTCCGGGGGCGTCGATCTCGTCGATCTCGAAGGCCACCGTGTACTCACCGCCCGCGATCCCTGTCTGCAGGTCCTCGTCCAGCGCGCTGTGCCGGGTGGTCCGGAACACGATCGCCCCGTCGTGCCACTTGTAGTTCACCGGCAGCACGGCCGGGCCGAACCGGCTGGCGTAGGCGATCCGACCGATCCCGCCCGGCGCAATCAGCCGCAGGCTCTCAGCCTCGTCCAGCTCCTCGATGACGCGGTCAGCCATCCCTGATCCTTCCCGGTGCGCCTTCTCAGTCAGACCCTAGCGTGAGGTACCGCGGTGATGACCTTCAACCCAGCCGGAATGGACCGTCGGCCCTGCCGTCGGTCTGCCCTGATGGCGAGGCTGGTACTGGAACTTAACGAGCTTGGGAGGCAGCAATGCGAGCAATGGTTTACCACGGTCCCGGCCGCAAGGCCTGGGAAGAGGTGCCGGACCGGAGATCCTCGACGAGGCAACGCCATCGTCCGGGTCGACGCGGTCACCATCTGCGGTACCGACCTGCACATTCTCAAGGGCGATGTGCCCGAGGTGCACCGGGGCCGGATCCTGGGCCATGAGGCCGTCGGGACGGTCGAGGAGGTCGGTGAGGGCGTGCACGCGCTGGCGCCGGGCGACCGCGTGCTGGTCTTCTGCATCAGCGCGCGCGGGACGTGCCGGTTCTGCCGCGAGGGACGCTACGGGCAGTGCCTGTGCTTGGGCGGCTGGGTCCTGGGTCACACGATCGATGGCACCCAGGCCGAGTACGTCCGCGTGCCGTACGCCGACATGTCCACCTACCAGGTTCCCGACGCCGCTCGCGATGAGGAGATCCTCCGGTTGGCCGACATCCTGCCGACCGGTTACGCGGTCGGCGTCCTCGCGGGCGGCGTGCGCCCGGGCGATGTCGTCGCCGTCGTCGGAGCCGGCCCGGTCGGCCTGGCCGCGATCGCCGGCGCGCAGCTGTACAGTCCCGGCCACGTCGTGGCCATCGACCTGTCCGACGCCCGGCTGGAGGCGGCCAAGCACTTCGGCGCCGACGTGATCGTGAACAACTCGCGGCAGGACCCGCTGCGGGTCATCAGGGACCTGACCGGGGACCTGGCTGGCGGGTTCCGCATGCCCTCCGACACAGCAGCGCCCTCGGCGGCTCAACTGAATGGCAAGAACCCGCAATGGTTCAGACACGCTGGCAATGCTCATCAGCTGGTCATGGCTCCGAGTTCGCCCGCCAGGATGCTGACAGAGTCTGCGGTCAAGCCGTGACAGGGTTGCCCGGCGAGTCTTGGCATGGCGGTGCTTGTCGTGCATCGGCGATTCTCGCTCGCGCCCAGCGGCGGGATGTGCGGCCGAACATCTGGGCGGGCTTGCGTTCGGAGAGTGGGGTTGCCGGCCTGCACACTGAGCTGGTACGCGGCCACTGCGGTGTCGTTGACGGCGCTGGCCCCAGCTATCGCATGGTCCGGCTGCCCGTCGGCCCGGATGGTGCGCTTCCCGGCGACTTGACCCGCGGGCCACCGCACCTCAGCTCCTGTCCGCCGCCGATTGCGCAGTGCCACCTCAGGGACTCAAGGTTGCGCTGGCAGCAGCACGATTTCGACCATCGTCAAGAGGCTGAGCAGCGCGTCCGCTCGCCCCACAGAAATCCCACAAGTCCGGGCCGCGACCGCGTTTCCCCACAGGTTTCCCACAGACAAAGCGGCATTCCCCGGCCCACGGCGGCACACCTGCTAAGGTGGCCCTGTAAGCCCGTGACGAGCATTTATGCAGATCAAGCGGGCTGACGGTGATCTGCAACAGCAGATCGCTCCGCGCGGTACAGACCTCCTGTTAACCGGCAGGTTATAGGTTCGAGTCCTATCGCGGGAGCTAATGTAGATCTGATTGAGTTTTCAAATAGTGCTGACTGCATTCGATAACTCAGCCATGTGACGCGTTGCTTTGCCGCCAGACGAGCCCGGTTGAACATCCGGGTGCCACCCGGACCCTCAGATGGGCATGCCGGTGGGGGCCAGCGCCGCAGTGCCCGCCCCAGCCGGCACCGCTATGGCTCGCCTTTTGCTTACCTTTCGGCACGCCACCACCAATAGGGCTGGGGCGAGATCTGCAGGTGAAGATGCGGCAGGAAACATCGCACCCGGTCGGCCTGCCCGTCGCCAGGGACGAGGGGTCTCACCGGCAGGTCACGACTCGGACCGGTCGAGATCGATGAGCGCGATCCCGATATCGGGGTTCATCACCTTGCGCAACTCCGCGGGGGCCTCGCGGATGATTGCCTCCAGCGTCGGGAACACCCGTCCCTCGAGGAGGTGACCTCCGCGCGTTGTCCCGTCCGACAGGCCGAGCACGACGTGTACGTGCACGCTGGGACCGTCCTGGCCTTCAGCCACATCACCGATCAGCGACAGCACCTCGCACTGCTCGTCAACCGGGATGCGGCGATACTGCTTAGTCACGCGGTCGAACCAGCCGACGGTCGCGCGGGAGAAGGCGCCGACAGCAGTGATCTGCGAGGCTTCCAGGTTCTGGTCGCGCGCGAATTGCGTCAGCACGTCGAACGCCTCATCGCCCGGGTCGCACACCACGACGTAGGTGACCTCGTCCGCGTCCTCGACAACTTTGGCCTTCATCTCAGCTCCTCACCCAGACGCCGCAGGCGGCGTCTGAACTGTGTCGCGTCCTGGTCCTATCGCTCACCGCCAGGCGGTCAGGTGGCGGCCCGGTCTAGGGGTGTGCCCTCTGCGGCCATAGCCTCCTGGGCCTTGGCCGGCCCGCGCAGTACGTATGCCACGCCGACGGCGATGACCGCGCCGGCGACCGGCCCGATCAGGTAGACCCACCAGGTGGACAGGTCGCCGATGGCGACGTCGGGTCCGAAGCTGCGGGCGGGGTTCATCGAGGCCCCCTCGAACGGGCCGCCCATAGTTCCCCAGGCCGTGATGTAGGCCCCGACGGCCAGCGGCACGAACGGCCCGTTGAGCTTCGGCCCGTTGGCCATATTGAGGATCATGAGCACCAGGCCGAAGGTGATGATGGCCTCGAACCCGGCCGCCTGCCAGGACTGGCCCGGTTTGGGCATGTTGGCGGCCAGGTGGCCGGCCGGGCCGAAGAAGCCGCGGGCCAGCAGCGACCCGCAGACGGCGGCGGCGAACTGGACGATCCAGTACGCGCCGGCCATCACCCAGTGCATGTCGCGGCGCAGCGCGAACGCCAAGGTGGTGGCCGGGTTGAAGTGGGCCGAGATGTCGCCCAGGAGGTACACAACTACGTCGGGCTGTCCAACTTCACCGGCTGGCAGCTGACCAAGGCAGTGGATATCGCGGGGTTCGGCGGGCTTTCGGTCCCGGTGTCGATGCAGCCGCAGTACAACCTGCTGGCCCGTGCGGTCGAATGGGAGATCGTGCCCGCCTGCGCAGCCGCCGCATCCAGGGCGGGAGATTCTGAGCGCCTGGCCGGAGGAGGAAGGGCGGTGCCGGGGCGGGCCAGGGCGGGAATGTAGCTTGGAGGCGTGGTGACCGTGGCGCAGCGGCCGGATCCAGCGGCAGGGCCGGCGGTTTTCGTGCTGTTCGGGGCGACTGGGGACCTGGCCAGGCGGATGGTGCTGCCGGCTTTGTACCGGCTGGCGTGCGAGGGGCTGCTGCCCCGGCAGTGGCTGCTGGTGGGCAACGGCCGCGGTGAGATCACGCATGAGAACTTCCGCGCCCGCGTCCACGATGCGCTGACCGAATTCGGCCCCAAGCCCGAGGGCACCAACTGGGACTCATTCGCGCAGCGCGTGTTGTTCGCCGGCGGCGGGTTCAGCCCCGGCAGCCCCGGCAGCCTGCCAGACGTGCTCGGCGAGGCGCGCACATCGCTCGGCGGCAGCGCCCAGCTGGTGCACTACCTGGCCGTCCCGCCCGTCGCTTTCGGCGGGCTGACACAGGCGCTGGGGCAGTGGGGACTGGCCCGCGGCGCCCGGGTCGTCTACGAGAAGCCGTTTGGCACCTCGCCCGGCAGCTTCCGCGAACTGGACCGGGTCGTTCATTCCGTCCTGGATGAGCAGCAGGTGTACCGGATCGACCATTTCCTGGGCAAGGAAGCGACCCAGGATCTGCACGTGCTCCGCTTCGCTAACAGCTCCTCCGCCGCGTTCTGGAACCGCGAGCACGTCGAGTCGGTGCAGATCGACGTGCCGGAGACGCTCGGCATCAGCGACCGGGCCCAGTTCTACGACGCCACCGGCGCGGTCCTGGACATGCTCGTCACGCATTTGTTCCAGGTGACGGCCGAGGTCGCCATGGAACCCCCGGCCAGCCTGGACGCGCCGGGCCTGCAGGCGGCCCGGAACGAGGTCTTCGGCTGCTTCCGGCCGCTGGACCCGAACGAGGTCGTGCTGGGGCAGTTCGATGGGTACCGGCAGGTGCCGGGTGTCGATCCGCACTCGGGCCGGGACACGTTCGTGGCTGCCCGGTTGTGGATCGACAACCCCCGCTGGCGGGACGTGCCGTTCTACCTGCGCACCGGCAAGCGGCTGGCCGCCTCCAAGCAGAAGGTCAGCCTGATCTTGCGCGAGCCGCCCGGGCCGCTGGCCGGCCTTCTGCCCCGCGATGGGAACGTGCTGTCCTTCTCGCTGGCCGGCGACGGGGAGATCGACCTGTTCCTGGTGGCCAAGAAGCCCGGGCCCGCGCTGGACCTCGATGTCGCCCGCGCGGCGATCCCGCTGGCCAGCCTGTACGGCGCCGACCCATTGCCGCCATACGTGCGGCTGATCCATGACGTCCTGCTCGGCGACCGCTCGCTGTTCACCCGGCCGGACGGGCTGGCTGCGGTGTGGCAGGCGGCCGAGCCGTTGCTGACCAGCCCGCCCCCGGTCCGCGGGTACGCGCCCGGCTCATGGGGGCCCGCCGAAGCCCGCGAGCTCATCGCACCCGGGCAATGGCTCCTGGGCCAGTAACCACCCGGCCTAGGCACCGGCCGGCCCGCTGAGCCGATCCCGGCTGTGCTGCGTGTTCACCCAGACCAGCACGTCCGCCAGCTCGTCGTCCTGGTCGACGGGCCGGGCTCGGCGGCGGTACCTAGTGGCCGGCCGGCAGGATGCGTGCTCGCTGCTCGACGCCCAACTCGCCGTAGGGATAGTCGGTCGGGTGCGGGTCGCTGGCGGCGTCGAGCGTGGCGGTCTCGGCCGCGGTCAGGTGCAGCCGGGCCGCGCGAAGGTTGGTCTCGAGCTGGCCCAGCGTGCGGGCGCCGAGGATGGTCGAGCTGACCGCGGGCCGGCCGGTCACCCACGCTAGCGCGACCTCGGCCATGGACACCCCGCGGTCCTCGGCGACCTTCTGCACGGCGTCGATGACATGCCAGGTGCGGTCGGTGCCGCGCCGGTCGTAGGCTTCCATGCCGCGGTCTGGATCCTCGCCGAGGCGGGTCGCCCCGGACGGGCGCTGGTCGCGCCGGTACTTGCCGGACAGCCAGCCGCCGCCGAGCGGGCTCCACGGCAGCAGCCCCAGGCCCGCGTCGATAACGGCCGGCACGATCTCCCACTCGATCTCCCGCGCCAGCAGGCTGTACTGCGGCTGGAGCGTGACCGGCCCGGCGACGTTCAAGGCGCGGGCCAGGTGCACGGCCTTGGTCAGCTGCCAGCCGGTGAAATTGGACAGCCCCCAGTAGCGGATCTTGCCGGCCCGGATGAAGCCCTCGATCGTCCGCAGGGTTTCCTCCAGCGGCGTCAGCGGGTCGAAGGCATGAACCTGGTACAGGTCAACCGCCTCGAGCCTCAGCCGGCGCAGCGAAGCATCCAGCGCGCGGGTCAGGTGGCGCGCGGACAGCCCGGCGCCGTTCGGCGAGTCATCCACCGGCATACGGCCCTTGGTAGCCAGCACCACGGGCTCGGTGACATCGGACGGGCGGCTGCCGAACCAGCGGCCGATGATCTCCTCCGACCTCCCGCCGCCATACACGTCGGCCGTATCCACCATCGTGCCGCCCGCCTCGATGAACCGGTCGAGCTGCTGGTGCGCGCCGGCCTCGTCGGTCTCGGCACCGAACGTCATCGTTCCCAGGCACAGGCTCGACACCGCGCAGCCGCTGCCTCCCAGCATGCGATAGTCCATAAAGCCACGCTACCGAGACCCGCAGCGGCGCGAAAAGATGCGCTGTCCGCGCTGATGGTCGCCGTCACGTGGTCAGGCGGCGCCGGGTGCCACCGGAGGCCGGGCGAACGGAGCTGGCAGGCATCTCACCGGCAAGCTGCCGGATCCAGGCGCATGCAGTCCATGGCCGCCTCGGGTGGTCGCCGAACTCCCGGGCCATGAGGCCGGCACAGCCGGGGACGGCGAGCTGTCGCACGGATCGCCTCACTGCCTCCGCCACCGCATCGACGCCGGGCGGCGATCACCGAAGCCTGGATGCGACGGCGGCTCGCGTCTTGTATTGGTGGCGGTGGACGCGAAACACCCCGGTCAGGGTCGGGGCGTTCCTCCTTGCTGTTCGAGCACGCGGGCCACGATGGTCAGGTCCTGCTCGCCGAGACCTTGATCAACGGCCCGCTGCCATTCGTCGGCCAGGCAAGCAAGGGCGGCGAACCGGTCGTAGCCGGCCGCTTGGAGGGCGAGGTGCACGTCCTTGAGCGCGAGCGACAGCGCGAACTGGGCGGAGAACTCGCCGTCGGCGATCCGCCGCAGTTTGGCTTCCTGCCAGGTGGATACAAGCGTTCCGCCGCCCAGCGCGTCCGCCACCGTCTCGGTCTCAAGGCCCAGCCGGCGAGCCAGAGCCACAGACGCGGCAACCGCCTCGGCCGCGAACGCCAGCCAGGTGTTGTTCACCAGCTTCAGCCGCGTTCCGGCCCCGGCCTCGCCGACCCAGATCGTGCGCTGGCCGAGCGCGTCGAACAGCGGAGTCACACGCGAACGCGCCACGCCGGGCCCTGACGCGAAGATCGTTAGCTGGCCGCGTTCGGCCGGGTCCTTGCTTCCCGACACCGGCGCGTCCAGAAGCATCACGTCCGGACGCTCAGCACCGGCCATGGCCGCGATGCGGTCGGTCCCCGCCACCCCGATCGTGCTCATCTGGGCCCAGACCGCGCCCGGCACCAGCGCAGCGAGCATCCCCTGGTCCCGGGCGACCGACATGACGGCATCGGCGTCGGTCACCATCGTGACCACGATCCCGGCTCGCCGCGCCGCCTCGGCCGCGGTCCCGGCGACTTCCGCGCCGAGCTCAGCCAGGTCCCGGGTCGCCTCCATCGTCCGGTTCCAGACGATCGTCGGGATGCCAGCGCGCAAAGCACTGGCCGCCATCCCATGGCCCATCGCTCCGATGCCGAGCACCGCAACCGGCTCGTGCGTCCGTGCCATCGGTCTCTCCCTTGCCAGGTGATTGCCAGGACAGCGCCTTGTGCGAACCCGGTTCCACAAAGGCTCCGTAGCCCAGAACGTCCCCGCGCCGACCACGATCAACCCCGCCGCCAGCCCCGGCCGATATCCGCACTCCCGCGCCGCCGCATCGTTGTTTTGAACCGAACGGGCGGTGGTGACTCTTCAGCGGCTGCGCTTACGCCCCGCGGCCTTCGCGGTGTTCATCGCCGACCTCAAGGCTGGTGAGGGTTTTAGTCCCGAACTCCGCATGCACAAGCTCGTCAACACCGAGATCTGGTCCCTGACCTGGGCGAAGGACGGCCGGGCGCTATTCCGCTTCGGTGCGGAGATCACA
>Ga0070731_10004628_pt1 | contig 11721 bp, 6 predicted proteins | sample Coa_R1_2_FD_66448 | JGI IMG/M metagenome (GOLD analysis project Ga0070731, IMG submission 66448) | Surface soil microbial communities from Centralia Pennsylvania, which are recovering from an underground coalmine fire - Coalmine... | ecosystem: Environmental > Terrestrial > Soil > Unclassified ... | reverse complement strand
ACCCAGATCAAACCTTTGGTGATCGGCGATTCGTTGATCGTGAAAATGGTGTCGTAATACTCGATCGAAGTATTGTCCTTTGTAATGGGTCCGCCCGAGGAGCCCTGCCGCGAACGGTCATTGCGCGTCAGGTCGCCCGAGATGGGCGTCCAGCTCTGGCCCTCGTCCGTCGACTTGAACATCACGTTCGCGCCGGCGTAAATCACGGCAGGATCGTGCGGCGAGATGACAATGGGAAAGCTCCACTGGAACCGGTACTTCAAATCCGACGCCGGATGGCCCATGGGATTATCGGGCCACGGATTGATGTTGCGCATCGTCCCGGTTTTCGCGTCGAAGCGCGTAATCAAATTGCCGTAGGAACCGGCATAGACCACGTTGGTGTCGCGCAGATCCGGAGCGATCCATCCGCTTTCGCCGCCCCCGACGTCGTACCAGTCCTTCTCCGTGATGCCGCCGCGGCCGCGCGTGGAAGTCCGGACGGTGGTGTTGTCCTGCTGGGCTCCGTACGCGTGATACGGAAAATCGTTATCGAGGGCCACGCGATAGAACTGCGCGGTCGGCTGATTCATAATGCTCGACCAGGACCGTCCGCCATTAAACGTGACGTTCGCGCCGCCGTCGTTCGATTCGATCATGCGCTGCGGATCGTTGGGCGCGATCCACAAGCCGTGATTATCGCCATGCGGCGTTTGAATCGACGTGTAGGTGCGGCCGCCGTCGGTCGACCGGAAGAATCCGGTGTTCAGGTAATAGACTTCATCGACGTTCTTCGGATCGGCGAAAACGTGCGTGTAATACCAGGCGCGCTGGCGCAGATCGTTGTGCGAGTTGGTGCGGACCCACGTATCGCCGCCGTTATTGGAAAGAAACGCCCCGCCTTCCTCCGCTTCGATCAGCGCGTAGACGCGCTGCGGATTCGCCGGCGAAACCGAGACTCCGACGCGCCCCAGCAGACCCTTGGGCATGCCCGGATTCTTCGAAAGATCTTTCCACGTCGCGCCGCCATCGGTGCTCTTCCACAAGCCGCTGTTCGGGCCGCCGCTTTCGAGCGTGTACGGAGTCCGGTACACTTCCCAGAACGCCGCGTAGATCACGTTCGGATTACTCGGGTCGAGCGAAAGGTCGACGGCGCCCGCTTTGGGTCCGCGCGTCAGGACTTGTTTCCACGTGCTCCCGCCATCGGTGGTTTTGAACACGCCGCGCTGTTCGTTGGGGCCAAACTGATGCCCCAGGGCTGCGACGTAAACGATGTTCGGGTCGCGCGGATCGATCAATACTTTGCCGATCTGCTGGGTGTCCTTAAGACCGACGTTCTTCCATGTGCGGCCCGCATCGGTGGATTTGTAGACTCCATCGCCCGGCGACGCGTTGCCTCGAATGCACGATTCGCCCATTCCCACGTAGACAAAGTTCGGATCGGATTCGGCGACCGCGATCGATCCGACATCGCCATTAGCGAATTGGCCGTCGGAAACGGGAATCCAGCTCGCGCCGCCGTCGGTGGTCTTAAAAACTCCGCCGCCAGTCGCGCCGAAGTAATAGACCTGCGGCTGCGAAGTGACACCGGAAACCGCGAGCACACGTCCGCCCCGAAAAGGCCCGATCTGCCGCCACCGGATGTCCTTCATCGGACCATCGGGGTGAGATGCCGACGCCATTTCTTGCCCGCCACGCCGTTGTGCTGGAGCCGGGAGAGTCAGAAAAAGAGCCGAGAGTAAGGCGAGCGAGAGGCGTTTCATACGAAAAGATTAGCAAAAGCCGAACTACTATCGACCCCGTTGGCGAGGAAACCGATCAGTTGGAAGTCTTACCGCGTTCGATGATGCTGACGCGTTCTTCGAGAAGCCCCAGGCGCTGCTGCATATCATCGAACGAGCGCAAACGGATCTCGATCGGGCGTGCCCAGGAATGGAAGGCGCGCAAGACCTCGGTCTGCATATCGCGCATCGCTTCGATCAGCTCGTTTCGGAGTTGATCCATGTCGCCATGAATCTGTACGCGGAACTGATCCATGTCGCCGTGGAACTCCGTTCGAAGTTGGTCGATATCTTTCTTGGTGGCAGGGCGATCGTCTTCGGCGGGCATAGGGGCTCGGGAAGATAGTGGGCCCGTCGCGGATTTTTTCTCCTGCTTCCAATCGCGAGTCGCCATCTGCTTCCTATTCTAACCGCGTCGGTGTTTCGCGATAGGGCGCTGTCCAATTCATATTGAACCCAATTCTACTCGCGCTAAAGCCCCGGATCCACGGGAGGCAGGCATGTTGCCTGCGGCGGAGTTGTACTCCGCCCATCTTGCTCCGATCACAAATCGCGCGCTCCTACGCCCAGGGCCCGGCAAACCATTGATCAGCGCCGACACCGAACCGCGACCGACAGGAAGCGGGTTTCGCCATTTTCACGCAGACTCGAGACAGTAAGCAGCTTGGACGTTTTCAACAACCCCAGTTGCGCCACCAGCCCGGCTTTGTTACGCTAAGGTTTCGTAGTCAGTCATCTTTGGGAGGCGTGGGCAGCAGTAACGTCCCGCCGTTTGGACCAGTCACAACATGAGCCGCAAATCAGGTAAGAAGTATACCGCCGCGTCCAGTCAGGTTGAACGCAAACCCTACGCCATCGAACTCGCCGTCCCGCTGGTTCAGAAAGTAAAGTTTGCCAAGTTCGACGAGACCGTCGAGCTCCACCTGCGGCTGGGCGTCGATCCGAAACACGCCGACCAGATGGTACGCGGCACCGTGGTGCTGCCCAACGGGCTTGGCAAATCCAAGAAAGTTCTCGTCATCGCCTCCGGCGACAAGCTGCGCGAGGCCACCGAAGCCGGTGCCGATCTGGTCGGCGGCGAGGACATGGTGCAGAAGATCCAGACCGAAAACTGGACCGATTTCGACGCCGTCATCGCGACGCCGGATATGATGCGCTCCGTCGGACGGCTGGGCAAAGTTCTCGGCCCGCGCGGGCTGATGCCGAATCCGAAGACCGGCACCGTCACCGTGGATGTCGCCACGGCGGTTAAGGAAGTGAAAGCCGGTAAAGTCGAATTTCGCGTCGACAAGACCGGCGTCATTCACGTCCCGGTGGGGAAAGTCAGTTTCGAGAGCGGCAAGCTGCTCGAAAACGCCAACACGCTGCTGAATGCGGTGGTGAAGGCGAAGCCGGCCGCGGCCAAGGGTAAATACGTTCGCAGCGTGACGATCTGTTCGACCATGGGGCCTGGAGTTTCGCTCGACGTGACGCCCTATAACCAGAAGGCGGTCTAACCATGAAAAAGAAGCCGGAAAAACAAAAAGACCTGGAAGCGTTGCGGGAAGAGCTCAAGAAATCCAGCAACGTGTTCCTGACGGGATACGAAAAGCTGACCGTCGGTCAGGATTTCGAGCTGCGCAAGACCGTCCGCGGCGCGGGCGGCAATTATAAGGTCATCAAGAATCGCATCGCGGAGAAGGCCGGCGAAGGGACAGCCTCGGCGGACTTGTTGAAGGACCTCAAGGGCATGTGCTCCCTTGCCTATACTTCGGGCGATCCGGTGGCCTTGGCCAAGGCGCTGACCGCGTACGCGAAGGCGAATCCGAGTTTCACGTTCCGCGCCGGCATGGTTCAGGGCCGCGTGGTCGACGTGAAGGGCATCAATGATCTGGCGACGCTGCCCTCGAAAGAAGAGATCTACGCGAAGTTACTGTGGTTAATCCAGGCGCCGGCCCAACGTCTGGTGACGGCGATAAACGGGGTTGGTCGGAATCTAGCCGTGGTCGTCGACCAGGGCGTTAAAGAAAATAAGTTCAAAGGATAAGACAATGGCGGATATCAACACGATTGCGGAACAGATTCAGGGGCTGACGCTGCTCGAGGCGTCGCAGCTCGTCAAGTTGCTCGAAGAGAAGCTCGGGGTTTCGGCGGCAGCGGCGGCAGTAGCTGCGGCTCCGGCGGCGGGCGGCGGCGCGGCTGCGGCTCCGGTTGAGGAGAAAACCGAGTTTGCCGTGGTGCTGACCGCGGCAGGCGCCAACAAGATCAACGTCATCAAGGTTGTCCGCGAAGTCACCAGCCTCGGTCTCAAGGAAGCCAAGGATCTGGTCGATGGCGCTCCCAAGACCGTGAAGGAAGGCGTCAATAAGGACGAGGCGGAAGCGATCAAGAAGAAGTTCGTCGACGCCGGCGCTTCAGTCGAAGTAAAGTAAGCCTAAGGAAACAATCAGGTTATTGTCCGGCGCGGCGCGCGCGGTGAGTCGCGCCCGGACGGCATTTGACGAATGGCACCGCGTTTGCTATTCTTTGACTAACCGGAGAGAGAGCACCGGACCTGGTTACAGTGAAATTCTTACCCCGCGATCTGCTCGGCAGTTCGTCTGAACTACCGCTTGGCTTCGCCCTGCGTGCACAGATCCAGCCCGTGGTGTCTTTACGCCCACGGGCCTTTTCGTCTTGATTCGGAGGTTTTTATACCTCCCTTGGAGCGGCTCTCGCTCCGCTGAGGATTTTTGAACATGCACACCCCGGAAAACGGCGCACACCGAGAACGAGTTGATTTTTCGAAGATCAAAACCTCGATTCCGATTCCGAATCTGATCGAGGTCCAGAAGAAATCCTACGAACGCTTTCTTCAGATGGACCTGCTGCCGAGCGAACGCGACGACACGGGTCTGGAGAGCGTCTTCAAGAGCGTGTTCCCCATCTCGGACTTTCGCGGTCTGAGCCAGCTCGAGTTTGTCGATTACGCAATCGGCAACTGGGAATGCAAATGCGGCAACCTGAAGGGCCTGCATCACCTGCGCTCCACCTGCCGGAATCCGGCCTGCGGCGCGACCATTCAGACCGATCCGTTCCACCTGGGCGAAGTCCTGTGCCCGCGCTGCGGAACGTTTAACAAGAACATCGTCACGTTCTGCAACCGCTGCGGCGATCCCGTCGGGCTGCAGCTCAAATACGACGTGGCCGAATGCGAAGAGCGCGGCATGACGTACGCGGCTCCGCTCAAAGTCACCATCCGGCTGACGGTTTTCGACAAAGATCCGGAAACCGGCAATAAGACCATCCGCGACATCAAGGAGCAGGAAGTCTTCTTCGGCGAAATCCCGCTGATGACCGATAACGGAACGTTCATCATCAACGGAACCGAGCGCGTCATCGTATCGCAGTTGCACCGCTCGCCCGGCGTCTTCTTCGAGCGCCAGCAGGCCCAGGGCTATTTCCTTGGGAAGATCATTCCCTATCGCGGAAGCTGGGTCGAGTTCGAATACGACAACAAGAATCTCTTGCACGTCCGCATCGATCGCAAGCGCAAGTTCTACGGAACCGTATTTCTGCGCGCGCTTGGCCTGAAAACCGACGCCGACATTCTGCGCGGTTTTTACAAGTGCAACGACATCGTTATCAAGGACAAGAAGCTGTTCTGGAAAGTCGCCGACGGCCTGATCGGCCACAAGCTTTCGCACGCCATCACCAAGGGCGGCGAAACCATCGTCACCCAGGGCCGCAAGATCACCAATAGCGTTTATAAGGACATCCAGAAGGCCAAGATCGAGCAGGTGGAAATCGCGGCCAACGATCTCGAAGGCGCCTACGTCGCGGCCGACGTGGTCGAGATGGAAACCGGCGAAGTTCTGATCGAAGCCAACCACGAGCTGACGCCCACCATCGTCGCCAAGCTGATTGAGGCGAAGATTTCGACCTTCGATGTATTCTTCCCCGAGCTCGACGAAGTCGGAAATGTGATTTCGGCCACGTTGCGCAAGGACGGCGTGAAGCAGCAGAACGACGCGCTGCTCGAAATCTACCGCAAGCTTCGCCCCGGCGATCCGCCGACGGTCGACACCGCCACCCAGCTTTTCCAGGGCATGTTCTTCGACGCCCGCAAGTACGACTTCTCGCGCGTCGGACGCATGAAGTTCAATATCAAGCTGTACGACAAGGCCGACGCCACTCCGCTCGATAAGCGGACGCTCGATCACAAGGACTTCATCGACACCATCCAGTACCTGCTGAAACTGCGCCGCGGTATCGGCGCGGTGGACGACATCGATCACCTCGGCAATCGCCGCGTTCGCGCGGTGGGCGAGCTTCTGGAAAACCAGTTCCGCATCGGTCTGGTCCGCATGGAGCGCGCGATCAAGGAAAAAATGAGCGTGTACCAGGAAATGTCGACGGCCATGCCGCACGACCTGGTCAACGCCAAGCCGGTAATGGCCGCCATCCGCGAATTCTTCGGATCCAGCCAGCTTTCGCAGTTCATGGATCAGACCAATCCCTTGTCCGAAATCACGCACAAGCGGCGTCTTTCGGCTCTTGGACCGGGTGGCCTCTCTCGTGAACGCGCGGGCTTCGAAGTCCGCGACGTGCATCCGACCCACTACGGCCGTATCTGTCCTATTGAGACTCCAGAGGGTCCGAACATCGGTCTGATCAGCTCATTGTCGTGCTTTGCGCGAATCAATGAGTACGGATTTATCGAAAGCCCGTACCGCCGCGTCAAGGACGGCATCGTCGTCGACGAAGTTCGTATCTTGAATCCCGGCGAGACCGATTTCAAGGTCGGCCAGGTGCTGCACCGCAACGACGTCGAAAAGGCGAATCGCGGACTGGCTGCGAAAAAACAGCCGGCGGAGATCGAAGCCTATTGCGATTATCTTTCGGCCTGGGAAGAAGACAAGTACCTGATCGCGCAGGCCAACGTGCCCGTGGACGATAAAGGCAAAATCACCTCGGAACTGGTCAACGCCCGGCAGGCCGGCAACTTCGTGCTGAACCACGTCAGTGAAATCGAATTCATGGACGTCAGCCCGAAGCAGTTGGTCAGCGTCGCGGCCAGTCTGATTCCGTTCCTTGAGAACGACGACGCCAACCGCGCGCTGATGGGATCGAACATGCAGCGCCAGGCCGTTCCGCTGCTGCGCGCCGAGTCTCCCTATGTCGGAACCGGCATGGAGCGTGTGACGGCTCGCGATTCGGGCGCCGTGGTTCTGTGCAAGCGCTCCGGAATCGTCGACTCGGTGGATAGCGAACGCATCATCGTTCGTGTCGAGGGTTCGGTGCACGAAGGCCAGCTCTCGCGCGAAGTGGGCGCGGACATCTATCAGATGACCAAGTTCAAGCGCTCCAACCAGAACACCTGTATCAATCAGAAGCCGATCGTGTTCCAGGGGCAGCGCGTCAAAAAGGGCGACGTTCTCGCGGACGGTCCCTGCACCGAATCGGGCGAGCTGGCTCTCGGCCGCAACGTGCTGGTCGCCTTCATGCCGTGGCGCGGTTACAACTTCGAAGACGCGATCGTCGTGTCGGAGAAGCTGGTCAAGGAAGACTACTACACCTCGATCCACATCGAGGAGTTCGAAGTCGACGCTCGCGATACCAAGCTGGGTCCCGAAGAAATCACGCGCGATATTCCGAATATCGCCGAGGGTTTCCTGAGAAATCTGGATGAAAGCGGAATCATTCGCGTCGGCGCGACCGTAAAGCCGGGCGACATTCTGGTCGGCAAGGTAACGCCCAAGGGCGAAACTCAGCTGACCCCCGAAGAGAAACTGCTGCGCGCGATTTTCGGCGAAAAGGCCGGCGACGTAAAAGATGCGTCGCTGTACTGCCCGCCGGGAATTGAAGGTACGGTGGTCGATTGCAAGGTGTTTTCGCGGAAAGGCGCGGAACTCGACGAGCGTTCCAAGCTGATCCTCGAAGGCTCCGAAGAGCGTCTCCGCCGCAACCTCGAAGACGAAAAGCGCATTTTGAATGACGAGCGGGCCAAGCGCCTGGCGGCTCATCTTGACGGCAAAGAGCTGCTGGCCGATCTGCACGACGAAAAGACCAACAAGAAGCTGCTTTCGAAGGGCACGCTTCTGGCGCGGGATCTGATCGAAAAGATCCGCGCGCGCGACCTGAAGCGCATGAAGCTGAAGGATAAGGATCCGCGGCTGAATGAGCAGGTCGACGAAATCGAAGAAATGACCTCGCGGCAGATCGCGGTGCTCGAAAAGATCACCGAAGAGCGGATCGCGAAGCTGCGCAAGGGTGATGAGCTGCCTCCGGGCGTCATCAAACAGGTAAAGTGCTACATCGCGATGAAGCGCAAGCTGTCGGTCGGCGACAAGATGGCCGGCCGCCATGGCAACAAGGGCGTGATCGCGCGCATCGTTCCCGAAGAGGATATGCCGTATCTGCCGGATGGAACGCCGGTGGAGATCGTTCTGAATCCGCTGGGCGTTCCCAGCCGTATGAACGTCGGGCAAATTCTCGAAACCCACCTCGGCTGGGCCGCGCAGGCGCTGGGCGTCAAGTTCGCGACGCCGGTGTTTGACGGAGCCACCGAGAAAGACATCAAATCGCGGTTGAAGGCGGCCAACCTGCCGAGTTCCGGAAAAGTCCAGCTCTGGGACGGTATCAGCGGGCAGCCGTTTGAGCAGCCGGTGACGGTCGGCTACATCTACATGCTGAAGCTGTCGCACCTGGTGGACGACAAGATCCACGCGCGCTCCATCGGGCCGTACTCGCTGATCACCCAGCAGCCGCTGGGTGGAAAAGCTCAGTTCGGCGGGCAGCGCTTCGGCGAAATGGAAGTGTGGGCGCTCGAAGCCTACGGAGCCGCCTACGTGTTGCAGGAATTGTTAACGGCCAAGTCCGACGACGTTTACGGACGAGCCAAGATCTACGAAGCGATCGTCAAAGGCGAAGCGGCCGCAGAGCCGGGAGTGCCGGAAAGCTTCAACGTATTGATTCGTGAGTTGCAGTCGTTGTGTCTGGACGTGGAGTTGATGAAGAAACCGCGCGAAGTGCTGGAAACGGCGCTGGCGGCGGATTGAGAGGGGTTTTGACGAACCAGCAATTGTACCTTTCGATCGGTATTCCGACACTCACGGTGTTGATCACGCTGCTGGTGAACATAGGCTACTTTGTGGCGCTCAACACTCGGATCGCTTCGCTCGAAACCAGGCTCGATACTCGCATCGGCGCGCTTGAAACGCGGCTTGATGGACGGATCGGGTCTTTGGAGGCGAAGTTTGAAATCCTCGTGGGCAAGGTTATCGGATTGGACAATCGGCTGGTTCGACTGGAAGAGCGTTTAGGACACTAAACAGGAGACATTCATGGCAGATCATATGTATCGTTCTTCTCCATACGATCGGGCGAATCTGATCGCGGATTTCGATTCGATTCGCATCTCGCTCGCCTCTCCGGAAAAGATCCGGAGCTGGTCGCACGGCGAGGTGACCAAACCGGAGACCATCAATTACCGGACCTTCAAGCCGGAACGCGATGGCCTGTTCTGCGCGCGCATTTTCGGCCCCATCGCGGACTGGGAGTGCTTGTGCGGCAAGTACAAGCGCATGAAGCACCGCGGCGTGATTTGCGATAAGTGCGGCGTCGAAGTCACTCTGTCGCGCGTCCGCCGTGAACGTCTCGGCCATATCGAACTCGCCAGCCCTTGCTCGCATGTCTGGTTTTTCAAGGGACTGCCGTCGCGTATCGGATATTTGCTCGACATCACGCTGCGTGAGCTTGAGCGCGTCCTCTATTTCGAAGCATTCGTCGTCGTCGATCCAGGTGAAGTTCCCGAGCTCAAGAAAGCCGAAGTGATCAGCGACGAGCGCAAGCGCCAGCTCGATACCGAATACGCCGGCAAGTACGTCGCGATGATGGGCGCCGAAGGCATCAAGGAGCTGCTCAAGAAAGTCGATTGCGACGGACTCAGCCTGGACATCCGCGAGCGGATGAAGACCGAGGTTTCGCAGCAGAAGAAACTCAAATTCGCCAAGCGCCTCCGCGTCGCTGAGAGTTTCCGTAAATCCGGCAATAAACCGGAGTGGATGATTCTCGATGTCATCCCGGTCATTCCGCCGGAACTGCGTCCCTTGGTTCCGCTGGATGGCGGACGTTTTGCCACTTCCGATTTAAACGACCTGTATCGCCGCGTCATCAATCGCAACAACCGTCTGAAAAAGCTGATCGAGCTGCACGCTCCCGACGTGATCGTGCGCAATGAAAAGCGCATGTTGCAGGAAGCCGTCGACGCTTTGTTCGATAACGGCCGCCGTGGCCGCGTGCTGCGTGGCGCCAACAACCGGCCGCTCAAGTCGCTCTCCGATACGCTCAAAGGCAAGCAGGGCCGCTTCCGTCAGAACCTTCTCGGAAAGCGCGTCGATTACTCCGGCCGTTCCGTCATTGTGGTCGGACCGGAGCTGAAGCTCCACCAGTGCGGTCTTCCCAAGAAGATGGCGCTCGAGCTGTTCAAGCCGTTCATCTATCATCGCCTCGAGCAGCGCGGCCATTGCACCACCATCAAGCAGGCCAAAGAACTGGTCGAGCAGCAGGACCCGGTGGTTTGGGACATTCTTGAAGAAGTCATCAAGGATCACCCCATCCTTCTAAACCGCGCCCCCACGCTGCATCGTCTCGGCATCCAGGCATTCGAGCCCGTGCTGGTCGAAGGCAAGGCCATCAAGATTCACCCGCTGGTTTGCACGGCGTTCAACGCCGACTTCGACGGCGACCAGATGGCGGTGCACATTCCGCTGTCTCCGGAAGCGCAGATCGAAGCCTCGACGCTGATGCTGTCGGCGAACAACATTCTGTCGCCCGCGCATGGATCGCCGATCGCCGTTCCCACGCAGGACATGGTGCTGGGTCTTTATTACCTGACCAAGGCTCGTCCCGGAACCAAGGGCGAGGGCCGCACCTTTGCTTCCATCGACGACGTTTTGATCGCGCTCGAAATGGGCGAGGTCGAAACGCTGACGCCGATCAAGCTCCGCTACACCGGCAAAGTCATCGATCTGGTGAAGGCGTTCGACAACCAGAACCTGATGCACACCGAGCCGATCGAGTTCAACAAGCAGTACATGGACACGACCGTCGGCCGCGTCATCCTCAACGACGTTCTGCCCGACGAGATGCCGTTCATCAACGGCCTTCTGAAGAAAAAAGGCCTGACGCAGCTCGTTCAGTATTGCTACTTGAAGTACGGCCTGCCGATCACGGTCACCATGCTCGATCAGGTGAAGGCGCTTGGGTTCCTGTATGCCACCCGCGCCGGCATCTCCATCGGCATCGACGACATGATCGTCCCCGGCGAAAAAGCCGGACTCGTTCGCGACGCCGAAAAGCAGGTCATCGAAGTGCGCCAGCAGTATCAGGAGGGCGCGATCACGCACGGTGAGCGCTACAACAAGATCATCGAGATCTGGTCGAAAGTCACCGAACGCGTCTCCGAAGAAATGTTTAAGACGATGGAGGAAGACGACCGCACCGGCCGTTACCTCAATCCGATTTACATCATGGCGGATTCCGGCGCCCGCGGATCGAAACAGCAGATCCGCCAGCTCTCCGGGATGCGCGGTCTGATGGCCAAGCCCTCGGGCGAGATCATCGAGACCCCCATCACGGCCAACTTCCGCGAAGGCCTGAACGTGCTGCAATACTTCATCTCCACGCACGGCGCGCGTAAAGGTTTGGCGGATACGGCGTTGAAGACGGCCGATTCGGGCTATCTGACGCGCCGCTTGGTGGACGTGTCCCAGGACGTGATCATCGCCGAGAACGATTGCGGCACCACCGAAGGTATTTTCGTCGAGTCCATCATTGAATCGGGCGAAATCATCGAGCCGTTGCGCGACCGCATCGTAGGCCGCGTGGTGCTCGAGGACCAGCGCGATTTCGAAGGCAACCTGATCATCGGGGTGAACCAGGAAGTGACCGAGGAACTGGCCGGCCTGATCCAGGCCGCCGGCATCGAGCGCGTCAAGAT
>Ga0070731_10004627_pt1 | contig 11722 bp, 10 predicted proteins | sample Coa_R1_2_FD_66448 | JGI IMG/M metagenome (GOLD analysis project Ga0070731, IMG submission 66448) | Surface soil microbial communities from Centralia Pennsylvania, which are recovering from an underground coalmine fire - Coalmine... | ecosystem: Environmental > Terrestrial > Soil > Unclassified ... | reverse complement strand
TCGCGGCCGCGCTCGACGGCAGCGATGCGAAGGCGCTCCGCGAGACAATCGACAAGCTTAAAGACAGGCTCAAGAGCGCCGCGATCGTGCTCGCGAGCGTCAACGACGGGCGCGTCACGCTGATCGCCGGCGTGACGAATGATTTGACGGCCAAGGTCAAGGCCGGCGAGCTCGTCAATCACGTCGCGCAGCAGGTCGGCGGCAAGGGTGGCGGTCGCGCCGACATGGCGCAGGCCGGCGGGTCGAATCCGGCCGCGTTGCCAAAAGCGCTGCAATCCGTGTCGAATTGGGTCGGCGAGCGGCTGTGATCGAGCCGCTTACGCCGCAATTCGGTTCGGACAACTACGCGGGCATTTGTCCCGAGGCGTGGCGCGCGCTCGAAGCCGCCAATCAGGGCCACGCGCCGGGTTACGGCGCCGACGGCTGGACGCGCGCCGCGACCGACGCGATTGGCGCCGCGTTCGAGACCGACTGCGACGTCTTCTTCGTCTTCAACGGGACGGCGGCCAACTCGCTCGCGCTTGCGGCGCTTTGCCGCAACACCGACGCGATCGTTTGCCACGCGATGGCGCACGTCAACGTCGACGAATGCGGTGCACCCGAATTCATGAGTGGCGGCGCCCGGCTCCTCACGGTTGATACGCCGCTCGCCAAACTTTCACTGGACGCGATCGTCGCGAAGGCGATCACACCCCACGACGAACATTCGTCGCGGCCGCGCGCGGTTTCGCTGACGCAGGCGACCGAGCTTGGCACCGTCTATACGCCGCGCGAGCTTGCGGCGCTGTGCGAAACTGCGCACGCGAAGGACATGCGCGTGCAGATGGATGGCGCGCGCTTCGCGAATGCGGTCGCGTATCTCGGCTGCTCGCCTGCCGACGCAAGCTGGCGTGCCGGCGTCGACGTGCTGTGCCTCGGCGGGACGAAGAATGGACTGCCGGGCGGCGAGGCGATCCTCTTCTTCGATCGAAACCTTGCCGACGAATTCGCGCGCCGGCGCAAGCAGGCGGGACAGCTCGCATCGAAGATGCGCTTCCTGGCCGCGCCGTGGCTCGGCGTGCTCGAAGGCAATGCGTGGCTTCGTCACGCCGCGCACGCGAACGCAATGGCGCGAAGGCTCGCCGAGGGGCTATCGACGATCCGCGAAGCGAAGCTTCTCGCGCCGGTCGAGGCGAACGGTGTGTTCGCCGATCTGCCGAAGCACGCGATCGATGCGCTGCATGCGAAGGGATGGCGCTTCTACGTCTTCGTCGGCGAGACCGGCATACGGCTGATGTGTGCATGGGATACGATGCCCGACTCGGTCGATCGCTTCATCGATGATTTGCGCGGCGTGATCCGATAGGGTTTATCGGCCAAACGGCCGATGGCGCGCGCGACCGGCGTGCGGTGTGATGTGCGCTCCGCTTCGTCAGCGAAAGCCGCGCCACGCACCCGCCATCCGATGCCCTGTCGCTTGCAGCGGCGCTCGCCGCTTTCGCGTCGGGGGCAACGTTGCTGCAGTTCTGCGCGCGTCTGCCGCCCGCCCCGGGCACGCTCGCGCTTGTCGCGCTGACCGCGACGGTCGCGGCGTTTGCCGCCACGGCCGACTGGCGCCGTGCGCGCGGGCCACCTGATTGCGGCGGCGCGCGCGAACACGCGTTGTGGTCAGGAACGGCGTCGCTTCGCGTGAACCGCTCATGGCTTGCGCGGGTGCTCCGCGTCGTCGCGCCCACCATCGCTGCGGCGGCGTTCGGATTCAGCTATGCCGCCTGGCGCGCCGATCTGCGTCTTTCCGATGCGCTGCCATCGGCATGGGAAGAAACCGATCTGCGCATCGAAGGCGTCGTCGACGACCTGCCGCAGAACGAGCCGAGCGGGGCGCGCTTCGCATTCGCCGTCGAGCGCGTGCTGACGTCCGATGCGATCGTGCCGCATCGCGTATCGCTTGCCTGGTACGCGCCGCGCATGGGCCGTGATCGCGACACCGCAGAGCCGCCGGTGGTGCACGCGGGCGAGCGCTGGACGCTGACGGTGCGGCTCAAACGTCCGCACGGTAACGTGAACCCGCACGGCTTCGATCTCGAGGCATGGCTGCTCGAGCACGATCTTCGTGCCAGCGGCTATGTGCGTGACGACCGCGACAACACGCGCATCGAGGCGTTCGCCGGGCATCCGAACGATTACGTGCAGCGGGCGCGCGAGCGCGTGCGGGAACGGATCGAGCGGGCGTTGCCGCAGGCGCCCTACCGCGGCGTGCTCGTCGCGCTCGCGATCGGCGATCAGCGCGCGATCTCCGAGGCGCAATGGGCCATCTTCGCCAAGACGGGCATCACGCATCTCGTCTCGATTTCGGGCTTGCACGTCACCGTTTTCGCGGCGCTGGCCGGCGCGTGCGTTTTCGCCGCCGCGCGACGAAGCGCGATGCTCACCTCGCGCGTGCCGGCGCGCAAGGTCGCCGCGCTCGCAGGCGCACTCGTAGCATTCGGCTACGTGCTGCTCGCCGGCGCGGAAGTGCCCGCCGTTCGCACGCTGCTGATGCTCGTGGTCGCGGCGTATGGACTATGGCTCGCGCGTCCCGGCACGGCGTCGCTCGTCTGGCTCTGGTCGCTCGTTGCGGTGCTGCTGTGGGATCCGTGGGCCGGACTCGCGCCCGGGTTCTGGCTGTCGTTCGGCGCCGTCGGGCTGCTGCTCTATGCCGGCAGCAACCGCCTGATGTTCGCGACCGCCGGCGGATGGCGAGCGCGCATGTGCGAAGCGCTGCGTGAATCGGCGCGCGCGCAGTGGGTCGTCACGATCGGTCTGGTGCCCGGCACGCTCGCCCTGTTTCAGCAGGTGTCGATCGTCTCGGTGTTCGCCAACGCCATCGCGATTCCGGTCGTGACGCTCGGCGTCGTGCCGATCGCGCTTGCCGGCATCGTCATTCCGTTCGATCTGCCATGGATCGTCGCGCATGCTGTCCTTTCAGTGCTCATGCGCTACCTCGAATGGCTTGCTGCACTGCCGATCGCTGCATGGACGTCGCATGCTCCGATCGCATGGACCGTTCCGATCGCCGTCGCCGGCATCCTTTGGCTGACGGCGCCGAGAGGGGTGCCGGGACGCGCGCTCGGCGTCGTTTTCATGCTGCCGATGGCGTTGCTCGCGCCGCCAAGGGTGCCCGAGGGCGGTGTGCGCATTGTCGTCCTCGACGTCGGACAGGGCCTTGCCGTGCTCGTCGCGACCGCGCGTCACGCGCTGCTCTACGACACCGGTCCGCGGTTCAACGACGCCGTCGATGCGGGCGGCCGCATCGTCGTGCCATTCCTGCGTGCCGCCGGCATCGCGAGGCTCGACGCGCTCGTTGTCAGCCACGCGGACACCGATCACTCGGGCGGCGCGCTTTCGATTCTGCATGGCGTGCCGGTGGCCCGGCTCGTCTCATCGCTGCCGGCCGATCATCCGATCGTGCGTGCGAGCGTGGACAACGCGATGCGCTGTGTCGCGGGCGTACGCTGGACGTGGGATGGCGTCGCGTTCGAAGTCGTACATCCGGCGTCATCGGCGTATTCCGAAGCAACGCGCAAGAGCAACGATCTGTCCTGCGTGCTTCGCGTCACGTCGAGCGGCGGCAGCGCGTTGCTGACCGGCGACGTCGAGGCGGCGTCGGAAGGCGAAATGCTGGCGCGCGACGCGAACCTGCGAGCCGAAGTGCTGATCGTGCCGCACCACGGCTCGCGCACTTCGTCGACGCCCGCGTTCATCGCCGCTGTTTCGCCGCGTTATTCGCTGATCGCGGCTGGCTATCGCAACCGGTTTCGCCATCCGCGGCCGGACATCGTCGCGCGTTATGCCGATGCGGGCGCAGCGCGCTTGCGTACGGATCTGCAAGGTGCGATTACGTTGACGCTCGCCGACGCGGCCATCGACGCGGTCGCGGAACGCGAGCGCAATCGCCGCTACTGGTACGACGACGCGCGGCCACCGTGAGGACGAACTCGCGCGCGTCAGCGGCGAGCGCCTGTTCAGGCCACGTAGCGCCCGAGCCGCACCGCCGTCTCACCTTGCCTCGGCTGGCGCGTCGGCATGATGAGCACGCACTCGTCGTAGGGTGTGCGAATGTCGCGCTCGCTGTCGCGCGCGAGCAGCGTGCCGGCGTGGTCGATCGTCATCATTCCGTGCACCGGAACGACGAATGCGAAGGAGGCGCTTTCGATGGTGATGACGTCGGTGATTTCGATCACGCGCTGCGCCGGCGGCTGCGTCGCGTCGATGTGGCGATCGGCGAATTCGCGCTCGACGACGTCGAAATGGCGGAGGAACCGCAGCGCGCATTGCTGCGCGACGCTGGGCGAGCGCTTTTCCCAGTGCTGGCCGCATTCGACGAGCAGCGCGTTGCGCTCGTCCGCCGGATCGTCGAAGCCGTCGTAGTCGCGAAGCCGCCGTCCCGCGCGATGGCCGGCGTCGACGACGATGTATTGCGGAATGCCGATCGCGCGGGCGAGTTCGACGCCCTTGCCGTGGCGGCCGGCAAGCGCGAGCGCCGGGCATGGATCGGTCATCGAGTGCAGGTCGAGCAGGAAATCGGTCCGGTCGTAGAGCGGGCGGAGCTCACGCGCGCGGGCGAGCTCGCGCGAGCGACGGTCCCCGTCGAGCACGTCCTTGTCCCACACGCGGTTCAGGTCCTCGTCGATGCAGCGCGCCGCGTAGGGATCGGACGCATCGAAGGAGTCGTACGCCGCTGCATTGGCGAAGATCAGCATCAGCGTTCCACGCGTCGGGCGCACGCGCTTTCGCAGCAGCCAGTCGATCGCCGTGGCGCCGCACACCTCGTTGCCATGCGTCAGCGCCTGGATCGTGACCCGCGGCCCGGACAAGGCGCCTTCGAAGCGCCACGCGTACGGAATGCCGGTGTTCCCCTCGCCCCACGGCGCGATGTCGGGAAAGCCGACCTCGATGCGAGGCATCGGATCGTTGCCGCCGTTTACGCCGTCGCGATGGCCGATGTCCGTGCGAGGAAGATCATGCGACACAGACGTGCTCCGCGAGCTTTCGCATGAACGCCTCGCATTGCGCGAGCTGCGAAAGCCGGACCCATTCGTTCGGCTGGTGCGCCTGCTCGACGTGGCCGGGCCCGCAGATCACCGCGGGCATCGAGGCCGCGTGAAAAAGCGCCGCTTCGCTTCCGAACGAAACCTTGTGCGCGAGATTCGATTCGAGGCACGCGCGGCAGAGCTTGACCATCGCATTTTCGCCGGCGTTGTCGAAGCCGGGCGCGTCGGTCAATGCGTCGAACGCGATGTACGTGTTCGGTGCGACCGCCTGCATCGCGGGCACGAGCGAATCGGCATGCGCACGAAGCTCCGCGAAGAGCGCGTCGGCATCATCCTGCGGCAGATGGCGGATCTCGAGCTCGAACGCGCAATCGCGCGGCACGATGTTGAGCGCCGTCCCGCCGTGGACGACGCCGACGTGCATCGTCGTGTACGGGACGTCGTACGCCGCGTCGTGTCCTTGTCCGTCGCGCAATTGCCTGGCGCGCTTAGCAACCCATGCGACGAGCTCGGCGGCGATCTGCACTGCGTTGACGCCCTGCGGGGTCAGCGACGAATGCGCTTCGTGGCCGCGCACGCGGCAGCGCCACGTCTTGCGTCCCTTGTTCGCGACGACGAGCTGCATGCCGGTCGGCTCGCCGATGATGCAGCCGCTCGGCCGCACGCCACGCGCGACGACGTCGGCGATCAGGCGCCGCACGCCGATGCAGCCGACCTCCTCGTCGTACGAAAGCGCGAAATGCAACGGGCGCGCGAGCCCCCGGCGCACGAAGTGCGGCACGAACGCGAGCGCGATCGCCGAAAAGCTCTTCATGTCGGTGACGCCGCGACCGTGCAGCCGATCGCCGACGAGCGTCGCCTCGAACGGATTCGTGTCCCACGGTTGTCCGTCGACCGGGACGACATCGGTATGGCCGGAGAGCACGATGCCGCCGCGCGTCGCGTTGCCATCGCGCGCGGGAAGCGTCGCGAAGAGGTTCGCCTTGCGATGCTCGTCGTCGTACGTGAGCGCGGTGATCGCGCCGTATTCTTCCAGGTAGCGGCGCGCCCATTCGATCAGCTCGAGGTTCGAGCCGCGGCTCACCGTCGGAAACGCGACGAGCCGACGGATCAGATCGAAGCCTTCGAGGTCCTCGGGCCGCGCGTTCGCGGCGTCCGGCGCGTTCGCGGTTACGGGCATGTCGATCATCGGTCTTTCGTCCGGCAAGGATCGAGGATAGCACCGCATGGCGGACAATGAACCGCCGATCGGGCCACGAATCCAACCCACCACGGACCGTGGGCGCTGGGCCGGCAAACGACGTCGCGCCTCGCCTCGGGAAGGAGCGAATCGCATGCATTCCCGCCTGCCCTCGACGTTTGCGCTTCTCGCCGCCTTCGTAGTGGCTACGGCGCTCGCGCAATCTCCGGCGCCGCTTTCGCGCATCCATCTGCCGCAGGGCTTCACGATCTCGCTCGTCGCGCGCGTGCCCGGTGCGCGGGAGATGACGTTCGGGACGAACGGCACGCTGTTCGTCGGCTCCAATCGCGGCTCGGTCTATGCGGTTACGTTCGGCGGCCGCGAACCGAGGGTGCATACGATCGCCTCCGATCTGCGCGAGCCGGTCGGCGTCGCCTTTCGAGACGGCGCGCTCTATGTGTCGGCGGTGAGCCGTATCCTGCGCTTTCCCGATATCGAAGCGCATCTCGATCATCCGCCATCGCCCGCTGTCGTATCGGATCGCTTTCCGACCGACGCTCATCACGGCTGGAAATTCATCGCGTTCGGACCGGACGGCAAGCTCTACGTGCCCGTCGGTGCGCCGTGCAACATCTGCGAGCCCGACCCGAACCGCTACGCGAACATCATCCGCATGAACGCCGACGGCTCGGGACTCGAAGTATTCGCGCGCGGCATTCGCAACACGGTCGGGTTCGACTGGGATCCCGTGACGCACGTCCTATGGTTCACGAACAATGGACGCGACAACATGGGCGACGACGTTCCGCCCGATACATTGAACCGCGCGCCGAAGTCGGGGCTCGATTTCGGCTATCCGTATTGCCACGCGGGCACGATTCCGGATCCCGAGTTCGGCAGGAAGCGCCCGTGCTCCGATTTCGCGAAGCCGGCGCAGGATCTCGGCGCGCACGTCGCCCCGCTCGGCATGCGCTTCTACACCGGCACGCAATTTCCCGCGGCCTATCGCAACCAGATTTTCATCGCCGAGCACGGGTCGTGGAACCGCAGCTCGAAGGTCGGCTACCGCGTGACGATCGTGCGACTCGATGCCAATCGCAATCCCATCGCGTACGAGCCGTTTGCCGAAGGCTGGCTCGAGGGCGAGCGTGTGTACGGTCGGCCGGCGGATGTAGAGGTCGCGCCGGACGGATCGCTATTGATCTCCGACGACACGGCGGGCGCGATCTATCGCGTCAGCTACGGTCGATGACGCGACAGGGCCGCCTGTGGGGCGGCCCTGATCCTCGCTGATCTTCAATACCGGTAATAGACGGGACCGCGCACGTACACGCGGTGATGGTACCGGTAGGGTGCGCGGTAGACGACGCGCACGGGCGGCACCACGGCCACGACGCGGGGCGGCGCGTAAACGACCGGCGGCGGCACGTACACGGGGGCCGGCGCATAGACCGGCGGATAGTAAGGAGCGCCGACCACGACGCCCGGGACACCGATCGACAGGTTGACGCCGATGCGGCTCGCATGCGCCGCGGGTGCTGCGATCGCCGCGGCGGCGACAAGCGCGCCGGCAAGTGCAAGGTGCTTGGTACGACGTAGCATGAATAGCCTCCTCGTTCGGGCAAAATGTGACCAGCGCGCGGATGCCGAGGTTCCCGCTTGCGGCCGTACGCCGAACAACGGGCGGTTGCCGGGCAACGTTGACGCTCCGCCACCCGCGTAGCGAATTGTTACAGTGGCGCCGCAACGCTGAAATTCGATTCGGCCCGGATGACGCTGCTGCTCGGCGCGCTGATCGCCGTTTCCGAAAGATCGCCGGCAGCGCATCGTCGATGTTCACTCTCTGCCAGTTCGTCGTCGCGTCGACCTCGACGCTTGCGGTCGGCCTGACGCTGGACGGCACGACGCGTCCGATGGCGCTCGCGATCGGCGCGGCATCGCTAGGCGCGTTCGCCAGCTTCCGCCTCGCGCGTCGGCGCGTCAGTCGACGATGCCGCGCGTCCGCAGATCCGCGATGGCCGAAACGTCGTAGCCGAGATCGAGCAGCACCTCGTCGGTGTGCTCGCCGAGGCGCGGGCCGCCGCCTTTGAAATCGCCCGGCGTGCGTGAAAGCTTCGGGACGACCGCGGGAACCGCGAGGCGCGATCCATCCTCGAGCTCGACGTGCCGAATCATCTCGCGCGCCTCGTATTGCGCGTCGGCGACGATGTCGCGAATCGTGCAGATCTTCGATACCGGCACGTCGGCGGCGTGCATCGTCGCGACGACTTCGTCCGGGGAGCGCCCGCACGTCCATTTCTCGATCTCGGCGTCGAGCCATTGCTGGCGCGCGGCGCGCCCGTCGTTTCGCGCGAGCGACGCGTCCGACGTGAGATCGTCGCGAGCCATCGCGCGGCAGAGCCGCTTGAAGATCGAATCGCCGTTCGCGGCGATCAGCACGAAGCTTCCGTCGTTGCACCGATACGCCGACGTCGGCGCGATGCCGGGAAGGATCGATCCGGTGCGCTCGCGCACGGCACCGAAGCGATCGAACTCGGGGAGCATCGATTCCATCACCGAGAACACCGCTTCGTACAGCGCGACATCGACGACCTGGCCGCGGCCGCTGCTTCGTTTCGCTTCGATCGCCATCAGTCCGCCGATCACGCCGTAGAGCGCGGAAAGCGTATCGCCGATCGATACGCCGACGCGTGACGGCGGACGATCCGGCGTGCCGGTGACGTAGCGAAGTCCGCCGAGCGCCTCGCCGATCACACCGAAGCCCGGACGCTCGCGATAGGGACCGGTCTGACCGTAGCCCGAGATGCGCACCATGACGAGCCCCGGGTTCGCTTCCGAAAGCGATTCGTACGACAGATTCCAGCCTTCGAGCGTGCCGGGCCGGAAATTCTCGACCAGGATGTCGGCGCGTTTCGCGAGCGAGCGCGCGATCGACTGTCCGTCCGGCGTGCGCAGGTCGACGGCGACCGATCGCTTGTTGCGCGATTGCACGTGCCACCACAGTGACGTGCCGTTCTCGACGTAGCGCCAGTTCCGAAGCGGATCGCCGCTCCCGGGCGGCTCGATCTTGACGACGTCGGCGCCGAATTCGGCGAAAATCTTCGCGCAGAACGGACCGGCGATGAGCGCGCCCATCTCGAGCACGCGCATTCCCGCGAGCGGCCCGCGGGCTGCGGCGGAAATTGTCACCTGACTGCGATCAGCCGATCGATCGCGGTCACGATCGGCGAGGCCGGTTCGATGCCGACGCGCTTGACCAGCGCCTTCGTGAACTCGGGCATCAAAGCGTGCAGATCGCCCGGGGACGTGGTTTGCAAAACGCGCGCACGCAAGTCGGCAGCATTGTCGGCGAGATGCGCATCGATCGCGTCGCTCATCATCTGGCGCGCACGCGCGTAGCGAGCCGCGTCGTCTTCGGCGTCCAGCGCCTCGAGTTCGGAATCCGAGGGTCCGCGAGGCGTTCGAAAGTCGGATTTCACGTTGGGTCGCCGCCGCTCACGCTACATGGATACGGATCGTCCATTATAGGCGGGTCGTGACCGCGTCGATCCGGTCGCGCCGTGCGAAAATCCGCGCCCGCGGACCTCGCGCCATGCTCGCCACCTTCGATCGCCGACTCCTCGCGGTGAACCGCGTGCTCGTCATTGCTCTGCTCGCGGCCATGGCCATCATGGTGTTCGCGAACGTGGCGCTGCGCTTTATCACCGATCGCTCGATTTTGTGGGTCGAGGAAGCGTCGCGCTATTCCATGGTGTGGCTCACGTTCGCCGGCGTCGGGCCCGTGCTGCGCTACGGCGGGCACATCGGCATCGATACGCTCGAGCACGCCATGCCGCGCTTCGCATCGACGATTCGCGGCATCATCTTCGCGCTCCTCGCAATCTTCTTCTGCGTGATGATCCTCGTCGGCATCCGTTACGCGGTCCTCACGTGGGCGCAGACGACGCCGGTCCTCGAAGTGCCGATCGGCGCGATCTATCTGGCAATGCCGATCGGCTTCGCGCTGTCGCTCGTCCATCTTGCGCTGATGGCTCGCTCGTACGTCGCACGGCGCGAGGTTCTCGGCAGCGGCGAATTCGACGCCGACGCGGCGAAGCTCTGATTTACCCATGGTGACCATTCTCTTCGTCGCGTCGATCGCGCTCCTCGCGCTCGGCGTGCCCGTCGCTTTCGCGCTTGGCGGCGGAACGCTTGCCGCCATGCTCTGGCAGCACGTTCCGCTGGTCGCGCTTCCCAAGTATCTCTTCTCCGGGATCGATCTCTTCGCGCTCGAAGCGGTGCCGTTTTTCATTCTGACCGCGGAATTGATGACCGGCGGCGAATTGTCCGCGGTGCTGCTGCGCTTCGCATCGCAGTTCGTCGGGCGCTTTCGCGGCGGCATGGGGCATACGAACATCCTGACGCTCACGTTCTTTTCGGGCATCTCGGGCTCGGCGCTCGCCGATGCGGCCGGCCCGGGCGCGATCATGATCCGGATGATGCGCGACGACGGCTACGAGCCCGCGTATGCCGCGGCGCTTACGTCGGCGACATCGATCCTCGGACCCATCATTCCGCCGTCGATCAGCGTGATCATCTACGCGCTCGCTTATCCCGACGTGAATCTCGTCGGATTGCTGATCGCGGGCGTCGTGCCGGGCATTCTGATCGCCATCGCCATGGCGGCGATCAATCACGTCGTGTCGGTACGTCGAAATTATCGCGGCGTTGCCGCGCGGCCGACGTGGAACGACTACGCGCGCAACACGTGGCGAGCGCTGCCGGCGCTGGTACTGCCGGTGCTCATTCTCGGCGGAATCGCATCGGGCGCGTTCACGCCTACCGAAGCGTCGGTCGTCGCGGTGTTCTACGCGCTCTTCGCCGGGCGCGTGCTGTATCGGACGCTTTCGTGGCGGATGCTGCCAGCCATTCTCGCCCGCTCGGCGCTGATGACCGCGTCGGTGCTGCTGATTGTCGGCATGTCTGCGGCGTTCGCCTGGGTGCTCACGGTGTCGCGCGTGCCGCAGAACCTGACCGACTGGATCATCGCCATGCAGCTTTCACCGCTCGCGTTCCTGTTCGCCGTCAATCTGCTGCTGCTGGCGTTCGGAATCTTCATCGAGCCGCTGCCGGGCATCGTCGTATTGGTGCCGATTCTCGCGCCCATCGCGCACGCGCTACATATCGACGATCTTCAGTTCGGCATCATCGTCATCGTCAACCTGACGATGGGGATGATCACGCCGCCGGTGGGAGGCCTGCTGTTCGTGACATCGATCGTCGCGCGCGTGCCGCTCGCGAGCCTCGTCGCGGAGCTGTGGCCGTTCCTGTGGGCACAGCTCGTCGTACTGGCGCTGCTGACGTTGTTTCCGGTGTTGTCGTCGGGATTGCCGAATGCAATGGGGTATAGATAGCGCTCTGATTGCGCGCTCGCGGTCGGCATGCATCGGTTCTCGTTGTCGCGCCGGAGATGGCACGCGTCTCGCGCTCCGCGTCCGTAAGCGCCCTTGGCCTCATTGCGATCGTGCGGCAGGCAATTGCCAGCGAATCG
>Ga0070731_10004626_pt1 | contig 11724 bp, 11 predicted proteins | sample Coa_R1_2_FD_66448 | JGI IMG/M metagenome (GOLD analysis project Ga0070731, IMG submission 66448) | Surface soil microbial communities from Centralia Pennsylvania, which are recovering from an underground coalmine fire - Coalmine... | ecosystem: Environmental > Terrestrial > Soil > Unclassified ... | reverse complement strand
TCGCCGAATCCGTACGTTCCGCCGGAAACCCAATACTCGACGGGATCGACGTTGATGGCGGCGGGAGGGCTGATGGCCGCGGCGGTGGGATCGTCCATGGCCCAGGATCCGCACGCGTCCAAGACGGTCCAGACCGCGGGGACGGCCGCGACCGCGGCGGGAACCGGCCTCATGCTGGCGTCGCTGATCGATGCGCTTGAGACGCAGAAGGAACGGGAGAAGTTCTGGAACCTGACGCGCGCCTTCTATCACCAGTACTTCGGGTGGCCGACCCTGGAGGCCGAAGATCGTCCGGCCCCGCCTCCGATCCCGGAAGTTCCGTTTAATTTCAAGGACGACGACCCGTCCGATCAAGACCCCTGAGCATCGGAATCCATGGCATGAGGAACTCCCGGGTAGTGACGGCGCTGGCCGCGCTCTGCATGGCCGGCTGCGCGACGTCCCTGGCGGCGCCGCCGAGCCTGTATCCCCCGGGGGGGGAACCGTTCAAGGACGTGCCTCCGGGTCACCGGAACAACCTGGTCCCCATGCTCTACGTGACGGATCGGCTTCCCGAAGCCGACAGCACTCAGGGGACGACGTACGGCTACCGGCGCTCCAGCTCGCTGGGCTTCGGGGAGATGACCGCCCAGTTCGGCATCGGGCCTCTGCCCTGGGAGGTCTTCGCCGCGGAAAGCCTGAAGGACAAGCGGGACGTCGATCTGACGCTGCAGATCACGAAGGCGAACCAGCTGGGACGTTTCCCGGAGAGTCCCGGCCTCGCGATGCCGGTGGGCCTGAGCATCGTCGAACGGAAGGACGTCGGCGCCGAAGCGGCGGCTCGGACGAAGTTCCTCAGCCTCGTCAAGGACGCCGTCGCGGGCGGGACCCGAAAGGAAGCGTATGTGTACGTCCCCGGCTACGCCGATAGCATGGAGTCGGCCGCCATGACCCTGGCGGGCCTCTGGCACTTCCTGGGCCGCGACGGCGTAGCGGTCCTCTACAGCTGGCCCGCGAACGCCGGGGGCCTCAGCGGACACGCCTACGGCCGGGAAAGCGCCGACTTCACGCTCTACCATCTTCGCGAGTTCCTGAAGCTGATCGGCTCCTCCCCGGACCTCGAACGCGTGCACCTGATCGCGCACGCCCGGGGCTGCAGTCTCCTGCTCGACGCCCTGCGCGACGTGGTGCTGTCCGGCGGAGGCGACGTGCTCAAGGTGCAGAAGGACTTGAAGCTCGATACCCTCCTTCTCGCTGCGCCGGACCTGGATACGGACTGGGTGGGGCAGCGACTCTCGGGCGACAAGCTTCGCTACGTTCCCCGCCGCTTCGTCATTTACACGGGCCAGGGGGACGGCTCTGGCGGCTGGTTCGCGGGATCGGGTTCGAGACTGGGCGATCTGAAGGAGACGGAATTCCCCCCGGGGATTCCGGAGGCGGCGCTCAAGAGCCCGCAGCTGCAGATCGTCCAGTGCCAGGTGAAGCTGACGGGAACCTACGATGCGTGGAGCACGCACCCAGGGGTGCTGTCCGACGTGATTCTCGTGCTCCGGGACCACAAGGATCCAGGCGCGGAGAACGGGCGGCCCCTCGGGCGTCAGCAGAACATGTTCTGGGTGGTCACCGACGACTATCTGCGGAAGCCGGCCCCCCCGGCCCCTCCGAAATAGTCTCTGCCCTTCGTTCGGAGAGGTCCCGGTGTCGTTCTCGGGCTAGCGTCTCCGGGTGGGTCCGTCGGTACGTCACCCGGGGCTCCCTCTAGAGCCGGACTCGCCCCGTTCCGCGTCACCCACGACGACCTGCAGGAGAGAGGCCCCCGCCCCGCCCGCCCATGAGGAGCCGCGAAAATACATATTTTATGGTTTTCCGAAGGTCCGCAGGGTAACCTGGAGTCAGAGAGGTGCTTCGCCATGAGCGACCCCTTGCCGACCTCCTGCCAGCGCTGCCTCAAGCCGCTGGCCGCCACCGACTTCGAACACCACGGCGCCATGCTTCTCCTGGGCCGCGCGTATTGCAGTTCCTGCCTCGAAGCAATGACGCCGACCTGCCATCTATGCCGCAAGGCGCTGCATGACCCGGATTTCGCCCGGGGCCTTGCCGTGACCCTCCAGGGCGTCCGATTCTGCGATGGGTGCATGGAACAGGCCGTCCGATCGACGCCGGCATCGGCAGTCCTGCGGGTGGAAAAACCGGATCTGGGCGGACGGAGCCGACGGGCGAGCGTGCGCTTCGTCCCGCCGCAGGAGACCGACTTGACGCTGAAGCCGGTCGGTCTCAAGCGATTCCTGAGCTCCAATCTGGTCCGCCTTTGGATCGATGTCTCGGAAGGCGGCCTGCGCTGCATCGTTCAGGGCCACGCGGAGGTCGGAGATCTCTTTCAGGGAAGACTGACCCATCCGGAGCTCGAGGACACGCTGGGCTTCCAGGGGCTGGTCCGCCATGCCCGGCCGTCGGAGCGGATGCACGGCTGCTGCCTGATCGGGTTGCGGTTCGAGGAGCCGTCGTCCCTCCTTCAGGCGTTCATTCGGGATGTCCTGGGCCGGGACCCGGGGATGAGGACGCTGAATCCGCCGACCCCCAAGCCCCGGCCACCGTCGACGCGGAGCGCCTAGCCGGCCGACGCTCGGGCCGGGGTCCAGCGACCCCGGCGGGAAGGGCGCGGGCCGCCGTCAGCGTGCCGGGATTCGAGAAGCCTCCGGTCGGCCCATTCTATTCAATCGGGTGACGTGTCCCCTTGTGGACGGAAGCGGGCGCGGGTCTTAGAATCGAGCCCATATGGCGGATCACGAAGTTCTGGAATCGGACGTCTTGTTCGTCGGCGCCGGCCCCGCGGGGCTGGGCGGAGCCATCCGACTGGCGCAGTTGGCGAAAGCGGCCGGCAAGACGCTGAACATTACGCTCATCGACAAGGCCAAGGAGCTCGGCGCGCACACCTGCTCCGGCGCCGTCATGGATCCCAAGGCCCTTCGGGAACTCCTCCCCGACTTCGAAGCCCTGGGCGCGCCGATCGAATCTCCCGTCGAAGAAGACCTCATGTACTTCATGACGAAGGAAGAGGCGGTTCAGGTTCCGTTTCTCCCGCCGTCCTTGAGGCAGCACGGCAATTTCATCATTTCCCTCGGTCAGCTGGTCCGTTGGCTGGGCAAGCAGGCGGAAGCGCTGGGCATCAACGTGTTTCCGGGCTTTCCCGCGGTGGACGCCCTCGTCGAGAAGGGGCAGGTCGTCGGCGTTCGTACAGGCGACAAGGGCGTCGACAAGCACGGCCAGCGGAAGCCGAACTTCGAGGCGGGGGTGGACCTGCGGGCGAAAGTCACCATCGTCGGCGAGGGCCCGCGGGGCTCGCTGACCCGCATCCTCTCCGACCGCTTCAAGCTCGCCGACGGCCGCGCCCCCCAGGTGTACGCCACCGGCGTGAAGGAGATCTGGGAGATGCCGGAGGGCTCGACCCCCAAGGGCCGGGTCATCCACACGATGAACTGGCCGCTGCCGCACGGCACGTTCGGCGGGGGCTTCATCTACACCATGTCGAGGGACCGCATCGACCTGGGCTTCGTCACCGGGCTGGACTACAAGGATCCGTTCACCGATCCTCACTACAACCTCCAGCTGCTGAAGACCCATCCGAAGATCCGGGCCATGCTGGAGCGCGGGAAGATGGTCGAGTACGGGGCGAAGACGATTCCCGAAGGCGGCTGGGACGCCGTGCCGAAGCTCGAGATGCCGGGGGCGCTCTTGGTGGGCGACTCCGCCGGACTCCTGGACGCCCAGCGCCTGAAGGGCGTGCATCTGGCGCTGAAGAGCGGGATGCTCGCGGCGGAGACGGCGTTCGAAGCGCTGGAGAAGGGCGACAGCAGCGAAACCACCCTGGCGGCTTATTCTCGGCGCGTCGAATCGAGCTTCATCCGGGAGGAGCTCTATAAGGCCCGCAACTTCAAGAAGGGCTTCAAATTCGGCCTGACCGGCGGCGCCTTGGGGGCGGCGGCGGGAGAATTTCTCGGCGGATGGAGTCCGTTCGACTTCGTCAAGATCGGGCCGGGCCATGAGCGGATGGAATCGCTCGAGAAGACCCACGGCTCGCCCGAGGCCAGACCCGAACGGATCAAATTCGACGACACGCTGACGTTTTCGAAGCTGTCCGACATCTATGCCTCCGGGACGGTCCATGACGAAGACCAGGCCTGTCACCTGCATGTCCTGGATCCGAAGATCTGCGTCGACCGCTGTACGAAGGAATTCGGCAATCCGTGCCAGCACTTCTGTCCGGCGGCGGTCTACGAGTGGGTCGGGACGGATGGCGGCCAGCCGGGGCACCTCCAGATCAACTTCTCGAACTGCGTCCACTGCAAGACCTGTGACATCATGGATCCCTACGACATCATCCGCTGGGTGCCTCCGCAGGGAGGCGGCGGACCGGCCTACCAGAATCTCTAGCGCCGCCCGGCGGCTGCTGGAGCGACCTGGCGGATGGTCCCCGTCCGCGCGCCCCTCCCGGGCGAATCGCAGGGGAATCGAAGTCCGGAGCGGGCGGCGATATCGGCGCCGGGGCGGCCGGAGCAGCCTGCCGGGACTCCCCGGTGTCCGCCATCATTTCCGTAGCCCAATTCATTCCTTTGTGCTTATCTGCTGCCATGACTACGTTCAGGAATTACATCGCGGGAAAGTGGGTGGCGTCGAAGACGGGAAAGACCTTTCCCAACCGAAATCCGGCCGACCAGTCCGACGTCATCGGCGAATTCCCGGCCAGCGATCCGAGGGACGTGGATGCCGCCGTCGTCGCGGCGAAGAAGGCCTTTGACGGCTGGCGCCGCACTCCCGCGCCGAAGCGCGGAGAGCTGATCTTCAAGGTCGGCGAGATCCTGAGCCGCAGGAAGGAGGAGATCGCCCGGGCCATGACCCGAGAAATGGGCAAGGTCCTGAAGGAAACCCGGGGCGACGTCCAGGAAGGCATCGATACGGCGGTCGTCCATGGAGGAGAAGGGCGTCGGCTTCACGGATTCTCGGCTCCGAGCGAGTTGCCGAACAAGGCGGGCTGGACGGTCCGTGCGCCGATCGGCGTCGCGGGATTGATCACCCCCTGGAACTTTCCGCTGGCCATCCCGACCTGGAAGTCGTTTCCTGCCCTGGTGGCCGGGAATACCGTTATTCTCAAGCCCGCGAGCGACACGCCTCATTGCTCCCATCTCCTGGTCGAGGCCTTCGAGGAAGCCGGATTCCCGGCGGGTGTCGTCAATCTGATCCACGGCAGCGGAAGCACGGTCGGCAACGCGCTGGTCGAGCATCCGGAGGTCCGCGTGATCAGCTTCACGGGGTCGACGGCGGTCGGGAGGGACATCAGCGCGAAGGCCGGGAAGGCCCTGAAGCGCGTCTCCCTCGAGCTGGGCGGCAAGAACGCAATGATCGTCATGGACGACGCGGATCTTGAGCTCGCCCTGGAGGGCGTCCTGTGGGGCGCCTTCGGCACCACCGGCCAGCGCTGCACGGCCACGTCGCGGCTGATCCTCCACCAGTCCGTTCGTGAAGAGTTTGTGCGGCGGCTGATCGGGAGAGTCGCGACGCTGAAGGTCGGATCCGGGCTGGACGAGACCACCGACGTGGGTCCCTTGATCAACAAGGCGCGGGTGGAGGCCGTGGACGAGTACGTCCGGATCGGAACGAAGGAAGGTGAGCTGCTCTGCGGCGGAGCGCCGCTCCGGAGCGGCGCGCACCGGAAGGGCTGCTTCTACGCGCCCACGGTCTTCGACCGAGTCCCGCCGTCGGCGCGGATCGCTCGGGAGGAGATCTTCGGTCCGGTGCTCTCCATTCTGACCGTGAAAGACCTTGACGAAGCGCTGCGCTGTTTGAATGATACCGCCTACGGCCTCTCCTCCTCGATCTATACCCGGGATATCAACAACGCCTTTTACGCGATTCAGGAGCTGGAAACGGGCATCGTCTACGTGAACGCCCCCACCATCGGCGCCGAGTGCCACTATCCCTTCGGGGGCACCAAGGACACTGGAAACGGACATCGGGAGGGCGGCACGCATCCCGTGTACGAGGTGTTCACGGAGTGGAAGACGATCTACGTGGACTACAGCGGGAGATTGCAGAAAGCCCAGATCGACAACCGGAAGAACGAATGAAAATCGGAATACCCAAGGAAACGGCTCCCGGGGAGAGGCGCGTCGCGCTGATCCCTGAAACCGTGAAGAAGCTGGCCGCCAAGAAGATCGAGACGATCGTCGAAGGAGGGGCCGGGCTGGCCTCGTCGTTCTCGGACGAGGAATACCAGGCGGCGGGGGCGTCCCTCGCGTCGTCGCTCCCCGAGCTGGCCTCGAAAGCCGATGCCATCATCAAGATCGTCCGGCCGTCGGACGCCGAGCTGGCGTCGCTGAAGGAGGGCTCGGCCCTGATCTGCCTGCAGTATCCGATGTCCAGTCCCGACTTCGTGAAGGCGGTCGCCGCGAAGAAGCTGCTGACCATCGCGCTCGACATGATCCCCCGGACGACCCTGGCCCAGGCGATGGACGTTCTGAGCTCGCAGGCCAATCTCGCCGGCTATTGGGCGGTCGTCGCGGCCGCCACGAAGCTTCCGAAGATCTTTCCGATGCTCATGACGGCCGCGGGCACGATCACGCCGTCGCGCGTCCTCATCATGGGCGTCGGCGTTGCCGGGCTCCAGGCCATCGGGACGGCCAAGCGCCTCGGCGCGATCGTGGAGGCGACGGACGTGCGTCCCGAGACGAAGGAGCAGGTCGAGTCGCTGGGCGGCCGGTTCCTGATGGTGCAGGGGGTCGAGTACAAGCAGGGGACCGGCGGGTACGCGGTCGAGCAGTCCGACGAGTACAAGAAGGCCCAGGCCGCGATGGTCTCGGCCGCGATTGCGAAGGCGGACGTCGTGATCACCACGGCGCTGATCCCCGGCCGCAAGGCTCCGGTGCTCGTGACCGCGGAGCAGGTGAAGTCGATGCGGCCCGGGTCGGTCATCGTCGACCTCGCCGCGGAGCAGGGAGGGAACGTGGCCGGCTCCGAGGCGGGCAGGGACGTGGTGAGCCACGGGGTGACGATCATCGGCGGTCTGTCGGTGCCGAGCCATGTCGCCTTCCACGCCAGCCAGGCCTTCTCGAGGAACATCGAGAAGCTGCTCCTGCATCTGACCAAGGACGGGGAGCTCAAGATCGACCTCAACGAGGAGATCACCAAGGGCTGCGTCATCACGAAGGACGGGGACGTCGTCCATCCCAAGTGCAAGGAGACGCCGAAGGCATGAGCATCGACCACATCCTGGCGGGACTCTACGTGTTCTCGTTGGCGGCCTTCCTGGGGTACCAGATCATCTCGAAGGTGCCGCAATTGCTGCACACGCCGCTGATGGCGTTCACGAACGCGATCTCGGGCGTTTCGGTCGTCGCCTCCATCCTGATCGCGGGGCGGAAGTCGGACACGCTCCTGATCCCCATCCTGGGGGCGGTCGCGGTGGCCTCCGCCACGATCAACGTCGTCGGCGGCTTCGTCATCACGGATCGCATGCTGAAAATGTTCAAGAAGAAGGGGGCCGCCAAGTGATCGGCCTCCTCGCCTCGGTCCTCGACGAAGGCGCCTCGGCCGCGATCGACGGCCGCGTCATCGTATATCGCGTGTCGCTCTTCGTCGCCTCGCTCCTGTTCCTGGTCGGCCTCCGGATGCTCACCAACCCGGAAACCGCGCGCCGGGGCATGCAGATGGCCGTCGTGGGCATGGCGCTCGGCGTCGTGGGGACCCTCGTCCATCACGACATCGTCTCGTACCACTGGATCATCGGCGGTCTGGTCGTCGGGACGGTCATCGGCATCCCCATGGGCCTCCTGATTCCGATGACGAAGATGCCCGAGCGGATCGCCTTGTCCCATGCGGGCGGCGGCCTCGCGGTCGCCCTGGTCGGCATCGCCGAGTACCTGGCGGGTCACCCGCAGGAGCACGGCAAGTTTGCCATGGGCTCGGTGACCTTCGAGATCATCATGGGCGCGATCACCTTTACCGGGTCCCTGATGGCCTTCGGGAAGCTGGCCGAGCTGCTTCCCGGGAAGCCGATGACCTTCCCGGGGCAGAACGCCATGAACGTGCTCCTGTTGGCGGGGGCCCTGGGGCTCCTGGTCGTCCTGGTCCTCCATCCGCACCTCCCCGTGCTGTTCTACCTCCTGGTGGGGGTGTCGCTGATCCTGGGGGTCCTCCTCGTGCTCCCGATCGGCGGAGCCGACATGCCGGTCGTCATCTGCCTGCTGAACTCCTACGCGGGCCTGGCGGCATCGGCCTCCGGCTTCGCGCTGGACAACAACGTCCTGATCATCTGCGGCGCGTTGGACGGCGGATCGGGCCTGATCCTGGCCTTGATCATGTCCAAGGCGATGAACCGCTCCTTCGCGAACGTGCTCTTCGGCGCTTTCGGCAGCGACGCGGCCGCGGCCGCGGGGGGCGCGGGGAAGGGCGGCAACGTCCGCGAAGGCACGCCCGAGGATGCGGCCGAATTGCTCAAGATCGCCCAGAGCGTCATCATCGTGCCCGGCTACGGCATGGCCGTGGCGCAGGCGCAGCACGCGACCCGCGACCTGGCCACCGCCCTGGCGGCGAACGGCACGAACGTCCGCTACGCGATCCATCCGGTGGCCGGCCGGATGCCGGGACACATGAACGTGCTGCTCGCCGAGGCGAACGTCCCGTACGACCAGCTCTTCGAGCTCGACGCCATCAACGAGGAATTCGAGCGGACCGACGTGTCGATCGTCGTCGGTGCCAACGACGTCGTGAATCCCGCGGCCAAGACGTCCCCCGGGAGCCCGATCTTCGGCATGCCGATCCTGAACGTCGACAAGTCCAAGGCCGTCATCGTGCTCAAGCGGTCGATGAAGCCCGGATTCGCGGGCATCGAAAACGAGCTCTTCGTCTTGCCTCAGACGATGATGGTCTTCGGCGACGCGAAGCAGACGTTGGGCAAGATCACGGCGGCGATGAAAGGCGGCGGGCACTGAAGCCGGGGGCGGATTCCCTCCGAAGCGGGAAGGCGCTCCCGGTGCGGTCCCCCTGAGGCGGATCATCCCATGAGTATCCGTGGCCGATCGATCCTGGGAGCCCTGGCGCTCTTCGGCGGCATCCTCCTCATGCTCAGCGGAACGCTTTGGAAGAGCAGCGACCGGATCCGCTACCAGCGCGACCTCCTTCAAAAGAAGGTCGATCCGCCGCCCCCCCAGTCCCTTGGCGGGAATGTCGCCATGATCGTCGGACTCCTGGCGGCGGCCGGCGGAGCGGGGCTGATCGGCGTGGCCATTCGGGACGTGACCCGCGAAATCGACCAGGCCGGTTCGAACGCGGAGCGTTCGCTGCAGCGCGCGCTGCAGGACAAAAGCGGACCGGATCCGAAACCCTGACCCGTCCCGTCATTCTTTGCTATCATTCCATCATCATGAACCTCTACTTGAATGGCGAGTTCCTCCCGCTCGATCAGGGCCGCGTATCCGTGGAGGATCGCGGGTTCCAGTTCGGCGACGGCGTCTACGAGGTGATCCGCGTTTACCGGGGAAAACCCTTTCGGCTGGACAAGCACCTCGCTCGGCTGGAACAGAGCGTGAAAGGCGTCGAGCTGGCGCTCCCGGAACCCGCGTCCAGGATTTCCGAGGTGTGCCTGAAGCTGATCGAAGGGCTGACCGACGCGCAGATCTACCTTCAGGTCACCCGCGGAGTGGCGCCGCGCGTGCATGCCTTTCCCCAGGACATCCGTCCTACCTTTGTGGCCTACGCAAAGCCGGTGACCCCCCATGCGGCCGACCGCGTCTTCTCGCTCAAGACGGTCGTCGACGACCGCTGGGGCCGCTGCCACCTGAAGACCATCTGCCTGTTGCCGAATATCCTCGGCAAGCAGCGGGCGGTCGAGGCCAAGTGCGACGAAGGGCTTTTCGTCCGGGACGGGGTCGTCACCGAGGGGACGTCCTCCAATGCGTTCTTCGTGCGCGACGGAGCCCTCCAGACGCACCCATCGGACAACCGGATCCTGAACGGCGTGACCCGCGAGGCGGTGCTCGAAATCGCCCGGCAGCAGGGCGTTCGCGTCCGCTTCCAGCCCGTGACGCTGGCGGACGCGATGACCGCCCAGGAGGCCTTCGTCACCGGAACGCTGACCGAAATCATGCCCGCCGTCTCGATCGACGGGAAGATGGTCGGCAAAGGGACCGCGGGCCCGGTCACGCTGAAACTTCGGGGCGCGTTCAAGGAATTGACGGCGAAGGAATGCGTCGGATAGAGGGACGCGCGGGCTTTCCGGTCGTCATCCCCTCACCGGGGTGCGTTCGCGCGCTCCTGATCCTGGCCGCCCTGAGCGGCGGGTGCCAGACGGTCCCGTCGCCTCCGTCGTCGATCGACGTCCTGGTTCCTCAGATCCTGGAGCAGGACCACATCCCGTCCGCCGTGATCGTCGCCGGCGACGTGGACCATGTCCGATATGCCCGGGCCTTCGGCGATGCGCGCCTGGATACGATCTACGACCTCGCATCCTGTACGAAGGTGGTGGCGACGACGACGGCCATCCTGAAGCTGATGGAGGAGGGGAAGCTCGCGCTCGACGATCCGATTGGAAAATACCTGAAGCCGTTCGAAGGCCGGCACATCACCATCCGCGATTGCCTGCATCATGCGTCGGGTCTGCCGGCCTACCTGACCCCTCGGGCCAGAACGAGCGACGGCATCCTGGCGGAAATCGCCGGATTGAGGGTCGGGTCCGGCTACTGCTACAGCTGCCTGAACTTCGTATCGTTGGCCCGGCTGGTCGAAAACGTCACGAAAACGACCTTCGCGGACTACCTCCAGGCCGCAGTCTTCGGCCCGATGGGGATGAGGGACACGGGCTTTGCCCCGCCGGCGTCCCGCTGCGCGCCGACGGGACCGGACCTGAAGGGCGTCGTCCACGACCCGCTGGCTCGTACCTATGCGTCCGCGGAGCATCAGTCGGGGAATGCCGGTCTCTTCTCGACGGGCGCCGACCTGGCGCGATTCTGCCAGGCGCTCCTCCAGGGAAAGATCCTGAAACCCGAGACCGTGGCGATGATGTTTGAGCCGGACGAGAACAGCCGCGGACTGGGTTGGGACGTCTTCCATGATCCTCCCTATTGGCCCGGCGTGGGGCATACGGGCTTCACCGGCACCCTGGTCTGGATGGAGCCGGCCACGGGCCGCTTCGCCATCCTCCTGACCAACCGGGTGCTGACCGGAGAGCAGACGACGGTCTCCCGGCTCCGGAAGGAAGTCCTGGCGGCACTGAACACCCGCGCCAGCCACGGCCAGTAGGGGCCGCTCCCGTTTCGGGTTGCGGGTCCCGGTCGGCGGGATATACTTCCGACGTGCCGGACTATGGGGGAGGATCGTTCGAGACCAGCCGCCACCTCATGGACTCGGCCGCACGGCTTTCCGTGAAGAACCAGGTCCTCGAGCGGCTGCTCTGCCTTTTCAGCGCGGATCCGGAATCCGAGCGCTTGCACAACGACATCCTCGACATTTCCATGCTCGCCCTTCCGTGCGAGGCGTCGTCCGTCTTCCGCGCGGACAAGAAGGGCAGTTTGACGCTCGTGGCCGCCCGGGGCCGGGTGGCCGACAAGGTGATCGGCCTCAAGCTGAAGAAGGGACAGGGCATCGCCGGCGCCTGCGCCAAGGACGGTCGATCCCTCCCGGTGAGCGACGTCGCCCACGATCCCCGGCATGCGGCCGCCATCACCAAGGCCCTGGGCTTCGAAACGCGGTCCCTGC
>Ga0070731_10004624_pt1 | contig 11726 bp, 9 predicted proteins | sample Coa_R1_2_FD_66448 | JGI IMG/M metagenome (GOLD analysis project Ga0070731, IMG submission 66448) | Surface soil microbial communities from Centralia Pennsylvania, which are recovering from an underground coalmine fire - Coalmine... | ecosystem: Environmental > Terrestrial > Soil > Unclassified ... | reverse complement strand
CTTCGCCTTCACCTGCACGAGACGCGAATAGTTGGCGCCGTAGTAGACCGTCGAATCGGTGATCAGGGGGTCCATGTAGTTCACGTAGGCCCGCCCGCTGGTCCAGGGCTTCATCGTGGAGCGCATGCCATGGGACCACGCGGCGGCCGCGGAGCTCGCTCCATCCGCGTAGTACTCCGCGCTGAACCACGCGCCGCGATGCGGGTAGGCCGTGGCGTCCGGCGCGACCCGCCCCAGCGCTCCGCCCATCGCATCGAGAAGGATCTGCCCGGCGATCCCGGAAGCCTGCGCGCTGGTCATGGCGCTCAACAGCGCCTGGATGCCTTCGGGAGGCAATGCGGCGTCATAGAGATCCGAGCTCGAGAAGAACGCGGCGCGCTGGATCTGCGCATCCGGCGTCTGCCCCACCAGGTGACATTGCGAGACCGTCCTTCCGGCGCAGAACGCCATCATCGTGTCGCGATAGGAAAACACTGCGACATTCGTGGCCGCGGGCGACGCGGTCGCCGCCAGGAGCTGGTTCCAATAGGGCGTGAGGTCCGCGGGGCTTCCGACGCAAACGCCCGATAGCGTCACGCTGGGCGGCGCTCCCGGATTGAAGAACGTGAAGATGAGATAGGACCAGATGCCGTCCGGCACCGCGCGCTGCCACTCCTGCCATGCGGCCACCACCTTGGCCGCATCCGGGAAGTTGAACGTCGCGGAAAAATTGGTGAGGTCCTGCGTGGCGTGCGTCTTGAACGTGAACGAGGTCACGACGCCGAAATTGCCCCCGCCTCCGCCCCGCAGCGCCCAGAACAGGTCCGGCTCGGTCGCCGAGTCGCATGAAAGGATCCTGCCGTCGGCCGTGACCACTTGCGCGGCGAGCAGGTTGTCGCACGTGAGTCCGTACATCCGGTCCACCAGCCCGATGCCGCCGCCCTGCGTGATTCCGGCAATACCCACGCTGAGGCAAGTTCCGGAAGGAATCGCGACGCCGCGCGCGATGAGCTGGTCGTAGACATCGGCGAGTCTCGCGCCGGCGCCGATCGTTGCCGTGCCGTCGCTGCCGACCTGGATCGAATTCATCGGACCGACATCGATCACCACGCCCGTCGTGGTCGAGTTGCCCGCGAAGTTGTGCCCGCCGCTGCGCGGCGTGACGGCGAGCGAATGCTTCTGCACGAAGGCCAACACGGCGGCCACGTCGTTGGGATTGGCGCAGCGCGCCACCGCCTGCGGATTGATCGTGTCGAACTTGCTGTTGAAGACGAGCCGCGCCTGTGAGTACGCCGCGTCGGAAGGCCGTATGAGATTTCCCGCCAGGCTGCTCGCCAGCCCTTGCCAATCGGCCTCGGATGGCCCTCCACCGGAGGTCACCGGCGGCGGAGCTTGCGAAGGCGTCGTATTACCACTTCCTCCGCCACCACTGCATGACGACAAGACCAGTGCCGCGGTTGCACCCGTAACTTCAAGAAAGCGTCTGCGATGCAATCGTTCCTCCCCCTTTTTCCCTGTCTCTGCTACCTTGGTACAACCATACCGCAGGGGAGCGGACGTGGCGATGAAGCTCAGACACAAAGCCTGGATACTGACGGCATTCGTCTTTTCCGCGTGCGTCGCCATCGCGCTGATCGGCCTTTTCGCGCTGAAGCAGGCCGCGAACATCGACAACGAAGCGCGCGTGAAGCAGTTGATGCTGAGCGCCGCATCGACGATCACAACCATGGAGAATCTCGCGGCGAGCGGAGCGCTCTCCGAGGAGCAGGCGAAGAAGATCGCCACGGAAATCCTCCGCGGGAACAAGTACCACTCCACCGAGTATTGCTTCGCCGTGGACGAGAACCTGAATTTCGTCGCGGCACCCCTCGATCCCCAGCTGCACGGCACGAGCTTCAACGATTTCAAGGACGACAAGGGCCAGAGCGTCGGCAAGCTCGCCCTGGCCGCGCTGGACAAGTCCGGCGGCAAGCTCACCACGTACACGTGGGACTCCTACGACGAGAAGAGGAACGTGCGCGCGACGATCGTGTCCGTCGCGGTGCAATCGCCCCGCTGGAAATGGATCGTCGGCAACGGATTGAGCGACGCCGAAGCCAATGCGCGCTTCTACGCGAGCGCCAAGCCGCTGCTGGCCCTGAGCCTGCTCGCGGGCATCGCGGTGCTCATCGCGTTGCTGCTTTCCGTTCGCCAGCTGGTGAAGTCCCTCGGCGGCGAGCCCGAGGTCGTCATCAAGAAGATCCAGCGCGTGGCCGGTGGAGACCTCACCTCCGAGCATTGGAAGTCCGACGACGAGCGGCCGGACAAGGACAGCATCCTCGGCGTGGTCGACACCATGCGCGCTTCCCTCGAGCGGGTGCTGCACGAAGTGGCGCAAGCGGCCGAGTCGATGCGCAACGCGAGCCGCGAGATCGCGAGCGGAAACGAGGACCTGCAGAATCGCACGGAATCCACCGCGCACAGCTTGCAACAGTCGTCGTCCGCGTTGCAGCACCTCACCGATACGGTCGGCTCGAGCGCCAAGGGCGCCATGCAGGCCGGCAAGGAGGCCAACGATGCCTCCGCTGTCGCGATTCGCGGCGGGGAGGTCGTCTCCGGTGTCGTCGCCACGATGGACGGCATCAACGCCAGCTCGAAACGCATTCGCGACATCATCGCGGTCATCGACGGCATCGCCTTCCAGACCAACATCCTCGCGTTGAATGCCGCCGTGGAATCCGCGCGTGCCGGCGAGCAGGGGCGCGGGTTCGCCGTCGTCGCCGCCGAGGTGCGAAGCCTCGCCCAACGCAGCGCGCAGGCCGCCAAGGAGATCAAGGAGCTGATCACCGAATCGGTGAATCGCGCCGATACCGGATTGGAGATGGTGTCGAATGCCGGAAAGACCATGGAGGAAGTGGTGGCCTCGGTGCTGCGCGTTTCCGGCACGATCTCGGAAATCAGCTCGGCGACCTCGGAGCAAAGCGCCAAGCTCACCGTGATCAATCGCGAGTTCCAGCGGCTCGATTCGATGACGCACCAGAACTCCGCGATGTTCGAAGAGTCCGCCGCCGCGTCGATGACACTCAAGGAACAGGCGGAAAGGCTGAAGGAATTGCTGCAAGCCTTCCGCGTGGAGCAGAGCGTCGAGGCCATTCCGGCGACCAGCCGCCCAACACACAAGCTTGCGTGGAAAGGCGATTGAGGCCATGTTCCCGGCCGACTTTCCGATCACCCGCAAGTGGCCGCCCGCGCATCCGGACCGCATCCAGCTCTACTCGCTGCCCACGCCCAACGGCGTGAAGGTCTCGATCGCGCTCGAGGAGATGGGGCTTGCGTACGAGCCGCACCTGGTCGACTTCGGCAAGAACGACCAGCTGTCGCCCGAATTCCTTTCGTTGAATCCGAACAACAAGATTCCCGCGATCATCGATCCCAACGGTCCCGGCGGAAAACCGCTGCCGCTCTTCGAGTCCGGCGCGATCCTCGCGTACCTCGCCGACAAGTCCGGCAAGCTCGTCCCGAAGGATCCCGCGGCGCGCTACGAGACGCTTCAATGGCTCATGTTCCAGATGGGCGGGATCGGACCGATGTTCGGGCAGGTGGGATTCTTCGTGAAGTTCGGGGGCAAGGACTACGAGGACAAGCGGCCGCGCGATCGTTACGTCGCCGAAGCGAAACGGCTCCTCGCGGTGCTCGACGCGCGGCTCGAAGGCCGCGAGTGGATCATGGGCAACGAATACACGATCGCGGACATCGCGACCTTCCCGTGGGTGCGCAACCTCGTGGGTTTCTACGGGGCGGGCGAGCTGGTTGGGTTCGAAAGCTACGCGAACGTGAAACGCGTGCTGGAAGCGTTCGGCGCGCGACCCGCGGTGCAGAAGGGGCTTACGATTCCTCGCCGGGAGTAGCGTCCCGGGTGAGCGGCAGGTGGCGCGCGGACTGGAAGCCGAGGATCGGTCCCTCGAGGCCCTTCGCGAATCCCAGCACCTTGAAGAGCTCGCCCATCTCGGACGGCCCGATGAGGCGGTGCACGGCGCTCGTGCCCTTGAGGCGCGAGAGCGTCATCGTGGGATCGCCCGCGGACACGAGCACGGCGAGGCCGCACGAGATGAGGAAGTAGGCCTGTGTCGTATAGCCGATCACTTCGCATCCGCCCTGCTCGGCCGCCCGCGCCATGGCGCTGAAGTCCACGTGCGCCGTGATGTCCTGCAACCCCGGCATGAAGAACGGATCGCCGTGGAAGCGATGGCGGTAATGGCAGCGCACCGTGCCCATGGAGCGTTGCGGGTGGTAGTACTCGGCCTCGGCGAATCCGTAGTCGACGAAGAGCGCGAGCCCCGCTTCGAGCGATTGCGCGATCGTGCGCACCAGGGCTTCGGCGGCGAAGTTGATTTCCGTGAGGTAGGCGTAGTCACCGGGCGGCATCACGGTGGCCGCGCGGCGCGCGAGCTCGCCCTCCCGCAGGTTGGAATCCTCGAACGCGAATCCCGCTTCCGTGACGATCACACCGCTCTCGCGAATCTCGCCGCCCTCGCGGTGCACGATGGAGCACGGCACCACGTCGAGCACTTCGTTGGCGATCACGACGCCGCGGATCTTCTCCGGCAACGCATCGATCCACGTGAAGCGGCCGATGTCGCCGGGGTGGCGCTTCTCGAGGAGCTCGCGCTGGCGCTGTCGCAGGTCGGGGCTCACCTCGAGCAGCAGGTAGCGGTCGGGGACCGTGCCCTGCTCCTTCAACGCGGCGAAAAGATCCGCCGCGAAGATTCCGGACCCGGGACCGAGCTCGAGGATGTCGCCGCCGCCGATGTACGTGAGCACCTGCCCCGCCTGCATCGCGAAGCAGCGCGCGAACATGGGCGAGATCTCGGGTGACGTGACGAAGTCGCCCTCCTCGCCGAACTTGCGGGCCCCCGCCGCGTAGTAGCCCAGGCCGGGCGCATAGAGCGCGAGCTCCATGTACCGGGAAAACGGCACCCAGTCGCCCTCGTTGGCGATGGCCGCGGCGATATGTTCGGCGAGCTGCTGCGAATGCGCCGCGGCTTCGGGCGAGGGTGGCGGAAGGGCGGTTTCGGCGGAGAGCGGCATCGGGAGGTCGCGGAAATATAGCACGCACCTGTAAAATGCCTGACCATGACGAACGCCGCCAACGACACGCGCAAGGCCGACTTCGAGGGCGCCAAGCTCGCGAAACGCCTGCGCCGCCTCGTGGGCCAGGCCATCGGCGACTACTCGATGATCGAGGCCGGCGACAAGGTCATGGTGTGCCTCTCGGGCGGCAAGGACAGTTACGCGATGCTCGACGTGCTGATGCGGCTTCGCGAGAAGTCGCCGGTGCCCTTCGAGCTCATCGCGGTGAACCTCGACCAGCGCCATCCCGGATTCCCCGAGCGCGTGCTTCCGGACTACCTCGAATCGCTGGGCGTGCCTTACCGCATCGAGGTGCAGGACACCTACAGCGTCGTGAAGCGCGTGATTCCCGAGGGCAAGACGATGTGCGGCCTGTGCTCGCGGCTGCGCCGCGGCGTGCTCTATCGCGTGGCGAGCGAGGTGGGCGCCACGAAGATCGCGCTCGGCCACCACCGCGACGACATCCTCGAGACGTTCTTCCTCAATCTCTTCCACGGCGGAAAGCTGAAGGCGATGCCGCCCAAGCTCGTTTCCGACGACGGCAAGCACGTCGTGATCCGCCCGATGGCCTACGTCGAGGAACCGGATCTCGAAGCCTATGCGGAGCTTCGCGCCTTTCCGATCATTCCCTGCGACCTGTGCGGCTCCCAGGAGCAGCTGCAGAGGAAGCAGGTGAAGGCGATGCTGCGCGACTGGGAGAAGAAGCATCCCGGCCGCATGGAAACCATCTTCGGCGCGCTCACCAATGTCGCGCCGTCGCACCTGCTGGACCGTTCCCTGTTCGACTTCGCAAACATCGAGGCGACCGGAGAGCCCGAACCCACGCTCATCCATTTCCGGAAGACCTCATGACGCTCAAGCAAATCAACGCCACCAAGAAGATCACGTCGTTCCACCCGCCGCAGCGCACGCTCATGGGCCCCGGTCCCACGGAGATCCATCCGCGCGTGCTCACGACGATGAGCCAGCCGGCCATCGGCTACCTCGATCCCGTCTTCGTGGAGATGATGGAGGAGCTGAAGGCGCTGCTGCGCTACGTGTACCAGACGGACAACGCGCTCACGTTTCCCGTTTCCGGACCGGGCTCGGTGGGGATGGAATACTGCTTCGTGAACCTCGTCGCGCCCGGCACGAAGGTGATCGTGTGCCGCAACGGCGTGTTCGGGGGACGGATGCTCGAGAACGTCGAGCGCTGCGGTGGCGTGCCCGTCGTGATCGACGACGAGTGGGGCAGACCCGTCGACCCGCAGAAGGTCGAGGACGCCTTCCGCAAGAATCCCGATGCGAAGCTGCTCGGGTTCATCCATGCGGAGACGTCGACGGGCGCGCAGTCCGACGCGAAGGCGATCGCGGCGATCGCGAAGAAGCACGGCGCGATGGTGATCATGGACTGCGTGACGTCGCTGGGCGGCACGCCCGTGCGCGTGGACGATTGGGGCATCGACGCCGTGTATTCCGCGAGCCAGAAGTGCCTGTCGTGCACGCCGGGCCTTTCGCCCGTGTCGTTCTCCGAGCGCGCGGTCGACTACGTGAGGAACCGCAAGGACAAGGTTCACAGCTGGTTCATGGACATGAACCTGCTCGCGAGCTACTGGGGCGCGCAGGCACGCACCTACCATCACACGGCGCCGACCAATTCGCTCTTCGCGCTTCACGAAGCGCTGCTGCTCATCAAGGAAGAAGGCCTCGACAATTCGTGGGCCCGCCACCGCCGCCACCACCTCGCGCTCAAGGCCGGGCTCGAGGCGATGGGGCTCAGGTTCGTGGTGGAAGAAGCGTACCGCCTGCCGCAGATGAACGCGGTGACCTGTCCCGAAGGCGTGAACGAAGAGACGGTGCGCAAGACGCTGCTGAACGAGTTCTCGCTCGAGATCGGCGCCGGGCTCGGGCCGCTCAAGGGCAAGATCTGGCGCTTCGGCCTGATGGGCTACTCGTGCCGCCCCGACAACGTGATGCTGTGCCTGTCGGCGCTGGGCTCGGTGCTCATGGACATGGGACTGCCGATCAAGGTCGGCGAAGCGGAGGCCGCGGCGCACGGCGCGTACGCCGCGCTGCACGCGGCGGATGCGCAGCACGCCCGGAAAAAGATCGCGGCGGTTTAGTCACCCCCGTGACAACTATCGCGGGAATGACGACTACTTCGCGTTCCCGACGACCTGCTTGAATCGTCCTTCGAGCTGCGGCTGTCCCGAGTAGCGCTCGACGGTGGGCAGGAATTTCTCGAGCTCGCCGAGGCGGTCGGGCGCGGGCGGATGCGTGCTGAAGACCGATGCCGCGTCGCCGCCGCCCTTGTACTGCGCGAGCATCTCGAGCGCGCCCACCAGGCCGTAAGGATCGTAGCCCGCGCGCGTCGCGATCACGACACCGAGCTGGTCGGCCTCGTATTCCATCGAGCGATCGAGGGGCCGCAGGAAGAAGCCGTCCTTCAGCAGGTCCGCCGCCATTCCCGAAGCCCAGGTCTTCGCCCCCTGCGCGAGCGCCCCGCCACCGCGGCGCGCGATCGCGTCGCCCGCGAGGTCCTTGCCGATCGAAGCCGCGAGATCGCCCTTCGCCGCGGACTGGATCGCCTGCACCTGGTGCTTCTTCACGACATGCGCGATCTCGTGCGCGAGGACTCCGGCAAGCTCCGATTCGCTCGACAGGCGCTTCAGCAGCCCGCTGGAGATGATCACGTTGCCGCCGGGCATCGCGAACGCATTGATGGTCTCGGTATCGATGACGGCGAAGGTCCACGGCAGGTCCGGGCGTCCGCTGTGCAGCGCGAGCCACTTGCCCACGCGGTTCACGTAGCGCTGCAGGTTCGCGTCCGGGTGCAGCGGAGAGGCGCCGAGGAAGCCTGCGGTGAGCTGCTCGCCCAGCGCGATCTCCTCGTCCTGCGTGAGATCCTTCATGCCTTCCTGCGCCTGCATCACCTTCTTGCCGAGGTCGAGCGCGCGGCCGAAGTCGAACTGCGCGTTCGCGCTCGCGCATGCGAAGAGCAACGTGGCGAAGAGAATCCGTTTCATCGACGGCCTCCTTCCGAGTAGTCGACCGACACCGTCGCGAGCTTCCCGTCCTTCGCGAAGCGTTCCGCCGATCCCTTGTCGGACCGGTAGCCCTGCGCCTTGGCGAGCGCGGCCGGATCCGGCGACGCATTCTTCAGGTCTTCGGGCGAAAGGCCCCGGATGCCGGTCGTCGCGATCGTGGTCTTCGGTTGATCGCGGCCCCCGCCGAAGAATCCGGTGATCCCCGACAACGGATTCGACGACGACGAAGACTTCTCCACGGTCGCCGGGAAGCGCAGATGGAACACGTTCACGTATCCGTGCTGGCCATTGGCTTCGACCTTCGTCCACGCTCCGGAGCGCGCGATGACTTTCACCGGCGTGTCGCCCGGAAGGGACGCGAGCGTCTTGCCCGACGGAGAGCCGATGTCCTTCAGCTCCGTGGAACGATTGGTGAATGCCTGCTCCTGCGCCCATGCGCCGGACGCGAGGAACAGCCCGAGGAACAAGGTTGCGAGGCGGAGAGTCATGCGCGACATGATATCTCCTTCAGTGGATGAGCATCGTGGCGAGCGCGAGCATGAGGCCCATGCTCGAGACGTCGGTCGCCGTCGTGACGATGATGCTGGATGCGGTCGCCGGATCCGCGCCGAAGCGCTTCAACGCGAGCGGCACCAGCGCGCCCGCGATGCCGCTCACGCAGCAGCTGCCCACCATGGCGGCGGCGATGACGAATCCCAGCATCGGGGCGTGCGGCGAGCCCTGCGAGGCCGCGTACAGGTACATCGCGATGCCGCAGAGCACGCCGGTCACCGCCCCGTTGGCGAGGCCGAGCAATCCTTCTTTCCAGGTGAGCTCGCTGCCGTGGCCATCCTTCACGTCCCCGAGCGTGATGCCGCGAACCGTGACCGCGAGCGCCTGGCAGCCCGTGTTCGCCGCCTGGCTCGAGAGCACCGGCAGGAACGTGGCGAGGATCACGAGGCGGTCGATCGTTCCCTGGAACATCGCGACGACGCTGCCCGCGACGAGCGCCGTGAGGAGGTTCACGAGCAGCCATGGATTGCGGAACCTGAAGCTCTGCTTGAGGGGTGTCGCGATTCGCTCGCCTTTTTCCACGCCCACCATCGAGCCCGCCTGCGCGGTGATCTCGAACGCCTCGAGCTCGAAGAGCGATGCGCCGCGCACGAGGCCCACGAGGCGCCCATCCCGTTCCGTGACCGGGTATTGCGGGTAGTGGCGGTTGAGCGTGAGCTTCATCGCATCGGGCACCGGAAGATCCGGCGGGAGCGCGAACGGGTCCGGGAGCATGACCTCCGAGAGGCGCGCGCCGCTGTCGTTGAAGAGCAGGTCGCGCATGGTGACCAGCCCGAGGAGCCGCCCCTCCGTATCGACCACGTACACGTAGGTCACGAAGAGCGTGCGCACCACCGGGCGCAGCGCGTCGATCGCCTCGCCCACCGTCATGTCGGGACGGAACACCGAGATCGGCGCCTCCATGAGGCGGCCGATCGTGTCGTCGGGATATTCGGTGTTGCGCCTCCACTGGGCCGCGACCTCGGGCGGCGCGGAGGCGGCGAGCAGGCTGCGCGCGCCCGGCTCGATCTCGGCGAGGATCGACTGCACGATCGCGGGATTCAACTGCGAGAGCGCTTCTATCGCCTGGGCAGGAACGACCCTCTCGATGAGCGCCGCAGCCTCGCGGGTCGGCAATTCACGGATGCGCGCGGCGAGCTGGGCCTGTTGCGGTACGGCTTCGCTGGGCGGTGCTTCGGTCTCGGTCAAGGCGCGGCTCCCTCGCTCTCGTGATGCCGCGATTGTACTTCCGCCGCGCTACAGCCCCAGCCGCTGCCAGATCGTCGAGGTGGGGCCGGCCATGTTCATGGTGTAGAAGTGCAGTCCCGGTGCGCCGCCCGCGAGCAGGCGATCACAGAGCTGCGTCACGACGTCCAGGCCGAAGGACTTCACCGAGGCCGTGTCGTCGCCGAAGCCCTCGAGCTTCATGCGGATCCAGCGCGGGATCTCGGCGCCGCACGCGTCGGAAAAGCGCGCGAGCTGCGAGAAATTGTTGATCGGCATCACGCCGGGCACGATCGGGATGCCGATGCCGAGCGCGCGCGCCTGGTCCACGAGGTTGAAATACGCGTCGGGATTGTAGAAATACTGCGTGATCGCCGAGCTCGCGCCCGCGTCGACCTTCGCCTTGAACGCGGCGAGGTCCTGCTGGGGCTTGCGCGACTGCGGGTGGTACTCCGGATAGGCGGCGACCTCGATGTGGAACCAGTCACCCGTCGCTTCGCGGATCAGCGCGACCAGCTCCGAGGCGTAGCGGAGCTCGCCGGACATCGCGAGACCCGAAGGAAGGTCGCCCCGCAACGCGACGATGTGCCGGATGCCGTGGGCCTTGTACTGCTCGACCACTTCGCGGATCGCCGTCCTCGTGGAAGCGACGCACGAGATATGCGGCGCGGCGTTGTGGCCGTCGCCGCGTATCTCGAGCACCGTGGAGAGCGTCCCCTCGCGTGTCGTCCCGCCCGCTCCATACGTGACGGAGAAGAAATCGGGCTTCAGCTGCGCGAGCTGCTTCCACGTGGCGCGCAGCTTCGAGACACCCTCCGGGGTCTTCGGAGGGTAGAACTCGAAGCTGAACTTGCGCTTTTCCCCGGCGGACATCAGTACCGGTAGCTATCCGGCTTGTAGGGGCCGTCCTTGCCCACGCCGATGTAGCGCGCCTGCGCGTCGGTGAGCTCGGTCAGCATCGCGCCCAGCTTCTTCAGCTGGAGCCGCGCCACCTTCTCGTCGAGATGCTTCGGCAGCACGTACACGCCGACCGGATACTTCGCCGGGTTTCCGAAGAGCTCGATCTGCGCGATGGTCTGGTTGGCGAACGACGAGCTCATCACGTAGGACGGATGGCCCGTGCCGCAGCCCAGGTTCACGAGGCGTCCTTCGGCGAGCAGGATGATGCGCTTACCGTCGGGGAAGATAATGTGGTCGACCTGCGGCTTGATGTTCTCCCACTTGTATTGCTTGAGGGAGGCCACGTCGATCTCGTTGTCGAAGTGCCCGATGTTGCACACGATCGCGTTGTTCTTCATGCGCTTCATGTGGTCGTGCGTGATCACCTGGAAGTTGCCCGTGGCCGAGACGAAGATGTCGGCCTTGTCGGCGGCGTATTCCATCGTCACGACGCGATAGCCTTCCATCGAGGCCTGCAGCGCGCAGATGGGATCGATTTCAGTCACCCACACTTGCGCGGAGAGCGCGCGAAGCGCCTGCGCCGATCCCTTGCCCACGTCGCCGTAGCCGCAGACGAGAGCCACCTTGCCCGCGACCATCACGTCGGTCGCGCGCTTGATGCCATCCACGAGCGACTCGCGGCAGCCATAGAGGTTGTCGAACTTGCTCTTGGTGACCGAGTCGTTCACGTTGATGGCCGGGAACTTGAGCATGCCGTCCTTGGCCATCTGATAGAGGCGCTTCACGCCCGTCGTGGTCTCCTCGGTCACGCCCTTCACGTGCGCAAGGCGCGTCGAGTACCAGGTGGGATCCTTCGCGAGCTTCGCCTTGATGGCGGCGAAGAGCACCGTCTCTTCCTCGCCCGAGGGCTTGGAAATGCACGACGCGTCTTTTTCCGCGCGTGCGCCCAGGTGCAGC
>Ga0070731_10004623_pt1 | contig 11728 bp, 8 predicted proteins | sample Coa_R1_2_FD_66448 | JGI IMG/M metagenome (GOLD analysis project Ga0070731, IMG submission 66448) | Surface soil microbial communities from Centralia Pennsylvania, which are recovering from an underground coalmine fire - Coalmine... | ecosystem: Environmental > Terrestrial > Soil > Unclassified ... | reverse complement strand
CCCCTCCGAGCTGGCCCCTCCATCCCAACGGGCGGGCTGATTCTTCCATCGGTCCATCGGCAACGATGACTACTCAGCCTGCTTGCGGTCAAGATAAATCACAGCAATCCGCTCCATCTCGGAGGGCTTCAAGCGAGGAGTTCTCAGCTTCCAAGCGCGCCCATTGGCGAGCGAGACCTCGGATAGAGCGCAGCCGCTCTCATCTCCGCAGCGGAAGACCAGCTTGGGACTCGAATCCTTGGAATCGTCTCCCGGAGCGGCAGTCGTTACATACTTTGTGTAACCTGAATCCTGATTGAGAAGCATCAGGATGACAGTGTGTCCCGATTGCGCGATGTGATAGGAGCCGGCATTAAATTCCGTTCCGGCGGCGCGGAACGCGAAGGGAACATCGGCGGCTACGGTGTCTTGTGCGTGGGCCGCGGCGGCGCCAGTCAGTGCGACTGCGGTCAAAATCAGTGTGCGGGTCAGATTCGTTTTCATTTTCGATCTCCTTTGGTTTGTCGAAGGCCGTCTGCCTTCACCTGGACATGCGCAAAGGGGAGCCGAAAGGGGTAATCGCCTCATTCGAAATCCAAACGCCACCGCCTCGCCTCCGGCAAATCGATTGCTTACGAATTCACCTTATATAGCGAGGACTCAAGCGTCCGGGGGCGTCATCGCCCCTCCAACAGGTCGCGGAGCCGAGCGGTAGACGAGGAATCAATGGCAAGAAAAAGATCGAAGGGGCAGCGCAAGATTCACAAGGTGATGAAAGAAAAGAAGGAGGGGACGCTGAAATCAGGCAGCGGCAAGAAGGTCACAAGCCGCAAACAGGCTGTGGCGATCGCGCTCAACGAGGCTCGAAAATCGGGCGCGAAGATTCCTAAGAAGTCCTAGCGATGCTTTTCGATCGTTACGCGTTGCTATAGTTCTTCCGTGGCCGAGCGCATCGAGGATTACGCGTTGATCGGGAACGGCTCGACTGCCGCTCTAGTCTCGCGTTCCGGCTCGATGGACTGGATGTGTGTTCCCAGGTTCGATTCTCCGGCCTGTTTCGCCGCCCTGCTCGGCAATACGGAAAACGGGCGCTGGCTGATCTCCCCAGTGGGGGACAATGTCTCAGTCAAGCGCCGTTACATTCCGGGTACGTTGGTGCTCGAAACCGAATTCACCACCCCTGAAGGTGGTTCTGTCGTGCTTGTCGACGCGATGGACAGGCGTGGATGGAATTCGGACATCCTTCGGCTCGTGCGTGGCGTCCGAGGTCACGTCTTGATGCGCATGGAGCTGATTATCCGTTTCGAGTACGGCTCCGCTGTTCCGTGGGTTACTCAGAAAGCCAGCAATCGTTGGGAAGCTGTGGCGGGACCTGACCGCCTCACCCTCGCGACGCCCGTCGCCGTACACGGCGAGGGGTTCAAGACCGTCGCGGAATTCAAGGTGGGCGAGGGGCAGGAGATCCCCTTCAGCCTGACTTGGTCGAGGTCGTTTGTCGATCCGCCCGACCCTCCGGATGTGAAACAGGCAATCGAGAGCGTTCGAGCCGGCTGGATCGCGTGGTCCAGCCAAGTTAGAGCGGGTGAGCCCTGGGGCGAAGCAGTGCAGCGGTCGCTTATCACGCTAAAAGCGCTGACGCACCATCAGACGGGTGGCATCGTGGCGGCGCCTACCACGTCGCTTCCGGAGTGTCCGGGCGGAAATCGCAATTGGGACTATCGCCTTTGCTGGCTCCGCGACGCCACTATGACGCTTTACGCCCTGATCAGTTCCGGATTCCAGGAAGAGGCCAAAGCCTGGCGCGAGTGGCTTCTTCGCGCCGTTGCCGGAAGCCCTGCGCAACTGCAAACCGTCTACGGAGTCGCTGGCGAACGGCGCGTAACCGAATACGAGGTTCCGTGGCTCGCGGGCTATGAAGGTTCGCGTCCGGTTCGAATCGGAAACGCGGCTTCCGGACAGGTCCAATTGGACGTCTATGGGGAGGTCGTCGATCTGCTTTTCCAGGCGCGCCGGCTCGGAATTGCCGGCATGGACGATGCCTGGAACCTGGAATGTGCCCTGATCGAGCACGTCGAATCCATTTGGGAAGAGCCGGACGAGGGCATCTGGGAGGTTCGCGGGGGCGCCCGCCACTTCACGTTCTCCAAGGCGATGGCATGGGTCGCCATCGACCGGGCTATTCGCACGGCCGAAAATTTCGACCCGAGCGCCCCGCTCGACCGGTGGCGTGCGCTGCGGGCTCGCATTCACGCGGAGGTCTGCCATCGCGGATTCGACTCGTCTATAGGCTCGTTTGTTCAGTATTTCGGCGGCCAAGCATTGGATGCCAGTCTGCTGTTGCTACCTGTCGTCGGATTCTTGCCTCCCAAAGATCCACGGATTCTTGGCACCGTCGCCGCGATTGAGCGCAACCTGTTGCGCGACGGGCTGGTCGCGCGCTATGACGCCACCCACTCCGTCGACGGACTGGATACCGGGGAGGGCGTCTTTATCGCATGCAGCTTCTGGTTGGCCGACAACTACGTTTTGCAAGGCCGGCACAGCGAAGCGAAGAATCTGTTCGAGCGGATTCTGCTTTTGCGCAATGACGTCGGTCTTTTCGCGGAGGAATATGACGTGCGTTTGCGGCGTCAGACTGGCAACTTCCCGCAAGCCTTCTCTCACGTAGCAATGGTGAACACGGCCCACAATCTGAACCGTCGCCTATCGCCGGCTCATCATCGTTCAGGAGCTTCCTAACCCTAGATGCTGATGAGCGCAATCGGCGCAGCCGTGGGCTTTTATTGTTTGTGTAATACCGTCAGGTAGGGCCCTGCCGGACTACTAATACCGCCGATTGAGATCACCAAAGGAAGGTCGCCGTCGGGTGCGCCGGGCGGGACCTGGAAGTTCAGTTGATAGAGGCCGGGACTGCCGGGCGTGACTCCCACGTACGCGACATCGGCCGTGACAATCTGCTGTCCTCCAAGTATGACCGTCGCGTCGGCGGCAACGGGGGCCGCCTGGAGGAAATAGACCCCGGGAAGGATCGCAGGGTTGGTGGCTCCGAAGCCTGTCGCATAGATGGTGACGTTCTCGCCTGGGTAAGCGGGCACGAATCCGGCATATAAGGTTGCAGCACCGAGAGGAGCGGACGTTTGGGAGTCGGTCGCGATTACCGGGTTGTGGCCGTCGGAGTTGTTAGCCCAGTAAAAGAATTCAGGCGTTGCGGGTTGGATTGCTACCGTGACGGCGCTGCTTTGCACGGCGCCAGGCGTGTCGCATCCAGCGATGACGTTGAAAGGGACTGAGGTCGCGGAACCGACAACGGGGGTCTGAAAATTGACCTGGGTGTCGGAAGCGCCGTAAATCGGAGCGCGAGTTGTGCCGACCGTGACACAGACCCCATGAAAATTCAACGGGACCTGTCCGTTGACCAGGTCGTTCTGGCCGATGCTGAGGAAGGTCGGACCGACGCCGAAGTTTTGGCCTTTGACGGTGCCGATGCCGCCGGTGGAGAGGGCGGTTACGAGAGGGGTGCTGAAGCCGGCTCCTGAGACTCCGTTGGGATTGATTTGAGGGGAGTTCGTGGTGGGAGGCGGAGCGGTTACGGTGAGCGTGAAGGTTACCGGAGGCAAACCGGAAGCGACGGCGCTGATCGTCACGGGTCCAGGCGTTGAACCCAAAGTCACGATGACGGAAGCTACTCCGTTGCCTGCGGTGGACACTCCAGATGCGGCAAGGGTGGCGGATCCGGATGTGACGGTGAAATTCACCAGAACATTTCCGACTGGCGTGCCGCTGGCGTCCACAATCTTTACCGCGACCGAGACGAAGTCACCGGGCACGCCCGATTGATTGTTGGTTACGGAATTAATGGTTAGCGTCGCGGGGATCTGCGCTGTCAGCTTGCGAACCCGGTCATTGCCGCGGTCGGTGACATAAATTGATCCGTTGGGATCGATGGCCACGCGCGTGGGGTCGATGGGGACGCCGAGGGCGGTGCCGGTTTCGACGGTGAATTGCGGCTGGCCGGTTCCGGCGATGGTGGTGATGGTACCAGCGCTGACGCGACGGACAACGGAGTTGCCATTGTCTGCGATATACATATTGCCGGCAGCATCGAAGGCTATACCGGTGGGCAGTTTCAGTTGAGCGCTGAAGGCAGGACCACCGTCTCCGGTCCAGCCGGGAGTGCCGATGCCCACGACGGTTGTGATTGTCTTCGTCGATAGATCGATTTTTCGGATTCGATGATTGACCGTGTCGGTGAGGTAGAGGCTTCCCGCGAAATACGCAATGTCGTTCACCGAAAGTCCCGCTTTATCCGCGGGACCGTTGTCGCCCGTGGCGCGCGGACTCCCGGTGCCGGCGAACGTCGAAATATTCTGGTTGCTGTCTACCATGCGAATTCGGAAGTTTCCGGAATCGGCGATGTACAGATTGCCGGAATTGTCGACAGCCACTCCCGACGGGCTCGAGAGCAGCGCGCGAGGAGCATAGCCGCCATCGCCGCCGAATCCGGTTGCGCTGCCGCCAGCGAAAGCGGTGGGTGCGCCGCCCGGAACGACGAGCATGACGCGGTCGTTCTCGGTGTCGGCAATATAGAGGCCGCCGTGCGCGTCCATGGCCATGGCGCTGGGGAAAAAGAGCTCTCCCGCGCCGCTGCCGCGGACGCCAGTACCCAGAAAACTTGCAATATTGCCTCCGGAAACGGCCCGGATACGGCTGTCTCCGGTGTCGGCCACATAGAGGCCGCCTTTTCCGTTTGGCAACACGCCATCCGGAAAGCTTAGGAACGCTGAAGTGGCAGGAATGTTATCGAGGATGGAGGTTCCGGCGACGGTGTTGACTACGTTCGCGTGAATGCGGCGAACGCGGAAGTTGCCAACATCCGCGAGCAAGACATCGCCATTGGGGGCCGCGCCGGCGTAAATAAGGACGTTGTATTGTGCGTATATCGCAGAGCCGCCGTCTCCTCCGAACCCCAGGGTGTCGCCGCCGGCTATGAAATGAATCTTTCCGTCGGCGACGGTGACGCGCCAGACCTCAAAGGCGCACTGGACTAGAAGGTTTCCGTTCGCTTCGACGGCAGTGGAAAAGGGGAAAAGCAGTAAAGACTGGGTAGCGGCGCCGCCGTCGCCGTCGTACTGGGGCTCGCCATAGCCGAATTGACCCGAGCCCACGGCGGTTGAGATCTTGTTGGCGGCCTGATCGATCCGCTTGACGCGATTATTGACAGAATCGATGAAGTAGACGATGTTGTTGGCGTCTACGGAGATTCCGATGGGGCCATTCAGAGCGGCCAGAGTGGCCGGGCCGTTGTCGCCGTCACCGGGAATACCGGTTCCGGCTATGGAACTGATGGTACCGTCGGTAGCGGAAACCTTGCGAATGCGGTTGTTGTAATAGTCGGCGATATAAAGGTTGCCACTGGCGTCGACGGCGATGTCGTAGGGGTCCAGGCCAGCGGCGGTCGCGGCATGGCCGTCGCCCGAAAAGTGATAATCGCCGCTGCCCGCCACGGTGCTGATGATCCCGGTGGCAAGGTTCAGCTTTCGGACGCGATTGTTCTGATAATCGGCGATGAAAAGGTTACCCTTTCCATCTACCTTGAGGCCCTGCGGTTCATCCAGCATCGCGGCTGTCCCGGGGCCGTTATCGCCATTAAATCCAGCAACTCCGGTGCCGGCGATCGTCGTAATAATGCCGTTAGTGTCGACGCGGCGGATGCGATTATCGGAAGTATCGGCAAGATATATATTTCCAGCCGCATCCTGCGCAACGCCCCACGGGTAGCGCAGCGGAACGGAAGTGGCTGCGTGACCGTCGAGCAGGCGGCTGCCGCCCGCAATGGTCGATATTGTATAGGATTGGCCGAAGCAAAGGGGCGTTAAAAGGGCGATTAGAGAAAAACTTAAAGATCGTGTGGGCATCGAAAGGGGATACTATACAAAAAAACTGCGAATATCACAAGAGAAATAAGTTTGGTTCTTTTTATCGGCCGGATAAATCGCGACTTTAATGCTCAAGAGGCCGGAGGACCGATTTGCGATGCGCCCCCATAATGTATTGCGCCGGTCTAACATCTTGCGCATGATCTTTGTTCGACACGCTCGTTTGAAAGGGAGTTATTGATGGTCAAGATTCTCATGCTGGTGGGGGATTTCGTCGAGGACTACGAGCTGATGGTGCCGTTCCAGGCGCTGCAAGTCGCGGGTCATGGGGTTCAGGCGGTCTGCCCTGACAAGCGCGCTGGGGAGAAGGTTCGGACGGCGATCCATGATTTCGAGGGGGATCAAACCTACACAGAGAAACGTGGCCACGATTTTGCGCTCAACGCGACGTTCAGAGGGCACTTTGGAACCTTGTTGCAAATGAGTGGGAGGCGGCGGTCCGGCCCACAAGCTGGCAATGCCGCCAGGATCCTGGTGGATCCTACGCAGAGTACTCAGAAGGCGTCACTCGTGGCCGCAACTCTATAAACGGGATGTTGGTGCGCTTCCAAACGGGGTTCATCACGGCTTCTGCGGTCGGTTGGCAAAGGGCCGATCTTTCCCTGGGGAAAGGTAAAGAAGGCGGCCCCTAAGCGACATGGTTAGGTAACCGATGCCACCGCCTAGTTTACAACGGTCGAAGGGCGGATGGGACCGATCGCGAGGATGGAATTGTCTGATCGGACGCAGTTGGCGTTAAGGAACCACGATCATCCCCGCCATGGTGACGTCATTGTTGAGGTCCCAAGTACGTTCATACTTGAGCGTGGCAGCATCGTAAACTTCGATTTCGAATCCGGCTCCGTAGATATACAATTTCTTTCCGTCTCCGGACATTCCGAAGTTGAAACGGGAGCGGCATTGGACCTCTGCCGTTTGCGCGAGATGATTCGTTGGGAGGTCGAACGTCCAAAACTCGCAGCGCTTGTTCCCGAGGTTTCCGTTGGTGATAACCGTATAGGCTTTCTGCTTGTCCGGCGTTATCTGCAATCCCGCCATTCCGCTTGGCGCCGGCCCTATCGCCGTAAAGTTAACTTCCCGCGAACTCAGATCGAAGCGAGCGATGCCGAACACGCGATTATGAACAATCGGATCGGCTGAATTGAACAGCGAAACATGATGACCTGGCTCTCGGATCGAGTCGAGCGGGCCGCCGAAGCCGACATTCGCCATCCCGGGAAGATCGGGCTTTGCCAAATCGATGCGGTCCACCACCTTGAAATCGTCACTATTCAAAATGACTACGCTGTCGCGGAACTGGTACAGATATTTTCCGTCAGGCGAGATTTCGAATCCGCCGCGTCCGAAGCCGCCGCCGGCGTTCGCGTTCTCATCCTGCTGCGGAATATCAACTGTCTTCGTGATCTTCTGTTGCGCGAGATCGATCACGGTGTATTTCGGCTTGCCGATCTCGTAGCGGTCTACTTTCTTGTCGATTTCCGTAGTGACTGTATACAGAACCTTGCCGCTGGGGTCGGGTGTGCCGCCACTGAAGCGATAAAACGTGGTCGGCGTGTTCAGCACAAAGTGGTTGATCACCTTGCGCTTGTCCACATCGATCACTTCGACACCGCTATGATCGTTCGTCGTAACAAATAGTGTCTTGCGATCCGCCGACAGGCGCATGCTGCTTGGTAAGCCCGTAGTCAGCGGGATCTTGTCCACGACTTGCCCTTTCGATTCGTCAAACACCAGAACCGAATTCGGATAACCGCCAAGCAGAATGGTCGCCGCTTGAGCAACCGGACTCGCGAGAACGCCAACTATGGTCAGCAGTGAAGATATCGTTTTCATTTTTCCTTTGAACCGCCGTTTCTTTCGGCTGCTCTCCCGTACGGCCCGTTCTTGTGCCAGACTGTCCCGAAGTGCCGCACTCCTGGCATGATAACCTCGATCACGTCCCGATAGCAGAGGCTCTCTTGCCGAAGAGGACCTGGGCCACGGTTGGATGGGGCGCATGTCGCGAAGTTCCGAGGGAGCTTCGACTCAGACGCTCTCACCGCCGGCCCATCACATCAGGCGGACTCAGACATTGAATACGCTGTATCGATCCCCCGACTGACCAGGTAGGCCGCATCTCCGACTTGAAGCAACCCTGCCCTGGCCACGGTCGCGTACACCCCGAGGCAGCCGCGATGGTGCTGCGCCGTGGCCCGAAGTATATTCAAGTCGCGTGGGAGATCTTGCTGCGCGAGGGTTGAGGTCACGCACCACAGCGTAGGCTGGAAACCCTCGAACCTGGCCGCCTCACCTATGTTGAGCGCGCCGCCCAGCCATGAGTCCTCAACAAAGCCACTGCATTCGGCCTCCGACTCGATATAGATGTTGGGACGGAACCGACGCCGGTCAATCTGCGCTGTATCCCCCTGGAGCTTGCTCAGGTGGTGCACGGAACCGCTGGCTAGTAAATACACTGCTCCAATCTCAAAGAAGGTACCCGTCATCAGTTGGAAATAGTCGGGCATGGATTCGGGAGTCCACTCGGCTTTCATCGTGCTCACGGGCACATCGCCGAACACCGTGGCGCGATCGATGCCAGTCTTTTCGTCACTGGCCGGTTGATTCTCCAAGAGCACGCTGTGTCCGAGGAAATCTGAGATGATCGCGGACGCGTCCGGCTCGTCCGGACAGATCGTTCGCCCGTCGGGCAAACCGATCTGGATGCGTCCCGGCGCCGCGAATGTCGGTTCCACCTCATACTCGGCGTGGAATGCTAGCAACTGCGGGAACCTTTTTGCGCTGGCGATCCGACCTGTCTCAGTCTCGCGAAGAGCCCACGCCCGATCGCCCAGAGCCCCACGGTGCGTAATCGGAAGCTGGTTTCTCCGCTCTCCCAGCATCGACTTCACGGGATAGCGCCACAATTCAGCCACGCGGCCGGCGAAGTGTTCAGCCATAACAACTTTGAACCCACATCGTTCCGCTGAGTCGCGGTCGTCAACCTAGGAAGTGCCGCTGTGCGATTTAGTCCAGTTCCGACCCCATTTCTCGTATAGTATTTTCAGAAATTCGTTCCAGGCCGCCCGAGAACGTGAGGCAGGATAGGGTTCCGGGCGGATCGGCTTTTCGGAGCTCCACATGACTTCAAACTGCCCACCCTCGACGATTCTTCCCAAGCGCATCGTCTTCCAGGTGTGTTGATTCTCCGCATCAATTCGAACACGTCCACCGGGAGCTTCAAAGCTCTGGTTCGGCAGCGCCTGGCGGATAGCCGCCACATCATCGGGGTCGGCTGCGTGCGCGGCCTGCGCCCAGAGGTGCACTCCCGAATATCCGGCTTCCATTGTATCGGCGACGACACGTTGGCGGCCGTAGCGGGAACGAAACCTCTTTACAAATGCATGATTCTGCGGCCGGTCCAGGCTCTGAAAGTAGTTCCAAGAGGCGTAGTCGCCCACGATTTCGCTCGCCGACAGACTCTGCAACTCGATTTCGCCGACACTGAAATAAACGGTCGGGATTTTTTCAGGCGTGATTCCCGCGGCGCGCAGCAAGCGCGTGTAGAACAGGTTCATGTCGCCGACGAGCGAATTGAAAATGAGATCGGGCCCGGTTTGAGCGATGGTACGAACGACTCGAGTTACCTCGGTGCTATCGGGCAGCACGTATTCTTCTCCAACGATCTCGCCGCCGGAAGCTTCGACTTCGTCCCGGATGATCGCATTCGCCGCCCGCGAATAGACAGAGTTCCAGCCCACCAGAAAGAAGCGTCTTTTTCGAAGGAAGCCTACCGTCCAGTTCACCGCGGGAATGATTTGCTGATTCGGCGCCGCGCCCGTGTAGAAGACATTGGAGCACTGCTCCATGCCCTCGTACTGGGTGGGATAAATCAGCAGATGATCCTGCTGCTCCATGATCGGGAGCACAGACTTTCGGCTGGCGGAAGTCCAGCAGCCAAATATCGCGCAAACCTTCGCCTCGGCGATCAGGGCCGCGGCCTGACGGGCAAACGCCCGTTCATCGGAGGCGCCGTCGAACACCACGGGCTGAATTTCACGGCCTAGAATCCCGCCGCGCTCATTGATTTCCTCGATCGCCAGCAGAGTGGCGTCGACCACCGGGCTCTCGGTCAACGCCATGGTGCCGGTCAGGGAATGAAGGATACCCACCCGCAACTCCCGCGGGGCTTTCGCGGGTTTAACCTCCGAAGGCGGCGTTTGAGCGGAGGACTCGTCGCTTACCGAAGGCAGGAAGCGATACCCGCGCGTCGGAATCGTCTCGATGTAACGGGGTTTCTTGGCATCGTCGCCCAGCACGTCGCGCAGTTCTCGAATGTATCCTCTGAGCAATTCATCGCTTACGCTGGCGACGGCCCAGACGCTGTCGAGCAGTTCCCGCTTGGTCACCAGCCTTTGAGCATTCCGCACCAGGTAGAGCAAAACATCAAAAGTCTTGGGTCGAAGCTCCACCAGGTTGGAATCACGCCAAAGTTGTTCATTTGCGGCATCCATACGAAACGGTGGGAATAGAAAAATAACCCTCGATGCCACTGTGTCACCAATGGCCTTCGTGGGCCAGTCCTTAATATTAACGAAAGTTCCACGGAACTTCCACGCTCCTTCCATGGATTGAAACGGAATTCAGCTCTATTCTGAAAGCACGTGCTGAATGGCAAGACCGGGCAGGGACCCAAAAAAAGACGGAAGGAAGAAGTCGTCAAACCCGATCTGTCTCCGAAGAACTTGCCGGATCGCGTCTTCGTCGTTCAGTTTCACGACCCCACCGGACCAGGGTCGACCCATTTCACCGGACGAGCAGAACACGTAATGTCCGGACAAAGTACGGGTTTTGAAACGCCTAAAGAATTGGCCGATTTTTTCAGGCGAATCATGAAGCAACTCAAACCGCGATCACAAAAGGGTACAAGGCAATGAACACAGGCATTCAGCGCCGCGCAGCGCGACGCCGGTACCGCGCTGAAGCAAGCGCATGCTGGTTTTGATCAGAGTAAAACGCGGAACAACCTCATATTCAAAGCGGGAACACATCTCACATTCAAAAAAGGAATAACGCGATGACTAGTTTAGATTTGATCGGTTCCAGCCCGAAGTTCAGGGCGTTGTTGGCAGAAGTGGAGAGGGTTGCGCCAGTAGATTCCGCAGTCTTGATCCAGGGCGAAACAGGCACCGGAAAAGAAGTGATTGCGAGAGCCATCCATGAGGCTAGTCCTCGCTGTACCCAACGTTTCGTGGCCCTCAACTGCGCCGCGATTCCCCACGGGTTGCTGGAGAGCGAACTGTTCGGCCACGAAAGAGGCGCTTTCACCGGGGCGTGGGCGCAAACCAAGGGACGGTTTCAGATGGCAGATGGGGGCACGCTCTTTCTTGACGAAATTGGCGACTTGCCGTTGGAGCTTCAACCCAAGCTCTTACGGGTCCTGCAAGAGCGGGAGTTCGAGCGTTTGGGTGGGGCCCAAACCGTCCGGGTCAACGTGCGCGTGGTGGCGGCGACGAACCAGGATTTAGGATCGCTCGTGAGCAAGAAACTCTTTCGGGCAGACCTCTTCTACCGCCTGAACGTGATTCCACTCTGCCTGCCGCCGTTGCGGGAGCGCGTACAGGACATCCTGCCGCTGACGCAGTTCTTCGTGACGAAGTTCGCCGCCCGCCTCAACAAGTCCATCGATTTGATTCCCGATGAGGTGATGGCGGTCCTCAAAGCACACGACTGGCCGGGTAATATTCGTGAACTACAGAACTCCATCGAGCGCGCCGTGCTCCTTTCGCCCGGATCGGTGCTGCGGCTGCCGCCGGACCTGGGACAGACGATGACGC
>Ga0070731_10004620_pt1 | contig 11730 bp, 12 predicted proteins | sample Coa_R1_2_FD_66448 | JGI IMG/M metagenome (GOLD analysis project Ga0070731, IMG submission 66448) | Surface soil microbial communities from Centralia Pennsylvania, which are recovering from an underground coalmine fire - Coalmine... | ecosystem: Environmental > Terrestrial > Soil > Unclassified ... | reverse complement strand
GTTCGGCTTTCGCCTGCCCGGCGGGTTTGCCATCCTTGAGCGCCGCGGCGTCCTCGCCTTCGGCCAGGATCATGGCGATCGGGGTATTGACCGCGACATCATTGGTGCCTTCCGGCACCAGGATTTTGCCGAGCGTGCCTTCGTCGACCGCCTCCACCTCCATGGTGGCCTTGTCGGTCTCGATCTCCGCGATGACGTCGCCGGATTTGACGCTGTCGCCTTCCTTTTTCAGCCACTTGGCGAGATTGCCCTTCTCCATGGTCGGCGAGAGGGCGGGCATCAATACCTCAGTCGGCATGGTGGCTCACTTGGCAGCTCGCTTAAGCGGCGGAAGTTCCCCGTCACCGATACACGTCGGTATAAAGTTCCGATGCATCCGGTTCGGGATCGTGGGTGGCGAATTCCGATGCCTCGTTGATCACGGCGCGCACCGCAGCGTCGATCTTCTTCAAGTCGTCTTCGCTCGCCCACTTCTTGTCGAGGAGCCGCTTGCGCACCTGCTCGATCGGATCGTGCTCGGTACGCACTTTGTCGACTTCCTCCTTGGTCCGGTATTTGGCCGGGTCCGACATCGAGTGGCCGCGATAGCGGTAGGTCAGCATTTCCAGAATGATCGGGCCGTTGCCGGCGCGGCACCAGGCGATCGCCTCGTCGGCCGCCGCCTTCACTGCACGCACGTCCATGCCGTCGACTTGCGAGCCCGGAATATTGAACGAGACGCCGCGTTTGGAGAAATCGGACTGCGCCGAGGATCGCGTGACCGAGGTGCCCATGGCGTAGCGGTTGTTCTCGATGACATAGACCACGGGCAGCTTCCACAGCTCGGCCATGTTGAAGCTTTCATAGACCTGGCCTTGGTTGGCCGCGCCGTCGCCGAAATAGGTCAGGCTGACGTCGCTGGTGCCGCGATACTTGTTGGCGAAAGCCAGCCCCGTGCCGAGCGGAACCTGGGCGCCGACGATGCCGTGCCCGCCGTAGAATTTCTTCTCCAGCGAGAACATGTGCATCGAACCGCCCTTGCCCTTGGAATAGCCGCCGCGCCGGCCGGTGAGTTCCGCCATCACGCCCTTGGGATCCATGCCGCAGGCGAGCATGTGGCCGTGATCGCGATAGCCGGTGATCATCTGATCGCCGTCGCGCATCGCGAGTTTCATACCGACGACGATGGCTTCCTGGCCGATATAGAGGTGGCAGAATCCGCCAATGAGGCCCATGCCGTACATTTGGCCGGCCTTCTCCTCGAAACGGCGGATCAAGAGCATCTGCCGCAGTGCGGCAAGCTCCTGTTCCTTGTTGAATTCCGCGACAGATGCTTGGTTTGCCGCGAGGCCCGCGGCCCGCGGCGAATCTTGGGTGTCTTGAGCCGTTTGCTTGGTTTGGGCGACGGCCATCATTGTCCTCAAAACACCAGTGTCAGTGAAATGCAACGGCGGGCATCAACCCCTTAGCCGAAAATGCACCGTCGCGAAAGCCGGTGGAATTTCCACAGCCGATGAGGGTCGGCGGTCAACTCCTTGTCGAGGAAATTGAATTTGGGGCCGGCCACGCCGAGTTCAAGGCCTGTGGTTAAGGTGTCGGCGCGGCCGCGGGATGCGTCTTCCCATCGTACATCAGCGTCAAATCGTTGGGATCGACATAATCGAGCAACGCGCGGGCGCGTTCGTCGAGCATGTCGGGATCGATATCGTCGGACTTAAGCAGCGCAATTCGCCGTTGCCACTGCGCATGCTCGATCTTCAGTCGATCGAGTTCGGCGGTGAGAGCCGCCGACTGCCGGTCAATGACTTCCTTGGCCTTGAGTCCGCGATCGCCGCTATAGGCGTTGACCCCGAAATAGCCGATCAGCAAAGCCGCCAGGGAATAAAGGGCGAGTGCGTTGAGGATCGCGCGCAGGCGTTTCCGGGTGACCATGCCGTCACCATGTCAGCGCGCCGCTTAAAGCGGAATTAATAGAGCCGCGAGCGGGTAGCCCTGAACCGCTCATTCCCGCGCAAGCGGAATCTAGCCTGGGTACCCGTTTTCGCGAGACGAGCGGCCAATTCGGCTACGGCAACCGATTGCGGACTTCGCTGAGCACGAAGTTGCCGAGCCGTTTACCGCGATTGCGCAGGAAACGCAGCGCCCCCTGGTCGACGAAATAGGTGAGCAGGATGCTGTCGCGCGTCTTCACTTCGGGGCCGACCGCGTCCGCGGAGTGCCAGGTATCGGTGCCCACGGCAAAGGCGTAGCCGCTGTTCGGCGCAAAGCTCATCTGCTTTCGCTTGGGCAGCGAGCCGTCCGCGAGTTTCTCATGGAAGATCGTGCCGATATGGGTGTTGGCGCGGTCGCGCGGCAGATAGAGCTGCACGGTGATGCCCTTCCAGCGCGTGTCGGTATGCGGCGGGATCAGATAACCGGGAATGTCGCGCGTGAGAATCGGGATCGGATACATGCCGACCTTGCGTTTGCCGAAACGCCGCGCCAGGGGAGCAGCGAGGCGGCGCTTGAACGCCTCTTTCACCGGGCGCGAGCACAGCGCGCGGCCGACGGCGTCCCACACCGCACGCTTTTGCGGCGGCAGATGCTGGATATATTCCGGAAACAGGTCGATCTTCACCCGAGTATGAGTGCCATCGGCGAGATCGTGACCTTTGCTGCGGCCGTGCATCGGCCGGTAGTCGGTCGCTTCCGGCATATTGGCGAGCATGAGTGCATAAATATCGTCCGGAAAAACCCGGTCGAATACGAGGTGCGTGAACGGCGTGTCGGATGCGGCCGCGGCATCGACCGATGCGGCGATGAAATCGCTCAATCGTTCGACGGCGAGACGGCGGTTGCCCGGCTTCAATTCAAGCGTTTGGTCCATCGCACACCAACCCCGGCTTGGATTTTAGGTATAGCCCCGATCGCCGCGGCCGGACAAGCATAAGGGCTGGAACCTATCCAAGGGCCTTGAACGCCGCGTGGCCGGCGTAAGCCGCTTGCGCGCCAAGTTCCTCCTCGATCCGCAAAAGCTGATTGTACTTGGCGGTGCGGTCGGAGCGGGCGAGCGAACCGGTCTTGATCTGACCGCAATTGGTGGCGACCGCAAGGTCGGCGATGGTTGAGTCTTCCGTTTCGCCGGAGCGGTGCGACATCACCGCGGTATAGCCTGCCTTGTGCGCACATTCGACCGCGGCCAGCGTTTCGGTGAGCGTGCCGATCTGGTTGACCTTGATCAGGATCGAGTTGGCGATGCCGTTTTTGATGCCGTCGCTCAATCGCGCAACATTGGTGACGAAAACATCGTCGCCGACGAGCTGGCAATGCGCTCCTATTTTCTGCGTCAGCTTCTTCCAGCCCGCGGCATCGTCCTCGGCCATGCCGTCTTCGACCGACACGATTGGATAGCGTTTGACCAATTCCGCAAGATAATCGACCTGCTGCTCGATCGACCGCGTCCTGCCCTCGCCTTTGTACTTATAAGTGCCGTCACTGAAGAATTCGCTTGCCGCCGGATCGAGTGCCAGGGCGACTTGCTCGCCCGGGCGGTAACCTGCCTTCTCGATCGCGGACAGGACGAAATCGAGCGCGGCTTCCGCCGACGGCAGGTTGGGAGCAAAGCCGCCCTCGTCGCCGACATTGGTGTTGTGGCCGGCCGCTTTGAGTGCAGCGCGCAGCGTATGGAAAATCTCCGCACCGGCGCGCAAGGCTTCGGCGAAACTCGGCGCGCCGAGCGGCACGATCATGAATTCCTGAAAGTCGATCGGATTGTCGGCATGCACGCCGCCGTTGACGATGTTCATCATCGGCACTGGTAAGAGTCGCGCCGCGGCGCCGCCGACATAGCGGTAGAGCGCCAGATTATTCGCCACCGCCGCGGCCTTGGCGGTCGCAAGCGAGACGCCGAGGATGGCGTTGGCGCCGAGCCGACCTTTGTTCGGCGTGCCGTCGAGCCCGATCATGGTCTCATCGATCTTGACCTGGGCCTCGGCGTCCATGCCCGATAGCGCGTCGAAAATCTCGCCGTTGATGGCTTCGACCGCGTGCTTCACGCCCTTGCCGAGATAGCGCTTTTTGTCGCCGTCGCGGAGTTCAATGGCCTCATGTGCGCCGGTCGAAGCGCCGGACGGCACACCAGCGCGGCCGCGGGAACCATCTTCGAGCACGACATCGACCTCGACGGTCGGATTGCCGCGGCTGTCGAGGATTTCCCGGCCGATAATGTCGACGATCGCAGTCATGCAAGCTCCCGGGCGCGTTGCTGCGGGGCTTCTACAGGATCGAAGAGCCCCTTGTCATGCCCTGCCGAAGCGAGGCATGCAGTGTTGCGATGGCAAAACAGCCCCAACTCGGACGTCCCGCCCCGATCCCAGCTTCGCCGGAAAAGGCGGTGCTCGATCGCGTGCGCAATCCCCACCCGGGTACGAACTATGTCGCGCGCTTCACGTTTCCCGAATTCACCGTCATGTGCCCCGTCACCGGGCAGCCGGATTTTGCCACGCTGGTGATCGACTATGTGCCGAAGGATTGGCTGGTCGAATCCAAATCGCTGAAACTTTATCTGAACAGCTTTCGCAGTCATGGCGCGTTCCACGAGGATTGCACCGTCGCGATCGGCAAGAAACTCGTTGCGCTGCTGAAACCGAAATGGCTGCGCATCGGCGGTTATTTTCATCCGCGCGGCGGCATGCCGATCGACGTCTTTTGGCAGGCAGGAAAGCTCCCGGCAGGTGTCTGGGCGCCGGACCAGGGCGTCGCCACCTATCGCGCGCGTGGATAGCCCTTCAGCGTTGCGACCAGCGCGCCGACTTCAAGCGCCGGATCAGCGGCGCGCATGACGCCACCCATGACCGCAACCCCGGCGCAGCCCGCGGCGATCACCTCCGCGACGCGCGCGGTATTGATACCGCCGATGGCGAGTACCGGAACACGCGCTGCGCGGGAGATTTCGGCGAGACCCTTGCGGCCGATCTCCGGTCCGTAGCCGGGTTTGCTTGGCGTCTCGAACGCCGGACCCGCGAGCGCATAATCGGCCGTTTGCGGATCGATCGCTTGCGCTTCGGTGATGGTATGGATCGACACACCGATCAGTTTTTTTTCCCCCATAAGCGCCCGCGCGGCGGCGGCATCGCTGCCGGACGGCAGATGTACGCCGTCGGCGCCGGCGAGCTTTGCCAGCCGAGCTTCGCCGTGCAGCATGACCAGCGCGCCGCGCTTGCGCGCCATCGCCATCAGCATATGGACGAGCACGGTCTGCTCATCCTCGGGCAAATCTTTCTCCCGCACGCTCACCCAACGGCAGCCGCCGGTCAGCGCCGCACCGACGATTTCGGCCAGCGGGCGGCGTGCCTGCGCGCGGTCGGTGATCAGCAGCAGCGGTGGATCGGGAAGCCGCATCGCGTTGCTCCTTGTCCGCAATCCGCGATTATGGGAAATTTCTATTATGGGATGAATGGGGAGGCTAACTCATGCTTTTGAAATCGATTGTGACGGTCGCGCTGGCCGGCATATTCGGCGCCGCGCTCGGTTTGGCAACGCTGTCGCCGGCACTTGCGGCGCATCATGCGAAAAAGATGAGCGGCGCCTGTGCGCAGGCGTCCGGACGCTGCATCTCCGATTGCGATGGGCTCAACTGGTGCACAATGTACACTTGCGTCAACGGCCAATCGACGGCGGTGCCGTTCTGGCGCTGCTATGAGCCGAGCGGTCTGTGCCTGGCGCCGCATTGCTGAATGAGTTTTCGCCGCTGCGCGTCCGCGGGAAGAGCGAGCGGATCAGCGCTCGACGGGCGCATAACTCGTCAGTGTGCTGGAAGCGGGCATCGGCACGAGGTGACGCGGGATGATGATGCGCTGGCCTTCGGCGAGCGGGTCATGCTCGGTTGCCGAATTGAGCTGGGCGAGCGCCCATAGCGGCACGTGGTAAGTCGCCGCCAAGGCTTTGAGCGTGTCACCGGCATGAGCGGAAATCGGCGAGCCTGAATCCCACAACTCAATCGCGGCTTCGGCTGGGACCTCGAGCCGGATCGGCACCGCCTCGCCTTCGGCATCGGCCGGAGTTTCGGCGAGCTGCGCGATCTTGTCCACCAATTGCTCCTGGATGCGGTCGGCTTTCTCGATATTGATGTGAATGATCTCGTTGTGGTCTTTGAGATTATAACTCGCATAGTGGCCGCGGAAGCGCGAGCCCTGCACCACGTTGCCGCCGCCCATGATGTTGTTGGATTGGAAGATATTGATGTAGCGCTCGACGTTGGGCGGGACGTTTTCGGCAATCCGGCTGGGATCGTAGGTGACGAGCAGGCTCACGGGGATGTGCGCCCGGTTGAGCATCTCGGCAAAATCCAGCACGGCATCCCCGCCCATCGAATGACCGATCAGCGCGATCGGCTGTGGATCGCGGCGGTAGTCGCGGATCGCATCGTCGACGACCGGACGCCAGAGCAGATAAGTCCCCACGCTCGCGGCGATGCCGGCCCGCTGAATTCGCGCTGCGAGCGTGTCGATGCCGCGCGAATAGATCAGGCCGGCGACACCGCGGAACAGATAGGCGCGGCCACGGGGCTCGGTGATTTTCTCGGCGGCATGCGGCGGCGGTGTGATTGGGACGACGGTATCGCTGGCATCGGCGACCACGATGGGCTTTTCACCCGTTTTGGAATCGGACCTGGCGACTGCCGCCGGCGCGGATATCGACCCGGTCGCTTCAGAATTGGATGGATCCGACGCGGTGCTCTGCCCCGCGCCTTTCATCCAATCGGCTTGCTTGCCGGACGAGGCGAAGCCGGAACTCGTGTCCGGAGCGAACATGGCATAGCCGCCGCAGCCAGTGAGGCAGGCAGCCAGGAGCAAGACAACGATGTGCCTTGATCGCACCATTCGCGTTCGGCACCGACGTTCGAGCGGCAAAAACAACTATACCGGGCCCATCAGCCTGCGCTGTACCGGATCGTTGGGACTTTCGCACGGACGGCACCAGAATCGCTAGCCACCGCTCGCTAAACACGAAGGTGACCGCGAAATCCTTAATTTCCCCCGAACATCGTCTCCCCAACGCAGAATTCACTGGGTGAAATCAGGGATTTGGCCCGATTTTTTCGTGGCGGTTGCGCTCCGCAATGACTTAATAGAGGCACATATAGAAGCCCATGAACAGCCCTCCTCCCCGTATATCCTTCGTCTCGCTCGGCTGCCCCAAGGCGCTCGTCGATTCCGAGCGCATCATCACGCGGCTGCGCGCGGAAGGTTATGAATTGGCGCGCGAGCATTCCGGCGCCGACCTTGCGATCGTCAATACCTGCGGCTTTCTCGACAGCGCGCAGGCGGAATCGCTTGCGGCCATCGGCGCTGCCATGGCCGAAAACGGCAAAGTCATTGTCACCGGCTGCATGGGTGCGGAGCCGGAGAAGATCACTGCCGCTCATCCCGGCGTGTTCGCGGTCACCGGACCGCAGCAATATGAGAGCGTGCTCGATGCGGTCCATCGCGCGGCGCCGCCGGCACACGATCCATATACGAATCTGATCCCGCTGGAGGACGTAAGACTCACGCCGCGACACTACGCTTATCTCAAGATTTCAGAGGGTTGCAACAATCGCTGCACCTTCTGCATCATTCCGAAATTGCGCGGCGGTCTGGTGTCGCGGCCGGCCGCCGATGTGCTGCGCGAAGCCGAACGGCTGGTCGCCGCAGGCGTCAAGGAGCTGCTCGTCATCTCGCAGGACACGTCGGCCTACGGCGTCGATCTCAAATATGCGCCGAGCGCCTGGAAAGGCCGCGAGGTGCGGGCAAAATTTGTCGATCTTGCGCGCGAACTCGGCGAATTCGGCGTCTGGGTGCGGCTGCACTATGTCTACCCCTACCCGCACGTTGACGATGTGATCCCGCTGATGGCCGACGGCAAAGTGCTGCCCTATCTCGACGTGCCGTTCCAGCACGCGAGCCCCGCCGTGCTCAAACGCATGCGCCGCCCGGCGGCGCAGGAAAAGACACTCGAACGCATCCGCGCGTGGCGGCAGATTTGTCCGAGCCTGACCATCCGCTCGACCTTCATCGTCGGCTTCCCCGGCGAGACGGAACAGGATTTCTCGCTGTTGCTGGATTGGCTTTCACAAGCCCAGCTCGATCGCGTGGGATGCTTCCGCTATGAGCCGGTTGCGGGCGCCGCGGCGAACGATCTCGGCGTGCCGGTGCCGGATGCAGTGAAAGAAGAGCGCTGGCACCGGCTGATGGCGCACCAACAGGCGATTTCGCAAAAGCGGCTCAAGCGTAAAGTCGGCGCCCGGGAACGCGTCATCATCGATGAGGTCGATGCCAAGTCGGGAACCGCAAAGGGCCGCAGCAAAGGCGACGCGCCGCAGATCGACGGTACGGTGCATGTCACCAGCCGCCGGCCGCTGCGCGTCGGCGAGATCGCCACGGTGAAGATCGAACGCGCCGACGCCTATGATCTTTATGGGGCGGCGGTCGGCTACTGATCGGGCGATTATCGCGACTGGGCCACAAATCCCGCGCTCTTTAGTTCGTGCCTCCCTGTTTCTCGGCGTTCTTGACGAAAGTCTGGTCGACCATGCTGGCGACGTCGACGGCCTTGACTTTTGGGTTGCTCGCGGCGAGCGCGTCTACGTTCGACTTGATCTGCGCGGCTTCCGGCATCGGCCCCGCGGTCAAGACCTCGTTGACGTAGAAGTCATAGGTGAAGTCGAGCTCGTCCTTGTTCTTGACTCCTAGATGCTCGCTGATCTCGCTCTCGGCATAGGCGCGGTCGGACTTCTCGCGCTTGAGCGCCTCTGTGACCGCGTCGACGACGTTTTGCACCACGTCGCGATTTGCCTGCATGTAGGATTGGGTGACCCAAATGCCGGCGCTCACGGAAGGGATGTTCTTCTTCGCCAGATCGACAAGGTTCACAAACCCGGCTTGTTTGAATTTATATGTAGCCGGTGGATGCGAGGCCGCCGCCACGACGCTGCCGGCCAGCAGCGAGCTGTTCACGTTCGTTACGCCGCCCAAAGGCGTCATGGCGACGTCTGAGGGCGTGAGCCCCAGCTCCTTCAGCGCCAGCAGGGTGCCGGCATAGAGCGAGCCCGTGGCGCTGGTGATGCCGATGCGCTGGCCCTTGAGGGCGCTGGCGCTGGCATATTGCGGGCGCGCCCAGAACTGGAACGTGTAGACGGGCGTGAGCGTGGTCACGAGCTTGAGCTGCGCCCCCTGCGCCTCCGCTGAGGCGGCGTCGGCGCCGCCGATGCCCACCATCTGCTCCTGGCCGGTGATGAGGGCCGGAATGCCCTCCTGAGCCGGTAGGTAGCGTACCGTGACGTCGAGGCCCCGCTTCTTGAAATATCCGGCATCGCTGGCGATCCACAGCGGCAGAAAATCGACCGTCTTCTGGCTATTGGAAATTGTCAGCTGTGTCGGTTCGGCCGCGCCGGCGCCGCGCGCCAGCAAAGCGGCCACGATCAAGGCCGCGAGATGCAGCACTCTATTCCGGTGCGTCATGTCGTCCTCCCTCGGTTACACGCGCCAGGCGTCGAAGCGACGCTCGAGCCAGCGCACGATTGCGGTCAGCAGCATGCCGGCGGCCGCGAAAATCAGAAGGCCCGCAAAGACGATATCGGTCTGGAACTGCTGGCCGGCGTTGTCAATCATGGCGCCGATGCCGTGTTGGGCGCCCAGCAGTTCGGCCACGAACACGCCGATAAGCGACTGCCCCACCGCGAGCCGCAACCCGCCGAGGATGAATGGGACCGAGCCGGGCAGCGCGATGGTGCGGAAGATTTTGAGATCGCTCGCTCCGAAGCAATGCGCCACGCGCACGAGATGCGGATCGAGGCTGCGGACGCCGCTGCTGGTATTGACCAGCACAGGAAAGACCGAGATCAGGAAGACGAGCGCGACTTTGGAGCTCAAGCCGATACCGAGCCAGACAACAAGCAGCGGCCCCAGGGCGACGCGCGGAACGGCGTAGAGGAAGCTAATCAACGGGTCGACGAAATAGCCGAGCCGCGTGTACCAGCCGATCGCAAGCCCGGCGGCGATGCCGACAGCCGCCGCGAGCGCGAGACCATAGCAAAGCTCCTTGCCGCTCGCGGCGAAGTCGGCCCAGATATCGGACGAGGAGAAAAGACTTCGCAACGCGCTGGCCACGCCGGCGGGGGACGGCAGAATAATCGGCGGCTCGATGCCGAGCACCGTCACCAGGTCCCAGACGACAAACAGCACCGCGATGAAGGCGGTGCCTAAGACAATGCGCTCGGTACTCTGCCCCATGCGCGCGGCCAAGGCGCTGCCCCGCCGCCTGGGCGTTCCGGAATCATCGAGGATAACCGTCGCCATGACGCTTCTCCTTGCTCCTCTCAGTTTTGCTCGCTGCCGGAGCTGCCGATCCGAGCACTCCGGCAACTTCCTGGACATAGGTCAGGAATTGCGGAGTGAGACGCACCTCGTCGCGCGGCTTAGGCAGGCGCACGCGCACTTCGCGCACGATACGGCCCGGCCGTTTGCTGAAGACGCAGATGCGGTCGGCGAGGAATACAGCCTCGCTGACGTCGTGGGTGACAAAGAGCGCCGTGACTTCGGCACGGTTGCAGATGGCGAGGAGTTCGATCTGCAAGGCCTCGCGCGCCTGCGCGTCCACCGAGGCGAACGGTTCGTCGAGCAGCAGAAGCTCGGGTTCGACCGCCAAGGCGCGCGCCAAGTTGACCCGCTGCTGCATCCCGCCCGAGAGCTGGTGCGGGAAGCTGTGTGCGAAATCGGCAAGCCCGACAAGTTCAAGCAGCGCGGCGGCGCGCGCGGCCGCCTCGCGCCGGCGCATTCGGCCCGACATTTCGAGACCGTAGGTGACGTTGTGCAGGACGTTGCGCCAGGGCAGAAGCCCCGGCTGCTGAAACACCATGGCGCGATCGGGCCCCGGCCGGTCGATTGGCTTACCATTAAAGGTGAGTGCGCCCGACGAGATCGCCAGAAAGCCGGCGACCGCATTCAGTAAGGTCGTTTTGCCGCACCCGGAGGGTCCGAGGAGGCAGACGAACTCGCCACGATCGACTGACAGATCGATCCGATCGATCGCCAGGATTATCTCCGCGCCTCGTCCCGCATAGGCGATCGAAGCCTTGCGGACGTGGAGATAATCGCTCGCTTCGCCGGAAGTGCGCGACACGCGACCGGCCAATGCGACCTCCTCGGGCAGCATGCTTGCCTGCGCGATCGCCATGCGAGGGCTCTCGTAATACGGAAAAACGAGGGCAGCTACATGACGTTCCAAATAGCGGAGGTCGTCTGGTCCGGCAAACGGTTGGTGTCGCGCCTTGTCCGGACGTGACGATGGGCCGCGACCCTGATCGCGTTGCTGCGCTAACCAACCAGCAATTCGGCAAGCACTACATTCATGGCGTCGGTCAGTTTGGCGAACTCGTCTTCGGTAATGGTAAAAGCCGGCGTCAGATAGACGATTGCACCGAACGGTCTGATAAAAACTCCTTGTGCAATAAAGCGTTGGCGCAAGGCGTTGAGATTTTCGATGTGGTCGAGTTCGACCACGCCGATGGCCCCTTTGACCCGCACGTCTTTGACGCCGGGAAGCTGCCGACAGGGTTCGAGACCTTGCCGCAGCCTGGTTTCGATTCTTGACACTTGATCGAGCCGCGGCTCGCGGTCGAACAGATCGAGCGAAGCATTGGCGGCGGCGCAAGCGAGCGGGTTCGCCATGAAGGTCGGGCCATGCATCAGCGCCTTGGCGGGATGGTCGGACCAGAACGCCTCGAAGATTTTC
>Ga0070731_10004619_pt1 | contig 11731 bp, 8 predicted proteins | sample Coa_R1_2_FD_66448 | JGI IMG/M metagenome (GOLD analysis project Ga0070731, IMG submission 66448) | Surface soil microbial communities from Centralia Pennsylvania, which are recovering from an underground coalmine fire - Coalmine... | ecosystem: Environmental > Terrestrial > Soil > Unclassified ... | reverse complement strand
CGGCTGCCACTATTCACTGACATGACAGACCGCGTAGCGTTCAACACCACTGGTTACTGACGTCCAGTGTGGTGCGCACGGGTCATAGTCGGTTCGCTAACTGGCAGTTCTCCAGTTCTCAGATCCATCGACGGTCTCGGCTGAAGTCCTCATTAACAGGCAATCGACTAACCGGGTAATCGGACAAGTGAAGTACTAGCAGGTAGATATCCATTTGTCTGATGAGTGCGATTGCTCGCTCACGGATTCAAACCAGACATTTATGCAAGAGCGATCGTAACGCCCGAAGGCAACGCTTCGACGCGGAACGATCTTTCGGGGTGCAGGCAGATAAACCGCTTTCGCGGACGTAGGGAGTACTGAGCTAGCATTGTCCGAGAACGACTACAGCAGCCTATGCTCAGCGCGCTTTCACTGGGACACTGCGTGAAACAGATGCATCATCGGACCACTCGTCGCGTTTGAGACAGTAGGCTGAGGATTGCCTATTACCCTCGACCCGAGAACGGCCGCTCTTTCACTCGGATCCGTAACCGGCGAAAGAATACAGTCATATAATTTATCTCCAAATTTCAAGCGGACATGCGGGTCACGCATCACGTCGGAAACCCACATCTTGCCTTGCGGGAAAGGCATTCCCGCGCGGAACATTGATGTCAAATAAAGCTGACCGTTATGAACGATGAAACCCGTTGTAACGGAGTGAGGAATCAAATACCAAGTTCGCGTCTGCACTTTGTCGGTCCGATATTTCGTGGCGAACGACCAATCAGTGACGGGAGTAGTGACAAGCTGTCCACTGAGCCATAACCCGGGGTAATTCCTTGGACCGGGTGTATCCCCGATAGGGTTAAGGCCCGTGATGCGCAGGACTACCAATGCCAAAAGCAAAAAAACTAGGATTGCCCCGGCAATTTTCGCTGCCGTCTTCATCTTAGGCTCCTAAGTGCAAGAAGTGTCTCTTTCCACGAAGGAAGCTGGAATTTCCGATTTTGAGTCTCATGCAGTAAGGTTCCGAGTCTACCACTTCGGTGACATAGCTTCTGACTAAGGGCTTTATAGGAGCAATGAACCACTCAAACGTCCGGTCAGCCGACTTACAACGAGTCTCTAGTTTTCATGCAGTCTGAGGGCGATTAGCCATCTCAGTTCACGGAAACTGTCTTGATGTTCATGAACTCGCGGATTCCTTCCACGCTTAGTTCGCGGCCGTGCCCGGACCTTTTCACGCCGCCAAAAGGCAGTCGAGGATCTGACGCAACGAATTGGTTGATGAAAACCATTCCGGCTTCCAGTTCATTAATGAAGCGCTGCTTCTCGTCGGAATTGTTCGTCCAAGCGCTGGCACCCAATCCGAAGCGTGTTGCGTTGGCGAGTTGGATGGCTTCATCGATACCGTTCACCCGAAACAACGAGGCAACCGGTCCAAAGAGTTCTTCGCAATACGCCGGAGAGCCTGCCGGGATGTCAGTGAGCACTGTAGGCTTATAAAAATAACCCGGCCCGTTCGCGGGTCGCCCGCCGGTTAACACTCGCGCCCCAGCCTGCACCGTTTTGTCTACATCAGCCTGGAGAGAAGCCACGGCATCAGCATTTGCCAATGGGCCAATATCAGTTTTCGCGTCGAACGGATCGCCCAACCGCAACGATTCCATGGCAGCGGTAAATCTTTTCTCGAACGCGTCTGCGATTTCTTTGGCCACAATGAAGCGCTTCGCATTGATACACGACTGTCCATTATTTAGCGTGCGCGCCTTGACACCGGTGGCAACTGCTTCTTCCAGGTTCGCGCTCGGCATCACAATGAACGGATCGCTACCTCCCAATTCGAGCACGACCTTTTTAACTCGCTTTGCGGCTCCAAGCCCGACTTGAATCCCCGCACCTTCGCTGCCGGTCAGTGTTGCTGCCGCAATGCGTGAGTCGGCGAGAACTCGATCCACCCTCGCGGAACCGATGAGCAACGTTTGGAAGGCTCCTTCCGGAAAGCCAGCACGCAATAGAATCTCTTCGATTTTTAGCGCGCACTGAGGAACGTTAGACGCGTGCTTCAGCAATCCCACATTTCCGCCCATTAAGCCAGGAGCGATAAAACGAAACACCTGCCAAAAAGGGTAATTCCAGGGCATGATGACGAGAATCACACCGAGCGGCTGGTAGCGTACGAAACTCCGCTTGGCAGATGTTTCGATCACGGAGTCGGCTAGAAACTCCTCGGCGTGTTGCGCGTAATGCCGGCAGGCCCAGGCACATTTCACAGCTTCGTCCACTGCTGAACGGAGTGTCTTGCCCATCTCGGTCGTCATCAGCGCGGCGAGGGTGTCTTTCTCCGTCTCCAGGATATCCGCCGCCTTTCTCATCATGCCCGCACGTTCGATGAATGTTAAGTTTCGGAATTGTGCAAATACACGCGCGGCGCGTTCGATTTTCTCGTCGATCTGAGAATCAGACATCGGCTCGTACGTTTTTATCAGTTGCCCAGTCGACGGATTCACCGTCTCGATTGCCATTTTCTCTCCCTCCACTGCGAAATTAGCCGACTGCATCTCTATTACATAATGTCACTGCGAAAGACTCAGAATAATCGAACGTTAATGGTATGGGCCGCGCACGATACTTTGACAAGCCATCGATTGCAACGGCTGGCCGGATCCAATCTTATGCGATTTTTTGACGGATTCGACGTTCCGATGTGCGAGGCAAACCCACTGAGACCCAGAAAGTCGAAGAAAACCAAAATGGCGGGTCAGCATAAGTCTTTTCATTGTGCGGAAAAGAGTGGCGCGCCCGGAGAGAGTCGAACTCCCGACCTTCTGGTTCGTAGCCAGACGCTCTATCCAGCTGAGCTACGGGCGCATCAGTTTGGAGAAACTGCCTGAACAGTCGATACAACCAAAAATTGTACCATACGTGTCCCCGTCACACTGCCGCCCGCCGTAAATAACGAAATTCATGTTCGCAGTTCGGTTTCTAATCGCGCGAGAAAACGGATCACATCTGAGGGAGTGCGCACGTAATAGCGCGCGTGTGTGGCACGGTGCTCACCAACTCGAACAGTGATTTGGTCCTTAAGAACCTTGAAAGCGAGCTCATCCGTCCCGTCGTCTCCTATGTAAATTGCGGGCGTGCCTGGCGGAAGATCGTTGAGAATTCTCAAAACTGTAGAGGACTTTCCTGCGACTTCTCCGGGAAGTATTTCCCATACCCGGTTTCCGCTCAGGATGTGAAGTGCATCACCCCACCGCGCGAGAAGCGTGACGAGGACGAGGAAGGCGGCATTCCTTGCTGCCGGTTTGGCTTGACGATAATGGATAGAAAAGGTGAAGACCTTGTCTTCAACCCAAATGCCGGGCCAAGCCTGAAAAGTACGGCGCGCCGCCTGCTTGGCAGCGCGAATCGCGGCAAGAGTCGCGGGGCTGATGCGTGTACTTCCTCGGGCCCATTCGGCACCGTGGAGTCCGAAATAACGCAATCCTTTCACATCAAACAATGCCTTGAGGTCGCGCACTCGACGGCCGCTGACAATGGCCACGAACAGCCTTCGATTGGCCACAAGCTGGCCGAGCACCTCTTTGACTTGCGGCGGCACGCGGACTTCGGAAGGATGGGGCTTGATTGGAACGAGTGTTCCGTCGCAATCGAGAAGGAAGGCAATTTTTTGTGCTTCTCGCAACTGGGCCAGTATTCGATGAACGTCTGCAAATAAGGATTTAGACCGGCCGGAAGGCCGCCAGCGGCGCTTTTCGGGAGATTTGTGGTCGGCCAAATCCTCGGGTCCGAATACCTAAGATGGCTTTGCAGCTAGTTCACTTTCTTCAACTCTGATCTCAGAAAGCTCAGTAAGGAGATTTCCGGCCCAACGATACACGTTGTGCTCTCTCACCATCTGACGCATGTGACGCATGCGACTTTGGCGTTCTTCGGCCTTCATCTCCAGTGCTTCGCGAATCGCGTTCCCAAGTTGTTCCGTATCGTAAGGATTCACGATAATCGCATCGCGGAGTTCGCGAGTGGCGCCCGTAAACTGACTGAGGATGAGAGCACCCTCGCCGTCAGTGCGCGAGGCAACGAACTCCTTTGCCACAAGATTCATGCCATCGTGAAGCGAAGTGACCATGCAAAGATCCGCCGCGCGGTAATACGGCAATATCTCGCTGTGACTGTGATGACGGGTCAAAAGTACGATCGGCTTCCAACTCCCGGTCGCATACTTGGCATTGATGCGGGCTGCTTCAGCCTCGACCTCGTCTATCAGGTCGTGGTAACGCGGGATCGTTGTCCGGCTGGGAGCACCGATTTGAACAAACGTGAAACTGCCCTGATAGGACGGCGATTTTTCCAGGAAGCTCTCGATTCCGCGGAATCGTTCGATAATTCCCTTGGTGTAGTCAATGCGATCTACTCCGAGGCCCAAAAAACTGGCCTGGACACCGAGATTCTTCAGGAGCGAGGCACGGAGATCGTATGGCGAGCGACCGGATGGCTCGGGCTCGCGCTGGGCTTCGCGGAAATCCACGCTGATCGGAAATGGCTGCACGAAGGTGAGGTGGTCGCGGCGCTTCACGGCAAACCGCTCCCATTCGATTCTGGATTCCAGCACAGCGTCCACGGTCTCCAAAAAATTGTTGCAGTGCGCCTGGGTGTGAAAGCCGATCAAATCAGCGCCGAGCAAGCCGTCGAGGAGTTCGCGCTGCCAGGGGCAGATGCCGAAAGCTTCAGGATTGGGCCAAGGAATATGCCAGAAGATCGCAATGCGGGCGTCGGGACGAGCTTCTTTGACCATCCGCGGCAAAAGCGCGAAATGATAGTCTTGCACGAGTAAAAGCGGGTGCTGTGAATTTTGCAGTTCATCGAGCACCGCGGCAGCGAATTTTTGGTTCGCCTGTTGATAACTCTGCCAGTCTGACGTGCGAAAGGTGGGGCGAGTGTGAGCGATATGGCATAGCGGCCAGAGGCCTTCGTTCGAAAAGCCGTAATAGTATCCGGCCTCTTCTTCCGGGCTGAGCCAGACGCGCCTGAGAGTATATTCCGGCTTGTCCGGCGGGACGCGCAAGCGATCGTGCTCGTCAACCACTTCGCGGTCCGCGTCGCCCGAGCCATGGGCAATCCAAGTGCCGTCGCAGGCGCGTAGAACCGGCTCAAGCGCGGTAACGACACCGCTCGCCGGAACCGATATTTCGATACCTTTCCCACGGTGGAGGTGAATATAGGGTTCACGATTGGAAACGACAAATAGCGCCCCTTTCAGCTTACGCTGCAGGCTCACTCGCAATCGTTCGGGGGTCCAGAGAGACTGGCCGGTTTCCCGAAGGCGGGCCTCCTCGGTTGCGGCCGCTCTAGCTTCCGCTAAACTGCGGGCGAAATTGACCACTTCCTGGGAAAACGGAGCCAGGAAGTCTTCCTTGGGCAACTCAGGCCGCGAAGTGATCTGTCCCCCTCGCAGATCTTTCATCCACTGTGCCATGCGCGAAATAGGCAGCACAACCGTCCAGCGAATGATCAATACGGTCAAGAATACGATTAGGAGCACTTGAGCGATGACGTGCCAGATGGTTTCCCGCCAAATACTCTTGCTTTGTGCCTCGATGTAGTCGGCATCATGAAAAATGGCCAATATGCCAGAGAGCTTTGCGCCGTCATGCAGGGGTAAGTAATACGCGTGGATCGCGGTGCCACCGAGTTTGAGGAATTCGCTTACGCCGTCGTCCGCCTTTTCGACGCGGTCAAGCGGGACGGGAGGCGGTGTAAATCGCGAGGCCAGGCTTGAACTTTCGGCGATCACCTCTCCTTTGCCGTCGTACACAACCACTCCGGCCAGGCGCTGCCTGTTACCGAAGCGCTCTACAATGTGCCGGAGCTGCTCGTGCGAACTTCGCTCAAGGGCGGGCTCCACAATTTCCCCCAGGCTCTCAGCCAAGATTTGAGCTCTTCGTTCGAGATCGGCGCGCAAGCCCCGCTTTTGCGATATGACTTCGTTTCGAGAAATAAAAAATGTGACGAGGGTGATTCCGATTACCAGGGAAAGAATTAAGCGGAGGCTGAGTCTCACGATAAGTTCCTCTGGACGAGCACGCCCGACATTGAATTCCGGAAGCCGAAAAATCGTGACAACGCTGCGGCAACCGTCAGAGTTACCCTTAGTGCAACCCCACTACTCTGCATGGCCGTTTTGATATTTTACAGCAAATGATGCTCTGCCAGCTTCACTCTCTTCTACCCTCTACGCGATCCGCAAAGGGCCTTTACGCGACTACGAGGAAGCGACGACAGGCCCAATTCCCGCGGGAGGTCCGTATTTCTTCTCCAGGTTGGACGTTGGCAGTCGTCTTATGGATACATGGATACACGAACACAAGGTCCGCCGGTCTTAGGGGTACACGTAAAGGCCCGATGGCCAACGGTGCTGTCCGCACGGCGCGGGAGTTGACCCGCCAACTACCCAACACATAAGATGTAAAGCGGAGTTCGATGACTGACATTGTGTTGGGAAAAGTGCATCTGGTCGGGGCTGGCCCGGGTGATCCCCGATTGTTGACGGTCAAAGCTCACGACCTCATCGAGCGCGCGGGTGTGATTCTGCATGATGATCTCGTGCCTGCCGCCGTTCTCGCCGTGGCTGGACCGCAAACCAAAATCGTCAACGTTGGAAAGCGCTGCGGCGCCAAGGCAATCACTCAAGCAGAAATTAATGCGCGGATAATCGAATCGGCCCGGCGCGGCCTGGACGTAGTCCGGCTGCATGGAGGCGATCCCGCGGTGTTCGGGCGTTTAGCGGAAGAAATGGATGCTCTCGAAGAAGCCGAAATTCCCTTTGAAATTGTTCCCGGGGTGACCGCTGGTACGGCAGCAGCAGCGGCGCTAGGGTTTTCACTTACAGATCGCCGCAGAAGTTCGCGAGTCTTTATGGTGAGCGGCCACCGTGCTTCCAAGAACGCTCCGCAAGAGAGAACCAATTGGCAGGAGGTTGCCCGCGAGGATACGACACTTGTCGTTTACATGCCGGGTAATGATTTCTCCTCGTTGCGGGAAGAGCTTTTGGCGGGCGGCCTTTCTCAGGACACGCCGGCCATCCTCGTTTCACACATCGGAATGCCGGAGCAGCAGCAGCGTGCCGCCACCCTCGCCGATTTGGATAAGCTTCCATCCATGGATACGCCGGCTGTTCTGATAATCGGGCGCACCCTTGATCGCGTCGGCCGGCATGAGCAACCGGACGACACGCCGCACTCCATCGATTCGGTGAGCTCGCTTGTTTCGTCGTTTTGAGCGCCGATCTGTCGTGGAAAAAAATGAAACTGTTCGGTTCGTGCTAGATTCCTGTGGATTCGTCCGGGGCTATTGCTCGGAGCACGTCTATCCATATGCCTGAACGCAGACAATCGAATATCGACTGGATCGACGTGGTTTGGCTGTTATTTCTCGCCGCTCTCGCTCTCCTTCCGCCCATCAACGAGGTTCATAAGCAGTTAATCCTTTTAGCGTTTGGCGTCTTCCAATATTTCGAGGGCGCATTGGTCGCCCGATTTCCAACGCGTGGAGCCGTCTACAGCGTTCTCATAAAGATCGCGTTGGCCACACTTTTGCTGGACCATACGGGCGAAGTTGCAATCAATAGCCGATATTATTCGATCTATTACCTGCCGGTCGTCACAGCGGCAATCTATTTTGGCCCGTTGGCAACGCTCTTTTGGACGGCTCTAGCTTCCCTGGCTTACTGCTCTTATCTGATTCCGGCGCACTGGGAGTACGAGATCACTGCCCAAAGTTTGTACGATTTAGCGATTCGAATTCTTTTCTTTTTCCTCGCCGCGATGCTAGTGAACCGCTTTGTTGTGGAGAATCGCCGCCAGGTCGCACGATATCAGAGGCTATCGGAAACCCTCGAGGAAACAAACCAGCAGCTGCAGCGGGCGGAAGCGGAAGCCCGCCGCTCCGAGCGTCTTGCCGCACTGGGGCAAATGTCGGCGGGGCTGGCGCACGAAATCCGTAATCCTTTGGGCGTTATCAAGGGGTCGGCGGAAATGCTTACCCAGAAGCTGCGAGACGCGGCGCCTCTTGCCAGCGAACTCGCCGGATACATCTCCTCCGAAGTGAATCGCGTAAATGCCTTGGTGGCAAGGTTCCTGGATTTTGCGCGTCCCATGCATCTCGAATTGCAGCCGCATCGGATTCCAAACATCGTCGAGAGCGCCTTGGAGTCCGTGCAAGCGCAATTTCCGGAAGCCGACGTGCGGATTGAGCGGCATTACGCAACGGAACTGCCCGAGGTTCTCTGCGACCGACAGCTCTGCGAACAGGTGTTCGTTAACCTGATTCAAAATGCCTTCCAAGCCATGAATGATTCCGGCGCTCGACGTGAAACGTCGCTGAGACTTTTTCTGACGCCAGAAACGTCCGCTGGCCGTCCCGGCGTGGGCGCTACCATCGAGGATTCGGGACCTGGCGTGCCCGCGGAATCACGCGAGCAAATCTTCAATCCTTTTTTCACTTCGAAGAAGGATGGAGTCGGACTCGGCCTTTCGATCGTTGCCAAGATCGTGGACGATCACCATGGCTGGATTCGGCTTGAAAGCGAATATCAGGGTGGTGCCCGCTTTCACCTGTTTCTCCCAGTCGCGGGTTCATGAAACAATCGATTTGATTGGCAGGGTACAGCCTCAAACACGCTCATGAAGACTGACAAAACGTCGATCCTAGTGGTTGAAGACGAGGCCAAACTTCGCCGGTTAATCGAGCTTCAGTTGATTGAGGAAGGTTTTAAGGCAGGTACGGCTCCTGATGCCGAAACGGCCTTGCAGTTACTTAACCGGGAACGGTTCGATCTCGTTCTCACGGACTTTAAGCTGCCGGGCATGAGCGGCCTCGAATTCCTCCTGGCGGTGAAACGCGCCAATGCCAGTTTGCCTGTGGTGCTTATGACCGCCTACGGCACCGTCGAATCAGCCGTGGGCGCCATGAAGGCTGGCGCAAGCGATTATGTCTTGAAACCCTTTTCGCTTGCCGAACTCATGCTTGTGATCCGAAAGGAACTCGCCTCCCACGAGTTGCGGCAGGAGAATCGTGCTCTCCGCGAAGCGTTGGGGCATCGCTACGAGTACAAAAATATCGTCGCACGAAGTGACAAAATGCAAGCGGTGCTCGGCCTTGTCGAACGAGTGGCTCCCACCAATGCGACTGTCCTCGTGGGAGGCGAGAGCGGCGTTGGCAAGGACCTGGTGGCGCGCGCGATCCACGAGCATTCGAATCGAGCTTCCGGCCCCTTCGTAAAGATTAACAGCACCGCCATCCCCGAGAATCTTCTCGAAAGCGAGCTTTTTGGTTACGAGAAGGGCGCCTTCTCCGGGGCCACTTCGGCGAAACCAGGAAAATTCGAAATTGCCGACAAAGGAACCCTCTTTCTCGATGAAATCGGCGACGTTCCTCCTCCGACTCAGGTGAAACTGCTTCGTGTGCTCCAGGACCGCGAGTTCGAACGCCTTGGCGCCACAAAGACGCTAAAAGTAGACGTTCGTCTCATCGCCGCTACTAACCGTGACCTCCGCGATGCGCTTGAGGAGGGCACATTTCGCGAAGACCTCTACTACCGGCTGAATGTCGTAGCGATCGATATTCCGCCCCTGCGCGAACGCAAGGAGGACATATCGCCCCTCGCGGAATTTTTTCTAGATAAGTTCGCCCGTGAATCGGGCAAGGGGGTTCGCGGGATCACACCCCAAGCCATGCAAGCCTTGGAGGATTTTCACTGGCCCGGCAATGTGCGTGAGCTCCAAAATATCATGGAACGCGCGGTGACGCTTTCTTCCGGCGAGATGCTCGATGTCGCCGATATTCGCCTCGATCGTCCCGCGGGGCGCACAACGGCCGAAGCCGCGCCCGTGTTACCGCCTGGATTTACACTCGAGCAGTGGGAAGACGAGATGATTCGCGAAGCATTGCGTCACGCGAACGGAAATAAAAGCCAAGCTGCTCGGTCCCTCGGGCTTTCTCGTAACGCCCTGCGTTATCGGCTATCGAAGATTGGCGTTCCCGACCCTCCTGAGAAGGACTAACTCGGACAGCCGGGTGCAGTGGAGACCGAAACTAGAATCCAGCATGAATTTTATTATGGTGATTCCGCTGGCTTCCGATTGCACGCCGCGACCTTTTTGGCCATGAACAGCGCGACGGCGATCTGTGCGCATATTCCGCCGATCGTATCCAGCAACACGTCGGCGACCGCCGGAGTGCGACCTGGCACGAAGCTCTGATGAAACTCATCAAGTGACGCGTAGCACGCTACGATAGCAATCGCGGCCAGGGCCCACACGATGCGCGCGTCGCCCCTGCCGGCACGCATTCCGCGCAGAACGAGCAGGCTCAGAATGAAATACTCCGTGAAGTGCCCACATTTGCGGATGACGTGATGAATTTCAAAGACGGTGGCCATCGCCGCGTGCGGCATAAGCCAGTGGAGAATCGGAATAATGATTCGGCCTGTATTCTCCGAAGTGAAAGCCGAAGTTGAAAAAAGTGAGATTACAACTGCCCACGCCAGCGCAGGCCACCAATGCCTGAGCCACGACACCTATTCCAACCGGTAGTTCGGCGCTTCCCGGGTGATGATCACGTCGTGGACGTGGCTCTCGCGCAGTCCAGCCTGAGAAATGCGGATGAATTTGCTGCGCTCCTGCAGCGCCTTCAGGTTTTCCGCGCCGCAATATCCCATGCCGCTTCGCAAGCCGCCAACGAGCTGCTCCACTAGGCCAGAAAGAGGTCCTTTGTATGGTACCTGCCCTTCGATTCCTTCCGGCACGGACTTGCCCCGCTCGGCACCCTCCTGCGCATAGCGGTCGGCCGAACCGGCCTCCATCGCGCCTAGCGATCCCATGCCTCGATAGGATTTGAACGTGCGGCCCTGGTAAAGGATCGTCTCGCCGGGCGATTCCTCCGTGCCTGCAAAAAGGCTCCCTATCATCACCGCGGATGCACCTGCGGCGAGAGCCTTGGTAATGTCGCCAGAAAATTTTATTCCGCCATCGGCGATAAGTGGAACACCCGATCCTTGCGCGGCACGCGAACATTCCGCGATCGCAGTGATCTGAGGCACGCCGGCTCCCGTGACGACGCGCGTGGTGCAAATCGAGCCAGGTCCGATGCCGATTTTCAGCCCGTCGATTCCGAGCGAGATCAAATCGCGAGTAGCTTCAGCCGTCGCAACATTGCCCGCAACCAGTTGAACGTCCGGTAGGCGGTGCTTGATCGCGCGTATTGACTCCATCACGCGCGCGGTATGGCCATGCGCCGTATCGATGGCCAGCACGTCCACTTTCTCGCGAGCCATTTCTTCTGCGCGCTCCAGAAAATCGCCGGTCGCGCCGATCGCCGCGCCAACGCGCAAGCGGCCTTGCTCGTCCTTTGTCGCGATAGGGAATTCCAGCTTCTTCTGAATGTCCTTCACTGTAATCAAGCCCTTGAGATTGAAATCCTTGTCCACTACAAGAAGCTTCTCAATGCGGTGCTGCTGCAGCAGTCGTTCCGCCGCTTCGAGCGTGGTGCCCACAGGTACGGTGACAAGATTCTCCTTCGTCATCACATTGCTTACTGGCTGATCAAGATTGCGCTCGAAACGCAAATCGCGATTTGTCAGGATGCCCACCAGACGCTGGCCGCGGGTCACTGGGAGGCCTGAGACCTTATACTTGTTCATGATGTCAAGCGCTTGGCGCACCGACAGTTCTGGCGCAATCGTCAC
>Ga0070731_10004618_pt1 | contig 11733 bp, 16 predicted proteins | sample Coa_R1_2_FD_66448 | JGI IMG/M metagenome (GOLD analysis project Ga0070731, IMG submission 66448) | Surface soil microbial communities from Centralia Pennsylvania, which are recovering from an underground coalmine fire - Coalmine... | ecosystem: Environmental > Terrestrial > Soil > Unclassified ... | reverse complement strand
CCCCAAGGGCGGAGAGGGAACGAGGGGGCGGACGGCGCTCGGTCCCGCCGATATCTGTCTACCCGTCCACCTCTCTGCCGCGGCCGCCTTCGCGCATCATCCGGGCGATGTCGGGGCGGGCGGCGGCGACTTCGCGATGACGCCGGCGCGCGGCATCGACCAGGTTGCCGCCGCGATCGAGCATGCGGTCGCCCATCTCGACGATCCTCAGATTCGGCCAGGCCTTCGGGCGCTGGCTGACGATCTCGGCGACGATGTCGTGCGGGTCGCGCGCCGGCTCGCGTTGCGCCATCAGCAGGATCGCCGCGGCGGTCGAGCGCGAGATGCCGGCATGGCAGTGGACCAGCAGATGGACCGGCTCGTCGGCGGGCAGGCCGCGCCCGAACTCCAGCAGCGAGGCGACGTGATCGGCCGCCGGCGCGTCCATGCCGGTCTCCGCGCCGTCCTCGATCACGTCGTGGAACCGCAGGCGCAGCAGGTCGTGCGGGTCCCAGTAGCCGAACTCGACCGGTTCCGGCCAGCCGGGATCGAGGATCGACAGCACGTGCGTGATGCCGGACTTGCGATGGAAGACGAGCTCGTCGAGCCCGCAGATGGTGACGGTCATTCTGGCCATGATGTCCCTAGTTTCCGGCATCGCAATCAAGCAGTTCGATCTCTCCTCAGTTCGTCATGCCCGGGCTTGTCCCGGGCATCCACGTCGAGCAGCAGCGCCACGGCCCGACGTGGATGGCCGGGACAAGCCCGGCCATGACGCGTTGGTGTGCTGAATCAGCCATTTGTGATCCGAGCTCTAGGCTGGAGAATCGAGGAAGAGGTCGGGGAGCAGCTTCTGCGATCCCGGGACGACCGAGTAGGGGTCGAGATCGGCGATTCCGGCGCGGCGCAGCACCTCGTCGTCGATGAAGAAATTGCCGGTCTCGGCGCGCGCGTCGAGGAGCAGGACCGCGTGCGCCGCATCGGCCACGATCTCGGGCTTGCGGCAGTTCTCGGGCCGGATGCCGGGAATCATCTGCAGCGCCGCCGTCTGGATGATGGTCCGCGGCCACAGCGCGTTGACCGCGATGCCGAACGGAGCGAACTCCGCGGCATGGCCCAGCACGCACAGGCTCATCCCGTATTTCGCCATGGTGTAGGCGAGGTGCGGGGCGAACCAGCGCGGCTTGAGATCGAGCGGCGGCGACAGGGTCAGCACATGCGGGTTGCGGCCGGCGGCGGCCGATGCCTTCAGATGCGGCAGCACCGCCTGGGTGCAGGCGAAGGTGCCGCGCGTGTTCACCCCCATCATCAGGTCGAACCGCTTCATCGGCGTCGAGGCGGTGTCGGTCAGGCTGATCGCGCTCGCATTGTTGATGAGGCCGTCGATGCCGCCGAACCGCGCGACCGTGGCCGCCACGGCGGCGGCGATCTGCGCCTCGTCGCGGATGTCGGTCTGGAGCGGCAGGCAGGCGCCGCCCGCCGCCTCGATCTCGGCCGCCGCCGAGTGGATCGTCCCCGGCAGCTTCGGGTGCGGCTCCGCGGTCTTGGCCAGCAGCGCCAGGTTGGCGCCGTCCGCGGCCAGCCGCTTGGCGATCGCCAGCCCGATGCCGCGCGACCCGCCGGAAATCACGAATGTCTTGCCGCTCAGCGATGCCATTTCCTATCTCCGGCGCGCAGCATAGCGACGGTCGCTGGGCCGGCAAGGCGGGAGATGGCAAGGCTGATTTCGGCGAGCGGGTGGAGGCCGTATGCCGTGTTCGGATGTGAGGCCAGAAGTCGCGTCACTCTGCTGCCAGCGCGTATTTATCCTGATCCCATACCCATCGCTTGAAGTGGCCAGTTCCTTTCATGTAATTGCCCGATGTGCCGGCAAAGGTCAGGACGTCCGCATGCTCGGTCTTGCCCAAGACGAATTGCGGAGGAACGCCAGAGGCATCATCCAATACTTTCCGCACGCCGGCCGGCGAAACATTGTAGATGATCACGCGGAATGGCTGTATGCAATCCGGTACCCAAGTCGTAATAATATCATGGGAGCCCGGAAGAAACTGAAAAGTACCGAAAGAGCAGCCACTTACCAATTCATGGTAACCCTTACCGCACATCGTATCGCAAGTTATATTTACCATGGCTTCGTGGCGTTCGGCCGGAGGGGAAGCGTCCGGCGGGTGACTGATCGGTTCAAAATCATCATTTATACTAACCTTTACGAGCTCGTTGCCTATGTTGATCTCCAAAATGCTGTACGGCGTTGCAACCTCTCGCGCTATACAGACGTCCGCCCCCGCAACCAGCAACGCCACGAACATAATCGTCGCCTTTGTGGCAGCGTCGCGCCCGAATCGCCGGCTCTGCTTCTGCTGCACCCGTTGGGGATTACACTCCACTTATCTCTCCAGCCTCCAGCGCGCGCCGGACGGCCTCCGGTTCGCGGGCGATCACGGTCAGGTAGGCGCGTGCCGGTCCCTCAGGCGTCCGCTCGCCGGTTTCCCATTTCGTCACTGTCCGCACGCTGAAGCCGAAGCGCGCTGCGAACTGAGCTCGGCCGAGACCGAGCCGGCGGCGGATCGCGACCACATCGACACGATCGGGCACCATCACGACGGTCTCCCGCGCGCTCGTTCCGGCCCCCTTCGCGTGCTCCACCGCCTCCCTCAAACCTTCGAGCAGCATCTCGCCGAGATCATTCATCACACATCCGCCTTTCACCCGCGTCCCGCGCGCAACGTTCTCTTCAACTCGGAAACGAAGCCCGCGGCTGCCTTCCGCTGCGCCTGTGAGAGATCGGCCTGTTGGCCCTTGCCGTAGACCAGAATCGCATAGATCGGCACATGATCGTCGCAATAGAAATAAACGGTCCGATACCCGCCGCTCTTGCCGCTGCCTCGCCGAGCCCAGCGCAGTTTCCGCAGGCCGCCCGTACCCTCGACCAGGTCGCCCCGCAACGGGTTCCGGGCCAGGAAATCGACGAGTTCCGACCGTTCCTCATCGCTCATTCCTGCCGCTGCGGCCGATCGTAGGAAAGTCGCCAGTTCGACGACCGTGATCGGGCGTGGACTCACGGCGAATCCTTACCCCATTGGGGTAGAGGCCGTCAAGGCGAACGCTTCACTGGAATCACGGTTCACATCATATCGGGTTCCGCACATTGCGTTCCCCATGCCCCCGCGTCAATCTGCCCTCCGCTTTCTCGCGAGGGCCGATGCTGCCGCACAGCCTGTTCGACATATTGGCTGCAATGGCGGCGGTGCTGGCCTATCGGGTGGTGCCCGTGGCGGCGGCGCCGGTGCCGTGGCGGAGCCACCGGGGATGGCTGGTGGCGGCCTCGATCGGAGCCTCGACGGGCGCCTATCTCTTCGGATCGCTCAATCTCTGGCTGAGCGGCGTTTCCGGGTTCGGCCGCAGCATCGAGGGCGCCATCGCCGGCGGCATCCTTGCGATCGAGCTCTACAAGCGGCGGGCCGGCATCGTCGGCTCGACCGGCATCCGGCTGGTGGCGCCGCTGGCCGCCGCGATCGTCGTCGGGCGGATCGGCTGCTTCCTCGCGGGGCTCGACGACATGACCTACGGCACGCCGACGGCCCTGCCCTGGGGCGTCGATTTCGGCGATGGCATCCGGCGTCATCCGGTGCAGCTTTACGAGGCGGCCGCCATGGCCGTCTTCCTCGCCGTCTTCGTCGCGTGGCTGCGCGAGGGCATGGCGGGTCGGATCGGCTTCTATCTCTTCGTGCTGGCCTATGCGGCGCAGCGCTTCGCCTGGGAGTTCCTCAAGCCCTACGCCGCCATCATCGGTCCCTTCAACCTCTTCCACCTGCTGTCGGCGGCGCTCGTCGCCTATGCCCTGATCTTCATCCGCCGGGAGGCGCAAAGCCCATGGACGATGTCGGCCTCGCCCCGGACGCCGTAGCGGCCCCGCGCAAGTCGCGGCCCTACATCTTCCTCGGGCAGACGACCTCGATGTGCGAGACCTGCCTCGCCCTCGTGCCGGCCAAGATCGTGCAGGAGGGCGATGCCGTCTTCTTCCAGAAGCGCTGCCCCGAGCACGGCGTGCAGAAGACGCTGGTCTCGACCGAGGCGGCGTACTGGAAGCTCGCGCGCGAGTATCTCAAGCCGGGCGACGTGCCGCTCAAGTTCCACACGCACACCGAGCGCGGCTGCCCCTACGATTGCGGCCTCTGCCCCGACCACGAGCAGCATTCCTGCCTGGCGCTGATCGAGGTCAACGAGATCTGCAACCTCACCTGCCCGACCTGCTTCGCCGGCTCCTCGCCGCTGCTCACCGGGCAGAAAAGCCTCGCCGAGATCGAATCCATGCTCGATCTGCTGGTCGAGAGCGAAGGCAAGCCCGACCTCGTGCAGATCTCGGGCGGCGAGCCGACGCTGCACCCGCAGATCCTCGACATCCTGCGGGCGGCGCGGGCGCGGCCGATCCGGCACGTCATGCTCAACACCAACGGCATCCGCCTGGCCAGAGAGCCCGAGTTCGCCGCGGCGCTTGCCGAGATGAAGCGCGGCTTCGAGGTCTACCTGCAGTTCGACGCGGTGTCGGAGGCGGCGCTGCAGACGATCCGCGGCGCCGACCTGCGGCGCATCCGCGAGCAGGCGCTGGCCAATCTCGACCGGCACGGCATTTCCACGACGCTCGTGGCCGTCGTGCGCAAGGGCGTCAACGACCATGAGATCGGCGACGTGCTGCGCGCCGCTGAGGCTTGGCCCTGCGTCCGCGGCGTGACCTTCCAGCCGGTCCAGGACACCGGCCGCAACGACGGGTTCGATCCGGCGGCCAACCGCATCGTCCTCACCGAGATCCGCCGCGCGGTCATCGAGCAATGGGGCGTGTTCGGCGAGGCCGACATCGTGCCGCTGCCGTGCAATCCGGAGGCGATCTCGATCGGCTACGGGCTGCGCGCCGGCGACAGCGTCGAGCCGGTGACGCATCTCTTCCCGCGCGAGGCGCTGGTCGCGGCGACGCCGAACTCGATCACGCTCGAGGCCCGGGCCGAGCTGCGCAAGCTGCTGATCCAGCTGCTGTCATTGTCCTGTGCCGGGCAGGACTCGGCCGATACGCTGCGCGAGGTCTTGTGCTGCCTGCCGATGGTCGAGGTGCCGGACCAGATCGGCTACGACCGGGTCTTCCGGGTGACGATCATCCAGTTCCTCGACCGCTTCAACTTCTGCCTCGCCGGGGTGAAGCGCTCCTGCATCCATTTCGTCACGGGCGACGGGCGGATCATCCCGTTCGATACCTACAACATGCTCTATCGTCCCGGGCTGGCATGAGGGGAGGGAAGCCATGAAGGCGCAGCACGTCATCGCCCTGATCTTCGGCCTCCTGCTCGCCTTTCCCGGTCTGTGCTTCACCGCGGTCGGCGGCGGCCTGATGACCGAGCGCAACGTCGACGACCAGACCTTCGGCTTCATGATGCTGCTGGTCGGCGTTGCCTTCTTCGCCGGGACGGGCGGCCTGCTCTATTTCGCCCTGCGCCGGAAGAAGCCGCCGGAGGCGCCGCCGCCGAGTCCCTGATCACGCCGACGGCCGGCACCCCCCTCCCCCTGACCCCCTCCCGCGAGGGGAGGGGGAACGAAGCGGCCTAATCTCCCCCTCCCCTTGCGGGAGGGGGTTGGGGGAGGGGTCGCACCGGCCACCGGCGCCTGTCCCGGCGCCCATGAGGCTTGTCCCGGGCATGACGATGGGGGTTCTACCCCCCGCCCCGGACGATCGCGGTCAGCGCCTCGGCGAAGATGGCGCGGTCCTCGGGACGGCCGACGGTCACGCGGATGCAGCGGTCGAGCGGGGCGGTGCCGGGCATGCGGATGAAGACGCCGTGCTCGGTCCGGAGCCGCCCGACAAGCGCGCGGGCGCGCTCGCCCGAGCCGACATCGATCGCGACGAAATTGGCGGCCGAGGGGAGGGCGCGCAGGCCCAGCGTTTCCGCCAGCGCCGCGTAGTCCCGGCGGCCTTCGTCCACAGCCGCCGTGACGCGCTCCACATGGCCCCGGTCGGCCAGCGCCGCCAGCGCAGCCGCCTGGGCCATCCTTCCGACGCCGAACTGGTTGCGGATCCGGTCGATCGGCCGGATCGTCTCGGGCGAGCCGAAGGCATAGCCGACCCGCATCCCGGCGAGCCCGTGGACCTTGGAGAAGGTGCGCAGCCGCACCACCCGCGGGTCGCCGGCATCGACCGGCGGCAGCGCGCCGTGCGGCGCCAGCTCGGCATAGGCCTCGTCGAGGACGAAGAGGCAATCCTCGGGCAGGCGGTCGATCATAAGCTGCTGCTCGGCGGCGGAGAGCCAGCTGCCCGTCGGATTGTCCGGGTTGGCGAGGTAGATCAGCCGCGCGCCCATCTCCCAGGCGGCCTCGACCAGCGCCTCGCCGTCGTTGCGGAAGTTGCGATAGGGTACGGTCTCGATCGCGATCCCATGCGCGTCGAGCTGATAGACCATGGTCGGGTAGCCGCCCCGCGACATCACCGCGATCTCGCGCGGCGCCAGATAGGCGCGCACGAAGAGGCCGAGCAGCTCGTCGATCCCCGACCCGACGACGACATGGTCGGGGTTGAGCCCGTGCTGCGCGCCGATCGCCGTCCGCAAATCCCAGATCTCCGGATCGCCGTAGAGCTGGATCTCGTGCGCCGCCTCGCCCATCGCCCGGATTACCACGGGCGAGGGGCCGAACAGGCTTTCATTGGCGCCGAGCCGCACGCGGAAGCGGAAATTCTCCTGCCGCTCGAACGCTTCCGGCCCGACGAACGGGACCGTGGCGGGCAGCGCCGCGACGATCGGTGCCAGCGCGGGGCAGCGCCTGCCGTCGGACAAGCGGGGCTCCGCGGTCAGCCGACCTTCTGTTTTTCTTCCTGGCGCTCGGGGGAGGCGGTCTGGGCGGGCGGCGGCGGTGCCGGATGCTGGATCTGCGGCGGCGGCGGATCCTCCTCCCGCAGGCCGGCGCGGAACGCCTTGATGCCCTTGGCGAACTCGCCCATCACGTTGGACAGCCGGCCGGCCCCGAACAGCAGCACGACGATGGCTGCGATGATGACCCAGTGGATGAGGCTGAAGGAACCCATGTAACGACCCTGTCAACGCGGCGGATCGGATCCCGGGGGACCCTCGTGGACGAGCATGTAGCATAGATAAGACGCAGCAGGCACCCGGTTGCATCCTGCGCTGCCGCGCACGCTTGACATTCCGGTAGGTGATGTCGGCTATGAGCGCCTCGAATCAAGGTCAGGAGTGCCAATTTGGACGCGACGGACGAGCCCCAGGCGGCTCCGCCGCAACCGCAGATCTCGTGGATTCGCCGCTGGCCGCTCGGCGGCATGGCGGCGTCGCTGGGTCTCGTGGCGGCCTTCGCCTATCTCGTCGCCGGCATTCCCGAACCGCCGCCACCACCACCCCCGCCGCCCGTCGAGGCGCGTCCGCCGGCACCGCCTCCGCCGCCCGAGCCGCCGGCCGCCCCGGCAACGCCGCCGCCCTTGCCGGCCCTGGCGCAGGTCGAGCTCGGCGCCCCGCCGGTGCATGTCATTCCCGATGACGGGCCGAGCCCAGGGGATCGGCATGTCTCCGAGGAGGTCGCCAACGGCCCGCACGAGCTGTCGGCGGAGCTGCCGCCCGAGCGGCCGCCGGCGAGGCGCGGTCCCCAGAAGCAGCTCTCCGGCGTCGCCAAGCCGACCGGCCCGATCTCGCTGACGGTGGGGGGCGTGCCGGTGCGGCTCTTCGGGGTCAAGGCGCCGGCCGCGAGCGACCGCTGCGGCATCGGGGCAGCGGCCGATTGCACCGCCGCGGCCGAGCGCGCGCTGACGGCGCGGGTGCCGCCGAACGGCTCCATCCTGTGCCAGGTGCCGCTGGCCCATCCGGGCACCGCGGTCGCTTCGGCGATCTGCCTCGATCCCGACAGTGCCGATCTCGGGGGCTACCTGGTCTCCGAAGGGCTGGCGCTGGCCGATACCGGCGAGAGCTACGACTATACCGGCGCCGAGACCATGGCCCGCACCGCCAAACGCGGCCTTTGGGCGAACCGCTGAGGCCTGGGACGAACATGGCGGAAGGCGCTCCGCTTTTCCGCCCTACGGTGCGGGTTCGTAGGGCGGAAAAGCGAAGCGCATGCCGCCTCTTTCCATGCCATCCGGCCCTACTTGAACGGCCCCTTGGTCCAATGGAAGTCGACCAGCGTGTCGCGGTCGAACATGCATTCCGCGGCGACGTCGCTCATGATCAGCGCGGAGGGCGGAGCATCCGTGCGGGTCGCCTCGATATCGACGCGCGTACGGGTCAGCGTATCCGCTTCCGAGGTCTGCTTGGTGATGTCGAACTGCGCCTCGGGCAGGGCGCGCCGCATGGTCTCGACGCAGACATCCGCCGGCGTCTTGACGCGGACCTCCGAGCCGAGCCCGCAGCCGCCCAGCGGTGCCATCGCCAGCACCGCGATCAGGAGGTGAAGCCGGCTCAAGAGTTGCGGAGCTGCCAGGAGATATCCTGGGCCATGTTCCACATGTAGCCCTTGTTGGCCTGCCCGGTGATGGCATAGCCGTGGCCGGCATGGCGCCAGTAGATCTGGTTGTCCTTCTTTCCGGCCTCGAAGGTCGGCTGCGCATCGGACTTGCTGGTCGGCCAGATCGCGACGGTGATCCGCCCCGGATCCTTGTCGGTATCGAAGTAGAACAGATAGGCCGACTTGCCGCCGTCGACGACGGTGTGGCGCGCGCCCTTGAAGGTGAGGCCCCAGGGCTTCATATCGGGTACGCGGATGGCGACCGGAAGCTGGTGCTCCGACCCCGCCGGAACATCGAAGACCGTGGATTCGCCCGCATCGGCGCTGGCGACGATGAAATCATGCGTCGCCGCGATGTCGTCGAGCACATTCGATCCGGACGGCCCGAGATAGCGCGAGGCGCCGAGGAAGACGATGCCGGTCACGGCAGCGGCTGCCGCCATGCCGATCCAGCCCTGCATCCTCAGCCGCCGGACGACGGACCGCCCGGCGGGAAAGCTCACCACCTCGGCCGAGGTAGCGCCGACGCTCGCCGCACGCAGCAGGTGCGGCGGCACCGGCTCGCGCAACACCTCGTCAAAGGCGTCACGCACCAGCACCGTCGCCTCGCTCAGCGCGCGCAGACGCTGACGCAGCTCCGGATCGCGCTCCAGAGATGCTTCGATCTCGGCGATGCCGGCCTCGTCCAGTTCGCCGTCCAGATAGGCCACGAGCCTCTCGTCGCTCGCGTCATTCATCCCGACCTCCTCGGAGACCGCGTCCCTGCTCGAGCAGCACGGTCAGCGCGGCTCTTGCCCGGGCGAGGCGGCTCATGATGGTTCCCACGGGAACCCCTGCGATCTCCGCCGCCTCCTTGTAACTGAACCCATCCACCGTGACGAGCATGAGCGCCGTCCGCTGGTCCGGAGGGAGACGCGATGCCGCACGCCTGACCTCTTCGAGGGCGAGCCTCGCTTCGGCCCGGCGTACCGCCTCGTCGCTCCCGACCCGATCGTCCTCGGCTTCCGGTTCCTCCTTCCGGACCTGGGCCGATCGCAACTGGTCGATCCACAATGTTTGCGCGATCCGGAACATCCAAGAGTCGAACCGCGTCCCGGCCTCGAACTGATGACGCCTCGTCAGGGCCCGCTCACATGCCGCCTGCACGAGATCGTCCGCCTGAGAGACGGATCCGGTCAGGCCCCGGGCAAATCGCCGGAGCCGCGGCAGGCAGGCCACGAGTTCTTCGCTGAAGACGTCGCTCACCGCGGACCCGGCCTGGTTGTCCGCGTACCGTGAGAACGGGCGAACGATGGCTTTATTCCGGCCGTGCCACGATTTCGCCGCAATTGATGCGGTGCCACTCCAAAACTCTCCTGTCGCCGCTGCCCGCCGCGGTCGCCAATTACCACGAGCAACGCGGGCCGGGGAACCGCGGCGCGCATGGCATCGATCTAAACTATGTCTTGCGTCCCGCCGCGGTGCCGACCAAAAACAGCCGGCCTTGCAACGGCCTCCGCCTGACCGGGCGGCCCGGCCCGCTCGCCTTGAGGACGAACGATGAAACTGGCCATTCCCAAGGAAACGCGCGCCAACGAGTCGCGGGTCGCGGCAACGCCGGACACCGTGAAGAAGCTGATCGGCATGGGGCTGGATGTCGCGGTCGAGAGCGGCGCCGGCACGGCCGCCTCGTTCACTGACGCGGCCTATCAGGCGGCCGGCGCGACAATCGCCCCGGATGCCGCTGCCGCCGCCGACGGCGCCGCCATCGTGCTCAAGGTGCAGCGGCCGCGGCTTAAGTCGGAAGGGCTCGACGAGCTGGCTTATCTGCAGTCGGGCACGGTGCTGGTCGGGATCCTGCAGGCGCTGCAGCGCAAGGACGACGTCGCGGCCTATGCCGGGGCCGGTATCACCAGCTTCGCCATGGAGCTGATCCCGCGCATCACCCGCGCGCAGTCGATGGACGTGCTGTCCTCGCAGTCGAACCTCGCCGGCTACAAGGCCGTGGTCGAGGCGGCAGCGGAGTACGGGCACGCCTTCCCGATGATGATGACGGCGGCCGGCACGGTGCCGCCGGCCCGCGTCGTCGTGATGGGGGCGGGCGTCGCCGGGCTGCAGGCGATCGCGACCGCGCGGCGCCTCGGCGCCATCGTCTCCGCCTTCGACGTGCGCGCCGCCGCCAAGGAGCAGGTGCAGAGCCTTGGCGCCAGCTTCGTCGAGGTCGATGCCGAGGCGGCGAAGGATGCCGAGACGGCTGGCGGCTACGCCAAGGAGATGGGCGAGGACTATCAGCGCCGCCAGCGCGAGAAGATCCACGAGACGGTGAAGAAGCAGGACATCGTCATCTGTACCGCGCTGATTCCCGGCAAGCCGGCGCCGATCCTGATCACCAAGGAGATGGTGGCGGACATGAAGCCGGGCTCGGTCGTCGTCGACCTCGCGGCCGAGGCCGGCGGCAACACCGAGGGCGTGAAGCTCGGCAAGACGGTCACCACGTCGAACGGCGTCAAGCTCATCGGCCCGGCCAACATGCCCAGCCAGATCGCGAGCGACGCCTCGGCGCTCTACGCCCGCAACCTGCTCGCCTTCCTTGGCCTCATCGTCGCCGACAAGGCGCTCAGGATCGACACGAACGACGAGATCATCAAGGGCACGCTGGTGACCCAGGACGGCAAGATCGTCCACCCGGCGCTGGCGCCGGCCGCCTGACATGGCCGGGCATCACGAATGGCGGAATGCGCTGCGCTTTTCCGCCCTACGCACCGCCTTCGTAGGGCGGAAAAGCAAAGCGCATTCCGCCAACCGAGCTTCCGCCTGAGGAGACCAGGACACGATGGACCAGAACCAGCTTTCGCAGCAGGCGCAGGATCTCGGCGGGCAGGCTCACGGGCTCGCCGACAAGCTCGACGCGCTGGCCCAGCAGATCGCCAGCCAGGCGCAGACCGCGCATGGCGGCGACACGTTCATGTTCTTCCTGACCGTGTTCGCGCTCGCCTGCTTCGTCGGCTACTACGTGGTCTGGCGCGTGACGCCGGCGCTGCACTCGCCGCTGATGAGCGTCACCAACGCGATCTCGTCGGTGATCATCGTCGGCGCCCTGATCGCGGCCGGCCCGGCCGGGTTCAGCTTCTCGAAATTCATGGGCTTCATCGCGGTGACGCTGGCCTCGGTGAATATCTTCGGCGGGTTCATCGTGACCCAGCGCATGCTCGGCATGTTCAAGAAGAAGACGAAGTGAGCGGGGCCTGACGATGTCCGAGAACCTCTCGACCTTCCTGTACCTGATCT
>Ga0070731_10004617_pt1 | contig 11734 bp, 11 predicted proteins | sample Coa_R1_2_FD_66448 | JGI IMG/M metagenome (GOLD analysis project Ga0070731, IMG submission 66448) | Surface soil microbial communities from Centralia Pennsylvania, which are recovering from an underground coalmine fire - Coalmine... | ecosystem: Environmental > Terrestrial > Soil > Unclassified ... | reverse complement strand
TTCCCGGCGCGGTGCTGCAGCTCCTGCCGGAGAACGCGATCATCGTTGACGAATCCATCACCTCCGGCCGCGGGCTGATGGGCGCGACGCAGGGTGCGGCGCCGCACGACTGGCTCGTGAACACCGGCGGCTCGATCGGCATCGGCGTACCGCTCGCGGTGGGCGCCGCGATCGCCGCGCCCGGCCGCCCGGTGCTCTGCTTCGAAGGCGATGGCAGCTTCATGTACACGCTGCAGGCGCTGTGGACGGCGGCGCGGCTGAGCCTGCCCATCACCACCGTAATTTTCGCGAACCGCGTTTACGCGATCCTGAAACTCGAGCTCATGGCGGCGGCGAGCAACCCCGGCCCGCGCGCGATGAACGCGCTCGACCTCGCGCCGCCGGCGATCGATTTCGTCGCGCTGTCGAAAAGCCTCGGCGTGCCGGCCGTGCGGGCAACGACGCCGGAGGAATTCGCCACCGCCCTCCGCCGTGGCATCGAAGGCAAGGCACCCAACGTGATCGAGGTGCCGGTGTGATTCGAACAGTCATTGGCAGAGGTCGACCGAGGCGCAGCAACACCCTCGTCGTCTGGACAGGAGGGCCGTATCCTTGGCTGAAACAACGCTGACGGGTTCCCTGGATAATAGTGTGTCAGTTTAAAGAAACGGACCGACCCCGCCGGACCGTGTCCTACTCTGCCCATCGCCGCAATGAATTTGCATTGTGTACGATCATGTGGTTCTATTACATGCTTCCTGCCGTAGTTTGCGGCAGACAAAGAAGCTCCAGATCAGGGGGACCCCACATGACACGGATGATCGGCGGCGGCGCCGAAAAGAAATTTTTCGGCAGGACCATCATGGCATTGTTCCTGCTTTGCACACCGGCTGTTTCGCATGCGCAGGACGCCGGGCGGCACGCCGCACCAAGGACAAAAAGTTACCTATACTGGACCAACAGCGCCAATGGGTCTGTCGGCCGGGCAACGGTCAAGGGTACGAAAGTCAACGAGAATTTCATCGCCCTGAACACATTTGGCGGCGCCGGGCTGACGGTGGACAGCAACTACATCTACTGGACCAGCGCCAACGGCGGTACCGCAACGACGATCGCGCGCGCCAACCTCGACGGCAGCGGCGCAAACCCGGACTTCATTACCGGCGCGGAAAACCCGTGCGGGGTCGCAGTCGACAGCTCGTACATCTACTGGGCCGGAGACGTGGGCAGTTCCATCGGCCGCGCCAACCTGGACGGCACCGGCGTAAATCAGGACTTCATCGACACAGGCGGCGGTGTCTGCGGAGTGGCCGTCACCAGCTCGTACATCTACTGGGCGAACTACCGGACCGGCGATATCGGGCGTGCCAATATCGACGGCAGCGGCGTAAACCTCGACTTCATCAGCGGTTGTGGCTCGGGGATCGCCGTCGAGGGCGGCTATATCTACTTCACCACCGCGAGCGGCACGGGCATCGGGCGGGCCAATCTCGACGGGACCGGTGTAAACCTGACCTTCATGACCGGCCTGAACGGCGAGGTCGCCTTCCTCGCAGCCAACAGCACGCATCTCTACTGGGCGGACTGGGACGACAACGCAGGGACCACGATCGGGCGGTCAATGCTGAGCGGGAAGAAGATAAACCAGAACTTCATCACCGGCACGGACGGCGGCTTCGGCATCGCCGTTACCGGCGGAGATCCCTAGACGGAACGGGACGCGCGATAACGCCCGGCAAGCCGGCGCTATCGCGCGCATTTCTTCGCTGGTGATCGCTGACGGAGTGAAGGACCGCGGCCCCGCATCTCACGCGCGCCATTGCGTTCCGCCGCGCCCGCTGGCGCGAAGCGGTGGACGACGAGCAGAATCAGAATCGCGATACACGCCGTAACTGCCGCGATCGAAATCGATGCCAGAGCAAGCCCGTGGCAATCCAACTGATGGACGCGAACGCTTCCGCAAAGGTCGCGATGTGCGACGAGGTCTGGCAGCGGCCGAAATGGCTGCGCTTTGCCTGGGTTCGGAACCACAACTGGATCGCGGTCGCGGTGGTGGGCGACGCAGCGATCCCCACGATCGCAACGAGTGCTTCGCGAACGAGGCAAAGCGCGAGCGCCGCCAAAAAACAGCACGAAGACGGCGCCGATAGCGTGCTGGGTGTCCCCGAATTTACCGCCCGTAAAGCCGTTCTCAACCATATTTGCAGCCTTCTTTCCGTTCAGCCGGCTCCTGCATAAGCGCGTAGCGGCTGCGGACTGAAGGGGCTGAGGAGCCTGCCAGGAGCGGCGGATGAGCGGCAATACAAACCTGTGCGCCAGTCGCAGGCAACGGATTGCGCTGTTGCACTGGGCGCTCCGCATTCTGGTCCTTTCGCTCGCTGCGGAAATTGTCTTCCTCGCCCCACTGTCTGCTCTCCCGAGCCAGTCATCCACGAGTTCAAGATGGACGGACTTCGACACGTCGATCACGGCGTCGCAGCACCTGATGATGGCCGATCCCGCCGCCGCGCTGGCGCGGGCCCGCGCCGGAGAGGCGATCGCAAAGCGCAACGTCTCTTCCCCGCGCTATGCCGGGGCGCGCGCGACCAGCCTGTGGCTGCAGGCGGAGGCGCTGACGCGTCTCAATCGAATCCCCGAGGCGCAGTCTGCGCTGAACAACGCGACGGATTTCCTGGCGCGGAACCACAAACTTTCGAAACTCGACGGTGACGTCGACCTGACACGCGCCCGTCTCGCCAATGCCGGCGGCGACATTGCGCTCGCGCTGAAGAGCTACCAGAAGGCGCACGCGGTCTTTGTACAATTGGGAATCCTGCGCAGCCAGTCCATCGCGCTGCAGGGCCTCGGCAGTCTCTACGACAAGGCGCACGATTTCGTCCGCGCGATCCGCTACTACCGCGAAGCTTCGCAGGTCTATTCCGGCGATCCTGCGCTCGACCTTTCGGCGGCGAACAATATCGGTTTCGCGCTTCAGCAGATGGGGCAGTACAAAGAGGCCATCCAGGACATGGGCCGGGCCCTCAGGATCGCCACCGCGCTCGGCAGCCCGCTCCTCGAAGCCAATATTCTCAACAATCTCGCCATCAGCAACGCGCGCCTGCACAATCTTGCAGAGGCGGAGCGCGAGGCCGATCGCGCGATCGCGCTTCTCGGCAAAAAGGACGAGAGCGGCGAGAGCCGGTTCGCCTGGGGCGTGAAGGCCGAGGTCGCGTATCAGCGCGGTGCGCTTGCGCTCGCAGCGGACGATGTGCAGCAGGCGTTTCGCGGGCTGGACCTGGACACCACCCCGGCGGAGTTCCGCGACTTTCACGAGATCGCCTTCCGGGTCTACCGCGCGGATGGAAATCTGCCGCTTGCGATCGCCCATCTGCAGGCCTTCAAGCGGCTGGACGACGAGGGACGGTCGCTCGCGTCCTCCGTCAATCTTGCGCTGATGAGCGCGCAGTTCGACTTCGCAACCCAGCAGCTCGAAATCGAGCAGCTGAAATCCGCCCAGCTCCAGCGCGACATCAGTCTCAGAAAATCACGCGAGACCACGCTGTACGTGATCCTCGTCAGCCTCCTGCTCGGCGGCGTGATCCTGGTCGCGTGGATCACGCGCCGCCATGCCCTGGAACGCAGGCACCGCAGCATCGTCGCGGAGAAGAACCGCAGACTGACCCAGACGCTTGCCGAATTGCGGCTCGCCATGGAGGCGGCGCTGCAGGCCAGCCGCGCCAAGAGCCATTTTCTCGCCAATATGAGCCATGAACTGCGTACGCCGCTCAATGCCATCATCGGCTTTTCCGAATTGATGATGCTGGGAGGCCTCAAGCCCGAAAAACTGCAGGCCTACGCGTCCATGGTGGCCGATGGCGGCCGCCGGCTGCTCGCGATCCTGAACGACATCCTCGATATGGCCCGCCTCGAAGCGGGCAAGCTTGCGCTGAAAGAGGATGACGTCCGGATCGGGCACGTGGTCAATCAGACCATAGCGGCGCTCGCTTCCGACGAAGCGGCACAAAGAAACATCCGCTTCGGCAACGACAATCGGCAGGTGTGCGTACGCGGCGACGAGATTCGCCTCCGCCAGATTCTCGCCAATCTGCTCTCCAACGCCGTCAAGTTCACGTCGCCCGGCGGCTCGGTCGACATCGCCGTCGAGCGTACGTCGCACGGCGTGGATCTTGTCGTGCGAGACAATGGCCGCGGCATCGAAGCCGACAAGATCGCAACAATCATGGAACCCTTCGGCCAGGCGGAGAGCGCGTACGCCCGCGCGCATGGGGGCGCAGGATTGGGGCTGCCGATCGTAAAGTCCCTGACGGAGTTGCATGGCGGCCGCTTTACGATCACGAGTGTACCGGGCGAAGGAACCGAAGCGCGTGTGCACCTTCCCGGCGAGCGTGTCATGCCGGACGCGCCCGCCGACGCGTCCGTCGCGCCGGTTCGCGCGTTAAGGGCGACGGCGTAAGTAAACGGAAAATTAATCGCTAAAATACAATCCAATTTCCAAATCCTCGCCGCCGGCGCTGAATGCCTTCCGATACCGGGCCCCCAGTAAGGCCGACCTTTGACGGGAGGAATCATGCGCAACCGGCTTCTGACAGCGGCAGCGGCGGTCTGCCTGACCATAGCGAGCAGCGCCGCCATCGCGCAGGCTACCGATCAGGGCGGCCCGATCACTCCGTACTACGGAACCGATGGCGGCCCGGTCGACCCGTTCTACGGTCCGATCAATCCATTTTACGGCGGCACCAATCAGAACTACGGCGTGATCGGCCCGTTGTGGGGCGACATCAGCTCCTTCTGGGGAACCGTCAATCCCTTCTATGGTTCAGTCGATCCGTTCTATGGCGACACCGATCCGTTCTGGGGCACGGTGAACCCGTTCAATGTCAACCCGTTCCGTTCGACTCTGTACAGCTATTGGAGCGTTGCCGCGCCGCAATGGGGCGCTCTGAACCTGGAATGGAACCTGCTGCAGCAGCTGGGCTCCAAGAATTACCTCGAGGTACAGATCCAGCTGGCGGCGCTGTTCGCCAGCGCGGATCTCGTCTGGGGTCCGAATGCGCAAACCCTGGGAAACCAGATGCTGGCCAAATACGGCATCGATCCGAAAAGCCAGGCTTCGCTCGCGGCCGCAACGCCCGAAATGCGTTCGGCTTTCTACCTCAACTGGTATGACGCCCTGATGACCTCCATAGGGGTCGACGATGTCGACTGGTGGATGGCATCGGCGCAGTGGGCGCCCGAGCTTGCGCTCACGAACGGCACCGCGGGCACGCGCGTCGGCCTTCTCGATGCAACGACAACGGGCGCCGATTCCGACGTCAAGCGCTTCCACTTCATCGGTGGCTATGCCGGCTACGTCGACGATCATGGCGCGGCGGTCGGCAGTTTGATTGCGGCCCAGGAAGACGGCACCGGCGTCATGGGGGTGGCCCCGAAATCCGTCATCGGCCTGTACGATCCCTTCGATCAGACGGGCACAGGCAGCTGGCAGGATGTGGCAGCGGGTATCGACAAGCTGGACAAAAAGGGAAACACCGTGATCAACGCCTCGCTTGGTGTGCCGGGCTGGACGTTGTCTGCGGACTGGGGACCCATTCTCGCGTCGCTGAGCGACAACTTTGTGCTGGTCAAGGCTGCCGGCAACGAGGCGGTACAGCAGACTACCGACATTTCATGGCCGAGCGGCGCAAACGCTCCGGACAATCTTCTGATTGTCGGTTCGGCCGGTCCCACCAACACGATTTCAGACTTTTCCAATACGCCGGGCGAAGCCTGCATCCTGATCAACAACGTCTGCCAGGAGCAGAACAAGCTCAAATACCGGTTCCTGGTGGCACCGGGCGAACTGATGCTTGTCGAGGACAATCATGGCGGCGTGACGCGCATGACCGGTACCTCCTTTGCTGCGCCGCTCGTCACCGGCACGATTTCGCTGTTGCAGAGCCGCTGGCCGCAGCTGCGCAGCCACCCGGCAGAAACCGTACAGATCCTCCTGCAGTCGGCCACCGATCTCGGCGCGCCGGGCGTGGACCCCGTTTATGGCTGGGGCATGCTCAACGTCGAAGCCGCGCAATCGCCGCTGAATTTCGACAATCTGACGGTGTTTCAGCCTTTCATCTTCAACGGCAACAAGATCCAGGTGGACCCCCAAAACCCCAACTGGACGCCGGCGGAGCTCAAGGCCGCCATACAGACGCCGGGGCAGCTTGCCACGTGGAACAACGAGCAGGCGTTCCTGGTCGTGTACGAAAACATCGGCGCGACCTATCGCGACTTCGTCATTCCGTTGAGCTCGAAACTCGTTACGGCGTCGCAGAACGTCAACGGGTCGCGGCATCGGTTTCAGGCGTACATCTACCAACGCCTGCTCAATTGGGCGACGGGCCTCCCGCGGCACAGACATCATCACAAAAGGTGATTGGCGTGCTCAAGGCCGGCGAAGCGCGGAGCGCCTTCCTCCCCATGCCGAAGACGTGGGGAGGAAGAACGTCCCGGTTCAAGCGGCGGAGAGATGCACGCGAAATCTGCTGCCCGTAGCCTTGGCGTAGCGCAGAAGCGTCTTTGTGCTCGGAAGCGTCTGGCCGCTCTCAAGGCGCGCAATTGTGGACTGGCTGGTCTTCATGCGCGCGGCAAGCTCTGCTTGGGACAGGCGCGCCCGCAGTCGGGCCCTCAGTAACTCAGCGGCGATCTCGAACTCCGGCGCAAGCGCATCATATTCGGCCTTCACTCTGGGGTTGGCGAGGAGCCGCGCCTTGATCTTTTCGAATGGAATGGTCATGGGATCTCCTTTGCACGCCGCAACGCAATCTCGATTTCGGACCGGGGCGTTTTCTGCGTCTTCTTCACGAACGCGCGCACCACGACGACTCGGCGCACGATGGCCGTAACGTAAAGTGCCCGCGCGATTCCATCACGGCCTGTCAATCGCAGTTCCCACAGCTTTCCTTCCAGATGTTTGACATGTGGCTCTCTAAGGCTCTCGAGCCCCGCGAGAGTGATGCGTTCGGAGAGTCGCAGAAAGCGCGCCTGCATGTCTGCCGGAAGGCTGGCGATCTCCTCTGCCACAGTTTCATTGAGGAGCTCGACGCGCCACGGCATCAGGCGATTGTTATATTTTTTTTGAGATAATGCAACGTGCTGTGGGTTATACCGCTGCCGGCGCGAGATGACGCACGCGTGCGCCATTCTTGCGCTCCGCCGCGCCCGATGGCGCGAAGCGATGCACAACGATTAAAACCAAAATCGCGATGCACGCCGTAATCGCGGCGAGCGGGATTGATGCCAGGGCGAGGGCGCCAGTGGCTGCCCAGGTGATGGACGAGAAGGCTTCCGCAAAAGTCGCGATGCGCGAAGAGGTCTGGCGACGGCGGAAATGGCTGCGCTTCGCCTGGGTGCGGAACCAGAGCTGGATTGCAGTCGCGGCGGAGGCCGATGCGGCGATCCCGAGCGCCGCAATAAATGCTTCCGCGAGCGAGGCGAAAGCGAGCGCCGCCACGAACGGCACGAAGACAACGGCGACGGCGCCGATCACCGCTTCGATCTTCGCGCGCAACAGGCGGCTAGGCTGTACCGGCGCCGAGGCCACGAGATCGGGCGCGTCTTCGCCGGAGATCGTGAGCCAGGCGAGCCCGCCGGCGAGCTGCCCTGCCGCCATGATCAAGACCGGCACGCAGATCGCGGACGCGTGGCCGGCGAAGCCGAAGTTGCGCGACAACAGCAGCGCCGGCGGCAAGAGGTACAGGAGCTGCATCAGCGATTGCGACATCAGCCAGGGATCGCGCAGGAGCAGCAACCATTCTTTTCGCCGGAGGGCTGCGGCTTGCCCCTTCGACATGCTCAGGGTGAAGCCCTTCGACGCTTCGCTTCGCTCAGTGCTCAGAATGCCCTGCCGATCTCTTGCGATGCTGCCGGCGGCGAGAGCGCAATCGGCGAAGTGCGGCGCAGCGCGAAGCGTCACCAGAAGAAACAAAGCGATGCACGTGGCGAGCATTGCAGCGAGACAAAACCCATTGCCGAGGGCGGCGCGTGCCGGCCACCAGAGCAGACTGTACGGTCCGGGCGCGTGCGAAGCGACGAAGGCCGAATGAAGAAAGGCGGTGCGCGAGAGCGTGCCCGTCGAAAGCATCGCCGCGATCTGGATCCCGATCACGAAGCCCGCGCCGACAGTTGCGGCGGCGACCTGGGCGGCGAAACGCGTGCGTTTGGGACCGATGGCGCGGAAGAGCGCTAGGGTGAAGACGACGGCCAGCGCGGTCGTGAGCAGCGCCACCGCGGCGATCGCGCCATAGGCGCCGAGCCAGAACCAGCCGTCGCGCCAGGCGAGCACGTCGATGAACGGGCCTGCGATCAGGAGCGACATCGCGCCGGTCGAAAGCGCGGTCGCGCCGATGCGGACGGCGAACAGCCGCTGTACAGGCGCGGGCGAGGAGAGGATCAGCTCGAGATCGGAACGCGTGTAGAAGGCGCGCGTCACGTTTTCCATCGCCTGCGACAGCATCGCGGAACCGGAGAGCAGCATCGCGCAGGTCACGCCAATCAAAGTGCCGGGATCGGGATGAAGCCCCGGCGCCGGAACGCCCCACGCGACCAGCCGGGCGATGCCGTGCATGACGGCCACGAAGACGATCACGCCGATTGCGGCCAGCCGTCCGCGTGTGCGCCCGCCGGCGGTGAGCATCGACACGAGGTCGCGCCAGGCGAGCCTGATCTCATGGCGCGCGAACCAGGCGAGCGTCGCCGTCATTCGGCGGCGATGCCCTGATGCACGTCCTGATCCACCATCGCGAGAAACAGATCTTCGAGGCTCGTCGTACCGCGGCCGGACGCCCGCGCGAGTTCGGCAAGCGTCCCTTCCGCTATCAGCCGGCCGTTGGCGATGACTCCGATACGGTCGGCCATGCGCTCGGCGATTTCGAGAATGTGCGTCGTCATGATCACGGTGTTGCCGGCGCGCACGCGCTCCGCGAGCACATCCTTGACCAGCCGCGCCGAGCCGGCGTCGAGTCCCGTCAGCGGCTCGTCGAGGATGATCAGCCTCGGCTCGTGTACAAGCGCGCCCGCGAGCGCCACCTTCTGGCGCAGGCCGCGCGAGAAGCCTTCGCAACGCTCATGTGCGTGGCGCTCGAGCCCCAGCCAGCGGAGGAGATCGCGCGCGCGCGCTTGGGCGAACGCCGGTTCGACGCGCCACAACCCGGCGACGAAGGCGAGATATTCGAGAGGCGTCAGCCGATCGTAGATCTCGGCTCGTCGGAGAGCCAGCCCATGATCTGCCTGGCGCCGACGGGATCGGCCAGCGCATCGATGCCGAAGACGGAAATCGCACCGGCATCGGGTTTGAGAAGTCCGCTCACCATGCGGAGCGTGGTGGTTTTGCCGGCGCCGTTCGGACCGAGCAGCATGTAGAACTCGCCGGCGCGGACATCGAGGTCGAGCCCGTCCACCGCGGGGCGCGCAAAGCTTTTGCGAAGGCCGCGAATCGCGAGTGCGGGCGGCGAGGAATTTTCGTGCGCGCTATTCATGCGGAAAAGACTAATTCTCCACTGGTTTCAAACCGTTAAATGCGTGTGCAGCTGAGCCGCCCCGAAAGGCTTAATGCGGAGACTGCGGAGACTGCGGAGGTTGCGGAGGCAGTCTGGCAAGGAGACGGTAAGGCAGTAGGGGAACATTGGCGCGGAATGCGGCATCCGTCATGGATGTTGTTGCGCGCGCAAAGCGCGCCCGATTCCTTCCTCACCGTGTCTCACTGGCTCACTGCCTCATCGTGAACCTTTCTTCCTTGCGTCCTCCGCGCGGCCTCTGCGTCCTCTGCGTTAAGCCTTTATTTTTTCTCCGGGCCGTCGTACGGTTTTGCCCTTCGAAGAGGCGTGGCTTCCATGCAAAACCGGCGGCTCCTGGCAGTTGGTGCGCTCATGTGTTCGCTGTTGCCGCTGCAATCGGCGCACGCGCAGTCATTTTCCAACGCGATCCAGCAGGCGTCGCAATGTGCCCTGAACTACACCGCGAATACCGCTTCGAAAACCGCGGTCGCCCTGATCCAGGGGGCCTGCAACGACCTCTATAATCACGTCGGTCTTTCCGCCTCGCAGAGCCGGCAGGATTACGACAATTGCCTGCTGCAGCATCTGAGCGGCGCCCAAAGCGACAGCGCTGCTGTACAGATTCAGACTTCCTGCGCGAACCTGTACTCACCGCTCTAACTTTCCGCGTCTGCCGAAGGCGTCGCCTGGCGGCGTACAATGACGCCCGAGACCGATCAGGCCTTTTCGCCGATCCCGCGAAGGAGTTCGTATTGCTCGGCCAACTGTTCCCACATACGGGCGGCCTTTTCCCATTCCGAGCGCGTGCGGTTGTCGACGCACTCGTTGGCCTTCTCGCGCGCCTCGAGCGCCTTGCGCCGCGCGTATTCAATGTTCTGGAGCATCCCACTCTGTTCCCAGCCGGATGTTTTGCGCCCTCGGGCGGCATGTCCGGCCGAACGACGGCGGCGCGGCAATAACATGGGTTAAGAAATCCGGTGATTCTCTGAACTTTGCCCCGATATCCACAACCCGCGGAGCGTCAGGCCGACGCGCCGCCATCCTTCGACCGGTCAGAAAACCGTGGCGCGCCGGGGCTTCCCTTTTGTCTTACGTAGGGTAATGTCCTACACGCGGCGTCCCGGTCCAGGTTGATGCCGCACCGGCCTCGTCAGTCTTCGACGCTTGTAACAGGGGGTGAGGCTGACGGGGCCTCACTGCTCCCGCAAGCAGTTTGGCCCTCATGGCTGACCGTTGCAGTTGCGCAACCAGCGCACGCAAACGGCAATACGTCGGCAGGGCGATGCTTAACGCATTCTTATGCGCCGCAAGGCTAAGCAGGATGAAGAAACGTACCTACTGAAGAGCGGGGTCTGGAAGCGAATGGCGGGGGTACCTGCAGTTGTGCGTCCCGACTCAGACGCAGGCCCATCGCTTCGCCTGCTGGCTACCGTCGTCCTTACCGTTTTTTGCGCCGTGCTCGCCGGCGTCGCCGTCAGCTGGGTTCGCGGGACACTGACGCCGGTCTGGCTGGGCACGGCGGTCATGGTGTACTGGCTGCTCCGTACACCGCGCCGCGATTGGCCCTCGATCGTAACCGTGTGCTGGCTCGCCAATGTCGCCGCATCCATCGTCATGGGTCGCTCGATACCGCGGGCGATCCTGCTTCCCACCGTCAATCTTCTCGAAGCGGTCCTGGTCGCGCTGCCGCTCAGGATATACAGATTGGACGGTGATTTCGCGCGGCCGCTCACGCTTGCGGCGTTCTATGGGCTCGTGCTCGGTCCGGCGACGGTCATCGCGGCGACCATCGGCGCCTTCGTCACGCAAAGGATGACGAGCGCTCCTTTCCTTCAAATCTGGATGGAATGGTACACAACGACGGCACTCGGCCAGGCGGTGCTCGTGCCCCCTCTGATGGTGCTCAGGAAGGATTCGCTCGCAGCCATCTTCCGGCGCGATCTCCTGCCGGGCACGCTGATTCTTCTCGGCATCGTCGTCGCCACGATTGCCCTCAACGCCGCCTTGCCCCAATACCCGCTCGGCTTCCTGTTCTTCCCGGCGGTCGTGCTGATCACTTTCCAGCGCGGCTTCGGCGGCGGCGCCGTCGGGCTGGCGCTCGTGCTTCTCTACCTGGCAGGCGGCCTGCGCGATATTCACAACGCCCTCTCCGTATCCGATGCACGCCTGCACCTCCTGTTCGTCCAGCTGTACATCGCAGCGATAAGCTTCACCGTCATCGTCGT
>Ga0070731_10004616_pt1 | contig 11737 bp, 11 predicted proteins | sample Coa_R1_2_FD_66448 | JGI IMG/M metagenome (GOLD analysis project Ga0070731, IMG submission 66448) | Surface soil microbial communities from Centralia Pennsylvania, which are recovering from an underground coalmine fire - Coalmine... | ecosystem: Environmental > Terrestrial > Soil > Unclassified ... | reverse complement strand
CCCAATCGCTTCTGGTTTGGCGGCTTCGCTTTCGGCGTCGCCTCCTTTGACCTTGCCTTGTGCGCTGACTGGCTCTGGGCCAGCGACCAAGTCGTGATCTACGAAGATCCCGACCACGACGGCTGGTATCTCGCCTACAACCCGCGGCTAGGCACCTATGTCCACGTCCAATACTTCGGACCACAATAGTTTTAGGAATCTGCGAGGTACTAAAGAGGTCTTCCTCTGTGTCCCCCTGTGTCCTCTGTGGTTAACGCCTTTGACTCTGACCACACAGATACAGGGGGCACCGAGGCTGGTTATTCGTAAGCCAACGCGTCGATCGGATCCCGCTGCGCCGCCTTCAGCGCCGGATACAACGCCCCCGCCAGCGCGCCAACAATCGCAATCACCGAAGCCCGCAGCACCCACACGTTGCTCCAGAACAATCGCAGCACCGGCTTCTCGAACATGATCACCCGCCGCGTCACAAAGCTAAGGATGATCCCCACGATAATTCCCGCAATCGCCAGCAGCACCGTTTCCCGCAGCACCACATTCACGATGTACCACTTCGACGCGCCCAACGATTTCAAGATTCCGATCTCGCGCGTCCGCTCCATCACCGCCGTATACATCGACTGGAAGATCACCAGAAAACCCACCACCACCGCCACACCAATCACGATCTTGATGGCGAGATCAAACCCTGGAAAATTGTCAGGAGTCATCGTCGAGAGAAATTCCGGCATGGACCGCACCGAATACTTCTCCATGCCGGGTATCTCTTGAATCGCCTTCTCTACTTGACCGACGTTGGCAGGACTATCAACCTTGACGTAGAACACCGAAGCGCGGTCTTGCGCACTTACCAAATCCTGCAGAGTTGCCAGCGGCAGACACTTGCGGCAGCCCTTTCCGTGCGGAACAATGCCGGAGATGCGGAACTCGTGGTTCAGGACCTCGATCGTGTCTCCTACATTCTTGTGGTTCTGGTCGGCGTAGAAATCATCCACGATCACGTCATACGGCCCTTGAAACGGACCACCGGAAAGATAGCGAAATTTGGGCGGCAGCGTGTCATAGCTGGCCACGTCAATGCCGTAGATGATTTCGGGCGGTTTTTGAGTGAACCACCATACTGCCGGGACGGCCGTCGCCACATGCGGCAATCGACGCAGAATATCGCCAACCTTGATCGGGATTGGCGCGCCCGACAAACCGATAATCGACGCCGCCCCCGGCGGCATCACCATCAAGTCGGCTCCAACCCCGAGCTGGCTCTCCTTCGATCCGTTCAACAATCCATAGAAGAGCGCCACGACCATCAAAATCATGACGACCTCGAGCGCAATCGCACTCGTCGCGATGAACGACCGTGTAGGCCGGTGCACCAGATTGGCGACAACCATCTTGTTCATCATAGGAAAGCTGTCAAGACTTAGTACTCAGAGGGTGCCCCATCCTAGCCGCGTCTTTTGCGGCTAGGGTGGGGATTTTGATTTTTGACGCTACACACGACGAACGCCCTACTGCTTTTGCCCCGGCGGCATCGCCAGACTCGACTGCGGACGATCCAGATGAATCACCACCGCCCCCGGCGGCTGCTCCAACACGAACTGATCGTCCGTCAGCGGCTTGTTCATGTCCACTTTCAACATGTTCAGCGTGATGTTGTACTCCTCTTGCGGCCGGTAGATCTCGATGCGCGACGGAAAGCTGATTCCATCGAAATCCTTGTACTCAGCATAACGGGCATCGGTCGCCACGCTGCCATCCTCACTATAGATGTACTGCCGGTGCGGCTTCAGATCGATGCGACCAAAAATGATCTTCCGCGCCAGCCTCCACCCCTTGTCGTACTTTTGAATCACGGTCAGTTCGTAGTCGTCCTGGAGCACGCGGTGGCCCTTGGCATCATGCAAAGTCTCGTAGCCATTCTCCAGCACTGCAATTTCGGAGTCCGGATCAATATGTCGGATCAGCAGCGCTTCATAGATATTCTGCGGACGAATGTTTTCCATCGGCTGGTCGGAGTTGGGCGTCGCCACCTCGTTCTTACCGACCACAAACCGGTTCTTCGGAGGAATCGATACTTTGAAATCCTTGCCGTCGCTGACCATGTCAAATGCGGTGGTGCGCACGATCGGCATCAGCCCAATCATGTGGAGCGCATCCGGCTTCCTCGCCAGCACATATCCCCGGATCTCTTTGTAATCCGTGACATGGCCCTTCTTCATACCCCCGACAGAGCTGTCGATGTCGACCGTCGCCTTTAGCGAATGGATCGCCTCGGCTTGCTGATTGATACTGTCAATCAGCCCCTCCTGCGTCGATTGCTTCAGCGGCGCTTTTGAATACTGCTCCTCGACCGGACGAGTGTGCAGGAAAACGCCGCAGCCTGTCGTCGACAGAACTGCAAGAAACAAAAGGGATAGGAGCCCCGCCCGAAGCGACAAATTACGTCTCATCAAAATATAAGATGACATCTGAAACATTTGAGTATACAGGGCTGGAAAGGGTTCAAAAGCCCAGACTGTCACTTTCAACAGTGTCCCAGTGGGTTCGGGGCCACTGTTTGCGACATGCAGCAGCTGCCGATCCGCAGAGAAATCAACCACTTACTTGAGTCACTTACAAAAGTCCGTGACCCCATCGTCAGGGTACAGCTCGCTCTGCATCGTCTAAACTGAGATCTCTCGTGGGTTCAATCGTATGAGAAAGCTCGTCTGGCTAATCCTGATCGGCGTCCTGGCGGCCTCCGGATGGTTCGCCTGGGCCGTGTTGACGCCCACCGAACCACCAGCGCAGACCTCGGCGCAGACCTTTGTCATGCTCCGTCCGGGCTACTCCACCCGCCGCATCGCCACCGAACTCAAAAGCGCTGGCCTCATCCCCAGCGAAGAAGCTTTCGTCCTTTGGCATTACCTTCACCCCAAGCGCTCCCTCAAGGCCGGAGAATATCTCTTCGACAAGCCCGCAAACATCATTGACATTCAAAAGCGTCTCGTCCGCGGCGACGTCTACTTTCACACCGTGGTGGTCCCTGAAGGCTTCACCATGTTCGACATCGCTCGCGCCATCGAAGCCGCCGGCCTCGGCCCCGCCGACGACTTCCTGAAAGAAGCGCAGTCCGACACCGCGCTCATCGCCGATATCGCTCCGAATGCTCAGTCGCTTGAGGGATATCTCTTCCCCGACACCTACGAATTCTCTCGCATGATGACTATGCACGAAATGGCCGCAGCCATGGTCAAGCAGTTCCGCCAAGTCGCCCACCAGATCGGATTGACCGCCGCTCCCGGCGAGGCATCAGACACGTCACCGCACATCGAGGTCAGCATTATTCTTCAGACCACGAACCCCAACGATCCTCCCTCCAACCTCGAACGCACCGTCATCATGGCGTCCATCGTAGAGAAAGAAACATCCGTCCCCGAAGAACGCCCGTTGGTCGCCAGCGTCTACTACAATCGTCTCGCCAAAAGCATCGCCCTCGACGCCGACCCCAGCATCATCTATGCAGAACTTCTGGCCGGCACCTACCAGGGCGCACTGCATCATGCCGACATGCAATTCCACTCCCCCTACAACACCTATCACAATGCCGGATTGCCCCCCGGCCCCATCGGCAATCCCGGACGCAGCGCCCTCGAAGCCGCCATGCACCCCGCCCAAAGCGACTACTACTATTTCGTCGCCGACGCCCAAGGCCATCACCGCTTCGCGCGCACCATCGAAGAACACAATAAGAATGTAGACGCCTACCGAAAGGCCATGCGCGAACGCTAGAACTGGCGCGGCCCGCAGACCGTGCCGTAGTACAATCCCACCTTCAGATCGACCCATCCTGAGATTGTGGAGGCTATTTGCCCGCCGCGCCAACCGTTCCTTCGACTCAGGAAACTCAGGCAGCACCCGCGCCAGTACCGGGCGCCTCCACTCGCCTCACCTCTCTCGACTTGTTCCGAGGCATCACCATCGCTGCCATGATCCTGGTCAACAATCCCGGAAACAGTCATCCTTACTGGCCACTGGAACATGCCGAGTGGAATGGTTGGACTCCAACAGATCTCGTCTTTCCATTCTTCCTCTTCATTGTCGGAGTCTCGCTCGTCTTCTCCTTCGAATCCCGGCTCCAACGAGGCGATTCGCGGAACACGCTCCTGCTCCACGCTTTTCGCCGCGCAGTCGTTATCTTCGCCATCGGTCTGGCCATGAACTACACCGCGGTTCTGGCGTTTCCGTCGCCAACCTCCGGCCTGAGGATTCCGGGAGTTCTTCAGCGCATCGGAATCTGTTATCTGGCAGCCTCCATTCTGTACCTTTATGTGCGACCTCGCACCCGGGCGGTCGTCGTTGCCGTGTTGCTCGTCGGCTACTGGATCCTGATGCGCTTTGTCCCGGTGCCCGGCTTCGGGGTCCCCGGTCGAGACATTCCCTTCCTGCATCCGGACGCGAATCTCGCCGCCTATCTCGATCGCAAGTTCCTCAGCCATCTTTGGGAGGTCACTCGCGATCCCGAAGGGCTGCTAAGCACACTGCCCGCCATTGCGACACCACTCCTCGGAGTCTTTACTGGCGAGTGGCTCCGATCCAAACGCAGCCCGCCAACCAAAGCCCTCGGCATGTTGCTGTTCGGAGTGATTGGTTTGATTCTTGGCAGAACCTGGAGCATCTGGTTCCCCATCAACAAAAAGCTCTGGACCAGTTCCTATGTGCTCTTCGCCGCCGGATTCGCCTTAGTTTGCCTGGCCGCCAGCTATTGGGCCAACGACATCAAGCGTTGGCGTGGATTATGGACAAAACCTTTTCTCATCTTCGGCCGGAACGCGATCGCAGCCTACATCGCCGCCTGGTTCTTCGCAGTGATGCCCTACTTCGTCCCGTTCCGCGTGAACGGCCAACCGAGGCATGCAGCCGAGTACATTTTCGAGCGTTTCTTCGCTCCCCTCGGAAGCCCGAGCTTCACCTCGCTCCTATTTTCCCTGGCATTCGTCCTGTTATGCCTGCTTCCAATCTGGCTCATGGATCGCAAGAAAATATTCCTGAAAATCTAATGTGAAGATTTGAAGCGAATGCTTCCTGAAGTGAAGGCTTGAAATAACGGCTCGAAGCCGCAGGACTCTAGCGTAGTGGGTCAACCAGCCCGACATTTATGAGTCGCCGGTTTCCTCTGTGATCCTCTGTGCCCTCTGTAGTTAAAGCCTTGAACTCCTCGCCAAACATCACCGACCACGCGGATCGAGGCACAATATTTAATGCTCGCTATTTCCGGCGCACATTCTAACGGGCCGCCCGCCCTTCCATCCAACCTTGCAGAATCAAGACTGCCGCCATTCGATCGACCGCCTTCCCCCGCTTCTCGATCGACAACTCCGTTTCGCGGAGCAATCGATTAGCCTCGACCGACGTCAGCCGCTCATCCCACAAATGCACCGGCAGCCGAAATCTCTTCCGCAATTCCTCGGCAAACACCTGCATCTTGTCCGACTGAATCCCCTCCGCGCCACTCATGCGCAAGGGCAGCCCAACCACAATCTCCCGCACGTCATATTCCTGAATCACTCGCTGCAGGTAGTCAAAGTCCCGCCGCTTGGTAGTCCGCTGCAAAGTGTCCAGTCCCTGCGCCGTAATCCCCAGCGGATCCGAGACCGCGACCCCAATCCTCCGCGATCCCACGTCCAAACCCATCACCCGCCCAACCGGAAGCTCCCGCGTGGTTCCGCTTTGGGAATCACTGGGGTCTGAACCCTCCGCAATCGGATCTTTCGTGTCGAAATCCACGGCCGGATTATATGCTCTGATTCTCGTCCGCCGAGTTTTCCGACTCTACCAGCTAACCCCAACACCCCTGATCGATACACCCGGGACGTGCGTAACAGACTCTGTTTCAACGGCTTAAATGTACATTACGTTTCGGCCTGCGGACCGGCCACCCGCCTTGCTTTCGCCTCGTCCGGGGAGTAGCATATTGATAGGACTGTTGACGCTTCTCCCCTCAACCTTCGCCTCCCCGGGACCTTAAGATATGAATGGTACGGACTTGAATTTCCATATCGGCGACAAGGTTGTCTATCCCAATCACGGGGTTGGGGTTATCGAACAGATCAGTAGCCGATCGATTGGGACCACAGTCGAACGCTTCTATCTTCTTAACATCAAAGCCAGCAGCCTCAAAGTAATGGTTCCCTGCCAGAACGCCGGCAGCGTTGGCCTGCGCCGCGTGGTTCGCAATGGCGAAATTCAGAAGGTGCTCGACGCTCTTTCCGTCGGCGAAAACGGCGGCAACGGCGACTGGAAAGACCGCTTCAAGGAAAACTCCGAACGCATGCGCACCGGATCATTGCTCGAGGTCGCCAGCGTCCTCAAAAGCCTCATCGCCCTTCATCAAGCCAAGCCTCTTTCCTTCCGCGAGAAAAAAATGCTGGAGCGCGCCCGCTACCTCCTCGTGAGTGAACTAGCCATGGCCCGCAATGTCGAAGAGAACAAAATAGAAGAGATCCTCACCGCCGCCCTCGCCAAGTGCAAGCTCCGCTTCCCCGAAGCCTCCGAATTCCAAGCCTAACCTCGAACGCCAGACTATGTTGGACGGGGTATGTGGGACGGACACTCCTGTCCGTCGCTTTTGATCCCCCTTCCCAAAATATTCCGATGCCGCCGCTCGTATAATCACGCCGATGAGCGACGCTCCCCTACCCTTTGGCATTGGACGTTCTCTACCCCGCCTCGACGATAAGGATCCTTATCTCAGTCTGCACTTTGTCATTATCTTCGTGCGCGATCAGGAGCGCAGCCTGCGCTTCTACGCCGACAAACTGGGTTTTCGCGTGATGGTGGACTACACCTTCGAAAACGGTAATCGTTGGATTGAAGTCGCTCCTCCCGACGGCACCGCCCAGTTAGGCCTCGCGCTGCCCCTTCCCGGCTCGGATCCGGACAAAATAATCGGTGGCGAAACTTCCATTTACTTCATGACGGAAGACCTGCATGGCAAGTACAAAGAATGGACAGAACGCGGCGTTCGTTTCAAATTCCCTCCGGAGGTCCCAGTCTGGGGTGGATTGCATACCCGCTTTGAAGACCCTGATGGAAACTCATTCGGCCTCATCGGATTCGACGAACTCACACGCGGTGTCGAAACCCATCGCCGCGCCCTCGCTCAAAAACTAGAATCCGAACGCCGCACCACCCAGGAATTGGAAATCGCCCAACAGGTCCAGGCTCGCCTCTTCCCCCAAATCCATCCCGAGGCCAGGACTCTTGAATACTCCGGTCTATGCCTCCCCGCCCGCCGCGTCGGAGGCGACTACTTCGACTTCCTCGATCTTGGCCAATCACAGCTCGGCCACCAACAGCTCGGCCTCGTCATCGGAGACGTGTCCGGCAAAGGAATCGCCGCCGCGCTCCTCATGGCCAACCTGCAGGCCAACCTGCGGAGCCAGTGTGCCATCGCCCTCGATCGCCCGGAACTCTTGCTTCAGTCCGTAAACCGTATGTTTTACGAGAACACCGACAGCGCCTACGCCTCACTCTTCTTGGCCATGTACGATGACCACTCGCAACTCCTCCGCTACGCCAACTGCGGACATCTCTCCGGCCTTCTCTTGCGCGCCGATGACACCGTCGAACGCCTCGACTCCACCGGCACCCTGCTCGGCTTGTTCCCGCAATGGGATTGCTCCATCCAGGAATGCACACTCCTCCCCGGAGACCTGTTAGCCCTCTACACTGACGGCATCACTGAAGCCTATAACGATGCCGGCGACGAGTTTGGCGAACAATCTTTGATCGAACGCCTGCGCCGCCATCACGACCTGCCCTGCCATACCGCGCTGACCGCGATCGCCGACGAAGTCCGATGCTTCAACTCCCGCGAACAACACGACGACATCACCCTGATCCTCGCGAAGTGCAAAGCATCCCAATAATATTTCGCTCCGCAGAGTATTCGCCGAGAAGCGTTTGCTTTACCCTGTGTCCCCCCGTGCCCTCTGTGTTTAAGCCTTTTTCATTCGTAGTCGAAGAGCGGCCTAGCTCTCGCCGCAACTCCGCGCACGCTCCAGTAGAAGATTTCGCTCCCGCGCGTTGCGCGTCATGGACGCCGCCCGCTCGAATTCCGCGCGAGCCTCCGCCATCCTCCCCAGTTTCCACAACAGATCGCCGCGCACGCTTGGCAGCAGATGATAGTTCTGTAGCGCCCGATCGCCCTCCAGTGGATTCAACAACTCCAGCCCCGCCGCCGGACCACGCGCCATGCCCACGGCGACCGCCCGGTTCAAGTCCACGATCGGCGACGGTGCGACCTCCGCCAGTTCCCCATACAATGCCGCGATTCGCGCCCAATCCGTCTCCTCGCCCGTTCTGGCCCGCGCATGACAAGCCGCAATCGCGGCCTGAATCGCGTACACGCCCCGCGTCCCACCGAGCGTCTCTACCCGCTCCAGCACCGCCAGCCCTCGGTGAATAAGCAATCGATCCCATTGCGCGCGATTCTGATCCAAAAGTAGAATCGGCTCTCCCGACGCATTCACTCGCGCTTTGGCACGCGAGGCCTGAATCTCCATCAGCGCCACCAACCCATGCACCTCCGCCTCATTCGGCACCAGTCCCGCCAGGATGCGTCCCTGCCGCAGCGCCTCCTCGCACAATGCGGGCCTCAGCCAATCGTCTCCCGCAGTCGCGGAGTATCCCTCGTTGAAAATGAGATAGATGACCTGCAGTACCGAAGACAATCGTGCGGTGAATTCCGGCCCCTGCGGAACTTCGAATGGAATCCGGGCTTCGGTGAGAGTGCGCTTCGCCCGAACGATCCGCTGGGCAATCGTCGGCTCCGCAACAAGGTAGGCTCGCGCAATCTCATCGGTAGTGAGCCCGCCAAGCAGTCTTAGCGTCAGCGCGACCCGCGAATCCATCGCGAGCACCGGATGGCATGCGATGAACACCAGCCGCAGCATGTCGTCGCCGATGTGATCATCCATGGCAGCCGCCAGATCCGGCACCTGCATTTCGCGCTCCGCGATCTCGCGGCCGAGATCTTCATGCTTGCGGTCAAGCATGGTTCCGCGCCGAAGAAAATCAATAGCGCGATGCTTCGCAGTGCCCATGAGCCAGGCCCCCGGATTCTCCGGAATTCCCGACTCCGGCCATTGCTCAAGGGCCGCGACCAGCGCGTCCTGCGCCAGTTCCTCCGCCACGCCCACATCGCGCACGATGCGAGTCAGCCCGGCAATCACCCGAGCCGACTCGATCTTCCAAACTGTTTCAATCGCGCGATGTGTTTCGGTATGTGTCTCGGTATGTCTCTCGGCAGCCGCCACAGCTACCGATCACACCATGTTCATGCCTTCAGCGCAACCGCCTCAGCTTCGTGGCAAGGAATTTGCCCCGGCCTACTGACTTCAAACAACTGGCGCAACTCGCATTCGCCGTCTCCTGCCACCTTGAGGAAATCCTTCACCATCTGAATCGCCTCCTCCTTGGAATTCGCCTGCAGAATCGCCAACCCGCCCACCATTTCTTTGGCTTCGGTGAAAGGGCCGTCGGTCACCGTCAGTTTCTCGCCGGATCGGCGAGCTCGTGCTCCAAGGTTTGTGGGCAGGCAACCCTCCGTCGCAACAAGCGTACCCGCCTTCATCCCCTCCTCAATCAGTTTTCCCATCACCGTCATTTCCTCCACCGAGGGCGGGGTGTTGCGCTCAACCGTCTTGTAGATACTTAGAAATCGCATTGCTCATCTCCTTAGAATTGATTTCAGGATTTGAGACCGCTTCGCTACTACATCCGGTCTCGATTCCCTCGCTCATTACTGCGTCGAATCAGGTGTCGCCAATTCGACACGAATCTCAAAAAATCCTATTTCTTATCCGCTAACTGCTCGCGTAGCCGCTGGTCCCGTTCCTTCAATTCGGGAGTCAGATTTTCTCCGAAATCCGCAGCCTCAAATACCTGCCGAATCTCGACCTCATTTCCGCCATCAAACGGAGCCCGCTTCAGCCACTCGACCGCCTCATCCATCGACCGCACCTGCCAGATCCAGTAGCCGGCGATCAGTTCCTTCGTCTCGGTGAAAGGCCCATCGATCACCGTCCGCTTGTCTCCTGAGAACCGCACCCGCTTGCCCTTCGCGCTCGGCTGCAGCCCATCCCCCGCCAGCATCACTCCAGCTTTGACCAGCTGTTCGTTGAATTTCCCCATCTTGGTGAGGATTTCCGTGTCAGGAAGCACGCCCGCTTCCGATTCCTTATTCGCCTTCACGATAACCATGACTCTCATAGTGTCTTGCTCCTATTCTAAGATTGAGCCGGACCGTTCTGATGTAAATCCCGTCTCTATTCATACGTCGAATGAAAAATCCACCGATCGACATCCCCGGAAAGTAATTTTGTACACCCGCCATCGCTAATTGAAACGGTGGAAGTCCGATGCCACAGGCCCGAAGCCGGGGTTTATAATGTCCTAAGCGTTGCCGGAGTCCGGCCTCAGTCCATCATGACAGAAGCAATCAAACGAAAACTGCAGGAAGAAATCAACGCGCTCGAACACGAGCTGATCCACGAGCTTCCTAAAGAGATCAAGAAAGCCGCCGCCCTCGGCGACCTCAGCGAGAACGCCGAATATCACATGGCCAAGCAGCGCCAGGAGTTCGTCAAGGCGCGCGTCCGCCAGCTCGGCAAGCGCCTCGCCGACCTGTCCATGGTCAACATGGACAACATCCCCCACGACCGCGTAGGCCTCGGCTCGACGGTAAAGATTTTTGACAACACCAAGAACACAGAAATGCAATACAAACTCGTGACCAGCGAAGAATCCGACGTAGCCACCGGAAAAATCTCCACCACCTCGCCCATCGGTCGCGCCCTTCTGAATAAAAAAGTCGGGGACGAAGTGATCGTCGATTCCCCCAACGGCAAACGCGAAATGGAAATCCTAAGCCTCAGCACTATCCACGACGAAATCGAACCGGAGAAGGCAGGCGCGTAAAGGCCAGCGTGTAGAGGCAGGCGCGTAAGTATCCGCCTAACATCCAGCCGCGAAGCGGCGACAGAATGCAGCCCACGGCGTAAGCCGTGGGTAGTAAGCAGAAAATGAGCAAGCCCCGGAGGGGCGAAAGAAACTACGCACCAAACTCCGGAAGAATTGTTCGCCGCCATCATTGGAATGAAACGAACCCGATCAACACGCGCCGTGCAAAAAGACATCGCCAAGTCGCCCGCGTTCCCGGTGACTCGCCAATGACCCACTCCTGGACCAGCGCCTTCGGCCGCGCCTGCGGAGTCCTCCTCGACACTATCGTCCGCTGGCTCGCCCTCTCCCGCATCAATCCCAACGTTCTCACCTTCATGGGACTGCTCGTCAACACCTGGGCCGCCATCCTCTTCGGCTCCGCCAACGCCGGCAACCAGAAACGCATGTTCTTCTACGCCGGACTGGTCATCATCTTCTCCGGCTTCTTCGATCTCGTGGACGGCCAGGTCGCCCGCGCCACCAACCGTGTCACCCGCTTCGGAGCATTTTTCGACTCGGTCGTCGACCGCTACTCCGACGCCAGCCAATTCCTCGGACTCCTCGTCTTCTACGCCCGCGGCGGACGCTTCTTCTGGGTCGTCCTCGCCGCCTTCGTCATGGTCAGCGCCATCATGGTCAGTTACACCCGCGCCCGCGCCGAGAGTCTGATCGGATCCTGCCGCGTAGGATTCATGGAGCGCCCCGAACGCCTCGTCCTCGTAATCCTCGGAGCCCTCTTCAACCGCATGGC
>Ga0070731_10004615_pt1 | contig 11738 bp, 13 predicted proteins | sample Coa_R1_2_FD_66448 | JGI IMG/M metagenome (GOLD analysis project Ga0070731, IMG submission 66448) | Surface soil microbial communities from Centralia Pennsylvania, which are recovering from an underground coalmine fire - Coalmine... | ecosystem: Environmental > Terrestrial > Soil > Unclassified ... | reverse complement strand
GTCACTGCCTTGTGGAGCGCCGAGCGAAGGGGAACGCGCAAGCCCTCACGAGCCATATTGACGATATTCGTATCCGGGCTACCGGTAGGTAGCTCAACGTAGTGGCCGAGCCGACCGGAAATATAAACGGCCTGCCCGTTCTCCTTCACAGCGACGCACGCCGGTCGGTAGCGCTGCAAGATAACACGCTCGAGTCGCCTCGGGAGCTCCCGCTCCTCTGACTCGGACAGCCGCTCGCCAGCGAGCTTCGGTCGGTCGATGTCTGCAAGTGGAAACGATACCGCAGGTCGAGGCAGGGATTCTTTACGCTGAAAGATTCGATGCTTTTTGTCCACCGTCGCAAACAGTTCCCGCTGGGAGCTGGCCGTCTCGGCAGGGCCCAGAAAGAGATAACCGCTAGGACGGAGCGCGTAATGAAAGAGCGGGACGATCTTTTGTTGCAACTCCGGGCCAAGGTAGATCATGACGTTCCGGCATGAAATCAGATCGAGCCGCGAGAACGGCGGGTCTTTGATGAAACTGTGGCTTGAGAAGAGGCACAGCTCACGCAGCTCCCGGTTGATCTGCCATGCGTTCGCTTCCTTTGTGAAGAAGCGCTCCAGCCGTTCCGCGCTCACATGCTCGGTAATGCTCTCCGGGTAGCGCCCCTTGCGGGCGAACGCTAAGGCCTGTTCATCGATGTCAGTAGCGAAGACTTGCAACTTCGGAGCATGAGCTTCAGCCGCAGCGTGCTCCAAGAGGAGGATGCAAATCGAATAGGCTTCCTCTCCGGTCGCGCAACCCACAACGCAGACACGAACCTGGTCTTGACTGCCTTTCCCTGAAAATATCTTTGGAATTACGTTTTCATTTAAGGCTTCAAAAGCCTCCGGGTCTCGAAAGAACTGGGTCACGCCGATAAGAAGGTCGTTGAATAGCCGATCAGCTTCCTCCGGCAGGCGCGTCAGTTGTTCGACATACTGCTCGACTGTGTCAATCTGTAAGGCCTTCATGCGCCGCTCCAGGCGGCGGGCAACCGTTGACTCTTTATACTGGCTAAAATCATGTCCAACCCTGCGCCGCAAAATGGCATGAATCTTTCCCATGTGCGCGCCGAGCTGCTTGCGGATGATCTCTGCTTTGCCGTTCCCATTTATCGAAGCCAGGTGCGCGGCATACTCCTGGACCTTCCCTGGCATCTCTTCAACAGCCAGCACGTGGTCGACAAGACCTGTGGCGATCGCACTCCGCAAAATCGAATCATATTTTGCGGATTCCAGACTCTGTGCCAAGGCCATGCCGCCGTGTTCTTTAATTGCCCGCAGGCCGAGCGTACCGTCCGAGCCGGTGCCAGATAGCATAATGCAGACGGCATTTTCGCTCCGATCGTCCGCAAGCGAGCCGAAGAAAGCATCGATAGGAGTACGCACGCCGCGGGCCTCCGCCGGAGCGCTGACCCGCAACACTGCGTCATGGATGGTGAGCGTGGCATTCGGCGGAATCACATAGACGTGGTTGGGCACGACCGGCGTATGGTTTTTCGCCTCCTCGACGGGCATCGCCGTGTGCCGCGCAAGGAGTTGCGGCAGGGCGGTGGGATGGTCAGGAGCCAAATGCTGCACGATAACAAACGCAAAGCCGGCATCCGCGGGCATGTGCTTGAAAAATGTTTCCAGCGGCTCTAGCCCACCCGCCGAAGCGCCAAGGGCCACAATCAAAAACTCACTGCTGTCCTGCTTCATCCCCTACCTTTTCAGTCGCGCCGGCCCTTGGTAGCGGCGGCCTTTTTTCCGGGCCGTTTGTGCGCTCAATGACGAAAGCTTGAAGTGCACGCCAATCTTCATCATCCATCTGTGGCAAATCTCTGACCCGAAATCCTCCCCGGGCAAACGCTTTCAAGCGCACGGCGGGAAGCGTGTTGCTGGCCCAAACGGATCAGAGAGCGGATAAACTCGCTCGGGGTGCTGAACGTGCCTTCGGCAACCGTGCTTCTAAAGTCTCTCATCACGCGCGGGAGCGATACGGAAAGGGAAGCCGTTATCATGGCTTAGAACCAGCCCTAGTTTTAACATTTTTGGAGATCTAATGGGTCTTCTAAATGGCGGCTATTCAGCGGCTCTCTGACTAGGCGTCAGGATCGCGAGGAATCGCGCGCTATCCGACACCATGCCGAAGAAGGTCCGTGGCCGGGATGCCGACTGAGCCGCGCGCTTCACCTTGCTGTCATATGGCGAGCTGCCGTCCGACTTGGTTCGCTGAGGCAGCAACGGCGCAGTTTCCACGGGCGGAGCGGCCTGAGGCACCGCCTCGACCACGGTCGTGTGCCATACCTCAACCCGTCGTTCCGTCCTCGTCGCTCTTGTCGTACTAGCAGTTAGCAATCAGCTTCGATTCGGACGTCGGGTTTCTGGCTTTGTGTTCCGCAGGCGACCTTGGTTCCTCCGCTGCGCGATCCCCGCCGGTTGGAATCTGTCATTCCAATTTATCCAAACTGCGCGAAGTGGCAAAAAAGTCCCGCACAGCCAAGGCTTTTGGAATCGATCAGGAAGGCGTTTCGCTACTAGAGAAACGCGAGCGACACTCTTAAAAAGAGACTACTTTGTGCAGCAGAGTACAATTCTGAAAAACACGACATATTGCGACATTTACAGACAACCCCCGAGGGGAAAGGGACGACATAGGAGTCCCGGACGGGTTGCCCCGGCAGACCTTCCCGTAACCGTTTTATCGGTGACGATTCACAGACAGGACTTATCTCGTGGGTAGGACGTTGACTGTTGGGTCTGGAGAGGCGAGTTGGAGTTGCCGCTCCCCACCCAATGCGCGGCGGGGTAGATTCGACACCCACAATCGCTAGCTCCCTGCCGCGCTCCATTCTTGATCCTATATGCGGCGGGGTACGCCTCACCCGCCGTGTTTTTCATCTGGGGCGTCGCTCGGAACAGTGAACGCGGGCTCGATCTTAGCTCACTCTAAATCCTTGGTGTGTCGTTTGCTCATCTACGAATCCCTCAACTGAGGAATCCCGAAGCTGGCTCTCGCTCACTTGCCCCCCGTTTGATAAGCTGACTGAGTTCAGAAGAGGCTGCCTTGCCGGACAGCTCGCATTAGGATGTCTGTTTTGCTTCGTGCACGACGAATGTTGGCGCCATTACTGCTGACGGTTGGATTCGTTGCCGCGGCGACGGCTTTTTACGAAAGCGCGGACGCAATTAGGCCGGAGGAGATTCCTTTCGAAAAGCACACGCTCGATTTAGGTTCAAGCGAATCGGCAGCCATCGCCGATATCAACGGCGACGGCCGGCTGGACATCGTGTCGGGCGAGAACTGGTACGAAGCGCCACGCTGGGTGAAACACCATTTCCGTGAAATCTTATATACCAACAATTACATTGACGACCTCAGCACGCTGGCTCTGGATGTTGACGGTGACGGTCACGTCGACCTAGTTACCTCCGGCTGGTTCAGTAAGAAGCTGGCGTGGTGGCGGAACCCGGGCAAGACAGGTGCGTCATGGCAACAGCACCCGATCGAGACCGGCTATCCGATCGAGTTCACATTCCTGGTGGATCTGGATAACGACGGCAAACAGGAAGAGATTCTTCCCCAATTCGGCGACGAGAAAGCGCCGCTGGCCTGGTATGAGCCTGACCATCGCGGCGGGTTCACGAAGCACTTGGTCAGCCCGCGCAGCTACGGCCACGGAATCGGCGTTGGCGATGTGAATGGCGACGGCCGGAACGATATTCTTACTCAGAACGGATGGCTTGAAGCGCCGCCGGATCCGCGGAGCAATGATTGGAAGATGCACGCGGATTGGCATCTGGGCGATGTGGGCTTTCTCTATGTGATGGATGTGAACGGCGATGGCCGGCCCGATATCATCACCTCGATGGCGCACAACTACGGCGTCTTCTGGCTGGAACACAAGGCGGATGGTTCCTGGGAGAAACACCTTATCGACGACAGTTGGTCGCAGTCGCACGCAGTCACGCTGGTCGATTTTCGCGGGCAACACAACGTCGGACTGCTCACCGGCAAACGGTACATGGCGCACAACGGCCATGATCCGGGAGAGCGAGAGCCTCTGGGCGTTTATTGGTATGAGCGGGTGATGGAGCCCGGGACAGGGCGGCTGGAATGGGCCAAGCACGTACTTGACTACGGTGGCCGGACCGGCGGTGGCATTCAGATACCGGTTGCCGACATCGACGGCGATGGCGATCTGGACTTCGTGGTGGCGGGAAAGAGCGGTCTGTTCTTGTTCGAGAACAAAACGAAATAGCTAGATCTGAAAGGAGTGTGCGCCGCTCGGTGCCCCGGCTCAGCGCACGGGATTTCCCTTGCTATCCAGCATGGGATCCACGATCACGACGGATCCGAAGCTATCCCGTAAATAAAACTTTACAGAGTATCCTTCTTCCGTAAGAAGCCTGAGATCCTTCCTAATGGGCAACTCGCCTAGAACCGTGCCCTCAATCTTTTTGGCGCCGGGCGTCCAGTTGGCTCCGTGATGCTCGTGATCCTCGGGATTCTCCTCGTAGATCTCAAGATCATACTCCGCGATGTCGACAAGCTCCGGTCCCATGAACACATTCCCGATCGCGGCAATCTTGCGGACAGGGCGGAAAGACATCGGTAGGAGCATACACCCTAGTCGGCTAAGTGGCAAGCCAGGGCCACGGCACGCGTACGTCATGCGCAAATGGTTCTCCACATATAATGTCCGTTATGTTGAACCGGATCGGCCTCGCGACAGCTATTCTTTTTTGCTCGGCATCTGTTCAGGCCCGCGTAACCCGCATCGTCGTCGAGCGGCGCGACTCCCCCTCCTTTGGCGGGCAGCCGTTCGGTAAGGCGGGCGCGTACGAGGTGCTGAGCGGCCACTTTTTCGGCGAAATCGACCCCAAGGATCCACACAATTCCATCATCATGGACATTCAGTTCGCGCCGCGTAACGCCCGCGGCATGGTGGAATATTCCGCGACGTTTGCCTTGTCGAAGCCGATCGATATGTCAAAATCCAACGGCGTCCTCTACTACACCGTGTCTAACCGCGGACGCGGTGCCCCGGAAGGCTCGGACGACGGGCGGATCAACGTTCTCAGCGGGTGGCAGGGGGACCTTCCAAAGCGTCCGGATGCGCAGACCATTGTGGTGCCCGTGGCTCGCATGTCCGATGGCTCGCCGTTGACCGGACCGGTACTGGAACGTTTGATCGACATCCCGGCGGGCGCTACGACTGTCGATCTGGGAGTGGCACCGTACGTTGGTCTCACCTACCAGCGCCCGCTCACGCTCGACACCACCAAGGCCAAGCTCACACGACGTTCCTCTCAAAATGCCCCGGCTTCCGTCGTCCCAAGCAGCGATTGGGCATTCGCCGACTGCACTACGAAGCCGTTCCCCGGGAACCCCGATCCTTCCAAGCTCTGCGTGAAGGGAGGATTTGACTCTGCTTCCGAGTACCTGGTGACATTTACCGCCAAAGATCCTTTGGTGTTGGGCATCGGTTTTGCGGCGACACGCGATCTGAACTCGTTTCTTCGCTACGCCGCTCAGGATGACAATTCCAAACCCAATCCGCTCGCCCGCCAGATCAAGTGGGTTATCAGCCGTGGCGATTCTCAGTCCGGTAACTTCATTCGCACCTACATTCACCTGGGCTTCAATCAGGACGAAGCGGGACGCATCGTCTGGGATGGCGCCAATCCGCACATTGCCGCGCGACAACTTGCGCTCAACTTGCGCTTTGCCGTGGGTGGTGGGTACGCGGCGGCGTATCAGCCCGGTAGCGAAGGTGTGCTCTGGTGGAGCGATTATGCGGACCCGATGCGGCGTTGGCCCGCAACCGGATTACTGGACCGTTGCCGCGCCACCAATACCTGCCCCAAGATTTTCGACACCTTCGGCGCCGTGGAGTTCTGGTTCTTACGCGAGTCGCCCGATCTGGTTGGCACCGATGCCAAGTCGGACATTCCACTGCCGCCGAACGTGCGCCGTTACTTCTTCCCCGGAACGACACACGGCGGCGGGCGAGGAGGTTTCAGCACTGTGGCCCAACAGCCGCCTGGTGTTTGTATGCTTCCGGCTAACCCGAATCCGGAAAGTGACACCATGCGCGCCCTCACTGTCGCTTTGATCGACTGGGTCACCAAAGGAACGGAGCCGCCGCCGAGCCGCTATCCGCGTCTCGAAGAGGGACAACTCGCGCCCGCTACCAAGGCGGCCATCAGGTTTCCCAACATCCCCGGCGTGCCCTCGCCGGATGGCCTGGTGAATCCGGTGTTCGATTACGATTTTGGGCCGGATTTCAATTACAAGGACGAGTCTGGACTGATTACCACCCAACCACCCACGATCAGGCAGACCCTTCCGACCCTTGTACCGAAGGTTGATGACGACGGCAATGATGTCGGCGGGGTGCCGTCGGTGCTGCGGCAGGCTCCACTGGGCACCTATCTCGGCTGGAACATCGTGGCTGCCGGTTTCGACAAGGGCAAGATCTGTATGTTGAACGGCGGCTATCTGCCGTTTGCCAAAACCAAGGCGGAGCGAGTGGCATCTGGCGACCCACGACCCTCGATCGAGGAGCGGTACGGCACCCATAAGACTTATGTGGATGCAGTGAAGCTCGCTGCTGAAAAGGCTGTCGGCGAGCGCTTCCTCCTTCGTGCCGATGCGGACCGCCTCATCGCAGAAGCCTCAGCTAGCGACGTTCTGGCCGAAAAACCGTGAAGGTCGTGGCCCGGTGCGCATTCCGCGACCACACCAAGCGCCGCCGGCTGAAATGGCCCGAGGCCACGTTCATTGGCCCAACGCCGTGGCCGAGCACCCCTGACATGGACCAAACCCACGATCACGACGTGCTTTTGCCCGACGCCTATACCCGAATAGAGTAGACTCGGGCGGTCACAATTCGGAGGAGCTAATCCAAGTGGAATCAACCCAAGCGCGATGAGCCCAGGCGCACCGGCACAAAGCTAGTTGCTGGGCCCGGATTCCTTGCGTTTCCAGACATTCCCATCATTTTGCGCCTTTGAAACGACGCCTGTACGCGCGGAACCTTCCGGCAACAAGACTAGGTTGGTCTTCTTCTTGACGTCCGAGACCGGTTGGGGCGGCAACGAGGGAAGCGACTCATACCAAATATGAATTGCGAAGCGAGTGGAGCCGATTTGGAAGTATGCCGTAGAACCTGTTGGCTTCTCTTCTGCGGGCCGAGGTCGTGCCCGAAACGGCAACACTCTGTCAGTCTTGTTTTGTCGTCTTTTTTCGGAGGATTTCTTCGTTCTCATGCAGTCTTTGCACGTCGTTTGCCCGTGTATCCAATGCCCGCCTCAAGCGCCGGCCCTTTGCCTTGTGTGCACCACACATCCATCTTTGGTTCGTCATCAATCAGGTCGGCGTGGAACGGGCAGTCCTCCCTATCTATCCGGTCATGGAACTCGTCGTACTTGCATTCGCACATGGCTGGCTCTTCTGGTTCCCGAAGGCTGTAACTCAAGAGGCGACCGCCTGACCGAGGCGATTCTCGCCGCAGACCTTTCGCATATTTCGAATGGCGGGTGCGATTCCATCCGAGATCTTCCCGAGCCTGAACTGCTGGTCCTCCAGATACGCGACGAACATACCCGCTTCGATGCGCACCTTTGGCTTCACGTTTAGCCGTCCGACGATCGCCTGAATATCCAGGTTGTGCGTTTGCGCGAACCTGCGCGCTCCCAACCGGTGGTAGCTGTCCTTGCCCGTTCGATGATGCGCTACGCATAACGGGATCGCGGAGAAGTCTGATGACTTCTGCCCGAGGCCACGCAGCCCAGTGTGAGCGGCTTCGATCCATCGGGTCAGTCCGCAAACCACACATGGCTGTGTCCGAATCCAGGCGAGATAGGCAGCGCTTCGTGCAGGTTTCATGTCTCAGGGACCTCGCCACCCCACTTCTGTTCGCAATGTCGCCAATACGCGCAATTTCTACGGCTGCACATCATAGACTGCCGGTTCGGAACATAAACGCCCCCGAGCATTAGCTCCTGCGCTAGAGGGTACAGCGTGTCCGTTGCGCGCAATTCCTGTTCGGTGATCGAAAACGACTGCTGTACGAGTTGCGGCAGTTTGGTCTTAACGAGCGTATCGACCCGGGCCAATCCGATCGCCGCTGGTATCAAACGGGTGTAGGTCGCGCTCTGGAATTTGTGCATCGGGTTGATATTTGAGGGCTTCGCCCTAGCGGTCTTGATCTCGATGACGCATCCGGTCAAATCGAGAACATCCAAGAAGCCGTGTACCAGCACACCATTGATAACCCCTTCGACATGTAGTTCGACTGCGATCGGTTCGATTGATGGTGCTGCTTCCTCCAGGTATTTTGCGACGAGGACTTCACCGGTTCGACCTAGCTCGCGTGGCTCTTCGTCGTCTCGAAATTCGGTCTGTTCCGATTCTCGGTTCCATACCTCGCGAAATATCGCGACCACCCCAGCAACAGAGAGATCAACTTCGGTCTCGCATTTCTGCCTGAAATTCGCCGCCAAAGCAGCGTGAACCGCTTTCCCCAGCGCCTGGTTGCCAGTTGGCGGATCTGGTAATTCCAGGACGTACTTTCCATACCACCGGTATGCGCAGTCCATTAGCGTGGCGACCTGAGAGGGCGACAGGACCCTACCTGGTTCCGAAATGCGCCGGCCGAATCTGCGATTCATTCTAGTTCCGCAGCCTCTGCTGCATCCCGATCAGGATGGTGATACCCATGCTACGGACGTCGTCGGTCGTGAAGCGAATGTTATAGTCGAGCGTCTTCGCGAACTTTTCGGCTTCAACTGCCGCGGCAATTGCAGTCTTGAGAGCGTGGGTCAGCTGCGTGTCGGGTTCCTCGTTCGCTGTCGGCGGCGAGTATTCTGGACCGTGTCCGTTCCGACCATTCCGGTGAGATTCGCCTGAGGATAAATCAGGGGCGAAGGGCGGCAACTCTGGCATCGTTGTCTGCCGGGTAGTCACGGAACAGCTGGGTGCGCCGTTGAGCGTTTTCGCCCTGGCGATTTCAATTGACTGTTTTAGGTCGCGTTCGAGCTGAGTTTCCGCACCGGCATCGAGGCGCTCTACGTTCCACTGGATAGTCTTGCGCTGCCCATTCTTAACCTGCCGTTTGGTGATATGGAATCGTTCACCTGGCTGAATGGCGAGATCTCGGATGCATTGTGCGACATAGGGGGGAACATAAATCCTGCGATCGTCAACGAGCGCATACATCACACGGTCGCTGTAGCGGCCGGCAACCAGGACTCCACCCTCCTTTTGAAGCACGATCTCGACTGGCACATTGGTTTCAAAGCGGACAATTTCTGGCATCTAGTGTTCATCCTTTCAGCGAATACACGCGCTCTCCGTCGCGCTTGAATGACCGAACCGCCAGGCCGAGCTTCTTTTTCAAGTGCCCGCTGACGAAACCGCGTACGGTATGGGCTTGCCAGCTCGTCGCGCTCATGATTTGACGCAACGTCGCGCCCTTGGAACCCCTGACCATGGCGATTACGAGAGCGGTTTTCTTCTCTGGGCCTCGATCGTCGTCAGTGGTAATCGTCCTGCGCTTCCCGCCCTGCAATCGCGTTGTTCGCGATTTCGTATCGCCCGTAGGCCTGAGGTGCTGAATTGCACCCCAGATCCGGCGCACGGCGACGGCCCGGCTGGTGAACTTTCGAGCCGGTTTCACCCCGGGCAAGCTGTTCCAAACCTCAAGCAGCCGGGCACTCGGCCATTTCTCAGCCAGCGCACCTAACTCTTGTTGAGAAGAAAACGGGATCGCTTTCCCGCCGGTTTTCTTGGCCTCAATTGAGGACGCGTATACAGTGATGTCGTTTTCGGAATCTATGGTAAAGGCTTTCATGTCTGTCGTTTCCCGTTACCTCCGCGGTCATGACATTCATGCCTCTGAATGACCCAAAACGCAAGCGAAATCCGCGAGGATTCTCGCGAATTCTGGGCCGAATTCGCGATCCAGCGGCCTCGCTTCCCGACACGGGCGGTAACGGTATCTTTGTGCCTCTCCAATGACCCAAGGTGGGCGGGGCCTCGCCGACCGATGCCCACGCGGGTGAGTTTCGCATCTAAGACACGCCGCCGCGGAGGAGCTCCTTGGGCCGGAGGGCGGAGCGCGTCCATCCCTCTCAACGGCGTGTGGACCGATTGATGATCGGTGAATCAATTACAAACTAGACGCTGTGAATCAGCCGGCTCCGAAAAATAGCCACTCTTCGGTTCTCGAGAACGGGCTTCATTTGGGGAAGGTCTCGAAAGATTGGTGCGAGCTCCGGATACGCCAAAATCACGAATACATCACGTGGGCACGCGGTAAGGGACCTAGCGAGATTTCGTAACACTCCTTGCATCGTACGTAGCCCGAACGGATTGAAAAAATAGAGTACGCAGTCGTCGTCTGGGAACTGGTAATCGATTGCATTGATGTTGACGGACGTAATGTCGAAACACTTGCGCCGGCGGCTGCGATACGTGCAAATGTTGGCTGCCGCCGCCTTGTGAAGCTCCCCAGCAACCTCGATCCCTTCCACCCTGCGGAACGGATACTCTGCTGCTATCAACAATACTTTTCCTTTTCCCGATCCGAAATCGATGAAATCATAGTCCTGGTAGTTACGAATCGGAAGCGCATTAATCGCCATGCGCGTTGTGGCTGCCCGAGAGGGTAAATACTCATAGGCGTCGTCACATTTAATGGCGGAGCCGTCGAGCGTCACGCTCACTTGTGTGTTGACACTCCGAGTCCAATCAAACCACCTGGCTTCCGCTCGGCTGATGATACTCTTGACGCCCACAACCAAACCAGCAGCGCTCAGGTCTTGACCGGGCATTTTTCAGGAGTTGCTACGAGATTTGAGTCTGGTTGCACCTGCGTTGGAGGCAGGACCCAGTCTTTAACCCATTCCAGTCGCCGTGGAAATAATGAGCTGAGTAGTTGCGCTGCTAACCTGATGAAGCGCCAGGAGACGACTGGGCGGTCCAAGTAAATCCGCTTCGCCGGAACTGGAACGATATGACGTGCTAGTGAACCGCCCACGCCTGCCCAAAATCGAAGGCGTGGGACACCGTTCGCGATCAGTTCTTCGATGACGTAACTCCGCATCACAAGTGATAAGGAGCTTTCGGGGTGTCCGCGATCGTCGTTCATCTGTAGAAACACAGTGAAGTCATCAGATTCTTGCCACCCGCCGATCACACTCAGCCAGGACCCATCACGGTGGCGCAAGCCAGCAAACCACGGTCGACTGACACTCGAGAAAACGTTGAGCGCTCTCGCGATTCCACCAGCATCCGCCCCAATCACCGACTTTCCGGACAACGACTTCACCGCATCCTCTAGTCCTTCAATGCCGAGGTTCGGAATGTATGTATGGCCGGCGTCGGCAAATCGGCGACGATAATAGCGAATATTGCGCCGCGTTCTGGCACCCAGTCCGCCGGTGAACGTTTCGTAGTCGCCAGGTAGCGGCAGATAGCTGTGATTTTCCGCAGCGGAATGCCGTACTTCTGCGGATTCGCCGCAGGAAGCATAGATCGTTTCGATTTCGAAACTGTCCGGCGGCACCAGCAATCGAATGCCCCGCACATAATTGCTCTTCAGTAATGTGGCGAGTGCAATCCGAAGTAGCTCAGGTCGATCCTGTGGGCTTCCCACGATCATGGTGCTGAGGGTGTTGTCTCCATAGAGCACACCGGTCTTAATGCCGGCCAAGGTAAGCTCTTTG
>Ga0070731_10004614_pt1 | contig 11739 bp, 12 predicted proteins | sample Coa_R1_2_FD_66448 | JGI IMG/M metagenome (GOLD analysis project Ga0070731, IMG submission 66448) | Surface soil microbial communities from Centralia Pennsylvania, which are recovering from an underground coalmine fire - Coalmine... | ecosystem: Environmental > Terrestrial > Soil > Unclassified ... | reverse complement strand
ATCGAAAGCGGGCGGGGGGGCGGCGTTTGAAAGACGGGCGAACGAGGGGCATGTTTCCGCTTGCTTCGCTTCACTGCGGCGGCCATGCACTTCGGGCACAAGAAGGTGTCGGAGAAGGGCTATACGGGAAGCCGGCTTAATCTGGAGAAGCTCGGCCGGGAATGGGAGTTATATGGCCTGGCGCATCAATCTCTTTAGTCCCGCCGCTTCGGAAGCGCCGGTCGGCGGGACCTCAACGGGTGGAGACGGTTTCCCGAGCCTCCCCGCGTCCTTGGAGTTCGACGGTCCTGGGGATGGGCTTCAGCCGCTGCAATTCCCGGTCTTCGCGAGCCATCATGCGCCAGACCTTGAACCCGATGATGCCCATTAGCGAGTAAATCAGGACCAACAGGAAGTAGATGCTGTACTCCATCGCCCGGGCCTGGATTTCGTCCATGCCAAGCTTGCAGAACGGGCAGGCCAGGATGTCGATCACCGAGTTCATAGAGTCTCCTAAGAATGTTCGCCGTTGTATTCTCTGAAGACGATCAGGGTATCCTCCTTCAACAGGACGAATTCCGGACTCGGACCGGTGACGAGTTCGCCCGAAGGTTTCTGGACGGCGATAACCTGCGATTCATAACGATCCCGAAAGCCACTATCTTTAAGTGATTTCCCGACGACATCGTCCGGAACGCCCATCCGTTGAACCCTGCCGCCGGCGTGGCTGGAGATCTCGGAGAGGAGACTTTCGATGAGACTCTCCTGTGCCAGAGCGGTAAGGCCCGAATGCTCGCGCAGCAGATGATATCGCTGGTCGGCCAGACGCTTGCGCAGGGCCTTGAGAATCGCGGAGCGACTGAGCATGCCCAAATAGTCACCCTCTTCGACGACCGGCAGGACGTCGACCGAGAGGCGGCGAAAGATGTCGAGCGTGCTGTAAAGATCGTCTGCCGGGTAGACGACTTGCAGGTCGGGGGCGAGGAGGTCTTTCGCGGTAAGGGTTCGACTCGACCCGCCGCCGTCGGTGACGCTGGCGATGTTCGCGGCGCGGACTACGCCCAGAAGGCGTTTTCCGTCGACGACGGCAAATGAAGGTCGCGATCCGCGCGTCATGAGCGACACCAGTTCCGGCAGGGTCTTGTCGGGCCCCACGACGTAAGGCCACATCTCTTCCATGAGGTCCTTGACGCGGAGGGTTTCCAGGAGCGAGATCATCGATTCCCCCGCGTGGGCGGGGGAGTCGTGGGGGCCTCCCATCTGCTCCGCATAAACCCCCCAGCGGCGCGCAAGGAGGTAGGAGACCATGCTGACGAGCATCAGGGGGACGATCAGCCCATAACTCCCCGTCATCTCCGTGACCATGACGATCGCCGCCAGCGGCGTCCGAAGCGATGCGGAAAGAACGCCGGCCATTCCAACCGGGATCATGGCCCGGCACAGGGATTCGGGAAATGCGCCCGGGAAGAGCGCCTCAAGCAGCGAGCCCATCGCGGCTCCCATGGCCCCTCCCATGAAGATGACGGGACCAAAGAGGCCACCGGCGCTGTCGCTGCCCATCAGGAGGGACGTGGCCACGCACTTGGCGAGAATGACGATCGCGAAAAGAATCGCTCCCCCCAGGAAGAGAGTTGTGCGCTGTTGAGCGATGCTGTCGAGCGCATGTTGAATGAAGGCGTATCGGGCATCCATGACTTGGGGAAGGCAGCAGGCAATGGCTCCCCCCAGAAGACCGGCGACGGACGGGGCCAGCCACCGAGGGAGCTTGGACTTCTTGAATAGAAGCGGGGCAGTCTTCATGCAGTAGAAGAAAAGGATTCCCACCCCCGCACAAAGGATCGCGAGCCCGGCATAAGGTGCAAGTTCCATCGGGCTCTGAAAGGCAAGGCGGCGTGTTCCCTCCAAGAGACGCCGGCCGTATCCTCCGAACGCCATGAAGGTCGAGTAGCTCGTCACCGAGGCGATGATCGAGGGCAGGAGCGCATCGCCCTCGATTTCAGGCTCCCTGTAGAGCACCGTCGTTGCGAAGAGGGCGCCCCCCAGGGGGCACTGGAAAATGGCGCCGACGCCGGCAGCGCAGCCGGCGATCAGGAAGAGCCGCCGTTCCCGGGGGCTCATGCCGATCATCCCGGTGACCGTCGTTCCGATGGCGGCACCCAGGACCGCGATGGGGGCTTCCTTTCCCACCGAGCCTCCGCAGGCGATGAGCGCCACGGCCGCGACGGCCTTGAGGAGGGAATCCTTGACGGAGATCTCCGCGCCCAGGTGGTGGAATGCATCGATGAGCACGGCCGTCCCATGGGCCCGTGTTCGTTTGCAGAGGAATGCAATGATCAGTCCTGATATGAGGCCGCCCAGGGCTGGAAGAAGGAGGACGGGCCAGCGGAACTGAAGCGTGTCCGTTCCGCCGAGGTCGGCGTATCGCCCGATGACGGCCCCGACTCCCATCTGAACGGACGACTCCAGACTCTTGGCTGCAAGCCCGGCCAGAAAACCGACGAGCACGCTCAGCAGGATCGTTCTGCCCAGGCCCGAATAGCTGCCTGGAAAGCGTACGGTGCTTCCCAGACGTCGCGAGGTCCCCGCCATAAGGTTCTAACTCCCCAAGTCTTCAGGGCCGACCATCATGCTCCATGCCACTGGGACTGTAGGCCTCTGTTTCCAGGTGTGAAGGTGCTCCCGTGCGAAGCGCCGCGGACGCGTCCGGACCGATTCCGGTAGCCCCTCCCCGGAGCGGCCGGACGACGTGCAAGCCATTGTGGTGCGGGATGTGAGAAAGGCCCACCGTTGATTTGGGTCGAGAACACTTCCCGGACTGCACCCTTGCCCAGGAGCAACTGCCCGCTTGGCTGCAAGGATGCCCCTTCCTATCGTTCCCGCTCGCCGGGCGCTTACCTGTCCCACGGCGCCCATTACTTTGTATACCAACTAATAGGGCATTTGTCAACGTCGGCGCATTTCCCGAATGCCGGGGGGAAGCCGACCGAGGACAACGGAGTGCACGGCGATAACCCTGTTCAGCCGCACGGGCATCGACGTGTTCTAGGGGAGTCTTCCTGGTGAGATCGGAGTCTCATCACGCCAGCCTGCCAGACCGGAAGCTGCTCTGGCAGGCGGGACAGCGCACGCGGCCAGCGGCATCGACGCTGCCTTTGAAGACATGGTCGCAGATGACGCAAACCAGCTCGACCGTGGGCTCTGTTGAAGGAGGAATCACCGGAAGCCGACGAGTGGAGATTTCAGCGTCGGTTCGGACCAGGGCGGCGGGCGTTTCAAGGAGCGGTCCCTTGCATTTCGGACAGTGGGCGGTCGTGCCCCCCGAGAGCGTCAGAACCGTGTAGCGGAGTCCGCAGGCGGGGCAGGCCATGACCTTCTTTTTCTGCCGGGATAGCAAGCCCTTAAGCTGGGTCTCGGTGAGATAGCCCTTGTAGATGAGGATGTCCCCGAGCGGGGCAACCTCCCGGCCGTTCGCCTGAACCCGGAGGCATTCGTCGATCTGCTCTTGTGTACAGAGCCGTTCGTGGACGGCCAACTTTCCCAGGAGCAGATCCTCGTTGCGCTGCTGAGCAGCCATCATTCTCTAATAGTTTGTATACAAAGTACCTGCCGGATTGTCAAAGTATGAGCGGAATCGGGATCAGCGTTGGGATTCTCCGAGCGGCTTGAAGTCGACGTCCATGACGCGTGCGATCAGGAGGAGGGCGGTATGGACATGGTGCAGCTCCTTGGGGCTCAGGCGCTGGAGGCCCCGGGCGGCCTTACTTCGCGGCGGTTCCGGAGCCTTGGAGAGTACAGTCCTACCCCGGGCGGTCAGCCGGAGTTCCATCACCCGTGCGTCGGCCGAAGCACGCTCCCGGGTCACGAGCCGGCCCGATTCAAGCCGATCGATGATCCCCGAGACAGTGCTCATGTGGAGGTGCATCCGCTGGGCCAGGTCTCCCATGCTGACGACGCCCCCCTCGTCGATCGTCCGGAGGGCCCAAATCTGAGGGCCAGAGACGCCGAAGTCGCGTAGGGTCTGGCGGGAGAAGAGATCCACCGCCTGAAAGATCTGGTGCAGCATCTCCACGGACTCGGAGAGCGTCTCCTGGCGCTCGGATCGGGGCTGGAGGATTGCATCCTCTGGCGGGCGCGATGTCCGTTTCATGCGAGGCCTCCTCTTTTGGGTGCTCCGGCTTGACCAAGATGATTACTTGGTGTACATACTATTATCGGCAGTGGAGCGGGGGTCAAGGGTGGCCATTTCACAGAGAAGGTCTCCTGACGCCGATGGAACCATGATGGCTTCTGGCCGGCGTCTCCACCACGGCGGCCTCGAGGCCAATCCTCCCTTAGCCCGTCCCGGTCGAGGCGCCGTGGCGTGCCTCGACCGGTCCGGGTTGGTGATTCAAGCTGTGTGATGGACCATTCTACAATCAGGCCACGATCAGCGCATCTCTCATGTCGACGAACTCTAGATCTCTGTGGTAGGAGCTACACATGGAAGGGAATCGCCCTAGGAAACCCGGGAAGGTAGACGCCAAGGTGGGTGCAAGCGTGGTGCGCGAATGTGATAAGTGCGGAATGGGAGCAGGTCGCGCCGAGAGCTCGGTGCCGGCGGCCGTAATGCAGAAGTGGATTTGCAGCTCCTGCGGGACGCTCAATCAGTTCGAGATCGAATTCCGGCCATAGGACGCCTTTTCCACCCATTACTTCGGTTCCGCCTCGCCGACAGGCCCCGCGACGTCCAGGATCCGGGTCAACATACCCACGGCACGGTAAAGGCAGACGAGTTCCTCGGACGACAGCAGCTCGACTCCACGGACCATCTTGCTTTGGGGATGTTCGGGGGCGCTCGAGACAAGGGTTCGACCGGAGCCCGTGAGGCGCAGTTCTGCGACCCGATCGTCCTCGAAGGCCTGCCTTCGGGTGGCTACCCCTCGCTCTTCCAGCCGATCGACAATGCCGCTCACCGTATTCGGATGGAGGTGAATCCGCTCTGCAAGCTCGCTGACAGAAGTGCATTCGGAGTTTAGAATCGTCCGAAGCGCCCAGATTTGAGGGCCGGTGACCCCCAGATCCCGTAAGGCCTTTCTCGAGAACAAATCGACGTTCTGGAAGATCCGGTAAAGACCTCGCACGATCTCGGCGACGAGGTGGCGCGAGTCTGGACGATCCCCTTGATTCTTCATGGTTCCCTCAATGTGGATTGCGTCATTGGGTTGGCCTTGACAAGCATATACTTGGTGTACAAAACTATATACGGAATGCGATCCTCGTCGTCAACCGCCTGCTGGAGGAGTGGAGCTGGGTGGCGTTCACCATTGGGGGCGGTGGCGACCCGTGCCGGTCGAGGGGCGGGGATCGCCTTCGACGTTTCGGCCGGCACGGAGTCATTCTCAGGCCGAGGATGGCCGGACGACAGGCTTGCGGGAGGGACGGATGACCGATGAACGGCCCAGGATTCTCGTGGTCGACGATGAGTCGGACACACTTCTGTTCCTGTTCGACTTGCTCTCAAATGAAGGGTACTTCGTCGAAGGCTCATCGAGCGCCCTCAATGCGCTAGGGGATATCCAGCGTCGGCCGCCCGCCGTCGTCCTGACCGACGTGCGAATGCCGGAGATGGATGGCCTCGAACTCCTCGAAAGGATCAAGACAATCTCTCCCAGGACACGCGTCATCCTTCTTAGCGCCTTCGGGGCTGAGGGGATGAAAAACGAGGCGCTTCGTAGGGGAGGCGAGGCTTTTCTTCAAAAGCCGATCCTAGGTCATGATCTGCTACGCGTGTTGGGTCGGGTCATGCAGGGATCGGAGCACTAGGGAAGGTTTCCCATGCACGTTCGCTGAGTTGAAGCATGGAGTGTTGCGCGCGAGGGATGCCGTGGCTGGAACACCCGCTGCGAATGGGACGTTGGGACCTAATCCCCTCTCGGTACTCCTCGTGGAAGACGAAGGGGATCTAAGAGGCATCATTCGCGATGTGCTGGTCATGCAGGGATGCAGCGTGGATACTGCGGCGAACGGATCCGACGCTCTCTTGCATATCTTGGGCCAAGAATACCATGTCGTGATCAGCGACATCCGTCTCCCGAAAGTGGATGGCCTGGAACTCACGCGACTCTTAAGTCGGCGAATCCATTCTCCCCGCATCATCCTCATGACGGCCTTTCCCAACCCAGAGATGATCAGAGACGGCTACGCGGCTGGAGCGACCCACGTTCTGTCCAAGCCGGTGAGCTTGACCGCCTTGGCGAGGCTCGTGGGTGAACTGGGCGGTTCCTAGGACTCCCTGACCAATCCGTCAATGGTGATTCGTGAGCTAAACCGTTGTCCAGATACGGTATGGTTGGAGGACATGTCAGGTGCTGGAGACGCGACGACTGCGCAAGCCCACCGGAGTCGAGCCCCTCGGAAGTCCGGAATTGTCGGCATCGTGCGACGCCTCCATCGGCTCCTCACTTAGGTCGATTCGCCGGATGTGAAGCTCGCGAAGTATTCGGCCGTGTCACCGGCGGGTATCATCAGCTGGCCGCCTGTTTTCACTTTTCGGAAATAGGGTGGCCAGGACCCCGCACTCTCTCTTGAGGCAGAGAGAGTGTGGCGTGACTCTGATTGGCTGCATTTCGTTCGAGCTGGCACGGAGACCGAAGAGCTGCCCAAATGTGTTCCCGGTTCACGATTGAAAGTGCTGATGTAGTCTCGATGACGGTAGGGAACCGCGTGCAGGACTTGAATGGCAAGTGATCGCCTCGGCTGAACGAGTTGAAGTCGACGAGGTCGGGATTGAGTTCATGGTGAGTCAGAACCCCGAAGGAGGATTCTGACTGGCTTTTCTACGAAGTGTCCGTTCCCGGGTCGAAGCGCGCTCGAATCCATGACTCGCATCGTCACAGCAGGGTCTGCGGGTAAGCGCGCCTTCGGGGGAATCTCTAGAGTGTCGTCGGGAGCGGCGAGGGTCAACCCGTCGCCAAGGAGGCGGCCGGATTTGCCGCGGATCCCAATTCGGCTCGGGCAGAATGGCAAAGGTCGACTCCTGATCAGTCTCCCGGCATTTCGCTCCCCAGTCCCAAGGGGGATCCCTACAGTAATTGGAACGGCAGGGTTAAGAGGGGATGAAAGCCCTTTCGATTTGATTGACAGTCATGCCCCAAGCGATCCAAAATGTCTGAACTGACCGCAAGGGTCAGGAGTTGAGAGGGAAACGTCGGCCGAGTCGACCGGGGTTGTTTAGGGCATCTAGCTGGACTCTTCGGGTCCGCCGGAGGCCCCGGCCCCGTTCTTTCTCGCACTCGGAGCGACATCGGAATCTAGGGCTGCGCTTCGGTTCACCTCAACGTCCCGCTCCCAGTACGGGTTCTACCTTACCCGCTTCGGCTCGTCATTGGGAATAGAGAGATGGACTGGGAGAAGGACACGGATTCTCTGTTCCGGCTGAGTACAGGCGCCGGCCAGCCGGACTTGCTCGCCGCCAGCGACGTCATGCGAAAGCGTTTTGACTCGGTCCGGTTGATCGCGTCCGACCTTGGAATGGTCCTGATCGAAGGGGAGACCGGTACTGGGAAACGCCTGTTTGCCCGCGCTCTGCATGCACATTCCCCACGGCGACGTGGTCCGTTCGTCGCCGTGAGCCTCAAGGAACTCAGTCCGACGCTCCTGGAGAGCGAACTGTTCGGGCATACCCGAGGGGCCTTTACCGGGGCGATCGCGGAGAAGGTGGGCCTCGTTGAAGCCGCCCACCAAGGAACGCTCTTCCTGGACGAGATCCCCAAGGCGGCCCCCGCAACCCAGGCAAAGATCCTTCGGCTCGTCGAGGAACGCGAGGTCCGGAGGGTCGGCGACCCCGAGAGCCGGAAAGTGGACGTGGCGGTGGTCGCCGCTTCAAATACCAATCTGTGGAGCGAGGTGATTGCGGGGAGGTTCCTGCACGACCTCTACTTCCGACTGAAGGGGGATCTCATCAGGATCCCGCCGCTCCGGGAACGACCGGAGGACATCCACCCGCTCCTCACACGATACGTGCGCGAGCACGCCCGGAGGACCGGAAGGGCGGTTCCCCTGATGGACGCGCTGGTCTGGAAGCTCCTCCTGGGCCACCGGTGGCCCGGCAACGTTCGGGAGCTCGAGAACTCCGTGCGCGGGATCTTTTCCTCGGTCAGGGGAGACACGGTCGACCGGGGAGCCTTGGAGGAGTATCTTGGCCCCGGCACTAGCGGTGGCGATCGCGAATCTGAGCAAGGCAGCAATGACCTCCGGAAAGCGGAGCTACTCGAGGCCCTGCGCCGGTCCGGCTGGAAGAAAGCACCGGCCGCCCGTGCGCTCGGAATTTCGAGACCCACCCTCTACAGCAGGATGAGGATGTGGGGCCTCCGAGATCTCGGCCAACCCGGTGAGAAGGTGTAAGGCAAAGTGTAAAAAAGTGTAAAAGTGTAAGGTTTACACTTTCTTACACTTTCCCATCTAGGCCGCAGGATTTCATTGGAAACCAAGCTTTCACCATTGGCATTCGCCTTGCTTTAGCCCCGTCGTGCCAAATACGGAAGACGCGGAACCGCGCCTCGCCCCTATCTTCATCATCGCCGACGACGACCGGGGCGCGATCGAGCTCATCCAGAAGATGCTGCCCGTCGAGTGGTTCTACGTCCCCATCTGGGAGACCCGCCTCATCGTCCGATACGCCAGGCAGTTCGCGACGACCGCCGTTTTCCTCGCGGATCCGATCAATTACCCCGAAGGAGGCGCGGCCCGGCTCCTTCAAGATCTCATCGATAAGGTGGGAAAGCCCGTCGTCATCCTCAGCGAGGTGTGGAGTCCCGAAATCGCAGCTAAGTGGAGACGGATGGGCGCGGCAGATTGCATTCCTCATCCAACGCGGTTCCACGAACGAATGGAGGGGCTTCGCTCGAAGATGCAGGAGTTTTCCATCCTGCAACGAGCCAAGGGGGAAGGGCAAAATGCGGCGGCCTCCCGCCCGTCTAGTTCTCCGACCTACTTCCAACCTTGAATTGAAATGGACTCCAATATCCGTAACCCGTTCCGCCGTGAAAAGAGGGAAGTCGGGGGGGTATATGTTCGCTCCGGCTAGGGGAAGTTCGGGAATTCTGGTGGTTCGGTTCCTTCCGTCCACAGGCAGGGCGGACTTCCGGCGCTTCTGGAGGTGTCCGTGCGCAAACGTGAAACCTCGCGGGTAGAACGCGCCGGAAGTCCGCCAGTATGTTACCCCAAAAGGGAGTCCTAGCGATGCATCTCGCTGTCGATTGCCGCTCGGTCCACCCTCATATGGGGGGGATCGGCCGCGCTGCCTTGGACCTCGTCCAGATTCTGGGGGCGCGCTCGCGCGGACACCAGATCACCATGATCGTCGCCGCGGACCGGATTGGGGAGGTCGCCATCAAGGGCGTGCATTTCCTTCCCGTCGACGGGGCCATGATTGACGAGCGCTATGATCAGTTCCACCTGCCGAGCGCACTGGAACAACTCGCCCCGGATGTCTACCTCAATACGACTTTTGCAGTTCCGGCCATCAAGACGACGACCATTCAGGCGTCGATCATCCACGACGTCGTTTTCGAGGACCATCCGGAATACGTCGAGCCGCATCTTTGCCGGTACCTCAGCCGTTGGTCGCGCTTTGCTGCCGAGCAGGCCGATCACGTTCTGACGGTGTCCGACCATGCCCGGGAGCGCATCCAGCAGGTCTACGGCGTCGACCCTTCGCGCATCACCCGGATCTACAATGGGCTCTCTCCTCACTGCTTCGAGTGTCCCGACCGGTCCGAGGTCGGTCGCGTCCGTGCCAAGCACTCCCTCCCTCCTTCGTTCCTGCTCTTTCTGGGATCCCTTGAAATCAAGAAAGGGGTCGTCGAACTTCTCAAGGCCTTTCGCAAGGCCTGCGACCTCGGGCTTTCCGAATCCCTTGTCCTGGCCGGAGGGAAGGGGGGACCGGAATTCGATCTGGAGGCCGAGATAAGAAACAGCGGCGTTCGGGATCGAGTGCGCGCCTTGGGGTTCGTCGACGAACGGGACAAGAAAGCCCTCCTGAAGGCCTCGCGCTTGTTCATCTACCCCTCCCTCTACGAGGGCTTCGGCCTGCCCCCGCTCGAGGCAATGGCTCTCGGAGTCCCCACTCTGGTCAGCGATCAAACCTCTCTGCCCGAAATCGTTGGTAATGCCGCGCTCGTGGCCCCGGTGAAGGACACCGAGGAGTTTTCACAGGCTCTTGTCCGTGGCGCCCGCGATGACGTGTTTCGACACCGGGCAGCGTCTGCAGGACCCGCGCGTGCCCGTCAGTTTACCTGGGAGCGTTCGGCGGACGAACTCCTGGACCTTTGCGAACGATTGGGAGGAAGTTAAGTGCGCATCCTTCACCTCTCCTCGGAGTACCCCCCCCAGAAGGTCTTCGGACTGGGCCGGTATGTGTCCGACCTCTCTCGGGAGCTCGCGACTCAAGGTCACGATATTCATGTTCTCACCAACAGTCTCGGTGGCGCAGATCGCGATCTTCTGGACCAAGGCGTTCACGTCCACCGCACCGAGTTCCCTCCTCCTCCCATGCCGCCCACGCCGGGGGCTCCGGTCATGGCCTTTAACGTCCACCTCCAGCAGCGGGCGTTCGCGCTCGGTCGGGAGGGATTGGGGAATCCGGAGGTGGTCGTGTCCCATGATTGGTTGACCGCGACCGCCGCAGCCCGGATCGCCCGGCGCTTGGACCTGCCCCATATCTGGACCGTTCACGACACGGTCCATGGGAAACGGTTTGGAAAGATCGAGGGGATCGAAGACCGGGTGACTCACGCGATTGAGCTCTGGGCGACCCGAGAGGCCGATCTCCTCCTCGTCAACAGTGCCGCCATCGGGGATGAAATCGTCCGGGTTCACGGTGCGGACCGCGAGAGGACCGAGCTCCTCCATCCCGGCGTCGACCCCGAAGCGTGTCAATCGCACCAATCCAAAGATCGCCTGGCCATGTTCCGGACTCTCTTCGCGACTCCCGAGGAGGTTCTCATCACGTTTACGGGGCGGCTCGACCTGGAAAAGGGCATCGACACCCTGATCAACGCCTTTGCTCTTCTGAAATCCCGCCTGCCCCGCATCCGGCTCGCCATCGCCGGCCAGGGCGTCCTGAAACCCACGATTGAAGAGCATCTGAAGAAACTGGGGCTCGATCGCGACGTCACCCTCTGTGGGTACCTCGAGGGGCAGGTCCTCCGAAGTTTCTACACGGTGAGCGACATTCAGGTCTGTCCGAGCACCTATGAGCCGTTCGGCTTGGTGGCTCTTGAGGCAATGGCGGTTGGGACACCGGTTGTAGCGAGCGATACCGGCGGCCTTCGGGACATCCTCTCGAGCAGCAAAGTAGGGCGTCGCTTCCCTCCTAAGAACCCCGGCAATCTGGCGGACACGCTCTTCGAGCTGGCGAACAACCCGCGCCTCCGTCGGCAGATCGGAGACGCCGGAAAGAAGCACGCGATAGAGCACTTCTCCTGGTCGGTCCTCGCGCGCCGGGCGGCGGACCTCTTTGCCCGTGCGGCTGAAGCCAAGAAAGGGGTGCCGGCATGAGGGGTCCCGATCAGATCTCGGCACTTCTCGCCAAGGCGTCCGCCGGCAGCGGGGCCATCCTTTCCCGGCGCGGGCTCCAGGCCTTTGAAGGGGTCCGTGTCTCCGAGCTGAAGGAGAGCCTGCGCGAGGCCGGTCGCCATCACGATCACTGCCGCGGACAACGGAGCATGGAGATCTTCGGTGCCGATGGTCCCCATGACCTTGGAGATGCCCCGGCGTGGA
>Ga0070731_10004613_pt1 | contig 11741 bp, 13 predicted proteins | sample Coa_R1_2_FD_66448 | JGI IMG/M metagenome (GOLD analysis project Ga0070731, IMG submission 66448) | Surface soil microbial communities from Centralia Pennsylvania, which are recovering from an underground coalmine fire - Coalmine... | ecosystem: Environmental > Terrestrial > Soil > Unclassified ... | reverse complement strand
CCCACGAAGCGCGCGTCCGGGAAAGCCTCCTGCAGGCGCGCGCGCTCGGGGCCGTCGCCCACGACGAGCTTGGTCCCGGGCAGCGGCAGGCGCAGGAACGCGGGCAGGTCCTTCTCGACGGCGAGGCGCCCGACATAGGTGAAGACGGGGCGCTTGAACTCCGTGAAGCGCTCGTTCGACGGATGGAAGAGCTCGAGGTCGACGCCGAGCGGACACACCGCCACGCGCTGGAACCCGCGCCACACGAGCGTCTCCCGGAGGGGCTCGGTGGCCACGAGCACCGCGGACGCCTTCGAGTGGAAGTGCCGCATCATCGCGTAGGTGATGGACAGCGGCAGTCCCGTCCGCACCGCGATGTACTCGGGAAACTTCGTGTGATACGCGCTCGTGAAGCGCAGCCCGTTGCGCGCGCAGTAGCGGCGGGCCGCGAATCCGATCGGCCCCTCGGTCGCGATGTGGACCGCGTCGGGCCGGTATGCGTGGATGCGCCGCGCTACTTCACGCCCCGGGAAGAGGGCGAGCGGGATCTCGGGATAGCTCGGCGTCGGGAAGGTGCGGAATCCCGCGGGGGAAACGACCTCCACGTCGTGCCCCAGTTTCCGCAGGCACGCGATCGTATTCGAGAGGGCGACCACGACGCCGTTCACTTGCGGCGGCCAGGCGTCGGTCGCGATCAGTATTCGCACGACGCATTGTCACGCGCCACCCATGAAGGGAATGTGACAGCCCTCCTAAAGCTTGCGTCCCTGCTCCACGAGCTGGCGGAATTTCTTCACATTCTCCTCGCCCGCATAGGCCGCGATCCGCTTGTATGCGGGCTCCATCTGGGCACGGAAGGGCGCGAGATCAGGCCGGGTGATGAGCATGCCCGCTTCGCCCAGCTTCTTGATTTGGTCGGTTTCGCCCTCCGCGATGAGCTTCCTCATGAGGTTGCCCGAGTTCGCGCTCTCTTCGCGGAAGATGTCCTGCTGCTGCGGCGTGAGCTTCTTCCAGGTCGCGAGGCTGATCGTGTGGATCATGTTGTTGTAGACGTGGCGCGTGAGCGCGAGATGCTTCTGCACCTCGTAGAACTTGCTGAACCAGATGACCGGCACCGGGTTCTCCTCGCCGTCGACCACTTTCTGCGAGAGCGCGAGATAGAGCTCCGGAAACGCGATGGCCTGCACGATCGCGCCGCAGGATTCCATCGAAGCCTGGATCTGCAGTTCGGGAGGCGTGCGGATCTTGAGGCCTTTCATGTCCCCGGGCACGTTGATGGGCCGCACGCTGTTGGTCACGTTGCGGAACCCGTAGTCCCAGTTGCGCAGCAGCACGAAGCCCTGGCGCTCGGCGAGCGGGGCGAGCCACTGCATCACGGGGCCGTCCAGGGTGCGGAAGCAATGCTCGGGGCTGTCCCAGATGAACGGCAGCATCACCGCGCCGAAGGCGAGCTCGTACTTGTCGAGCTGGCCCTGCGTCGGCAATCCCATGTCGATGGTGCCGAGCTTGATCTGCTGCGCCTGCTCGGGTGGTCCGCCGAGGACGTTGTTGGGGAAGATGTTGATCTTGATCGCGCCCGCGGTGCGCATCTGCACCTTGCTCGCGAATTCCTTCGCGGCGACGTTCGCCGGGTGGTCTTCCGGCGCGAAGTGGGCCCAGCGCAACGTGAGCTGCGCCTGTGCGCGAGCGACGTAGGGTGCGGCGAGCGTGGCGCCGGCGATGGCGCCCGTCTTCAGGAAATGCCTGCGGTCCATTTTTTCTCCTCCTGGTGGTCAGCCCCGGAATCCGAAGTAGTGCGGCAGGAACAATGATAGCCATGGCACGAACGCGACGATCAGCAGCCCGATGAGGATCACGGCGAGATAGGGAACCATGGCGCGCGACGCGGCCTCGATGTCTGCTCGCATGATGGCACAGCAGACGTAGAACCCGATTCCCGCCAGGGGCATGAATCCGCCCACGCCCATGGCGATGATGAGCACGAGCGCGTAGTGGATCCCGCTCAGGCCGATCTTGCCGGCGATGGGCAGCAGCAGCGGCGCAAGCACGTTGAGCGAGGGCAATCCTTCGAGCAGCACGCCGACCACGATCAGCAGCGCGATCGATCCCAGCATGAAGATCGCCGTGCTGTTGCCGACGGCGTGGAGCATCTCGACCAGGCGCTGGGGAAGGTAGGCGACCGTGAGCGCCCAGGAGAAGCCCGACGCGGCGGCGAAGATGAAGAGCAATACGCCGGTGAGCGCGGCCGTATCGATCGCCGTCTTCACGAAGGACTCGAAGTTCATCTCGCGATAGACGGCGGTGGCCAGCACGAGGCCATACAACGCCGCGAACGCGGCGACCTCGGTCGGTGTCGCGATGCCCGCGAGGATTCCACCGAGGAGCATTCCGGGCATGAGGAGCGGCAGCGCCGCGGCGAGCCCCGCCCGCGCCATCACCGCGACGGGAGCGCGCGCAATCACCGGGGCGCCCGAGCGCCGGGCGCGCACGTAGATGAGGATCATCAGGCTCAACGCCATCACCGCGGCCGGGATGAGCCCGCCGATGAACATCGCCGCGATGGAGACGTTGGTGATCGATCCCACGATGAGCATGGCGATGCTGGGCGGCACCGTCTCGCCCATCACGGCGGAGGCCGCGAGCACGGCCGCGCCTTCGGCGGCGCCATGCCGTTCGTTGAGCTCATCGCGCATCACGGTGCCGACGGCCGCGACGTCGGCGGGCTTCGAGCCCGACAGTCCCGAGACGACGTACATGCTCACCACCGCGACCTGCAGCAAGCCGCCGCGAAGGTGCCCCACGAGCGCGTGGATGAATCGCACGAGCCGCACGCTCATCCCGCCGCGCTCCATGATGAGGCCCGCGAGGATGAAGAACGGCACCGCGAGCAGGATGAAATTGCCCGTTCCGTTCACCATGCTCTGCGGGACGACGACGAGCGAGCTCGATCCCGAGGTCCACATGTACACCACGGTCGAGAGCAGTAACACGAAGCCCACGGGAACACCCGCGAAGATCGCGACGAAGAAGAGCGCGAGCGCCACGGTGATGGCCCGGTCGCCCACGAAATGGGAAACCCAGGCGTCGTGCGTCGCGATGGCGATCCCCAGCACGACGGCAAAGACGACCGCGACTTTCCACGCATCGTGCCAATGCTCCCGCCACAGGTGGACCATCGCGAAGAGGGCGATCAGCGCCATCCCGAGCGGCAGCGGCATGCCGATGAATGCCGCGGGCACCTGCAGGATCGGCGTGCGCTCGCTCCAGCTCGAAGCGAGGAACTCGATCGACGCCACGCCCACGAGCACGGCCACGAACAACACCAGCACGTCGGCCATGGCGAGGCACACGGCCTTCGCGCGCTTGGGAAGGAAATCGAGCGCGAGGCTCACGACCGCGTGCTCCCGGCGGCGGTAGGCGACGGCGCCGCCTACGAAGGCGAGCGTGGAGAGAGCGAAGCGCGCGACCTCATCGGCCCAGAGAAAGGAGTGATGCAGCCAGACGCGCGCGAGGACATTGGAGAGGACCGCGCACAACTCGCCCAGCAACGCGACCACGACGAGCCCCTGGGCGAGCCTGTCGATCGTTCTCAGCGCGGCCGAATTCTCCTTCATTCATTGCCTGTTAGTATTCGACGCCATGGAAGATTACAGGAAGCTCTTCGATCTCGCGGGAAAGAAGGCGCTCGTGTTCGGCGCGGCTTCCGGGATCGGCAAGGCTTCGGCGGAGGCGCTCGCGTCGATGGGCGCCGAGGTGCACTGCGCCGACATCGACGAAACGAAAGTCCAGGCGACCGCGGCGGGCATCCGCGAAGCGGGCGGCAAGGCGGGCGCATCGCGGGCCGACGCATCGAAGGGCTCCGACATCGTCGCCATGGTCGCGCGCGCGAAGGCGGAGCTGGGCCGCATCGACATCGCCGTGACCACGCCCGGCATCAACATCCGCAAGACGATCTTCGACTACACCGAAGAGGAATTCGACCGCATCGTGAGCCTCAACCTCAAGGGCACTTTCGTGTTCTTCCGGGAGGTGGGGCGCATCATGGTCGCGCAGAAGGGCGGTTCCATCATCGCGTCGTCGTCGATTCGCGCGAGCACGATCGAGCCGGGGCTCGCCGTGTACGGCGCGACGAAGGCAGCGATCTCGCTCCTCGTGAAGGGGTTCGCGTCCGAAGTCGGCGCGCATGGCGTGCGGGTGAACGCGATCGCACCGAGCGTGATCGAGACGCCACTCACCGCGCCCATCAAGGCGAAGCCCGAGATCTACGAGGCTTACGCGAAGCACACGGTGCTGGGCCGCTGGGGCCGGAGCTCCGAAGTGGCCGCCGCCGTGGCATTCCTCGCTTCCGACGCCGCGAGCTACGTGAGCGGCACGACCCTCCTCATCGATGCCGGCTGGACGGGGATCGATGGCCCCCCGACGGGCCTCACACGCACCTAGTGCGGTAATCGGTCGAACCTCCTATGATGTCCCCAGGGACACCCCGGCAAGAGGGTGCCCGGAACCCGCAGGAGGGGTATGGCTTTCGCTTGGCGGGCACGCGCCGGTTCACTCGGGGCCGGCGCCATGCGCATCATGCTCGTGTCGCTTCAGGACGCGATCACCCGGACGGCCATCGGCGCGGCCCGTACCTCCATGCGCCTTGCTTCGATCACGGGGCAGATCCAGCGCACCAACGACGCCCTCACGGAAATGCTCTCCACGGCGGGCGCGCTCAACGACGACATCGGGCGCGTCGCCGGCTCCTCGAGCAGCACGCTCAAATCCGCCGGCGCGATGAAGGAAGTCACGGCCCAAGGGCAGGTGCTGAGCTCGCGGGGCGCTGATTCCGCGAAGCACCTCCGGGACCAGATGCACCTCACGGTGGAGCGCGTGGATCGCCTCATCGAAGCGCTGGGCGGCATGGTGAGCGCGAGCAAGGTCATCGACAGCATCGCCCAGCAGACCCAACTCCTGTCGGTGAATGCCTCCATCGAGGCCGCTCGCGCCGGCGAGCAGGGCCGGGGATTCGCGGTGGTGGCGAAGGAAGTCGGCACGCTCGCCGAGAACACGGCGCGCCACACGCGCGAGATCAAGGTGCTCACGGAGCAACTGGCGGCCGAGCTGGGGCCCGCGCGCGACGCGATGCACCAGAGCAGCCAGCTCGTCGAGGACACGGCAAACGACGCCGTCCAGACGGGAGAAGCGATGCTGCGCCTTGCGAAGCTCGCCGACGACGTGGCCCGCGAGATGCAGGCGATCACGACCTCCGTCGAAGCGCAGCGCGAAGGCATCCAGTCGCTCTTCGCGAGGCTCGAGGGCGCCACGCGTTCGGCCACGACGATTCGCGACGAGGCCGATGCCATGACCAAGGCGACCTTCGGGCTCTCCGAGCTCACGGAGGGAACCTTCCGGCACTTCGGCGCCGTGCCGCTCGACACGACCTTCCATCGCGCGCTGGATTTGAGCCGCGAGCTCGCGATCGATGCGCGCCGGGTCTTCGAGGGCGCGATCGATGGCGGCCGCTGCACCATCGACGACGTCCTCGCGCTCGAGTACCGCGAGATCCGCGGCGCCGACATCCGCAGCCTCGCGCGCCTCTTCGACGTGACGCGCGTCCCCGAGCGCGGCTTCGAGCCGCCCAAGTTCCACACGCGCTACGACGCCGTGGTCGACGTGGACCTCATGCGCGCCATGGACGCGATCAAGGCGCGCGAGCCCTCGCTCATCTTCGCGCTCGTGATCGACCTTAATGCCTACGGTCCGATCCACAACACGGAGTACTGCAAGGATTGGACGGGAGTCGTGGCCCAGGACATCGCCGGCAACCGCATCAAGCGATTCTTCACCGACCAGCGCGTGCTCGTGCGCGGCGCGCGCGTCGGCATGCGGCAGGCGATGGACCTTCGCGACCGCGCCACGCGCGACGATTTCGCGCGCGCGGGCTGCGACCTGGGCGAATCACCGGAGATGGCGGCGGAATTCCTGGTCCAGACCTATGCGCGCGACACGGGCGCCGTCGTGACCGCGCTCACGGTGCCGATCTTCGTGAAGGGACGGCGCTGGGGCGCGACGCTCCTCGGCTGGACGACCGACGGGAGCCGCTAGCCTTTCTTAGGTTTCGGCTGCGTGACCGACGAGGGGTCGCTCGCGGGAAAGCTCTCGTCGTCGCCTTCGTCCACCAGCCAATCCTCGTGCTTCGGATCGTCGGGACTCGGATGCGGCGGGACGCGCGTATCCCCGATCTTCGGGGCCGGCTGCTTGGGTTTTTTGGGCGGGGCCATGTCCATAAGATAGACACAGCCCCGTCTTCGTTCAACTACAACTTCTACTGCCCTTCAACTACCCTGGTTCGATCACCCACCAACACGGGCGCGAATCAGGTTCTGCACGTCATTCACGTCGGTCACGCCGCGGGCGACCTGCTCGGCCCGGTCGGCCTGCATCGGGTTGCTCACGCGGCCCGTGAGTGTCACGACCTGGCGGTAGGTCTCGACGCCGATCTTGCCGGAGATGCGCGAGTCGTTCGACAGCGCGTTCACCACGTCCGTGTTGATCGCATTGTCACGATCCTCGGGAGTGATGACCACGTTGATCGGCGGCTCGGAGTAGGGCGGCTTGCTCGTCTCGTCGGCGATCACCGGGGTCACGTTGTCGGACGGCGCCGACACCAACGGAGCGGGCGCGGTATCCGTGGGTTGCACGTAGAGCGGAATGTCCTCATCGGCATCGGTCGCCGTCATGGGCTCGTCGTAGTACGCGTCGACCGGCAGTACGAGGTAGTCCACCATCAACGGAGTCAGGTTCTGGGCCGAGACACTCAGGGCGCCCAGCGACGCGATCATCAGTGAGGCTGCATAGACGGGGCGTACGTTCATGTTTGCTCTCCTCGGACAATGAATTGGATGTCCTGCATAAGATGGACACGCATTCATTTTCTAAAGTTCTCGCGAAGTGTCAACGTGTCTCCGAATGGAGACGCGCGACGGCGGCGGTTCTCGTCTCGACGCCGAGCTTTTCGTAGATGCGCTGAAGGTGCTTGTGGACGGTGCGTGGGCTGATCGCGAGGATTTCCGCGATGTCCTTGTCGGTCTTGCCGCGCGCGAGCCATTGGAAGACCTCGCGTTCGCGTGCCGTGAGGGGAACGTCCTCGAGAGAAGGCTGGCAGGTGGGCGGCACACCCCACGCTGCGCGCGCACTCTCGATCGCGCGCGTCATGCGGAAGATGTTGCCCAGGTGCGGCCGGATCGATTCGAGGCAGGCGCGATCCCGGTCGGTGAAATCGCGACCCGAGCGATTGAGGACGAAGCTCACGAGCTCGTGCCGGTGCACGTGGATCGGCACCGCCATGGCGTGCTCGACGCCGATCGCGCGGTAGTACTCGTTGTAGAGGGATGTGGCCCGAAACTCGGACGGCGAGACGAGGTCGCTGATGCGCCGGGTCGTCGCGGCCGGATTATGCCCGTGGGCACGCACCAGCGGATGCTCGTGGAAGTGGCGGTCGAAGGCCTCGATCTGCCGCCGGGAGATCGCGCCGGAAACATCGCTCACGACGCTGCGGTGGCCGGCTTCCAGGTCGCAGATCGAGAGCGTCGTGAGGTCGGCCGGAACGAGCCTCGCGAGTCCGGCGACAGCATGCCGCGCGAACCGGCTGTCGTTCGACGCGCTCTCCGAGATCGCGCCCAGCGTATCCAGGGCGGCCCGCAGGTCGATGGCTTTCATGGTTCTATCTACCAGTAGGTAAGGTACTTGTCAACTAGTAGGTAAGTGGGTATCTTCTGGGCGATGGCCACCGATACCTCCCAGCGCATACTCGACATCGCCGAACGCCTCGTCCAGACCCGCGGTTTCAACGGCTTCAGCTACGCCGATATCGCCGGGAGCCTGAAGGTGACCAAGGCGAGCCTGCACTATCACTTCCCCGCCAAGGCGGACCTCGGGCAGCGGCTGATCGAGCGCTACGAGAGAAACTTCCTCGCCGCGCTCGAGAAGATCGATGCCAGTGGCAAGGACGCCCGCGAGAAGCTGCGCCGCTACGCCGCGATCTACGAAGAGGTCCTGCGCGCCGACCGCATGTGCCTGTGCGGGATGCTCGCGGCCGAGTACGGGACGCTTCCCAAGCCCATGCGCGACGAGATGCGCCACTTCTTCGACGCCAACGAGCGCTGGCTGGTGCGTGTCCTCCAGGAAGGCCGCAAGGCGAAGGTCCTGCGGTTTTCCGGCACGCCCGCCGAGGCCGCGCAGACGCTCATCGGCGCCCTCGAAGGCGCGATGATGATCGCGAGATCCTACGGCGACGTCGCGCGCTTCAAGGCGGTGGGCGACCGGGTGCTCGAGGGGCTGAACGCCTAGTACGCAATCTTCCCCATATCGCGCCGCCCCGCGCGATTGCAATCTGGTGGCTCCTCAACCCGAAAGGAGATCCACCATGAACCGCAAAGTCGCAACCGTCGCCGTCGCACTCGCGGCCGCCTCCATCTTTCCCGCGTTCGCGGAGACCAGCGCGCTCGACGGACGCACGTTCGAAGGCGTCTTCCTCCAGCGCGGCAAAACCTCGGGCGACGCCGACACGCTCAGCTTCAGGAACGGCCGCTTCCACTCGTCGGCGTGCGATCGCTACGGATACGCCGACGCCTCCTACCGCACCTCCAGCGCCGGCGACATGACGCGCTTCGAAGCCGTCACCGAGAGCGCGAAGTACGGGCGCCTCGTGTGGAACGGCACCGTGCAGGCCGGCAAGCTGGATGCGAAGGTGATGATGGTCCGCGACGGCCACACGGACATCGAAAACTGGGTCGTGGCCGGCGAGACGAAATAGGAGATCGACATGACCCACGCTCACACGCATTCCCCCATCGCGAAGGCCGGCGAGGCCGCGGAGCTCCGGAATTTCGGCAAGGCGCAGGAGATCCGCGAGTTTCCCAAGGGCCGCGTCGAACTGGTCACGATCGGCGGCGCGACGATCGGCCGCGCGATCTTCGAACCGGGCTGGCGCTGGGCCACCTCGGTGCAGCCGATCGCGAAGACGAAGAGCTGCGAGGCTCCGCACTTCCAATACCACGTCTCCGGGATCCTGCGCGTCAGGATGGACGACGGAAGCGAGTTCGACTGCAACCCCGGCGACGTGTCGCTGCTTCCCTCGGGACACGACGCGTGGGTCGTCGGCAACGAACCCGCGGTCGTCGTGGACTTCCAGGGGATGCTGGACTACGCGCGCGGAGATCTCACGGAATCCTGACGAAGTTCTCATGGCGGGCGTGGCTCAAATTCCAGGAATCCCGCAGGACTGGAAGAGGGGGAGGCGGGCACATTGGGCCCGCAGTCCCCCAACTACCCGACAGGAGCACGCCATGAAGATGAAGACCATGATGCTGGCGATCGCGGGACTCGCGCTCGCGGAGATGGGCCTCGAGGCCCAGGCCGCGGACGTCACCGTGATCGACAGCTCGAGCAGCCCGATCCACCCGTACTTCAAGAGCAATTGCTGGAGCGCGGACATGAAGGCCAACAACCCGGATCCGAAGCAGTGGGTCTTCTTCGGCGGGATCGGCGCGCGGAGCCAGTTCACGTGGGGACCCTTCGAGGACCTCCTCAATCCGAAGTGCAAGCATCCGAAAGTGTCCTTCACCTACGTGCTCGACGGCGAACCGCCGCCGGTGCCCGGCAAGGTGCCGAAGGCTCGCAAGGCGACCCTCGATTTCGATCCGACAGTGCCGGCCTACACGATCACGATCAACGACATCCCGGTCATCACCGGCGTCACGCCGGCCGACGACGACAACGACGACGACGATTGACGGTGTCGGGTGGGGGTCGGCCGTGGCTGCGGCCGGCCTTGCCCTTCGGCGCTGGTATTCTGGGGGCGATATGATTCGCTCTCCGATACCGGCGCTTTTTCTTTTCGCTGCCATGACCGTCTTCGCCCGCCCCACGCTGGAGGAAGTCCGCAAGGACATGGGAACGCCCTCCACGAACGAGGTCCGCGGCCAGCGCGACACCGTGGGTTACGCCACGACGCGCGAGGCCATGGCGAAGGTGTGGGAGCTCTCCGCGAAGGGGCCGAAGCCGCCGTCCTTCGGCAACCAGGCCGCGCCGGGAGTGCTCGGCGTGATCGGCCCGCACGACGACTACATCTACACGGCTCGCGTCTATCGCGAGATCTTCCCGCTCGTCACGGCGAAGACGGTCGTCATCGTGGGCGTCTTCCATCGCTACCGGAAGTTCGAGGCGCGCGACCAGCTGGTGTTCGATTCGTATCGCGCGTGGAGCTCGCCCGACGGCGAGATTCGCGAATCCGCCCTGCGCGAGGAGCTGCTCGCGGCGCTGCCGAAGGGAATGGCCGTGCAGGACAACGCGGCCCACGACGGCGAGCACAGCATCGAGGGCATCGCGTATTTCCTCAAGCATGCGCGCCCCGACGTGGAGATCGTGCCGGTGATCGTGCCCGCGGCGTCCTTCGAGCGACTGTCGGAAGAGGCGTCCTCGCTGGGCAAGGCGCTGGCCGCGTCGATGAAGAAGCGCAGCTGGCAACTCGGCCGCGACGTGGCGATCGTGATCTCCGCCGACGGCACGCACTACGGCGAGGACTTCAAGTTCGTGCCCCATGGCGAGGGCGGCGTGAAGGTGCTCGACCGGGCCGTCGAGGACGATCGCAAGCTCATGCGCGAGACGCTCGGCGGAATGGTCTCCGCGGAGAAGGCACGCGCGTTCTACGCGACAGTCGTCGATCCGGCCAATCCCGATCAATACCGGCGCACGTGGTGCGGGCGTTTCTCGGTCACGCTCGGCACGCTCCTCGTCGCGGAGACGGCTCGCGCGCTGGGCTCACCCGCGCCGCGCGTGCTGCCGATCGCGCTCGGCGTGAGCGTCGATACACCCGAGCTTGCCGTTCGCGACGCGGGGCTCGGACCCACGGCGCCCGCGAACCTCTATCATTTCGTGACGCACCCCGCGCTCGCCTTCGTGCCCGGGACCTGACAGGAGAAGACATGCCGATCCCGATGTATCAAGCCGCAGTTCCGACGATCATCCGTGCCCTGAAGAACCTCGCCGATGTCACGGCGAAGGGACAGCAGTTTTCCGACGCGAAGAAGATCCCGCCCGAAGCGCTGATCAATTTCCGCCTGTATCCGGACATGCTCCCGTTCGTGAAGCAGATCCAGATCGCGAGCGATGTTTCGAAGGGCGGATGCGCGCGCCTCGCGGGCGTGGAGCCGCCGTCCTACGAGGACAAGGAGGCGACGTTCGCGGAGCTGATCGAGCGGCTGCGCAAGACGATCGCTTTCCTCGACACGCTCAAGCCGGAGCAGATGGATGGCGCGGAGACGCGCACCATCACGTGGACGGTGCGCGGCAACGAGCGCTCGATGATCGGGCAGCAATACCTCTTCAACCACGTGCTGCCCAACGTCTTCTTCCACTGCACCACCGCCTACGACATCCTCCGCCACAACGGCGTGGAGCTCGGGAAGATGGATTTCCTGGGTAAACCGTAGTGTCATCCCGGGCGCCGCAGTTGCGGCAATGGCCCGGGATCCAAGCTACTTCTTGGACGGATCGTCCTTCGGATCCAGGTACACGATGTCGAAGGGGCCCATCGCGGTGATCTGCACCACGCAGGCTTCCTTCGCGTACGCGTAGTGGTTCGTCTTCGCGGGCAGGTGGTGGAAGCCGCCGGCCTTGATCACGTGCGAATGCTTGGTGTCGAGCTTGTCGCCCTCGGCCAGGTGGAATGTGCCCGAGATCACCGTGAGGTCCTCGTCGGTCGAGTGATAGTGCGGCGC
>Ga0070731_10004612_pt1 | contig 11744 bp, 9 predicted proteins | sample Coa_R1_2_FD_66448 | JGI IMG/M metagenome (GOLD analysis project Ga0070731, IMG submission 66448) | Surface soil microbial communities from Centralia Pennsylvania, which are recovering from an underground coalmine fire - Coalmine... | ecosystem: Environmental > Terrestrial > Soil > Unclassified ... | reverse complement strand
GTCGAGACTGGGGTTTCGACTTCGACGGAGTATTCGGCGAAGTCACCGTAGCGAAATAGACCGCCATTGGCCTCGGAGAATTTCGCGAGGTCGTGAGCAATGTCGCCTTTGTAGAAGCGGTCGCGGGCTGCCTTCAGCGCTTCGTGCCGGCCTTTGGCGTGGTTCATCTTTTCAGCCTCGACCAACTTCTTGAGGGTACGAGCGAGATCGGGATTTCTGAGAATCTCGCCCGCTTTCGGCGATCGGCCATTGGGCAGATAGACTTTGACCGTCGTTGGATACTTCAGAATCTTCTTGTCTTCTGCAATGAAGGACGCACCCAGTTCGCTGATGGGAAAACCGTTCTCGGCCAAGTCGATGGCGGGCTGCAGAACCTGCTCAAAGCTCATCGTGCCCCAGCGGTCGAGCAGTGTGTACCAGGCGTCCACCACACCGGGCAGGCCTCCGGAGAGCAGGCCGTCGCTCTCGGGAATCTTGCCGCCGTTATTTTTCTCGTACCACTCGATGGTCGCTAGTTTGGGCGCGCGTGGCTCGGCATTGATGGAATAGACTTTCTTCTCGCGGGCGTTGTAGACGAGAAGAACCGCATCGCTGCCCACGCCGTTTAACGCGAAATCTGAGACCGCGAGAGCGGCCTGTCCACCGACGGCGGCGTCGAAGGCGTTGCCGCCGGACTCGAGAATCTGGCGGGCGACTTCGGTGGCTTCGGCTTTCATGGAGGCAACGGCGGCGTGACGCCCTCGGATTACGGGCCGCATGGTTTGGGTGGAGTCGTCTTGCGAGAAAGCTTGAGGAATGAGTGCAAGAAAGAAAACAGCCGCGAAAGCCGCTAATGATCTGCGTGACATCGGTTTCTGCCACCTCGGAGCGTTTGGATTTGTTGAATCCCACCTTTCGCAAAAGGACCCAAAAGATGGGGCACCCGGTCTTGTCTCGCTGCAAGAAAAACAAAGTCAAAGGCGGCGGACATAAGTGTCCGCCCCACATGAAGCTAGCAGCACTTCGGCTTGCGCGTCTTGGCTTCTTCGAATTCGGCGCGGAAGGCTGCATAGGCTTTCGCTGACGATCTCATCTGCGTGCGAGTAAGGAAGCGCTCATAGGCCGCTTCTTCGAAGATCTCGCGCAGCGTAGCCATCATGATTCGGGCGGCTTTCGCGAAGCGGCTCATGCTCTCTCCTCTACCAGGCGCGTCATTACGAACGGGGCTTCTTTCACTTTGGCCTCTTCTCTTCCGCTCAAGACGCCAATCCACTGACGCCCGGACTCGATCAGTACCAGCGCAACCATCACCACCAGAACGCCCGTGATGGCTGCGTCGAGTCGGTTGTTCAAGATCAATCGAGCAGTCGCGTTCGTCGCCGGACCGGCTGCCAGAGCCCGGGCCTGCGCGAGAAACCCGACGCGTGGGTTCGCGTCGAAAATTTTGTGCCATGACGCAGTAAACGTCACCGCGACCAGCCAAGCCAGCGGCAGCAGCGTGACCGCAGCATACTTGGCTCGATGCATTTTGACGATGATCGTCGTGGCCACGCACAAAGCAACGGTAGCCAGTAGTTGATTGGCGATGCCGAATAGCGGCCACAGCGAATTGATACCTCCCAGCGGATCTTTCACGCCTTGCCACAGAAAAAATCCCCAAGCCGCAACCACCAAGGCACTGGTGGCCAGAATCGACGGATACCAACTCGTACGCCCCAGAGGTTTGTAGATGTGGCCTAACGCGTCCTGAATCATGAAGCGAGCGACGCGCGTACCTGCATCGAGAACGGTGAGGATGAATAGGGCTTCGAACATGAGCGCGAAGTGATACCAGAGCGCCATCAGGGTCGAGCCTCCCAGGCTGTTCGAGAAGATGTTCGCCATGCCCACTGCGAACGCGGGCGCGCCGCCGGTACGGTTAAACAAAGTCTGTTCACCAACGGCATGGGCCAATGCCTGCATATCGGCGGCGGTCACGGGAAATCCCCACGAGGAGATGGTCGCGGTCGCGGTGGCTGCGGTTGGTCCAACAATGCCTGCGGGACTGTTAATCGCAAAGTAAACACCAGGTTGAAGGACAGATGCCGCAATGATGGCCATCACGGCAACCGCGGATTCGGCCATCATGGCGCCGTAGCCGACCATGCGAGCTTCGGTCTCGCGTGCGATGAGCTTGGGCGTGGTGCCGCTCGAGATCAGGGCGTGAAAGCCGCTAATCGCGCCACAAGCAATCGTAATGAAGGCGAAGGGGAAAATCTTTCCCGCAAACACCGGACCAGTGCCATCCACGAAGCGGGTCAGTGCGGGCATGTGCAGCGTGGGATGAAGAGCTACGATGCCGACGCCTAGAAGGCCAATTGTTCCGAGCTTCACGAACGTGCTCAGATAGTCGCGCGGCGCCAGCAGCAGCCACACCGGCACAGCCGACGCTGCGAATCCGTAGACGATGATGAGAATCGCCAGCGTCGGTGCTCGCAAGGTGAATACTTCGGCGACTCTTGGATTCAGCGAAGCCCACTGTCCTCCCCAGATCGCCAGCAGGACAAGAATAAATCCGAGGATCGAAACTTCGAGCACTTTGCCTGGACGAATGCGCCGCAGGTAAAGGCCCATCAGCAGGGCGATCGGGATGGTCATCGCAATCGTGAACGTTCCCCAGGGACTATCTTTCAACGCATTCACGACGATCAGAGCCGCCACGCCGAGCAAGATGATGAGAATCGCGATCACCGCGGTATAGGCAACAAAGCCGCCTACCCGCCCAATTTCTTCCTTCGCCATTTCAGTAAGCGACTTGCCATCGCGGCGGACGGAGAAGAGGAGAATCACAAAATCCTGCACGCACCCGGCGAAGACTGCGCCGGCCAGTATCCACAGCGTTCCCGGAAGATAACCGAACTGCGCAGCAAGCACGGGACCCACCAGCGGCCCAGGCCCGGCGATCGCGGCGAAATGATGGCCGAATACGACCCACTTATTGGTGACCAGAAAGTCGCGTCCGTTTTCCAGACGCTCGGCGGGAGTAGCGCGAAGCGAATCGAGCGCAAGAATCTTCGCCGCGATGAACTTGCTGTAGAAACGGTATCCCTGGGCATAGCAGCAGGTCGCGGCCACCACCAGCCACAAAGCATTGATTGGTTCGCCGCGGCGAAGGGCGACCACGCCAACTGCAGCCGTTCCCAGCAGACACACCGCAACCCAAACAAATTTCGACACTGTCTTGTTCATGTCCAGCTCGTGCATATTTATTTCATGAAGTCCGTCGAGCATTGTGTCGAATCCGAACAATAAGCGCAATATGATAAGCGCAACGCCTATCCCGAGACGCCTGTAGATGGGCCAGCAAGGCCGTGCTTGAACGATTTTCTTGAGGCTGTTTGGCTTTGGCAGCCGTCAATTTGGTGTTACTCTATTTGTTCCGAACGATTCTCACCCTTGCGTTTTGGGCCATTTTCGTCACCCCACACCCGGGTGCATTCGGAGGACTTCATTCTGGACTCATACTGGATTCTGAACTCATCTTGGAAGGGGAGCGAACGATGAAAATCGGCATGTTAACTGGCGGGGGCGATTGCCCTGGACTGAATGCGGTGATCCGCGCCGTGGTGCGCAAAGGGGTATTTCATTATCACGATGAGTTCGTGGGATTCATGGAAGGCTGGCGCGGGCTGATTGAAGACAAGAGCATGCCTCTAAACCTGGACGCGGTGGGCGGCATTCTGCCCCGTGGTGGAACTATTCTGCGGACCTCGCGCACGAACCCATCCAAACGCCCCGATGGCATTGAACGCTGCAAGGCAACGCTTGACGCGCACAAGATTGACGCCCTGGTCGCGATTGGCGGCGACGACACATTGTCGGTCGCCCAAAAGCTTCACGAAAATGGAATCAAAGTAGTTGGCGTCCCCAAGACCATCGACAATGACTTGAGTGGCACCGACTACACATTCGGATTTGACACGTCCTGCAACATCGTGTGCGAGGCGATCGACCGCCTCCACACGACTGCCGAGGCTCACAACCGGGTGATGGTGGTCGAGGTCATGGGACGCGACGCGGGCTGGATTGCCTTGTACAGCGGGATCGCCGGTGGAGCAGACGTGATCCTGATTCCCGAGCGCCCGTTCGACATTGATAAAGTTGCCGAATCGATTCGCCAGCGCCATGAACGTGGCCGTTACTTCTCCATTGTCGTCGTCGCTGAGGGAGCGAAGTTCTCCTCTAATGCCAGCGCAGGAGCTGCCGTCCTACAGGACATGGGCAAGGATGAATTTGGTCACGCAAAACTTGGCGGCATTGCCAATACTCTCGCCAGCGAGATTGAAAAGCGCACAGGCTACGAAACCCGGGCGGTTGTCTTGGGACACATTCAGCGGGGCGGTTCACCCAGCGCGTTTGACCGAGTCTTGGCGACCCGCTACGGCCTGGGCGCAATCGACATGGTGCATCGCGGCGAATTCGGTTGCATGGCAGCGCTGCGAGCGAACAAGATCGTCTCGATCTCGCTGAAAGAGGCAATCTCGAAGAATCGCGGGGTGGACGATGAAATCATTCAGATCGTCGACGGCCTCTTCGAAGAGATCGGCGTGAAGGAAGTCGTCAGCAAGTAACTCGGTCGGCATCGGCCTCCCCGTCGGTTGACGGGCGGGGGCACGTACTTCACCCGCTCACTGCTGGCGCAAATCAGGACGGCATCGAGTTCACTGGTTTCGAGCTAACGACGATGCAAAATCTTTATGCCCGGCTGGCTTCCTGGCTGGTGGTGATCATCGAACTCACTCTGATGATTGCCGCCGCTGTGGTCATCTTCCGGTCGCGGCGCCGGGCGCGAAGCCAATCGGCATCCTCCGAATTTCAATCTTTCAAGCATGCTTTCGGCCGACTTGCGCGACGGCGAGGGCTAGCCGCGTTCGCCGTAGGGGCTGGCGTGGTTGCGATTCGTGTCACGCTCATCCCCGTACTCGGAATTCCGCAACCGCGATGGAACGATGAGTTCAGCTATCTGCTCGCGGCGGATACCTTTGCCCACGCACGGCTCACGAACCCCACTCATCCCATGTGGATTCACTTCGAGAGCTTCCACATCATCGAGCATCCCACGTACATGTCGATGTATCCACCGGCGCAGGGAATGGTGCTGGCAATTGGGCAGCTATTGGGGCATCCATGGATCGGACAGCTTCTAGTCACGGCGGCAATGTGCTCGGTCTTGTGCTGGATGCTTCAGGGATGGCTGCCACCGCGCTGGGCGCTGTTCGGGGCCGTTCTAGCCGCTCTACGGCTCGGGATTCTCAGCTATTGGATGAATAGCTACTGGTGCGCATCGATCGCGGCACTGGGCGGAGCGCTCGTGCTGGGTGCGTGGCCGCGCCTGCGCAAGAATATGCGCCAGCGTGACGCTCTGCTCATGGCACTGGGTTTGGCGATCCTGGCAAACAGCCGCCCCTACGAGGGATTCGTTTTAGCCGTCCCGATGGCTCTGGCTATGCTCTTCTGGCTGGCAGAAGCAAATCATCCGCCGTTTCGTTTGAGTCTGCCGCAAGTAGTGCTGCCTATCCTGGGAGTTCTTCTACTCGCATCCGTGGCCACGGGCTATTACTACTACCGGGTTACGGGCAGTCCGTTTCGCATGGCGTATCAGGTAAACCGCGAAACTTATGCGACTGCGCCGTACTTCCTCTGGCAAACTCCGAGACCTGAACCCACTTATCATCACGAGGTCGTCCGCGCGTTCTATCGCTGGGAACTCGGCTGCTTCGAAGACAGCCTCACGCCAGGCGGATTCCTCAAGAGCAGTGCCGTGAAGATAGAACAATGGTGGCAACTCTACCTGGGACCGGCGTTAACGTTGCCTTTGCTCGCCCTGCCATGGGCAGTCCGCGACCGCAAACTGCGATTGCCATGTCTGGTTCTCGCGTGCATGGCATTGGGATTCTCCGTGCAGACCTGGACTCTGCCTCACTATTTCGCGCCCGCGACCGCACTGTTGTATCTGGTAATCACGCAATGCATGCGGCATCTGCGCATCTGGCACCGGCGAGAAGGCCGGCTGGGCGAATCCCTGGTCGCGTTGATCCCTCTGGTGGCTTGCGCGCTTATCATTTTTCGCGTCGTGGCGGTCATCGCGCACACTCCCATCGAGCCCGCCTGGCCGCGCGGCAATCTGCAGCGGGTAAGGATTACGCGTGAACTCGATCGACTGCCGGGCAGGCAACTCGTCGTCGTGGATTATGGAGATCATCATGACGTCGATTGGGAGTGGGTGTGGAATGCGGCCGACATCGATGATTCCAAAGTGGTCTGGGCCCGCGACATGGGCGAATCGGCAAACCAGGAATTGCTGAACTATTTCAAAGATCGTCGAGTCTGGCGACTCAACGGAGACGATGCGAAGCCGGAACTAAAGTCTTACGAATTGAAATAGTACGGTAGGCCGCGTCAATATCGGTTCACAGAACCTAAGCTTGATACACTTCCTCAGCGTATCCGTTTTCAATTCCGGTGACACCACTCAAGCGTACAAATATTCCGGTCTGGTTCATCCTGAGCTTGTGCGTCAGCGCGACGGCGTGGCTCTACGTGCACCAGATTTTAGAGCCCTGGGCGGATGCGAAGGACCTACAAAAGGGTGGACTCAAAGCGCAGATGGGCGATCTGTATCCGCGGTGGGTCGGCACGAGGGAACTTCTCTTGAATGGACGTAATCCTTACGGCATCGAGGTAAGCCATGAAATTCAGATGGCCTACTACGGACACATCGTCACTCAGGAAGATGCAGTGCAACGCCAAGTCGATGAACAGCGTTTCGTGTATCCGGTCTATGTCGTGTTTCTCATGGCACCCACGATTTATGCGGACTTCGCCAAGGTTCAGTTCTGGGCTCCGTTTGTGCTGGGTGGATTCGCCGGCCTGTGCGTCTTGTTCAGTACAGGTCTTATCGACTGGCGCATGCCGTGGACCACGACGACCGCTTTGGTCTTGTTTGTGTTGAGCAGCCCGCAGATCGTGCAAGGAATGCGGCATCAGCAATTGGCGCTGGTAGTCGCGTGTCTGCTCACCGCCGGGGCGTGGCTTGTGCATAAGGGGCACTTTGTAACTGCCGGCTTATTGCTTGCTTTCTCGACCATCAAACCGCAGATGGCACTGCTTCCACTCGTCTGGTTCATTCTTTGGGCGGTGGGAGAAGTGCACTCCAGATGGCGGCTCTTAATGAGCTTCGGCTTGACCCTCATGCTGCTGGTCGGCGCTGGCGAATTTCTCCTCCCGGGATGGCCGGCAGACTTTTTCGCCGCGATGGCAGCCTACCGCAAATATTTCCCCACCACTTCCCTGCCTCGCCTGCTACTTGGTGATACCTTCGGAATCGCCGCGTCATTCGTCATTGTCGTTGGGCTTCTGACCGTTGGGTGGAAGCATCGAAAGATCGGCGCGAGTTCGCTGCAGTTCGCCTGGATCTTCGCAGGTTTCTTAATGGGGACCGTGCTTGCCTTCCCGTTGTTCACTCCATTCAATCAGGTGCTCTTGATTCTGCCTGCTCTGCTGGTTGTGCGCGAGTGGACCGCACTTCCCAAACTTTCCCGACTCATGTTCATCGCGGTCGCGCTCTGGCCGTGGATCACTTCGATCGCATTATTGTTCTTGCGGCATCCTCTGAATCCGGCGAGTCGACTTCCTTTGCTTCCGGCCTTCGCAGCGTCTGCGGTACCGCTGCTTTTGCCGGTGCTGCTTTTCTTTCGAAAGAGCCCAGTCGACATCCCGGCCGGAAACACGGCAGTCCACTAATGAAGGACGCCCCGATGACAAAAGACGATCAGACGGGTTCGGGAAAACAATCTGCCCAAACCGGCTCGTGGCTGAACGCCAAACGCTTGCGCGCTCATGGCACCATTCTCGCTTTGTGCCTGTGGTCGGTCTATGTGTGGAACATCGCGACGCCAGGGTTGCGCGACCGCAACGGGAATATTAAAGGCACCGACTTTCTGCATCTCTACACCCTGGGATCGCTGGCGGCCGCGCACCGCGGCGCCGACTTGTACGACATGAATGCTCAGGCGGCGCTGGCGGCTCAACGCGTGCCGGAAGCTGCGGGCATTCGATACCTGCCGCTCTACCCTCCGCAAGTGTCGGTATTTTTCGCGTCTCTTGCGCAACTACCCTATGGCTGGGCGCTGGCGATTTGGTGGGTCGGCAGCGCGACGGTGTATGGCGTTTGTTGCTACAGCATCTGGCGCGCCTGCCCGCATCTTCAAAGTCAAGGCGGGACAGTCGTCATTGTCGCAGCTGCGTTTCCCGCATTTTTTCATCTCATCGCCTGGGGACAAACATCTGCCGTTGCTCTCGCCTGCTTTACTCTGATATTTTTTCTGCTGCGTGATCGACGAGAGTTTTTTGCCGGCATAGTTCTCGGCTGTTTGATCTTCAAGCCGCAGCTAGGATTGGCCGCAGCCATTGTCTTCGCATCGATCGGGGCATGGAGAATACTGCTGGGCGCGGCTCTATCGGCGGCAGCAGAACTCTCTGTGGGAATTCTCTACTACGGAAAAGAGCCTCTGTTGGAGTGGATTCACAGGCTGCGTAACGTCCAGGCTGTGTTGCCTCTACTCGAGCCTAAGCTTAACCAGACGCACTCTTTGCGCACATTCTGGTCGATGCTCATACCATGGGCGAATGCGTCTCTTGCTCTTTATCTACTGAGCGCGGCACTCGTACTCGGACTCACGATTGCATGCTGGAGGAGCAGTTCGGCCGTTCCGCTCTCTCTGCGATACTCGGCGTTACTCCTGGCCAGTGTGCTGGTGGCGCCCCATCTCACAGTCTATGATCTGGTCATTTTGGCGCCCGTATTCATCTTGACGGCCGATTGGCTTGCGGGTCAGCCATCGACTCGTTCGACTCGGACTTTGGGAACTCTTCTGTACTTTGTGTATCTGCTCCCACTGATCGGACCGTTCGCGCGATGGACGCACGTTCAGCTTTCCGTCGTCGCGATGGCTGCGACCCTGTATGTGATCTGGAGGATTTCTCGCGACGGGAATTCGAAAGCATGTCTAACGGATACTGCTTAGTACGAGACCGCTCAAGAAGCTATCATTGCTGCCCGAACAGAAATGTCAGCGCCTCTGGAAATCGTCGCGCCCAGGCCGATTCGGTGTGTGTCGCACCGTTGTCGATGAGTAATCTCAGACGTGAGTCGTTCAACCCTGCGCGGCGAAAAATCGCGGCGAGTTCCCGAACGTCGTCCACCATGCTTTGATCTTTATCTCGACGTCCGGCTTCGGCAGTTCCCGTCGCCAGGAAAATTCTCTCCGGCCAACGCTTGACGCCTCGGCTCTGGCGGATCAACTGGCGGTTCGACGCCCAAAGCGACGGACTCTCCAGAAGCAACCGGCCAATCACGCCTGGGCGCACGGCCGCAGTGTAAAGCGCAATCAGTGCTCCAAGCGATGAGCCGCCCAGCCCCGTATTTTCTGGTCCACTGGCCACGCGGTAGATGCGACTAACAAATGGAATCACTTCTTTGAACAGAAACGCAGGATAGCGCGTGCCCTGAACTCGCAGCATCACGGGATGCAGCGAGCGGTGCGGCATGTATTCGCGGATGCGATCTCTACCAGTGTTATCCATACCGACGATAATCATAGGCGGGACAACATCCTCGCGAATCAATCGTTCGCCCGTTTCATCGACTTCCCACTCCACGCCGTTGAAAGCTGTGGATGTCTCAAACAGATTTTGACCATCATTCAAGTAGAGGACGGGATAGTGCCGATCTACATTAGCCGCATCGTCATACCCGGGAGGCAGCCACACCCGCAAATACCGCGTGTTGCGAAAAATGCGGCTGGAAATTTGGTGCAGGCGCAAATCTCCTGTCGCGGACTCCGCTCGAATTACAGCAGCAGCGGATCCGAAGCCGCTTTCAGTTTGCTCGATTTCTTCCATCAGAAAATACGCGTTATCAGAATACAACGCCGGAGGGCTTCAGGCTTTCGCAACTCTAACTTTTATAGCGACCGCCAGAAAGCTGATCAGACAAATCAGCAGCAACGAGATCAGGCACAAAATGCACCAGGTCGTCAGTTCGTAAGCTTCGATGTAGGTGAGGTAGAGGGCAAAGGCTAATCCGGCCAATGCCGCTCCGAGAAGGCGGTTCGGCGTTTCTGTGCGTGACTTCAAAAAAGTCGCCAGCACAAACAGAACCGCATAACCGGCCACTCCGATTCCGGCAACCGGTATGCCCTCAATCGTCGAATACACGCTGCGATTCACGATGTCGCAACTGAACTTCTGGTTGAAGTCGCAGTATGCAGTCGCCGATTTCGCATAGTGTCGCTGCAGTGACACCGCCGACACAGCCACACCCGCCACGGACAAGACAGCAATCGCCACGAACAGAAATCGGGTCACGGCAGGCTGCACCCGGTCTTGTCGCTCAGAGCATCTAACGTAAATACTCCTACCTTCGGCGCCTCCGTCCCAAACTGCCAACTGGGAAACAACGTGATTCCTGCGGCCTTGCATTCCGGGGTCTCTTCCGACGTACCTTTCACTGCGCACTCCACGTAGGGCACATAGTGGAACGCATCCCCAAACATTTCTTTCTGATCCATGCAGTGCGGACAATAGTAGAGGCCGTACATCTTGGCATGCTTCGCGGCCAGACATTGCGCGAACGCGTCGTACTTGTGATTTCTGAAATTCCGATAATAGCGGCCGCCAACGAATGCGATCGCCAGCAGAATCACTACGAGGACATAGGTGAGGATTTTTTTCTTCTTGTCGCTACCTGCATCGTCGCCGCGCCCTTGGCGCTTTCTTCGTTCTTCAGACATGCCCTTCCTTATATCATGGCGAATATAACGTTGCGACGTACAACCTTCGGCGGTTAGGCCACAACGTTGAGCGCACCGGGAAGTACGTCGAGTTCCTCGCAATGTAGAGTCAGCACTTCGCCATCAACCATGACATCGACGGGAGCATCCAGATCGAATTCGATGCGCCGCGCGCCCTTGCGCTCGGCCATTGGATGCTGGACGTGGGTGCCGTCATACAAGCCGGGTAGATTACGGATCAATCCCACTCGCCCGATCGGCCCCCATCGAACATATTCGACCAAGCCGTCGTCGATCTCGGCGTTGGGTGCAATCATCATCGTTCCACCGGTGAATTTGCTGTTGCTGAAAGTCAGGAAAAGACATGGACGACGATCGAACTGTCCCGCCCCGTCCACTCGCAGCGGAAAAGGCCGGCGGTTAAATCGCGCCAGCGTCAGAAATATCGATGCTTGATATCCCAGTTCTCCCCAGGCACTGAAACGCCGTGCACGTAGCGTGGCCACGTCCGCCGAAAAACCTATGCTCAGCAAATTGATGTAGTGGATCACTCCACCACGATGCCGCAGGCGAATCACGTCGCAAGGCCGGCTCCTCTGAGTCAGCAAGGATTCAATTCCATACTCGACGCCTTGATGGCTGAAGTCGCGCAGAAAAGAATTTCCCGTGCCCAGCGGCAGAAAAGCCAAAGTGGGCCGCTCACCGCTCAGAGCCTGGGGATACAGCCCATTCACGATTTCGTACGAAGTCCCGTCGCCGCCGACGGCGATAAAGTTCCGAACACCCCGTGCATAGGCCGCGCGGGCGATTTCCGTCGCGTCACCAGAAGCGCGTGTCTCCGCGACCGTTACGTCGAGCCCGGCTACACGCAGGCGATCCAGTGCAGGAGACAGCAATTTTCGGCTCCGTCCACCTCCTGCCGCCGGGTTCACA
>Ga0070731_10004611_pt1 | contig 11746 bp, 9 predicted proteins | sample Coa_R1_2_FD_66448 | JGI IMG/M metagenome (GOLD analysis project Ga0070731, IMG submission 66448) | Surface soil microbial communities from Centralia Pennsylvania, which are recovering from an underground coalmine fire - Coalmine... | ecosystem: Environmental > Terrestrial > Soil > Unclassified ... | reverse complement strand
CGCCATCCAACCCTTCCGCGGTGCGATCCGTGGCGTAATACATCCCGTGTTGGGCAAGCATTGTCATGCTGTCATCGGTCACGGTGACTTCTCCTTCTAAGCTCACCTTGTTTTCGCGAAGGAATTGCACCGCCTTGGCGCAGGTGACGGTGGTCGTGCCATGCGTAATCTTCACATGCCCGATCAATTCACGGACGTTCTCGCCATTCAGCACAGAACCGACAAGACTATCGGCATGCTGAACATGAACAAGGGAATCGCTTTCCTGAGCCCGGGAACCGGCCGGGATTGCGCCTACTGCAATAAGAAAAAAAAATATTCGTGCGCCCCACGTACGCTGCCGCCGGGTCATTGGTTCGTAACCGCCTGGCCGGTAACCTGCTGAATCGTATAGTGCTTGAGCGCTTGGTCGGATTCGAATCCCGTTCCCTGGATATGCTCCGTCGGCGAAGTAATATCGACGAAGAGCGGCGTATGGATTTTCTGCGTCAGGTTCGTCCAAAAAAGCTGCTCGGTGCGGAGCGTTGTTCCGCTATCGGAGACAACGACGACATGGTCGTTTGCTTCAAGATCGTGCGTAATATCGTTCACTTTACCGCTGCGCGCCGTAAGGGTTGAGGTGTGTTTCTCATCTTTATCGAAAAAATCGACCGTAATATTCGAATCGAGTATCGTGTATTGCCTGTTTTCATAGACTGCGATATGGCCCGCATGGAGAATGGCAGAAACCTTTCCCGAATCCGAGAAGGTGATTTTCGTGTGCCAGCTTTCTTGCGAGGGGATATCCGCTGCAACCTTCGATGCAACCGACGGCTGGAATTTGTCTTCGCAGCCGATAAGCGATACTGCGGCAATGATGATAAGCAGTATTGATTGAAGCCGGCGCGTCATTCTAGCTTTGCTCTCCACCGAGCCCGGCTTTCACTAATTCGTGCAAATGCACCATGCCGACCGGCTTTTTGGCACTATCGACAACGATCAGTTGGGTGATGTTATGCGTTTCCAATTCCTGCAGCGCCGCCGAGGCAAGAATGTTTCCGTAAATCGTTTTTGGGTTTTTGGTCATCACTTCGCCTGCCGTGCGGCCGCTGATATCGGTCGATTTTTGCAGCATGCGCCGCAAGTCGCCATCGGTAATGATGCCAACAAGCACGCCGCTGGCATCGACGACGCACGTTGCGCCGAGGCGTTTGGAGGTCATCTCCAGGATTGCGTCGCGCACCGGTATATCGGTGCTGACGATCGGCACTCCTTTTCCTTTGACCATGAACTCGGAAATTTTGAGGGTCAGCCGCTTGCCGAGGTTGCCGCCGGGGTGGTACATGGCGAATTCTTCGGCGGTGAAATTGCGTTTATCGAGCAGCGCGATTGCGAGCGCATCACCCATGGCCAGCGTTGCCGTAGTCGATGCGGTGGGGGCAAGATCGTGCGGGCAGGCTTCTTCTTTCACGCTGACATCAAGAACCACATCGGACGATTTGGCGAGCGATGAGTTGAGATTGCCGACCATTGCTATGACGGGGACGTTCATCCGTTTAAAAACCGACAATAGATGGTGAAGCTCGCCCGTATCACCGCTTTTGGAAATGCAGACAACCACGTCATCATTCCTCACGGCGCCGAGATCGCCATGAATGGCGTCGGAAGGGTGGAGGAACATCGCCGCGGTTCCGGTCGAGTTCAATGTTGCGACGATTTTCCGCGCAATGATGCCCGATTTGCCCATCCCCGTAACGATCACCCGGCCTTTGCACTCGTACAACAAATTGACTGCGCGGACGAATTCGGCATCGATGCGGTTGAGTAGCGCTGCAACCGCTTCGGCTTCGATCTGTATTACTTGTTTACCTTTTTGTATGACCGAATCCATGGTTAAGGCCTGAATAATTTAGCGACGCGGGAAATCAATGTCGGGGAATCTTTTGTTTCGGCTTCCACGCCCTGTTCCAAAATAACTTTTGGCCGGAGCTTGTTATATGTGAGGAACGCGTACGTCAGGTCGGCATCGGTGTATTCTCCGAGCGTTGAAAACAATCGCTTGGGATCGAGCGCCACCTTTGGATCGCGTATATTTTTGTGAAGCATTAATTCATTATGAAAATTGGTTACCGGTATCAGATGAACGACTTCAGTTTCTCCATTGTAAAACCAAATCTTTCGATCGTTGGCACAGATGGCAAGATCAAAACTCTTGCCTCCCGGCGCGTGCATCGTTACTTCGCGGAGCGCTTGCCCGCATTGCGGACACCGTTCGCCGGGACGCCATGTTGAATACGTCCAACGGCGCCGTTCGGTAAACTGTTCCGGCACGGTTTCCGTTCCGTGGCCGACGATCTCTACCGAGACTTGGTTGTCGAGCATTTCGCGAACCGTAACCGAAATTGTTCCGTGATCGGTCTCAATCATTCCGTACGCAAGCACGGCCGGAAGCGGAGCGCTGAAATCGGGAGTATCGCCCGGCGCGCCGAGGATGATTTCTCCCTCTCCGCGGCGTCCTTCGCCGATGACTGAAAGAGTCGCTATCAGTTCGCGATGAGTTCGATATCCGGCCCGGTCAGAAGGGAGGACCCATTCGAGGAACTCCCGTTCGCGTGGAGCGAGAGGCCGGGGATATTCACGTTCTTCCATTTCCGTGTTTCATGCCGAAGGTGTTCCGGCAGCTATAATTTCTTCGCGCGGAGAATTTCATCGATCAATTCCCGGACAGCCCCGCGGCCGCCGCCGGCTGCGGTCACCAGATCGACGTGCTTCAGTACGGTATGATACGCAGTTGAAGGCGCGGCGCTAACGCCGACAATTTTTAATAACGGGAGATCGGGTTCATCGTCGCCCATGAAGCAGGCTTCCTCCGCGGTCACGCCGAACTTTTTCAGAAGAGCGGGTAGAACTTCATCTTTGCTGCGAACCCCCTGGTGGAGTTCCGTAATGCCCAGCATCTTTGCGCGGACCGCGACCGCATTCGAGTTGCCGCGGGAAACGATCGCAAAATGCATCCCTGCGGCAATTGCGGCGGATATCCCGTATCCGTCATGGACATCGAACAGACGGTACTCGGTCGCATCAGAGCCGTAAATCATCCTTCCATCGGTGAGGACGCCATCGACATCGAGGATCACTAATTTTATTCCGCGAAGCAATTCGCGCAGAGAGGCAGATATCCGCATATTAGATTTTCAACCGTTTCTTCACGAGGAGATCGATTGCGCCGACCTCGCTCAACAGACTATCGAGCAAGACGAGTTTCAACTGGCTTGATGCATCGCTCAATGCGCGCGCCGGATTGGGATGCGTTTCGACAAAGATCCCATCGATGCCCACTGCCACCCCTGCGCGGGCTATAGGGAAAATAAACTCGGGCTGGCCGCCTGACCGGTTCTGCTCGCCGCCGGGGAGTTGCACCGAATGCGTTGCGTCGAGAATGACGGGATAACCGGATTCCTTCATGATTGCCAGCGAGCGCATATCCACGACAAGGTTATGGTAACCGAACGTTGTGCCGCGTTCGGTGAGCATGACCTTAGTATTCTTCGTCGCGCCGACCTTCTCCGCCTGAAGGCGCATATCTTCGGGCGCCATAAATTGCCCTTTCTTGATATTCACCGCTTTGCCGGTTCTCCCCGCCGCTTGGAGCAACTCCGTTTGGCGGCAGAGGAAGGCGGGAATCTGGAGTACGTCGGCGACATCGGCGGCGGCCGATACTTCCGATTCCGAATGAACGTCGGTGAGGATCGGCATCCCGAACGATTCGCGAACGTCTTCGAGGATTCGCAGTGCATCGTCCATCCCGATGCCGGTAAATGTTTTCCCGCTGGTACGGTTCGCTTTCTTGTAGGAAGATTTAAAGATAACCGGAATTTTATGGCGCGAAGCGATCTTTTGAATCGATCCGGCGGTGCGCAGGATCATCTCGCGTCCCTCGACGACGCACGGGCCGGCGATGAGGACGATTCCCTTTCCTCCTCCGATTGTGACGTTTCCGATGCGAATCGAGCGGGTCTTCATTGAATGATCATCCCGTTTTCAGTGATGCCGCGGCGCGCGGTAAAATGCGCGGTCGCGATCGTATAATGGATCGAACCGATGGTATCCGTAAAGGTCGTATCCCAGATTCCCGAGTCATCGGCAACGATAGGGAATGGATCGGAAGATACCCCGGGCCGGTTGGTAAAATGCATCGAGGTTGGATAGCTTGGCCGCGGGTTCCCACGCTCATCGAGAAACTGAAAGTGGAGATGAAAAACCGGCGCGTGAGTAAACGATGGAACCACAAGAACGTTCTGCGTGTAAAAACCCAATTCGCCGCGAGTTTCATCGCCTGAGGCGGCAACGGTTTGAACGCCTACAGAGGAATATGCCAGCGATTCGGCAACTGAAGTTGTCGTGCCCTGATCGGGACAGCTGCCCCCCGGATCGACATGGAAGAACGGAACGAAGACGCGTGTTATTCCGGTTCCGGTCGTATCATCGAATTGCGCCACGCGCGTCGAAACGACGCCGCACGGATTCACGGTGCTTATTTGCACAACGACTTCGGAGTTTACCTGCACGGTATCCGGCAAGACGAAGCCAAGAATTTCCCCGTGAACGTCGATATCGGCGGGGGTATCCGGAACCGAAATCGGGTCGCAACTCATGGGGAAGAGAATCAGGGATGCACAAAGGATGCCGACCGCCGCGGCGAGGAGTTTTCGAGGAATAGCGCTATGGAACAAGCTCGTGTGTTCGCCAATTAATACTGAAATACGATGTAAGATAGTCAACTATTGCAAGACCTGCAAATAGGTGCAATTAAGCGATTTTGGAGGTATATTGATTACGTTTATGCACCCTACTTCCCTGCATGATACGCTGTAACGCTCCTGCAAAAATCAACCTGGGCATCCGGGTTCTCCGGAAGCGGCCTGACGGTTATCATGATATCGAAACCGTCTTTTACCGGATTGGTATTTTTGACGAGATCACGCTCGAGGAGGCAAACACGATTGAGTTTTCGTGCGATTCGCCGGGAGTTCCTTCCGATGAGACGAACCTTTGTGTGCGCGCTGCACGGTTGGTGCAAGAACGTTTTGCCATCGGCGGTGGAGCACGGATTACTCTTCAGAAGATGATTCCTATTGGAGCGGGTCTTGGGGGCGGAAGCTCGGACGCAGCTTCGACGCTGCTGGGCCTTGTGAAGTTGTGGGGGATTTCTGCAACGCGCAAAGACCTGCATACTCTTGCAGTCAAACTCGGCGCAGATGTTCCGTATTTCCTGAACGAAGGCGCCGCGCAGGGTACGGGACGCGGAGAGGTGCTCGAATATTTTGATCTAAAAATGCCGTACTCGATTGTCGTCGTGTACCCGCGCGTTCATATCTCAACCGCATGGGCATACGCGAATGTCAAACCCTCCGAAGGGCCCTACCCGCATTCGCTGAAGCAGATCGTCACAGAAAACCTTTCCGATCCGAGGATTCTGATGAACCTCCTTCGTAACGATTTTGAGCCCGTTGTCCTTCGTAATTACCCCATCGTTGCCGAAGTAAAACGGGAACTGCATCTCGCCGGCGCGGTGTTCACACAGCTATCGGGCAGCGGGTCCGCAGTGTTTGGGTTGTTTACGGATAACCGGGAAGCGGAAACGTGCGCGGCGAATCTTCGCGGGAAATTCGATACGTTTTCGATCCCGCGAACCTAATACCTATTTTCTTTTTATCCCTCATTTCTCTATATTTTCTAAGACTTTCAACCACTGAGAATACTATTGCGAAGATTAGCAGGTATAGCGGGCGCGTTTATTCTTCTCCTTTTTGCCGCTCCGCATAATCTATTCGCCCTCCCATTTTCCCCCGATAGCGTAAAGGCCGATACGCTTTCGCGCCGCGATTCGATTCAAGCGCGCATCAAACAAATTCCAATGCTCGGGTCTATCGACCGGAGCTTGTCGGGTTCGTCTGTTCTTGCCGACTCCGACATGGATTACCGCGATTACAGCTATACGGGAGATCTGTTTTCGATCATGGATGGCGTATTCATCCGGGACCTCGGCAGTCCGGGGCAGTACAACGATCTTACTATCAATGGGTTGGGGGAACATTCGATCGCCTTTCTGGCAGATGGCGTTCCTCTCAACGATCCGATGACCGGCCTGTTCGATCTCTCCCTCTATCCGTCCGAACAAATCGGACGCATCGAATACATCCCCGGCACACGCGCCTTTCTCTACGGCCTGAATGCGACCGGGGGTGCAATTAATTTCGTCACCAAATCGCGGCGCGCTTTTCATGCCTATTCTCGCATCCATTACAGCCAAAGCGAATACGGCTTTAGCACATTCGACGGCATGTTTACGCAGAATATCCTCCGCGCAATGAATATCTCCGTTGGCGCAACGCACACAACGACCGGCGGCAGATTTTTAAACAGCGATTACGAACTTTGGAGCGCCCGGCTGAAGCTGCGTTACGATCTGAACGATTATGTCGATCTCTTCGGATCGCTGATGTACAACTCAACGATGAACGAGCTGAACGGCGGCATTATCGATTCGATTCCCGAGGCGTACCAGTACAGCCAATTCTTCGGGGCGATTCACGATTCGGCCCTCTACGAAAAAATCACAAGGTACGATCTGCAGTTAGGCGGAGCATTCCGGTTTTTTCCCGATTCAACGCTCATCTCGACTCTCACATTATATCACTCGACGAACTTGCGTGAAATCCGGGTCGAACCTTCCATGCTCGACCCCAATTCGGGATATTACAGCGTGGATAACCGTTCGCAATGGTTCGGATTGAAGTACTTGCAAGACCTGGTCATCGGCAGGCAGCGGCTCGATGCCGGGGCGGAAGTGGAGCGGCTCGGCGTCATTGCAAGTCCGCTGACCGGACAGCAATTGCAAACGCGGTCCGCCGTCTATGGCAAAACTGATATTTCGCCAATTGAAAACATCATCGCGGCGGGATATTTCCGGTTCGATCAATATTTTTCTCATTCGCGCATATCCTATGGAGCGGATGGGACGCTTGCGGACGGGGCAACGGCGGAACTTTTTGGAGGTTTCTCACATTCATACAGGTTCCCAACGTATCAAGAACTGTATTGGACCGACAGCACGATCACAAACACCTTAAACGGAGTAAACCCTGAGACTCACGATTTGGTTGAAGCGGGCGGACGGCTGCATATCGACAGCGCAGTGACCGGCGAGTTGAAGTACTTCCGCAGAAGCATCTCCGATCTCATCGTCCTCGAACCCGTTGCCTCATCGACGACGAAGTTCGCGTTTACCACCATGCCATCCGAACTTCTTCAGGGAGTATCGGGCAATCTTACGGCGCGGTTCGGCAAGTTCTACGCCGAAGGCGAGGCCCAATATTGTTTGATCACCGATTCGAACGAACAGCTTTTTCCGAAGATCTCCGGTATCGGGAGCATTTACTATTGGAGCGATTTGTACGATGGGCATCTGAATTTGAAGGCGGGTTTCCGCGGCAGGGCGGTGGCAAATTTCGTCTCGCCCCGGTTCGATCCATTGGTGCAGCAATATCTGTCCAGCGATGTGAACGACGTCGGCACCATAGGAGTTGTCGATTTCGTGATGGTCGCAAAGATCGGCTCTGCGCACATTCATTTTGTGTGGAACAACCTCTTCGACCGGACCTATTATATTACGACGTTGTATCCGATGCCCGATCGGGCGCTGCGGTTCGGCGTAAGCTGGGAGTTCGAAGACTAACCGTCAACGGCGAACATGCCAACACCTCGGGATAATTCCGGCGAGAATCGGCTCGTCCGGGGCATAGGCCTCCGCGAAGCGGTTGCGCTGAACACGATCGATATGATTGGGGTGGGACCGTTTATCACCATTCCGCTGATTGTGGCGGCGATGGGCGGGCCGCAGGCGATCCTCGGGTGGTTGGCTGGTGCCGCCATTGTTATCTGCGATGGTTTGGTCTGGGCAGAACTTGGCGCTGCGATGCCGGGTTCGGGCGGTTCGTACCGCTACCTGAAAGAAATCTACAACCCGAAAGGGTTCGGCCGGGTGATGGCATTTCTGTTTATCTGGCAGCTCAGTTTCAGCGCACCGCTCTCGATCGCCTCCGGGTGTCTGGGATTTGCGCAGTATGCAGCATACCTCTTTCCCGCCCTCGGAAAATCGATCGTTGCGGTCGATCTCCGTCCATCGCTGCCTCTGCTCGGCACATTCTCCCTAAGTCTTGCGATTACACCCGGAACATTCGTTGCGATGGGAGTTTGCGCGGTTGCCGTATTCCTTCTCTATCGCCGCATCGGCGTCATCGGAACGCTCGCGAAATATCTGTGGGTAGGTGTTGCCGTGACAATTCTTTGGGTCATCGGCGCCGGCGTTTCGCATTTTGATTCGGCGAGAGCTTTTTCTTTTCCTCCCGGCGCATTTTCTCTCACCCCGCAATTTTTTAACGGCCTCGGCGCGGGGATGCTTGTTGCAATTTACGATTACTGGGGATATTACAATGTGTGCTTCATCGGCGGCGAAGTGCGGGATCCCGGAAAGACGATTCCAAGAGCGATTCTCTATTCGATACTTATTGTCGGAGTGATCTATCTTGTGATGAACATCAGCATCCTCGGCGTTGTGCCGTGGCAAGAACTTGGCGAGAGTGCATCCTCGGATGCCCGCAGATATGTTGTTTCGGTATTCATGGAGCGGATTTTCGGCGGATGGGCAGGGAAAGCGGTGACCGTGTTAATTCTATGGACGGCCTTTGCCTCGATTTTTTCACTCTTGCTGGGCTACTCGCGCGTCCCGTATGCTGCGGCTATTGAAGGAGATTATTTCAAGCCATTCGCGCATGTACATTCTGAATTCAAGATCCCCGATGTATCTCTGATTGTGCTTGGTGCGGTTGCGATGATCTTTTGCACATTGCGGCTTTCCGATGTCATCGCCGCTCTTGTCGTCATTCGCTTGCTCATTCAATTCCTCTCGCAGACCGTAGGAGTAATTGTTCTCCGGAACCGAAGGCCGGAAATGGAACGTCCATTCAGGATGTGGTTTTACCCACTCCCCGCAATTATCGCATTCCTTGGTTTTGTGTATGTTCTTGTCATGCGGCCCGATTTCCTGAAGGAGATCCGGTACGCACTATTGTTGGTTGTCGTTGGGGGAGGGCTCTACGCATTCCGTGCATACCGTCGCTCCCATCGGCCCCAATAATCTTAAAAATAAGGCCGATTCTAAGGTTTTTTCGTTCATTGGCTTATTTCGGTTGGAATTGGTAAGGAGGGGTTCTTGACTATGTATATAATTCTTCGTATGATGGCAGAACTATTCCACTCTGGGTGTCTTGGGCCATTCGGCTCGGAATCCTGCCAGACATCCGAACATCACCGGTAAAGATGTGAGCTCTTTGCCGGAATCGTTCGGCAGAGATTGTTTTGCGCTGTTCCGGGGGGAAGCTCTCTCCGGTCAATAATCTGTGTACAGCACCACAATAATAGAGGGAAGATTGCGCCATGACCGTCAGGTCATCAAAGCTGAACATACAATAGGGTAATAGCCAACCGTATGCTCTATTTTTACGTTTCCGTCGCTTACACGGTAACCAATCTTGCACTCGCGATTACGATACTCAAGAAATCGCGAAAGAATCTCACCGGAAGATTTTATTTCTTCTGCGTCTTGTGCCTCGTTATGTTCGGGGTTACATCGTATTCGCTCTCGCAGCCATACGTCGGACATATACGGGGGCCGCTTGAATCGCTCGCAATCTTTCTCTTCTCGCTCCTTCCTTTCTTCTTCCTGCATTTCATTGTCATCTTCCTCCGGCGCTATGATATCCTGAAATCGAAGTATATCATTTTCGCGATCTACTTTGCGGGATTATTCAGCTATGCAACTGTGCTCGATGGGATGATTCCGAGCCCGGTCTCGGAGAACGGAGCGATCTCCGCCAGCGGTTACATCTACTATGTTACGTGGATGTCGGTATTTTTCAGCATCGGGATTGCGTTGTTGTTTTCGTTTATTGAGGGATTCTCCGAGCGGCGGATGAAATCGAACATGCTCCTGACGGGCTTCGGGCTGCTCATGCTCGTTCTCCCGAGTCCATTTACGCAATCGATCTATTCTCTCGTCTTCCCGAACGACCAGGAAGTCTATATTGTCACTTCGACGCTCTCCTTGGTGATCGCCATATACCTGATCTTCCGCCACAAGATCATGGTGACACTGTACGACGCAATCAAATCCGCGCTCGTTGTGATGAACGATATCTTCATACTCACCGACGACCGGTTCCGGATTCAGGTGATCCGCGGGGCGCTGGAGATGGTGGGGTACGACGAGAAAGATCTTATCGGAAAGTTTCTGAACGATATCATCGTCGAAAAACAGTATATCGAAAATTACCTCGAGTACGCCTCGGCCGGAAAGATGCGTGAATGTTTGTTCGATGCACAGGTAATTGGGAAGCACCAACAGACGCTTATTATCGATTTTTCGTTCTCGCCGGTTTTCGAAAACGACCGCCTTGTCGGTTTTGTCGGCATTGCGCGCGATATCACCCATAAGAAACGAACGGAAAACGCTCTTCGTTCGAGTGAGGAACGGTTCCGGCGGCTTGCCGAGAACGCGGATGACATCATTTATCAGTACAGGTTCTCGCCGACACCGATGTTCGAATACGTTTGTCCTGCGGTGTTCGAGGTAACAGGATACGCGCCGGGCGATTTTTATGCCAACCCATCTCTTTTCTTGGAGATTGTCCATCCGGAAGACCGCCGTCTGATGGAACAGATATTTCTGGGTTCGGGCGGTTTCAACGATATTGTTTCAGTGCGCCTCATCGCGAAAAATGGAAATGTCGTGTGGACCGAACAAAAAAACGTTCCGTTGTACGATACCGATGGGACACTTTCAGCAATGGAAGGGATTGCCCGCGATGTGACAGGACGAAAGCAATTGGAAGAACAGCTTCAGCAGGCGCAAAAATTAGAGAGCATCGGCACGCTTGCAGGCGGGGTGGCGCACGACTTCAATAATATTCTGGCTATTATTCTCGGGTACGTCTCGATTCTCCGTCAACACCGGCTCGATGAAGGGAAATTTCATTACGATCTCCAAACGGTCGAAAAGGCGGTGCAGCGCGGGACGGGGATTGTGCGCGAGCTGTTGACGATGGCGCGGAAAACGGAGACCGCATTCGAACCGATCGACGCTTCCGCCGTTCTCAAAGAACTGCACAGCTTTCTGCATAACACGTTTCCGAAAAAGATCGAGATTGCCCTTGAGGCGGATCCATCGCTCCCGCCGATCCTCGCCGATCAAAATCAATTGATGCAGGCTTTCCTGAATCTCTGCGTTAACGCCCGGGATGCCATGGCGGACGGAGGCAGGTTATCGATTTCCGCGAAGGCCGTTGCAGGCGCCGATTATCGCGAGCAATTTCCCGGCATCAACGACGAACGGTACTGTGCAATTACGTTCACGGATACGGGATCAGGGATTCCTGAAGATATCGTTACGCGGATTTTCGAACCGTTCTTTACGACGAAGGAAAAAGGCAAAGGCACAGGGCTGGGCCTCGCGGTCGTGTATGGAATCATCAAAAGCCATGGAGGATTTATCCGGCTCGATTCCGGATCGGGGAAGGGAACTTCTTTCCTCATTCTCTTGCCGATCTTTCGCGGAGAGAAAAAACAAGATGCCCCTGATGCGCCTCCTTCGGAATTAGGCGGGAATGAAACGATCATGCTCGTTGAGGATGAAGAGCTTCTCCTCACG
>Ga0070731_10004610_pt1 | contig 11749 bp, 10 predicted proteins | sample Coa_R1_2_FD_66448 | JGI IMG/M metagenome (GOLD analysis project Ga0070731, IMG submission 66448) | Surface soil microbial communities from Centralia Pennsylvania, which are recovering from an underground coalmine fire - Coalmine... | ecosystem: Environmental > Terrestrial > Soil > Unclassified ... | reverse complement strand
CTCGAATTGGGGGTCAGTGGCCGTCAGTAGTCCCAAAGGCGACCGACTTCGTGTCTGCTTTGAGGGCTACTTCCGCCGCGCTTCCTCATTGTTGGCGAGGCAGCTCATGACCCCGAGCCGACATGTCAGGCTCGGATCTTTTGCAGGGCGGTACGCTTCGTCCGGCCGTTGTGAGCCGACCTTGTATTTAATAGCTCGTCATTTATTAGGCCGCCGCAGCGTCGTTCAGCGGCCGGGCGAAGCCCTTCGCGCTAATCCAGCAATTGCCGCTTGAGGAACTCGATCTCCTCCGCGAGGGCGGTATCATTGCCGATCACCGCGTCGATCTTGCGCACGGCGTGCAGTACCGTGGTGTGGTCACGGCCACCGAAGTGTCGCCCAATCTCGGGTAGCGAGCGGAGCGTTAGTATTTTTGCCAGGAACATTGCCACATGGCGGGGGCGCACGATGTTCGTAGTACGCCGGGAGGATAAAAGATCGGCCCGGCTGACGTTGTACTGCCGCGCGACGACCTGCTGGATATCCTCGATGCGCACGTGCTTTGGCTCTGCCGGTCGGATTAGGTCGCGCATTTCGCGCTCGGCCATTTCCAGAGTCACTGGCTGTCCGGTGACCTTATTGCGCGCAAGCAGTCGATTGACGGCGCCTTCAAGGTCGCGGCCGTTGTGCGTGACCGACCTGGCAATGAACACGACCACCGGCGCCGGCACTTCGAATGCGGGGTGATGCAGACGGGCGGCGGCGATGCGGCTCTTGAGTATTTCGAGCCGCAATTCTTCGCCGAGCGAACCCATCTTCACGACGAGCCCGCCCGCGAGTCGCGACCGGACACGATCGTCCAAACTCTCGAGGTCTGCGGGGGTCCGGTCGCTGGCGATCACGACCTGCCGCCCAGCGTCAATCAGTGCGTTGATGGTATGGCAGAATTCGTGCTGCATTGAACGGCCCTGCAGGAACTGCAAGTCGTCGATCACCAGCACGTCGTTGGCGCGCAGCGCCTCCTTGAAGGTGAGCGTGGTTTGACTCTTCAGCGCCGAGACAAATCCAAACATGAACCGCTCGGCAGTCAGATATAGCACCTTACGATCACCGTTATTGCCCGCCCAGGCGATCGCTTGCAGCAAGTGGGTTTTGCCGAGCCCCACTGCGGCATGGATGTAAAGGGGATTGAACATCAACTGATCGCCGCGTCGGCTGGTCGCGATCTGCTTGGCAGCAGCCTGTGCAAGCGTATTCGAGCCGCCGACGATGAAAGTCTCGAACGTTAGCCGCCGATCGAGCGGAGAACCGCCGACAATGTCGTTCATCAATACGAAGGGTAGGTTTGTGCGGGGCTCGCTACTCGGCGCCCTCACCTCGCCCGACTGGGGCGGCAGCGCCGGTGAGGCCGACAGCTTCGGCTTCAATGCAGGCCGGATCACAGCAGAGCGAACGCTCAATTCCACCCCAGAGATCGTAGGGTCCTCCACCTGCCATTGGGCCAGGACGCGGTCTGCGTAGTGGGATTCGATCCACTTACGCATGAAACGGGTCGGCACCGACAGCCGCACCACCTCCTCGTCTACCGATTCAAACTCCATGCGGCCGAACCAACTGGTGAAAACGTCCTCGCTGAGTTCGAGACGCAAGCGTTCCTTGATGCGTTGCCAGCGATCCTGATCGGTGCTCATGGTGGCGTTCTGCTTTTGTGGAAGAAACATGGGCGCAACCCAACAAATGAAGGTGAGGGCAAAACTCCCGCCCTGCCGCGTTACCCGAGCATGCGACGAACTGTGATCGAAATTTTGATTGATAAGCCGAATACCGCTGGCCGCGACGGACCGTGACGGCGGGATTATCCGCTTGGGAACGCAGTCAACCCATGACAGCTGCGGGGAGCCGCCGGCTGCGCTAATGTGAGAGAGGAGACCTCAGGCCGAACGATTCTAGCTGTCTGTTTCGCTAGGATTGCTGTTCTCATTGCCTACCTCCATCGGTTCCCGTTGGCTACTGGCTGAGCGTTCCGCTCGGAAGTCGCTATGAAATCTAAGCGATCGTGAGATTGCTGCCCGTATAGTTCCTCGCCACCTACGAAGATCACAAGCACGTCTATTCGCCGTCAATCTGCGACTGTTACAGTATCGAGACGTTACTCGACTGCAGGCAAATGCACGCCTCAACTCATACTTCGATGAGTTGACCGTTGATCAGTGATCGAACTGCGGCGGACAGAAGCGACCTTAGAAATAGCACGGCACTTTCGGCCCGCAACGACATGACAAGCGCATGACGACCCGACTTTTAGCTCCGCGACCCACGCGGCAACCGTCAAGTCCAATAGCAAGATATTGATTGTGTGGGTAATTCTCTTGCTTCAGCGAGAACGGGTAGGGACGAGGAAACGACTTGGAGCTAATTAGTTCGCGACCTGCGAGTTACCGTGATTTTTAGTGTCCCCAGCCTTTGACGGGGTTAAGCTATTCATAGTGCTCGAATTCCCGTGAACGAAACGGCAGGGTCCCGTCCGCGCAAAGCCCTCGACAGGTGCGAAAATGCAACATGGCGACCCCTTCAAGCCGGCGCCACGCGGTTAGACAGTAACTTACACCATTTTTCTAACGGTGTGTGGCAGTTGATCAAAAGGAGGTACTGCGATCCACAGCGAAAATTACTGTCTGTGATGTAAATCCACGCCGGCCATGATCGATCAGCGTCGCGAACAGCAGCCCCAAATACTATGCACCGTTTGTGGTGAGAATTGCTGTGCTCGCTCACGTCGCATACTGGCCCACCACGTCACTGGTCGCGGCGCCGAAATTTGGTCGCGATCGGGGGAAGAGCGGACGTTCCTAACGAACGCTCAAAGCGACACTGATGACCCGAAGCAGACATGAGATAGGCACTTTTTAGCAATCAGGGAGAATACAAAAATGCAATGTAAGATACGTCGTCATTCGTGAAGGTACCTAGGTTACGCAGCCCCATTTTCCGATGCACTCGAACAGACGTCTCATTGTCCGCCCGCACAAATGTCATGGCGGGTCGGTCTTGCATCTGCGTTTGCAATTCTTTGAACATCGCAACGGCGAGCCCCTTGCCGCGTTCGGTTTCAGCCACACAAACCGGACCATAGAGGTAGCTATTAGGTGGTGGGGGGAAAGTAAGTAACATCGCTTTGACGATTGGAACGTGCGCCTTTTCGGCGAATGAAGTACCCAAAATATACCCAACAATCTTGCCGCCAAGCCGTCGACAGACGACAAGCGATTTTTGATTTATCGCGTGCTTGAACCAATCCGAGGACTGGCGGTGGGACAAACTGCCGCCATGCTCAGGAAGATTTTCTTCCTGTAGCATAAGGATGCCGGGAATATCGCCTAGCGTCGCGGGAGATATTTCGTATTCGGCAGTCATTCCTTCGGCTCGCTCCGGAGCGCGATAAATCTTACGACGAGAATACGAGTTCTGTGAAGGCCGCTTCTGGCCCTGAGCGTCGCTCAGTGCAGCGCAGCGATATGTCTGCAATTGGGGGTGAAGCGGAAGTCGCGCGGAGAATGTTTATCTGTAGCGATTGATCCAAGTCGGACTTCGAGTGTGTATCGCACCAGTCGTGACGCAGGTATTGGCGAACGCATTTGAGTTAAGTTGTGAGCGATAATTTCAGAGCAGTCATTTAGTGTGCAGCCGGGCGTCAACGAGTTTCCCTGATGTATAGAGCACCGCTACATTTGGGCGAGCTATCCGAAAGCATTCAGCTACATCCCAGCCACTGGCCGCGCCAACGAGATTGATGTCGGTGAACACTATGACATAGCCGACTTACTAAGCGTGATGGCCCCTTCACCGCTCGCTGTTTCCATGACGATATGGCCCGCGTCTCGTAGGGAATCTGCCGCCTCAGCCAGCGCGCTGGTGTGGCGCGGTCTCATTGGCTGCCGCTGGCTCAATTGCGTTCGGGTCGCCTTCTAGCCGCATCGCAAGCCTCTGACGGTCGCCCGCGGGTGCTGAGAATGGCGTCAAGATCGTCAGGCTTCTGATTAGGACTAATCACGATCCAACCCCACGGAGGGGCGCCGTGGGGGCGGTCGGCGGTTCAGAACCCAATCTTATCAATCCATTTGCGGAGCGTCGGCACAGGAAAGCCTTCACCGTAGCCTGCCGCAACCGTCTTTTCCTCGTGGCCGAGCAATGCCCAACGCACATCCTCAGGGCAACCGGCGGCACGTAGCCGGTCCTGTGCCCGATGCCGCAGCGAATGGATCACCTTGCGCGGGTCAGCTACGCCGATTTCGTTGAGGAATCTGTTCAAGCGTTTCGAGGCGGCGCGTGCATTGCCCTGGAACAGCCGCCCCATGATGGCTTTGGGCAGGACCGGAAGCACGTCCGAGGGCAGCGGCACGCGGCGCAACGATTGCTCGGTCTTTTTGCCGACGATGACATAGCGGCAACCGCGCTCTTTCATTTCGCCGTCGATCTCGAATGCCTCGGATAATCTCATGCCCGTGGTCGCCAACAGACGCAGCAAAAGTTGGTCGCCTTCCTCTAGTTTGGCAAAGTTGCGTTTGGCCAGCTTGATATCAGCTTCGCTGAGCGACAAGCGGGCTTGCTTGTCTTCGCGGCGCGGCACGACACCGGAAAATGGATTGAATTTCAGCCGGTCCTCTTTGACGGCAAGATTGACCGCTGCGGTCAGCCACCCGACCTTTTTCTGTATCGTCGCGCTCTTAAGATTCTGGCTCTCGAAGTGCTGTACGAGTTTGCGGCCATCATCCCGTGTCGCATCTTTAAGCGGCTTGCTGTCCGTAAGCATTTTGTACAACGCCCATACGGTTCGCGCTTCGCGCTCGAAATAACCAGTGATGTTGGCGTGCTTAAGGTAGGTTTCAAAGATCGTATCGTCTGGGGTTTTCACCGCGATAGTCGGCCTCTTCGCCTCCGAAACTGAAAAAAGAACGGGCGCAGTCGGTCCCAGTGGCTTTTCCGCGATTTCGACGAGAAAGGGCACAGTCATTCCCAACCTCTTTCCCATCCCCACGGCCAGGAATGCAGGTCCACCATTGGGTACACGGCTGGTAATCAGCCCTTTGGCGTCGAGGTAGATCAATTCGCGGTCCGTGGCGATGATGCGCCCACCATCGGGGCTGACATGTTCGCGTCCTGGCTCATATTGATGATGCCACGCCGGTTCGAGCCGTGGCCGCGCGGCCAGCAGCTTCGCCTTGTGCTCCGCGATCATGTGCAGCGCCAGTAGTTCGGCTTGGGTACGGTCAGGCGTGCCGAGCGACTTTTCAACGCGCCCGTTCGGAGATTGCAGCTTGATCCACCAATTCCGCGACCCTGGCCGGAGGAACAGGTAGTCGATTTTGCGTTTAGTCTTCGCCAAGGGAACCGCTGCGTTAGCGACAGCTATTAGCGGCAGTATATCGATGCGAAAAGTCCGCGCAAAATGCTACTTTCTGCAATGGTTTACGGTCCGTCAAAACTTCTGACTTTCCCTCCCCTAGGGAGCGCCATCCAAAGACTTACCGGAGTAATTAGCGGCATTAGCGACAGTCTTTGGCGACAGTGCGCGGGGCTCCGCTGAGCGGGCTACTTTAATAACCCTCCCTTGCCGCCGGCTTTCGTTGCCATCGCGCTTAGGCCGCTATCCGCGGCCGTCCCAACCGCGCAATCGCAACGGCGCGGCCGAGATGCATGGCAAGCTCATTGTCGAGCGACTGCAGGGTCGTGAGGAAATTCAGGAGATGGGTTAGCCCCCGGAAGCAGAGAGCAGGAAGGCGAGAGTTTCGAGCCGCCGCGCCAGTGTCGTTCTTGCCTCCTCTTGGTCTTTGTTCGCGGCTGCGCACTCGAGGAGAGTGAATACGACCTCCGCAAAAGACTTGTGATTCTCTCCGCTGATAGCCCTTTCAATGGAAACATCCGCAACAGAACCGGCCTTTGAGTTTGCTTATTCCGCGGCGACCTGCACCGGACTGATCTTTAGCTTGGGATTAAGCTCGCAGGCTTCCTCCCAACTCAGCACGTTCAGCGATTTGACGAACTTGCCGACGCCGTCGACCTCGGCACAGAAAAGGCCAAGCTCGATGATCTCCTCATCGCTGAAGTACTTGGCGAGATCGGCATAGACTTCGTCCTTGTCTATGGCGTGTTCTCCTTGCTTGAATAGATCGGCGTAATGCAGCGCTGCCTTTTCCCGATCGCTAAACTGCTTGCTGCCGGCAAAATCAAGCAAATCGTTGATCATGTCTTCGTTTAACCCTTCCGCCTTTGCGACGTTTGATCGTACCGTAGAGCAATAGCCGCACTGATGGGCAACCGAGATCTTGATGCGGCACATTTCCTTGAGCTTGTGCGGCAGGACGCCTTGGTAAAGGAGCTTGTTCCAATATTCGACCCAGGCGATGCCGAGCTTGCTGCGGGTCATCAGACTGACGACACGCGGATCGGGCGCGCCGGTGCGCTTGGCCGACTCGATCAGCTCGCGCGCGTATGACGTCTTTTCGCTTTCCTCGATGTAACGCAGTCTTGGCATCGGTTTCCTCCTGATACTGATTAGGCCTGCGCGTAACTGGTGGACGGTCGTGTTCCGATCAACCGGACATCCTGGGCGCGGGACCTTGTGCCCGTTAAGCCGCTACAGCCTTTTTCGTAAGGACCGCCAGAACATCACGCGGATCGGCGCGGTCGCGGTAATCCACGTCTGTGTACGCGTAGATGATCGAGCCGTCGCGGTCGATGACGTATGTCGCCGCAATGGGCAGCGCCCATTCATCCCGCGTCCCGTTTAGAGCCGGGATATCCAGATTGAATCCCTGGTAAGCGCGCTTGAGCTCCTCGGTGAATTCATAGACAAGGCCGAAGGCCCGTCCCACCTTGTGGCCGATATCGCTCAATACCTCGAATGTGAGCGCATTCTTCTCCGCGGTCGATACCGTGTCGCCGGGCTTTTCCGGGCTGATCGCAACGAGTGAGGCGCCTGCGGCCGTGAAATCGGGCAGCATCGCCTGATAAGCTCTTAGTTCAAGGTTGCAGTAAGGACACCAGCCACCGCGATAAAAGATAACGATAACGGGACCGTTTCCTAGTAGTCCGCCGACATCGACGATCACTCCCTTGGCGTTCTCTAATACAATTGTCGGCGCTCGGTCCCCGACTTTCAACATAGTCTTGGCGATCGTGCCGCGCAGCTGCTCAATATGACGCGCCATGATCGCTTGCCGCTCAGCGGGAACCCGCTGATACCAGCCGGCTCGATAGTCGGCGAGCTGCTCTTTCAAAGACATTTCTGCGCTCCCTGCCTAACCGAAGTGGACGTGGGGCTGATTTATGCCGCCTTGAGTAAGGCTTGCACTTTCGGCCACGGATCAGGCGCAAGATTCCTAAACGGCGCCCAATCGGCCTCCCCCATGCGGTCGAAGATCGACGACTTGACCGAGGCGCGCTCGCGCACTCGCCCCCACCAGTCGGCCACGGCCGGTTCGCGCTGCCACATGGAGCCGAGCTTGAGAAGTTCGAGACGCAGGATATAGGGGATCACGGCGCAGTCGGCGTTGGAGAACGCATCGCCGGCAAGGTAGGGACCGCGCCGGAGGTCTTCGGCCATCCACGAAATCATCTTCTGGTGCTGGCCCAGCGCATCGACCACGAACTCCGAGTCGAGACCGTGTTCGATGACACTGCGCTTGTACTCGGCGCGCCGCTTGAGCGGAGCCTTGTTGATCTCGGCAAGCCACTGCTCGCGCGACATTTTGAGAAACCGGGGGCGGAATGCCGTGGCGAAAGTCATGATCGTGCATGCATTGTGCATGTATTCGTCGATCAGCTTGTTGTAGAGGCGCACGCGATGCCGGGCGACCGGCTTCTTCGGCATCAGCGGCGGATCGGGAAAGGCTTCGTCGACGTAATAGAGGATCAGCGACGATTCGACGATGACGTTGCCGTCATCCACCAGTGTCGGCACCACGCCGTTCGGATTAAGCTTCATATAGGCGGGATCGTTCTGATCGCCCTGCAGCGTAAGGAGATGCTCGGTGACCGCCTGCCTCTTTTCTGCAAGCGCGATCCGCACCTTCTGGGCGCAAACCGAATTGATGTTGTGATAGAGCTCCAGCACGTCGTCCTCCCTTGATTATGCTGCAAGCCGCGCGCGGTCGTGCGGTTGTTCGAGATCAACCGGCGTGCCTTTGGGAATGATGCCGGTCGGATTGAGCTTGGCGATCGAATAGTAGTTCATGACGTAGTAGCGCGGTTTGACCGTGGCGGCGACGCCAGGCACCCGATAGAGTTCGCGCATGTAGTTCGACAGGTTCGCGTAGTCTGCGATCCGGTTGCGATTGCACTTGAACAGCGAAAAGTAGGCGACGTCGAAGCGAACCAGCGTCGGAAACAGCCGCCAGTCGGCCTCGGTCAGCTGATGCCCCACAAGGTAACGCCGGCGCGACAGCTGTTCCTCAAGCTCGTCGAGCGTCGCGAACAGGCCATCGTAGGCTTCTTCATAGGCGGCCTGAGACTTGGCGAACCCGCACCGGTACACGCCGTTATTGACGTTGTGATAGATGCGCTCGTTGAGCCGATCGATCTCGGCACGCAGCGGCGCCGGATAATAGTCTGTGGCGTTGCCGGTGATCCCGTTGAACTCGGAGTTCAACATGCGGATGATTTCCGGCGACTCGTTATTGACGACCCGTTTGGTTTTCTTGTCCCACAACGTCGGTACCGTCACCTTGCCGGTGTATTTCTTGTCGGTCGCGGTGTAAGCCTCGTGCAGGAAGTGGAAGCCGTTTACCGCATCGGGGGTGCAGTCCGGGAAGCGGGGATCGTTCTCGAATGTCCAGCCGTTCGTCTTTAGGCCAGGGATAGCGTAGGCCACCGAGATCAAACCGTCGAGCTTCTTCAGCGCTCGATAGATCAGCGTGCGGTGTGCCCACGGGCAGCCGTGCGCCACATAAAGGTGATAGCGGCCGGGCTCGGCCTTGAAGCCGGACGAGCCGTCGGCGGTGATGCGATCGCGGAAGCGGCTATCAGCGCGGCGGAACTCGCCAGCCTGGCCGGTCTCTTGCGGCAGCTCCGCGTCACGCCAAACGCCTTCAATCAGGACGCCCATCCCATTCCTCCGGTCGACGTTGGTGGCTCCGAGGCTGGACATTTTGTATCACCCGATACATAATGTCAATCAAACCCCCGACCGGGCCGAACAAGCGGGAAAGATGGAATGGCAAGACCGAGAGAATTCGACGAAGCGACCGCTTTGGAAGCGGCCATCGAGTGCTTTTGGCACCGCGGCTACGAGGCGACGTCAATCCGTGATTTGGCCGACAAAATGGGGATTTCCGGGCCGAGCCTCTACAACACGTTCGGCGACAAGCATGCGCTCTTCGTTCAGGCGCTTGAGCGCTATCTCGATCACTCGACGCGGGCGCGGATCAAGCGGCTCGAAGACACGCTTCCGCCGAAACAGGCAATCCGCTGTTTCATTGAGGAGATCATCGAGCGTTCGGTGAACGATCGCGAACGGCGGGGCTGTTTTCTGATCAATTCGGCGCTTGAGGTAGCGCCGCACGACAGGAAGCTGGGCAAACTCATTGCGGACCGGCTGGCCGAGATCGAGGCCTTCTTTTGCCGCGCGATCAAAGCGGCCCAACGCGATGGAGTAGTTCCGCAGGACCGCGGCGCAAAAGATATCGCGCGCTTGCTGCTCGGTGTGCTGCTCGGGATTCGCGTACTCGCTCGCTCGAAACCCGAACGAGCCCTGCTCGAAGGCGTAGCGCGGCCCGCGCTTGCCCTTCTCGGCTGATTTCACATCTTCGACGAGAGTATCGGTTGTGAATTGACACCGCCATGGCGGCCGGCATAGCACTCCACGACACGATGGCAACCGGCGAAGAACCGGAATGTGGGAATGACGGTCAAGGCCCTTGTCTTTGATGCCTACGGGACGCTCTACGACGTGCATTCGGTCTACGCGAAGACTGAAGAGCTGTGTCCCGGCAAGGGCGATCTCGTAAGCCAGATCTGGCGGCTTAAGCAACTTGAATACACTTGGTTGCAGACGGCTCTACAGGAATATCGCGATTTCGCTTTTCTGACCCGCGCCTCGCTCAACTTCGCGCTGCGCGCGGCGGCAATCGAGCCAATCGAGACAATCACGGAGCCACTGTTCGATGAATATCTCGACCTCGATCCCTACCCGGAGAGCAGGCAGGCGCTTGGCCAACTGAGGAAACTTGGGGGCTACAAACTGGCCATCCTGTCAAATGGCAGTGCGGCCATGCTTTCGGCACTGGTGAGAAATTCCGGCCTCGACCGCTACCTCGACGCTACCATCAGCGTCGATCGAGCAAAAAAATTCAAGCCGCATCCGGACTGCTACGCCCTTGCCGAGACAATTCTCGGCGTCAAGAACGATGAAGTGCTGTTCGTGTCATCGAACGGCTTCGACGTCGTCGGCGCCAAACATTTCGGCTTTAAGGTCGCGTGGGTTAGGCGAGGCGGCGCCGCAGGCGCTCCGAACGATCCGGTCCTGCCGGCGCAAATGTATCGTCTGCTCCGGGGTAATGCCGAAATGCTTGGCTACCAGCAGGACTACACGGTTTCCACATTGCTCGAATTATCCGGCCTTCTGTAATCCGAATTGCAGCTAGAAGCGCGTGGCCAAATCCCGCTTGCGGCTTGTCTGCGCCCGTCTTGGACAGTTTGAGATAATTGACGGGTTTGGGGAGGTATTCACGCCAGGGACGAACTGCGATCGCACATCGGCCAGAGTTGCCGTGTGCGACCTTGGCCAATCCGTTAGGGAAATCCAACAGCAATAAAAGCAATCAACCTATGCCGCGGTATCCCATCTCCGCTGGCACCACCTAGACCAATACGAAGGTATGGATGCTCACATCACATAAGAGAGATTGCGCCTTCCTCTAGGCCCTAGCATGGTTATTAAGCTCGTTGTGCAGCTTTCTGCGGGTTTCTGTCGACCAATGGTTTGTTCTTGCAACGGATTAAGAGGAACGAAATGGACACAACATCGAAAATCCTATTGGCTGCAGTGCTCGTGCTCTCTTTCGCGGTACCTGTCAGGGCAGCGGAAGGCGAAGACACCGATGGCATGATTTACAAGTTCTCGAATGGCAAAATGTACAAGGCGCAAGTCAGCATAGACATGCACAAGATGATGACGTACTTCGGGCGCCTGCCGAATGGGACACTGATTTACTCAAATGGAGGTCGATATTACATCGCTCAAGATCGGCGAATGCCAAGCGGCGAGATGATGAGCGATATAATCTTCGGCAATGCCACAGCTCGAGGAAGCAGCCACTAGCACGGGTTCTGAGCGATCACGTCAAAGCTGTTCCTTTGGCTGGTTGACGTGCTGATTACTGATTCGGACCGTCCAACCGTTTGGTACTGATCCTTTCCATCGCGTATTGCCTCGCTCGATGGCTCTCGGCAGTAGCGCGCAGATGGACCAGCTGACGAGCTCATGTTGTCAGGTGAGCATCGATCCAACGTGTTATGTCGCCCATGACTTCGCTTTTGCCGGTATCGTTGAGGAGGTCGTGGAAGCCTCCTTCATAGAGCTTGAGCGTCTTGTCCGCGGAGCCGGCCGTTTCGTAGAAATGCTGGCTTCCGCTCGCCTTTGCCGCCTTGTCCGCAGTGCCGTGCAGGATGAGGATAGGCAAGGTGAAGCGCGCAAAGCTCTGCTTGAGCAGTCCATCCGCTCTGATGAGGGCGGCCAGCGTCTCCGCCGGCTGACTTTCCTGCGCAATGAGCG
>Ga0070731_10004609_pt1 | contig 11751 bp, 7 predicted proteins | sample Coa_R1_2_FD_66448 | JGI IMG/M metagenome (GOLD analysis project Ga0070731, IMG submission 66448) | Surface soil microbial communities from Centralia Pennsylvania, which are recovering from an underground coalmine fire - Coalmine... | ecosystem: Environmental > Terrestrial > Soil > Unclassified ... | reverse complement strand
ATCCCGATCGCCATCCTCGTCCCCAGGATCATGGCCGCCCCGATCACGGTGCCGAAGTAGAGGAACGCGAAGAAGCCGTCAATGCCGGTCAGATAGGTCAGAACGCCGACGATGAGGATGTCCAGGGAGAGCTGGGCGATCGCGAGAGAGCGGAGGCCGATGCCCGCCCGGGCGAGAATCAGGTAGACCAGGTTCAGGAGGCAGGCGCCCAGAAGGGTGTAATACGGCGCCCCGGAGCCGTGGGGCCAGCGGACCAGCAGCGTGGCGAAAATGCCGATGACCGCGATGGCCAGGCGGCCGAACATCAGCCACTTGAGGCGGGATTCCAGGAACTGCCGATCCCCGGACCCCGCCGGCCGGAATGCCACGCGCGGTTCCTACTTCGCCAGGCTCTGCTGGATCTTGATGATCGGCAGGAAGATCGACAGGACGATGAAGCCTACGATGAAGCCCATCGTCGCGATCAACAGGGGCTCGATCAGCGAGGTCAGCGACTTGACCGTGGCCCTCACTTCGCCGTCGTAGAACTCGGCGATCTTCATGAGGAGCTTCTCGAGGGCGCCGGTCTTCTCGCCGATCGAGATCATGCGGGTCACCATCGGCGGGAACACGCGGGTCGCCGTCAGCGGGTCGCCCAGCGTTTCGCCCTTGGAGACGGCGTCCTTGGCCTTGAGCACCGCCTCTTCGACCAGCACGTTTCCGGCGGTGGCGGCGACGATGTCGAGGGCGCCCAGCATCGGGACGCCCGACTGGATCAGCGTGGCGAAGGTGCGCGAGAACCGGGAAATGGCCACCTTGCGGAACAGCGGTCCGAACACGGGGGCGTGCAGGAGGAACCAGTGCCACTGCCGCATGCCCGGCTTCGTCTTGATGTACATGAAGAAGCCCACGATGATGGCGATCGAGACGCCGGAGACGATCAGGTACTGCTCGCGCAGCGCATCGCTGATCTTGAGCAGGATCTCCGTGGGAAGCGGGAGCTCCTTCATTTCCATCTGGAGGAAGATCGTCTGGAACTTCGGCACGATGCCCACCACCAGGCCGATCGTGATGCTCAGGATCAGGACCAACGAGATGATCGGGTAGGTCATGGCGGCCTTGATTTCCCGCTTCAGCTCCTCGACCGATTCCATGTAGTCCGCCAGGCGCTGCAGGATGACGTCCAGCTGGCCCGACGCTTCGCCGGCCTTGATCATGTTGACGTAAATCTTGGTGAACAGCCTCGAGTGTTCGGACAGGGCCGTTGAAAAGTCGGAGCCCGCCCGGACGCGCTCGATGATCTTGTCGAGCGAGGATTTGAAGCCCGGGTCGGACGCCTGCTCGTGCAGGATTTCCAGCGACTCGAGCAGGGGAATGCCGGCGCTGATCATCGTGGACAGCTGCCGCGTCATGACCGCGATGTCCTTGGTCCCGACATGGGGCCGGGGCGGCCCGAACAGGCTGGTCTTCTTCCCGCCCTTCTGCTCGACGAGGGTGCTGACCGTCAGGTTCTTCTTCTTGAGCTCCGCCTGCGCGGCGCCCTTGTCGGACGCCCGGATGACGCTTTCGACCTTCTTTCCATCGACGGTCTTGGCGGTGTAGGCGAAAACGGCCATGCGCGTCCTCCTTGCAGGGTTGGTGCTAGTGTACCCCGGAGGGATGCCGTTGTAAATGGCCGCGAGGATCCGGGGAGGGGGCGACGGACTAGTCGTCCGCCATGGTCATGCGCATGATCTCTTCCAGGGTGGTCCGCCCGCGCATGGCGTTCAGCAGTCCCGTGCGCCGGAGGGTCAGCATGCCCTTCTTGTCCACGCAGAACTTCTTCATTTCCATCGCCGAGCGGCGCTCGATGATCATGCGCTTGACGTCCTCGTCCACGGGGAGCGCTTCGAGGATCGCGAAGCGGCCGCGGTAGCCGTTGGCGCAGGAGCTGCAGCCGACGGCTTTCCAGATCTTGATCACCGCCCGGTCCTCCTCCCGGAAGCCCATCTTCTCGAGGTCCTCCCAGACCGGCAGGGTCTCGACCGGCGCCTTGCAGCGGTCGCAGAGCTTGCGGCAAAGGCGCTGGGCGGCCACCAGGATCAGGGAGGACGACACCATGAACGGGTCGATGCCCATGTCGACCAGGCGGGTGATGGAGCTCGACGCGTCGTTCGTATGCAAGGTCGAGAACACCAGGTGGCCCGTGATGGCGGCCTTGACCGCGATGTCCGCCGTCTCGAAGTCGCGGATTTCGCCGATCATGATCGTGTCCGGGTCCTGTCGCAGCAGGCTTCTCAGGGCGGCCGCGAACGTGAGGCCTCGCTTCACGTTCACGGGAACCTGGATCACGCCCTCGAGCTGGTATTCGACGGGATCCTCCACGGTGCAGACGTTTTCCTCGGGATCGAGGACTTCCCGCAAGGAGGCGTAGAGCGTCGTGGACTTGCCCGAGCCGGTCGGCCCGGTCACCAGAAGCATGCCGTAGGACGCCGAGAGCGCCTTCCGGAAGGACTCCTCGGCGAACGGCTCGAAGCCCAGCTTGTCGATGCCGATGTTCAGGCTGGACGAGTCCAGGATACGCAGCACGGCCTTCTCTCCGTGGATGGTCGGCAGGATCGACACGCGGAAGTCGACCTGGCGGCCTTCGAACTTCACCTGGAACTTGCCGTCCTGAGGGATCCTCCGCTCGGCGATGTCCAGAGAGGACATGATCTTGATGCGGGAGATCATCGAATTGACCATGGACTTGGGGGGCATGCGGTTGTTCTTCAGGACCTCGTCGAGGCTCTTCAGCACGCCGTCCATGCGGTACCGGATGCTGACGGACTTTTCGTAGGGCTCGATATGGATGTCGCTCGCTTTGGACTTCAGGGCCTGGGCGATGATGTTGTTCACCAGCTTGACGACCCCGGACTCTCCTTCGGTGATCGCGGACAGGTCGATCTGCTCGTCTTCGGCTTCCTTCTTCAGCTCGACCGACGTCCCGCTGTTCTCCTCCTCGAGGTCGCTCATCAGCTTTTCCATCTGAGCGGCCTCGGGGTTGTACGCCTTCTGGATGGCCTTCCGGATCGAGCGTTCGCTGGACACCACGGGCCTGAGATCGCAGGTCGTCAGGGTGCGCACGTCGTCGAGTTTCAGGATGTCGAAGGGGTTTCCCACCGCCAGGGTCAGGACGTTTCCGATCTTGGAGAGCGGCAGCACGCAATAGTAGGTCGCCAGCTCCTGGTTGATGGCCTGCAGCGCGTCCTCGTCGACGACGGCCTTCTCGACGTCGACCGGGGGGATGTTGGTCTCCAGCGAGATCGCCGACAGGTACCCCATCTCGTCGACCATGTCGCGCTCGAGAAGGACGTCCGCGTAGGAGCGGTTCTCGCGGTCGGCGATGGCGGCGGCCTCTTCGGCCTTGGCCTCGTCCAGCACCCCGTGCTTCACGAGCACCTTCCGGATGCGCTGATAGAACTTGTCCTTGATGGCCATGGTCTACTTCCTTTGCTGGATCTGGGTTCCCGGCCTCGCGGGGGCGGCCGGCGCCGCCGCGGGCAAGGATCCGGGGGGCCGGACCGGCGGAGCGGCGGGCTTGGGAGCGGCCGGCTTCACGTCCGCCTTCGCGTTCAGCGGCACGTTCTTTTCGAGCGCCGTCTGGACCTGGCTCCAGGTCGACACGTAGACGAAGATCTGGGACCCGGACACCCGTTCCAACTTCTCGAAGATTTCCGGGCTGAGCACGTTGGCGATGGCGACCAGGAGGGTCTTCCCGATCTTGTCGAGCACCACGAACTGGTTCAGCCACATCAGCTCCGCGGGAATGGCCTGGACCCCGTCCTTGTTGATGCGGTATCGGGACGCGTCGAGATAGGGCAACCCGGACTGCTTGACCAGGGTGCGGGCGATGTCCGTCTCGGTCACGAAGCCCATGGACACGAGGATCTCGCCGAAGCTCTCCCCCGTGGTGCGCTGCCGGCGGAGCGCTTCCTGGACCTGGTCGTCCTTGACCAGGCCCTCGTCCACGAGGACCTCGCCCATCTTCTTCCGGATCAGCCTGGCGATTTGAACCATGTAATTCTATTTCGACCGGTCCTTAGCCCCGCTGGAACGTCTTTTTCAGGTCCTCGACGTCGCCCGAGTACTGCAACGCATCCTCGAACGTGACGTGGCCCGCCTTGTGGATCTCGTACAAGGACTGGTTCATCGTCTTCATGCCCATCTTCCCCGACACCTGGATGATGGAGTATACCTGATGGGCCTTGTTTTCGCGGATCAACGCGCGAACAGCGGGGTTCGCCAGCATGATTTCCGAGGCCAGCACCCGGCCCTTCCCGTTGGACTTCGGGATCAGCTGCTGGCAGAACACCGAGTTGAGCACGAAGGACAGCTGCGTGCGGATCTGCTGCTGCTGTCCCATCGGGAACACGTCCACGATGCGGTTGATCGTCTGCACGGCGTCGGACGTGTGGAGGGTGGCGAACGTGAGGTGGCCCGTTTCCGCGATCGTCAGCGCGGCCTCGATGGTCTCCATGTCGCGCATTTCGCCGATCAGCACGACGTCGGGGTCCTGCCGCAGCACGCGCCGGAGGGATTCCTTGAAGCCGTGGGAGTCCGTGCCGATCTCGCGCTGGTTGATGAGGCAGTTCTTGTTCTTGTGCACGAATTCGATCGGATCCTCGATCGTGATGATGTGGTAGTTGCCCGTGCTGTTGACGTAGTCGATCATGGCCGCCAGCGTGGTGGACTTTCCGCTGCCGGTCGCCCCCGTCACCAGGGTCAGGCCGCGCGGCTGGTCGCACAGCTGCTGGCAGACCGCTCGCGGAAGCCCCAGGTCGTCGAAGCTGCGGACCGCGTGCGGCACGAGGCGGAACACCGCGCCCACCGAGCCTCGCTGGAAGAAGACGTTCGTCCGGAACCGGCCCAGGTTGTCGACGCCGAACGAGAAGTCGAGCTCGAGGTCCTTCTCGAACCGCGCGATCTGATCCTCCGACAGGACGCCGTAGACGAGCTTCTGGGACTCCTCCTTCGTGAGCGTGTCGAACTCGGTCGGCATGAGCTTGCCGTCGATGCGGATCCGCGGCGGGGATCCCGAGGCGATGTGCAGATCCGAGCCGCCGCGCTGCACGAGCAACTGCAGGAGTTCTTCGAGGCTGACCATGCTATTCTTCTTCCTCCAGGGGTTTCTTGGCCTTGGCGATCACGCCCTCGGCCAGCTTGTGGGGCATCACGTCGTACCGGTACGGCTCGATCGTATAGGACCCTTCGCCGCCGGTCACCGACCGCAGCTGGGTCTCGTAATCCATGATCTCCATCATCGGGATGTGCGCGCGCACGACCTGCATCTGGCCTTCGGAGTCCATTCCCTCGATCCGGCCTCGGCGCGAGTTCAGGTCCCCCGTGATGTCGCCCATGAACTTGGACGGCACGGTGATTTCGATGTGGACGATCGGCTCCAGGATCACCGGCTTCGATTTCGCGAAGGCGTCCTTGAAGGCCCTCGAGCCCGCCAGCTCGAACGAGGCCGGGCCCGAATCGACGTCGTGATACGAGCCGTCGTAGACTTCCACCTCGACGTCCACCACGGGGTAGCCGGCGATCACGCCCTTCTCGATGGTCTTCCGGATCCCCTTCTCGATCGCCGGCACGTACTGCTGGGGGATGCGGCCCTGGGAGATCGAGTCGGTGAACTTGAACCCTTCCCCGCGCGGGGTGGGTTTCAGCCTCAGGTAGACCTCGCCGTACTGGCCGTGCCCCCCGGACTGCTTCTTGTGCTTGTGATGACCCTCCGCCGCCGCCTGGACGGCCTCCTTGAGTGCCAGCCGCGGCGGGTGCGTGATCACCTCGACGTGGAACTTGCGCTTGAGCCGCGTCAGGATGATCTCGACGTGCAGCTTGGAGCGGCCCGTGATGACGAGTTCGCCGGTGCCCGGATCCCGAGAGAAATGGAAGGTCGGATCCGAATCCGCCATCTTGTGCATGGATTCCGACATCCGCGCCAAGTCCTGTTTCGTCTTCGGCTCGACCGCCATCGCCACCATCGACAGCGGGAATTCGAACGTCGCGAACTGCACTGGCGCGTGGGAATCGCAGATCGTGTCGCCGGTGTTCAGCTCGTCGACTTTCGACACGCAGACGATGTCCCCCGCCACGGCGGAGGTGCAGGGCAGGTGGTCCTTGCCGAAGGGCTTGTACATCGCGCCGATCCGGCTCGATTTCCCCGTCCGCTGGTTGAACAGCGGCTGGTCGCCCGCGAGCGTCCCGGAAAAGACCCGGACGTACGAGAGCCGGTGCACGACGGGGTCGGCGATCGACTTGAACACCTGGCCGGACAGCGCCGCGCCCGGAGGCCGGGTCACCTCGGACTTCTTCTCCGGATCGATCCCCTTCCGCGGCGGCACGTCCAGGGGGGACGGGGCGTAGCGCGCGATGAAGTCCATCAGCTCCGCGACGCCGATGTCCTTTTTAGACGAAGTGCAGAGGATGGGCACGAGCTTGCCCTGGGCGAAGGCTTTCGGAAGGGCGGCCGCCAGCTCGTCCGGCGTGACCGTCTTGCCCTCGAGGTACTCCTCGATCAGCTTGTCGTCGGCTTCCATGAGCTTCTCGAGCGACTCATCGGCGAGGCTCTTCAGCTCCGCCGGAGCCTGGTCCGGGCTGCTCACGAGGCTGACGACGCCCTTGAAGGCGTCCCCGGTGCCGACGGGCAGCAGGACGGGGACGCACTCCCTTCCGAACGTCTCCCGGATCGACGCGACCAGCTCCGAGAACTTCGCGTTATCCTGGTCGAGCTTGTTGATGCAGAGGAAGCGTGCGACGCCGGCCTTCTGGGCCAGATCCCACATCTTCCGCGTGTTGACCCGGATGCCGTCGACGGCGTTGATGCAGATCACGGCGGTCTCGACCGCGCGGAGGCCGGAGATCGCCTCCCCCACGAAGTCCGGATAGCCGGGAGCGTCGAGGATGTTGATCTCGCGGCCCTGGAGATAGACGGAGGCCACCGCCAGGTCGATGGAATTCTTCCGTTCCTTTTCCTCGGGCTCGAAGTCGAAGACGCTGCTGCCGTCATCCACGGAGCCCATGCGGGCCGTGGCCTTGGCCTTGAACAGCATCGCGTCGCCGAGCGTCGTCTTGCCCGACGAGTTGTGGCCCACCAGGACGATGTTCCGAATGTCCTTCGTCTCGTACTTAGGCATTCTGGAGCCTCCGGCGGGACGGGAAGCCGGCCCGGACCCGTCCTCCGTTTGTTCCTCCGCGTCCGGCGAGGTGCGCGGATCCCCAAACCGGCCTGATTGTAACCCTGCCTCGTGCCGGGTGTCAATCGAACGTCTCGACCTACTTCGGCGGCTGGATTCCTTGGATCGCCCCGACCTGGTTTTCGAGTTCGGCCCGGTACTCCCAGCTCGGCGACGCCAGCAGCCGGCAGCGCATCAGATCCGCCAGCGCCTTTTCCGCGTCGCCCTCCAGACGGAGGGTCCGGCCGCGGATCAGCAGCGCCAGGGGAGAGCCCGGCGCCAGCCGGACCATCTGGCCGAAGTCGGCCACCGCGCCCGTCAGGTCCCCGGCTTCCAGGCGCCGGTATCCCCTCACCAGATACGCCCCGAGGGAGTGCGGCCGCTGATCGACCGCCTTGTCCAGATCCTGCATCGTCTCGACGTCCGTCGAGAGCCATCCCAGGAGCGTCAGGAATTCATCCCCGCCGGGCTCCTTGGCATGACGGTCCATCCCCTGCTCGGCAAGAAGCCGCGCCCCCTCCCGATCCTCGCGCGCGACGGACCGGTAGACCTCGGCGACCTCCTCCTCGATCGGCGTGCGCCCCTGGAGGACGGGACGCCCCAGGGCGTCCACCATCTTCAGGCGCAACTCGTTCATCGCGGCGTTCTTCTCGCCCTTGTTCCACGGATTGCCCCGGCCCAGCGCCTGCATCGCGACGATCCGGGCGAAATAGGAGCGGACCAGGGCCAGAGAGACGCGCGGATCGATCGGCCCCGGCGGCATACCCCTGGACAGGCGGGGCTCCGCCGACTCGACATCCCCGAGCGCCATCGCCACCCGTCCGGCGAGACCCGCGAGCCGGATGAGGGTCGAGTCTTTCGCCTCCCCCGTGACCGCCGAAAGCTCCGTGGCCCGACGCTCCAGCGCGGCGCGGCGCTGCTCGAAGCCCGGCGCCTCGGCAATGGGCAGATAGCTGGCCTGCTCGAGGTCGGCCAGCTTCTTCGTCACGTCCGTCTCGACGAGGCTGATCCGGCAGTCCGAGACCAGCCGGATCAAGTCGGGGTCGGGCCGGATCAGCATCGCCCGGTTCGCCGCGTCGATCGCCTCCCTCAGCCGGCCGTCCTTCTGGTTCCGGTAGGCGTCGATGTAGTTCTTGGAGAACTCCTGCTCCTTCTGATAACGCTGGTACAGCTGCCACCCCGCGGCGCCGCCCGCCGCCACCAGCAGCAGGGCGACCATCGCCCCAATCCGCACCTTGGCGCGGTTCGTCGCCATCCAGATCTGCACCTTCATCTTGAAGGTGGTCGGGAGGCGCTTGCGGGTCGTCTTGGTCGCCGGGGCGGGCTCCTTCTTCAGGTAATGCCGCAGCGCCGCCACCAGCTCGGTCGCGGTCTGGTAGCGCAGCTCCTTGGCCCGGTTCAGGCACCGGACGATGATCCCGTCCAGTTCCGCCTCCACCGTCTTGTTGACCGTGGCCGGCGGGGCGACGTTCTCCTGGTAGATCTTGCGGTGGAATTCCGCCTGCGTCGTTCCCGTAAAGCACGGCCGGCCCGTGACCGCCTCGTAGAAGAGCGCCCCGAACCGGTACAGGTCGGTGCGCTCGTCGACCGTCTCTTCCGCGTCCGGCACCTGCTCGGGCGCCAGGTAGGCGGCCGCCGCCACCAGCCGGTCCCTCTTCGCATCGGCGGTGCTCGTCAGGGCCAGATCGTGGAAGGAGACCACCATCCGGGCAGGAAGCTCCACTTGGATGTCCCACGGCACCAGACGGAGGTGGGTGACGTGCTTCTTGTGAGCGTACTCCAGGGCCTCGGCGGCGCCCAGAAACAGCTCGGCCATCTGCTTCGGGTTCTGTGTCTTTCCCGCGATCAGGACGTCCAGGGTCAGGACCGGGACGAGTTCCGTGGCCGTGAAGTGGATGACGCGGCCCTTCGCGTCGATGTCGTTGCCGGTCTCATAGACCTTCAGGATGTTCGGATGCTGCAGATGCGAGGCGTCGGCCGCCAGCTTGTAGAATTTCCGGATCGCCTCGCCGTCACTCTCCCGCAGGATCCGCAGACAGACGGGACGGCCGGTCCGGAGGTCGGTGGCTTCCCGGACCTCCACGCCCTCCTTGCCCGCGCGGATTTCGTTCCCCAGCGAGTATTTGCCGACGACCTTCTTCCCTTCCGCCTTGGCCTTCGCCTCGACGGTGGTGTTGTCCTTGATTTCGAAACCTGCGGCGGTCTTGACGACCTTTCGGTCGGTCGGCTTCGCGTCCGCCGACGGCGCCGGAACCGCGGCCGCTTTCGGCAGCGCCCCGCCTCCCAGGTCGAGCATCGTCTCGCCGCCCATCCCCAGGATCGGGTCCACCGGGGCCGGACGGGGCGCGGGGCGGCCCATGTCGAGCATGGTCTCGCCCCCCATGTCGAGCATCGTGGACGCCGCTGCGGATTTCGGCGCCGGAACGGCCCGGCCCGACGCGAGCGCGTCCAAGGCCTGGACCACCGCTTCCCCGGTCGGATACCGGTCCTCCGGATTCTTGGCGAGCATCCCGAGGACCAGACGGCTGACGGCGGGGGACAGGTCGGCGCAGACCTCGTGGGGAGGCCGCGGCGATTCGTTGAGATGCTTCATCAGGATGGCGAGCGCCGTCTCGCCCTCGAAGACGCGCTGGCCGGTGATCAGGTGGTAAAAGGTCGCCCCCAGCGAGTACAGATCGGACCGGACGTCCAACGCCACCCCTTGGGCCTGCTCGGGGGACATGTAAAAGGGGGTGCCGACGATCTGCCCCGGCATCGAGAGCCCTTCGCTCGGATCTCCTCCCCGCGCGAGGCCGAAATCGACCACCTTCACCGCCCCGTCCTTGGTGAGCAGGACGTTGGCGGGTTTGATGTCCCGGTGAACCACGCCCTTCATCCGCGCGGCGTCGAGCGCCCGGGCGATGCCCTTCACGATTGGGATTGCCTCCGACAGCGGCAGCCGGCCGCGCTCCTCCAGCAGCTTGTCCAGGCTGGAGCCGACCACGTACTGCATCGCAAGGTAGTACTGCCCGTTCGCCTCTCCGACGTCGAAGACCTGGACGACGTTCGGATGCTCCAGCGAGGCCGCCAACTGGGCCTCCCGCATGAAGCGCTGGATGTTCGACGCCGTGCCGATCAGCGAGGCGGAAAGGATCTTGATCGCCACGGGCTTGTTGAGGCCGACATGATGGGCCAGGTAGACGGCGCCCATGCCGCCCTTGCCGATCTCGCGCTGGACGATGCAGTTGCCGATCCGGCTGCCGATGAGGGGATCGGATCCCGGGGGGGCCGGCCGTCCCGGCGCCGCCGGCGCGGTTCCCGCCTGCGGCACGGGAGTTCCGAAAAGGTCGTTCAGGTCGTTGTTCGCCATAGATGGAGAGCCCGCCTCACCGATGAGCGTGGTCCTCCCAGAAATCAGCGGATGCGGCCCCGGTTCCCTGCAAAGTATAGCCCATGGGCCGGAGATTGGAGGGGGCGTTCAAGTTTTCGCCGCGCGTCGACAAAAAAACCCCGGGCGGCGCGGAAGCCGTCCGGGGTTGGTCGATTTCAGGAGCGATCAGTTGCTGATGACGATTTCCACCCGGCGGTTCTTGGACTTGTCGCCGGGATTCTGAGGCTGATACTCCCCGTACGCCTCGCAGACCATGTGATGGGGGTCGACCTGGCCCTTCTCCACGAGGAAGTGGGTCACGGCATGGGCACGCTGGAAGGAGAGTTCCCAGTTGCAGTGGAACTTCGCCTTCGTCCGGCGGATGGGGTCGCTGTCGGAATGGCCTTCGACGCGAATGAGGCCGCCGGGATGGTTCTTCCGGATGTAGTCGGCGATCTTCGCCATCGACTTCTCGCCCACGCCGTTCAGCGTCGCCGAGCCGCTGGCGAAGAACACGTCGCTCGGAAGGTTGATCACGGTCTCGTTGCCCCGGCGGCGGATGTCCAGCCCCTCCGGCTCGACGACCGTGCTCCGGGCGGGCGCGGCGGCCGGCGGCGGCGCCTTTCGGGCCTCGCGCTCGAGGGCCTCGCACTTCGCCTTGTAGGTCATCGCTTCGGATTCCGCCTGCTCCTTCTGCCGCTGCAGTTCCTCCTGCTCTCGCGTCAGTTCGTCGATGCGTCCCTGGAGATCCGCGCCGCTGGAACAGCCGATCGCGGATGCGGCGCTGAACGCGAGCGCCAGTAAGGCGGCCAGCTTCTTGGACATGTTCTTCCCCCCGTACGAAACCAGGAGCCCCAGCGGACTCCCACCTGCGCTCTATATCGGCTGGATCCGGGCAGACCCGTTGTAAATTTCCGATGAAGGCCGGATTCGGGGGACTTAGCGGAAGAATCCGTCCAGGAGGCGATGGGTGCCCCGGAGGTAGGCGTGGAGGGCGGCATCGACGAGCGGGGACCAGAAGAGCATCCCCAGGGCCCCGAGCGACAGAAACGGCCCGAACGGGACGTAGCCCATCCGTCGCACGGCGGCGTATTTGCCGATGCCGAAAAGAGACCCGGCGAGACAGGCGAGGACGAACGTCAGGAGCGCGCCCCACCACCCCAGAACCGAGCCGATCATCGCCATGTACTTCACGTCCCCGAACCCCATCGCGTCCTTCCGGAAGAC
>Ga0070731_10004608_pt1 | contig 11752 bp, 12 predicted proteins | sample Coa_R1_2_FD_66448 | JGI IMG/M metagenome (GOLD analysis project Ga0070731, IMG submission 66448) | Surface soil microbial communities from Centralia Pennsylvania, which are recovering from an underground coalmine fire - Coalmine... | ecosystem: Environmental > Terrestrial > Soil > Unclassified ... | reverse complement strand
GCACGCTCGTCGCGATGCTCGAGCGCGGTGACCGGCGCGCGCTCCTGCGCGAACTCGACGCGAAGTTGCTCGGCTCCAGCGAGCAACACACGAACAACCTGGCACACATCGCGCTCTAGGCTCGTCTGCATGGACGAAGCTCGTGCGGTGCTGCGCCGGCTCGAGCGGATCGATGCCCTCGAGCGCGAAGACGCGCATCCGTCCGTGCTGCTCGCGGAGCTGCACGCGCTCGTGCGGGAGGCCGAGGCGTGGGCGCGACTCGAGGGCGACGAGCGCGCGGTTGCGGCGGCGGCTGCGTTGAGCGCGCATGCCATGATCGGTGTGTGACGCTCATCCACTGGGACGACGTCGCGCCGCGACGCTCGCGGCATCCGGGGCTGGGCGGCGACTGGATCCGCCTCGGCGAAGCCGCCGGCTCGATCGGAGTCGGCGTCAACAGGGTCCTTCTCGGGCCGCACGAGGTCTCCACGCCGGCCCACGCCCACGGCGCCGACGAGGAGATCTTCTTCGTCCTCAACGGCGCCGGGCTCTCGTGGCAGGACGGCGAGACGTACGCAGTCGGGCCCGGCGACACGCTCGTGCATGCGCCGCGCGGGCGCGCACACACGCTGCGCGCCGGCGAGTACGGCCTCGACGTGCTCGCGTTCGGGCCGCGCTCGCAGCTCGCAGGCAGCTACCTCCCGCAGGTCGGCGCCTACTGGCTGTGGCCGACGTGGACCGAGGCGGGGTCGGGCGCGAATCCGTTCGACCGGGACCAGAAGCTGGAGTGGCCGGACCCGAGCGAGCGGCCCGCGTCGATCGTCCACGTCGATGCGATCGAGGCGCGCTTCAACGGCCGATCGCGCGCCCTTGGCGCCGCAGCCGGGGCGACGCTGACGGGACTCAACCTCGTCTCGCTGCCGGGCGGGGAGGAGGGGGCGCCGCCCCACTGCCACACCTCCGAGGAGGAGCTCTTCGTCGTCCTCGCCGGCGGCGGCGAGCTCGAGCTGTGGCCGCCGCCCGACCCGCAGGCGCCCTCTCCGCGTGGGCCGATGGAGGCCCATCCGCTCCGCCCCGGGCACGTCGTCTCGCGGCCGCCGGGCACGCGCGTCCCGCACTCGTTCCGCGCCGGCCCCTCCGGCCTGACCTACCTCGCCTACGGGACGCGGGACTCGAACGACGTCTGCTGGTACCCCCGCTCGAACAAGGTCTTCTTCCGCGGACTCGGCGTCATCGCCCGTCTGGAGCTTCTCGACTATTTCGACGGGGAGCCGGCCTGACAGGGCGCCTAATCGCCTATCCGAGGTAGTCGAGCGGTGAGATACCTGCCGATAACCGCATCCGAAGGACTGTGCGGCAGGTTCTCACCCATACGAAGGCTCGACACCTCCTCAACGCAGGTTGCGGCGTCATGGCGCTCGTCGTCGCGGTGGTCGGAGGGCGGAAGTTCGCTCATGCGGGCTTCCCCCTCCGCCACGCGGACCCCGTGCTCGTCACCGGTTCGACGCTTTTGTTCCTGATTGCCTACGCGTTCAAGGCGTGGGGCTGGCAGCGCCTCTTCGCGGAAGGCGACCGGCCCGGCGCGGGCGCGCTCGCGTTCGCGGGCGGCGCTGCGTGCGTCGGCGGCATCGCGCTGCCGGGGCGGCTCGACGACGCGCTGCGCGTTGCGTGCGTCCGGCGCTTCCCGGGCGTGCGCACCGGCATCGGTGCCCTCGCGCTCAGCCTCGTCGTCCTCGGGCTGCTCGACAACGCGGCGCTCGCGCCGCTCTCGGTCGTCGCGGCCGCACACGCGAGTAGCTGGACGGTGCGCGCGGGCTTCCTCGTCGTCGCGGGGGCGGGCGTCCTCGCCGGCCTCGTCGTCGCGTCGCTGCCGAAGGCCGCGAGCCGCAGGTTCATCCTCCGCTTCCGCCTCGGGCGCTGGCTCGCGTCGCACACGCATTGCAACCGCCGCGCGTTGGCGGCGCTCGGCTTCATCTCGATCTCGTGGGCGCTGCGCGGCACGGCCGTGTTCCTGCTGCTCGATGCGCTCTCGATGCGGGCCTCGTTCCCGCTCGCGCTCGCGTTCCTCTGCGCGTCGGCGGCGTCGGCGGCGCTGCCGATCGCACCCGCGGGGGCGGCGACTCAGGCGGGCGCCGGCTCGGCGCTCCTCATCGCGAGCGGCGTGCATGCCGGCGATGCGATCGCGTTCTCGGTCGCGGCCCAGCTGATCGTCGTCGGCACCGGCGCGATCGTCCTCCTCGTGGTGGGGGGCTGGCACCTCGCCACCCGCGCCCGCCGTGACGCTTTCGTGACACCGACGACGGGGTACCTGGTACCGGTCGTCGCCAGGCCGCTCCCGTAGCCATAGGCCGGTACCAGGTACCCGTACGAAAGCGTTACGGCTTCGTCAATGACCCGCGGCCGCGGGCCCGCTGACCACGAAGTCGCGGCTCCGCACCAGGGCGAAGCCGAGCACAGTGCCCGCGGCCGCGACGAACGTGGCCACCAGCAGGATCTGGTTCAACCCGTGCACGAAGTCGGCCCGCGTGCCGCCGACCGTGTACGACGCCTGGAAGATCGCGCCGAGTCCGGCGATCCCCGTCGCGATCCCCACCTGCCGGAACGTGTTGTTCACGCCGGCCGCCATCCCCGCGCGCTGCGGCGGCACGACGCCCACCGCGGTCGTCGCGAGCGCCGGGTTCACCATCCCGATCCCGACGCCGCCGACGAGGAACCCGGCGAGGAGCGTCGTCCATCCCGACGAGACGTGCACGCCGTACATGAGATAGAGCGCGACCGTCACGAGCGCCATCCCGACGCCGAGCACGACGCGGACGGGAACGTGCCCGACGAGCCGGCCCGACGCCGGCGCGGCGAAGAAGGAGATCATCGACAGCGGCAGGAAGCGCAGGCCAGCCTGCAGCGGCGAGTACCCGAGCACGTTCTGCAGGTACAGCGTCAGGTAGAGGAACTGCGCGAACATCGCGGACGAGATCGAGAACGCGACGATCTGCGCGCCGGTGAACGCCGGGACGCTGAAGAGCCGGACGTCGAACATCGGCTCCGGCTGGCGTAGCTCGACGAGCGCGAACGCGACGAGCGCGGCGACCGCGCCCGCCAACAGCCCCACCACGCGCCCGCTCGACCAACCCCAGTCGTTCCCGCGCAGCAGCCCCAGCACCAGGGCGAACAGCCCCGCGGACAACGTCAGCTGGCCGGGGACGTCGATCCCGCCGTGGCTCTCGTCGCGGGACTCGTGCAGGACGCGCCCGCCGAACAGGAGGCACAGCGCCCCGATCGGGATGTTGACGAAGAAGATCCAACGCCAGCCCGCCCATTCCGTGAGCGCGCCGCCGACGAGCGGCCCGATCGCGACCGCCGCTCCGATGGTCGCGCCCCAGATCCCGAAGGCCGCCCCGCGCTCCCGCCCGTGGAACTCCTGGCTCAGCAGGGCAAGCGAGACCGCGAACATGATCGCGCCCCCGATACCCTGGGCTCCCCGTGCGAGATTCAAGAACAACGGGCTCGTGGCTGCTCCGCAGGCGGCGGAAGCGGCCGTGAACAGCACGACGCCGATGAGGAACACCCGCTTCCGTCCGAGGAGGTCGCCGAGCGACCCGGCGTTGAGGACGACCGAGGCCAGCAGGAGCGAGTACGCGTCCACTACCCACTGGAGGTCGGTGAACGAGGCGTGGAGGTCGCGCTGGATCTTCGGAAGCGCCACGTTGACGATCGTGATGTCCAGCAGGAGCATGAAGATGGCGACGCAGACGATGATGAGGGTCCGCCATTTCCGGTCCATGGGCGCGAACCTATCCGAGCAGGACTCGGCCGCGTCGGCTGGAATGGTGGACGACTATGGCGTTCGCGCGTTTGCTTCCGCGCCCGCAGGGCCGGGGGCGGACCAATGGAGGACCTCGGGTGGCTAGCGTCATCGCCTTCGCCAACCAGAAAGGCGGCGTCGCGAAGACGACGACGACGCTCAATCTCGGAGTCGCGCTCGCCGAGAAGGGCAAGCGCGTCATGGCGGTCGACCTCGACCCGCAGGGCAACCTGACGATGTCGCAGGGCTGGAACCCGGACGAGATCGAGCGGTCGATGTTCGACGTCCTCGTCCACAAGCTCCCGATCACGGAGATCGTGCGCACGAACGAGATCGAGGTCGCCGTCTCCTCGATCGACCTCGCGGGCGCCGAGCTCGCGCTCTCGTCGATGATCGGCCGCGAGCGCGCCCTCGAGAAGGCGCTGCTCCCCATACGCGACGAGTACGACTTCATCCTCATCGACACGCCGCCGTCGCTCGGCCTGCTGACGATCAACGCGCTCGTCGCGTCGAACGGCGTCATCGTCCCGGTGCAGTGCGAGTACCTCTCGCTGCGCGGGCTCGTGCAGCTCGAGAACACGCTGTCGATGATCCGCGAGAACTTGAACCCGCACGTCGAGATCCAGGGGATCCTCGCGACGATGTACGACAAGCGGCTCCTGCACTCGCGCGAGGCGGTCGAGATCCTGAAGGAGAACTTCGGCGATCTCGTGCTGGAGACGAAGATCCGCAAGACTGTGCGGTATGCGGAGGCCCCGGTGAAGGGACAGTCGGTCTTGAAGTACGACCCGAGTGGGGAGGCTGCGGGGATGTACCGCGATCTCGCCAAGGAGGTGCTCGATGGCGCGCCGGCGCGCCAGCATGCGTGAGGGCCCGCTCGCGGAGCTCTTCCGCGCGACCGAGGCGGCGCAGCGCCAGGCCGAGGGCCAGGCGCCGGAGGAGCCGCCCGCGGCGCCGCAGCAAGAGGAGCCGGAGGAGCGGACCGTCGAGCACGTCCCGACGTGGGAGGAGGCCGCGCGGACCGAGCCGCCTGCGCCGCCGCCGCCCCGCCAGGCCGCCCCGCCTCCGCCGGTCGCCCCACCGCCGCCGCCCGTATCCGCTCCGGCTCCGCCTCCTCCCGCGGCCCGTCACGTCGTGCCGATGCCGGAGGCGCCGCCGCGCCTCTACCGCGCGCCGCAGGACACGGGCGCCTACCTCGCCGTCATCAAGGTCGTCGGCGTCGGCGGCGCCGGCCTCAACGCGGTCAACCGGATGATCGACGCCGGCATCAGCGAGGTCGACTTCGTCGCCGTGAACACCGACATCCAGGCGCTGCACATGAGCGACGCGCCGCAGAAGATCCACATCGGCCGCGACCTCACCGGCGGGCTCGGCTCGGGCGCCGACCCCGACGTCGGGCGCCGCGCCGCCGAGGAGGGCTACGACCAGGTCAAGCACGCGCTCCGCGGCGCAGACATGGTGTTCGTCGCCGCGGGTGAGGGCGGGGGCACCGGCTCCGGCGCCGCGCCGGTGGTGGCGAGGATCGCGCGCGACCTCGGCGCGCTCACGGTCGGGATCGTGACGATGCCGTTCAAGTTCGAGGGGACGAAGCGGCGCACTCAGGCCGACCAGGGCGTCGCCGCTCTGCGCGCTGCCTGCGACACGACCATTGTCATCCCGAACGATCGCCTGCTCGAGGTGCTCGACCGGTCGACGTCGATGCTCGACGCGTTCAAGGTCGCCGACGACGTCCTCCGCCAGGGCGTGCAGGGCATCACCGACCTGATCACGCTGCCCGGCCTCATCAACCTCGACTTCGCCGACGTGCGCACGATCATGAGCAACTCCGGCACCGCGCTGATGGGCATCGGCTTCTCCTCGGCCGGCGACAACCGCGCGAAGGAGGCTGCCGAGCGCGCGCTGCGCTCTCCGCTCATCGACGAGGAGATCACCGGCGCGACCGGCATCCTCCTCTCGGTCGCGGGCGGCGACGACATGACGCTCATCGAGGTGAACGAGGCGGCCGAGGTCGTCCGCGCCGCGGCGACGGAGGAGACGAACATCATCTTCGGCGCCACCGTCGATGAGCGGCTCACCGGCCAGGTCTGGGTGACGGTCGTCGCCACCGGCATCGGCCGCGGCCGGCATGCGCGGCGCCCGACGTTCGCACCGCCGGAGCTGGTAGAGAACGACGACGTCGACGTGCCGTCGTTCCTGAAGGGTTAGTGGAGACCTTTCTCGCGATCGCGAGCAAGCGCGACGAGCGCCGCTACGCCGATCGCCCCGTCGCCGAGGAGCACGTCCTGCGCATCCTCGACGCCGGTCGTTTGAGCGGCAGCTCGCAGAACAAGCAGCTGTGGAGCTTCGTCGTGGTGTCCGACACCGCGCTCTCCGAAGCGGTGTACGCCCCCCTGAACGTCGCCACCGCCGGCCTCGTCGTCGCGATCGTCGGCTCGGCGGGGGCGTTCGACGTCGGCCGGTGCTCGCAGAACATGATGCTCGCCGCCTGGGACCTCGGCGTCGCCTCGTGCCCGAACGGGGTCCGCGACCCGGAGCGCGCCGCGGAGATCTGCGGCGGCGAGGTGAAGATGATCCTCACGTTCGGCTATCCGCAGCGGGAGCTGCACGTCGAGGCGCGAAGCCCCGAGGAGTGGTCGGCGCGCGCGAACCGCAGGCCGCTCGACGACCTCCTCATTCGATAGCCTCCGATCCGTGCCGCGTCCGCGCTCGAAACCGGCCGTCGCCGCCGGCGAGGTCCTCATCTGGCTCCTGTTCGCCGCCCTCATCTTCCCGGCGGGCGTCGTCGGGTGGGCGGTCGGCCACTACACCGGTCACCACGGCGGGACGCGGACGGTGACGGTGGCGGCACCTTCGGCTCCGGCGACGACGACTGCGGCCACGCCGACCACGACGGCGGCTGCGACGACGACGGCCGCGACGACGACCGCCGCCGCGGCGCCGAGCGCGAACGGGAAGGCGGTCTTCATCTCCGCCGGCTGCGGCGCCTGCCACACGTTCAAGGCCGCGGGCACGAGCGCGAAGGTCGGTCCGGACCTCGACACAGCGCCGGAGGCGGACGCGAAGAAGGACAAGATGCAGCTCGCCGCGTTCGTGAAGCAGTCGATCGAAGACCCGAACGCGTACATCTCGCCCGGCTTCCCCAAGGGCGTCATGCCGTCGACCTTCAAATCGTCGCTCGGGCCGCAGAAGGTCGACGCGCTCGTCGCGTTCATCACCGGCGGCAAGTGATCGAAGCGATCCACATCGGCCCCGAGGAGGCCGGTGCGCTCACCTCCGTCGATTCCGTCCGCGCGATCGCGGGGCAGGGGCTCGAGGGCGACCGCAACTTCCGCCCGCAGGGCGCGAAGCCAGGCCAGGCGCTGACGCTCGTCGAGGCCGAGAACGTCGAGGACGTCGGGCTCTCGGAAGGCGCGACGCGGCGGCAGCTGACGACGCGCGGCGTCCGCCTCAACGACCTCGTCGGCAAGACGTTCCGCGTCGGCGAGGTGGAGTGCTACGGCGTCGAGCTGTGCGAGCCGTGCCTGCACCTCGAGTCGATGACGCGGCAGGGGATCATCAAGGATCTCGCCCACCGCGCCGGCATCAACGCCGACATCCTCAGTGACGGCGTCATCCGCGTCGGCGACGAAGTCGCGACGCTCTCGTAACGCTTCCGTCGATGTGATGGCTGCGTGGATCCCGCGCAGCTGGGCCTCGACGTCGACCGTCTCCCGATCTGCCAGGCGTGCCTGAGCTTCGTGTCGGGATCGTTGAAGGATCCGAAGGAGGCGCGGCATTGGTGTTTCGAGATGACGCCGTTCATCTGGGAGGAGGGCTTGCGCGAGCCGGCGCTCGAGGCGGTGCGGCGGCGCGGCGACGCGGCCGCGCTCGCCGACCTCGAGTCGAAGGGCGGGCGAAGCAAGACCGCGCGCGCGATCGTCATGGAGCTCGCCCGTCAACAGGACGAGCGCGCGAGGCGGTGGTGGCAGGCGATGCAGAACTGAGCAAGCAGAGTGCGGACGGGTGACTCTAGGGCAGCTTGCAGCTCTGCCTGGTGCCGGCGAGCTGGTCGAGCGCGGTGTCGGCGCTGACCGTGAAGCCGATCCGCGAAGTCCGCGCGTGCAGCGTCGTCAGCCGGAGCATCCCGTCCTTGCCCTTGCTCAGGCAGCCGTCGGACGTGCGCCAGTACGGTGAGTAGCGCACCGCGATCCGGTACGTACCGCCGCGAGGCACGCTCACCACCATCTTCTCCTGCGACATCGAGTCGACGAGCGCGCGGCCCGGGCCGGTGACGATCGGCTGGAAATGCGGGACGCGGTAGATCGCGACCGTGAGGTCCTCGTACACGAGCCGGAGCCCGGCGCGGCCGCTCTCCACGAGCTTCGCCTCCGCGCGCGCGCTGTAGTCAAACGGCGCCGCCGTCGGCAGCACGACGTAGCCGACGCCGAGCCCGTGCAGCCACTGCAGGTACGCGCGCGGGCCGAGCTTGCCGTACAGCACCTTGTTGGCCGGGAAGTCGTCCTGGCGGAACCAGCCGCGCGCGAGGGGGATGTCGGCATCGGCGAGGTACGTCGCGCCCCAGTGCCCGGTCGTGTCGACCGACTCGACGCGCGTGTTCGGCCCGGCGTGCAACTTGAGGAACGAGATCGCGCCTGTCCACGCGGACGCGGTCGTCGTCGCATCCGCCGTCGCGTTCTCGAAGTTGGAGACGAGCGGCGTGATGTTCCACGAGAACGCGAGTGCGATCACCGCGAGCCCGGGCACGAGCGGCTTCCACTTCCGCAGCGAGAGGACGAGTACGGCGAGCGGGATCGCGGCATAGCGCATGCGCGCGACGTTCTCCCCGACCGCAGACGGCACGACGTACGCGACGACCATAGCGCCGACGTAGACGGCGAAGACGTAGCGGAGAATGCGTGCGCTCTCGAGCCGCCACGTGAAGGCGAGCCCGAGCAGGCAGAAGGTGACGCCCGCAGCGAGCTCGGCCGACGAGAACGGATAGCTTCCGCCGCCCGGGAAGAGGCGCCAGAGCACGAGCTCGATGCCGCCCGCGACACCGATCGTCGCGACCGCGACCCAGTTGCGCGGCACCGACGCGCGCCGTGCCAGCGCGACGCCGGCGAGCACGACCACGAGGAGGAGGAACGCGACCGGTGACGCCGCAAGCGTCAGCAGGGCGAGCCCGGCGAACCGCCAGCGCGCGCCGGCCTGAAGCGCCCACAGCGCGAGCAGCGCGATCGCGATCCCGAGCGCGAACGGGAACGCCGCGGAGAGCACGATCCCCGCCCACACGACCGCGAACGTCCGGCTCGACCAGCGCGTCGTCGGTCCCCACTCGCGCCAGACGACGACCGCGAACGCGAGCGAGGCGAGCGCGATCGTGGCCACCGCGAGGAGGCGAATCCCGAGCGCCCCGGCGAGCGGGTAGTAGATGAGGCTGTACGTGATGAAGCTGTAGCGGCCCGCGTACCAGAAGTTGTTCCACAGCGTGAAGCCGTGCTCGAGGAAGAGCGTTCGCTGATAGGCGTGGGCGGCGAGGTCGCTCCCGGGCGGGCCGAGGTATGCGAGCAGCGCCGCGATCGAGGCTGCGGCACCGGCTGAGAGCAGGGCTTCGCCGGCGAGCGGATGACGCCGGTACATGGCTTGAGACTACCCCTAGAAGAGAGAAACAAGCACGGTCGCACCCCCGAGGGCACTGGCCGCGCCGGCGAGGAGGACCGCGCGCCGGAAGGCCGCCGACGGGTAGGGCGCGAGCCACAGTACGCTCGCGACCCCGATGCTCAACCCGACCGCGGTCTCGAGCGCCTGCAGGGTGATCCCTGCAGCGAGCCCGTGGTTGAACGAGACGCCGTGCGCGCGGAACGCGATCGCGATCGCTGCGCTCGCGATGCCGACGTTTCCCGGCGTGAGCGGGACGAGCCCGGAGACGTCGAGCGCCGGAAGGATCAGCAGCGCGGCGACGACCGGCCGGTGAATGCCGACGGCGGCGCTCACCGCCGTCGCGCCGGCGAAGCGTCCGGCAACCGACAGCGCGATCCAGCCGGCGAGGCGCAACGCCGCGGCGGGACGTTCGCCGAGCGAGCGGAACGCGTCGAGGATGTGCGCGTGGCTCTTGCGCGCCCGGACCGAGAGGACGGCGGCGACGGCCAGGAGCCCGGCCGCGACGAGCAGCGGCCAGAGCGGTACGACGCCGAGAACGGCGCCCGCGGCGATGAGGCCCGCGAGCACGACCGCTCGCGCGGTCGCGACGGCGACGAACGCGCCTCCGGTCGTCCACACCTTGTGCTCGCCGGGGACGAGCCGGGAGAAGAGCGCGAGCCTGACGGCGTCGCCCGCGCGCGCGGGGACGAACGTGTTGACGAGCGAGCCGGCGCCGTAGCGGGCGGTGGCGTCGGTGAGGCTCGTGCGGCCGCCGCAGAGGCCGATGGCCGAGCGCCAGCACCCGGCCGAGCCGACGAGGGAGAGGGCGAAGGCGGTCGCCGCCAGCCACAGCCAGCGCGGGTCGGCGCGCCCGAGCGTGTCGAGCGCGCTCTCAACCCGCGTGCCGAGGACCTGAGGCGTCGCCACCGAGGCGCCCAGCGCGCACAGCAGGAGCGCCCCTGCGGCGAGGCTGCCCCTGCTGACCCTCCAGTGCTGCACTGACCCCAACGTGTCCTCGCCGGTTATAGACGGAGAACCAGAAGATTGGTTTGTTATTTCCATGCAAGGCGCGATCGCGGCGGGGCATCCGCTGACGGCGGCCGCCGGGGCGGCCGTTCTCGAGGCGGGCGGGAACGCGGTCGACGCCTGCGTCGCCGCGGCGTTCACCTCCTGGGTGTGCGAGTCGATGCTGACGGGGCCGGGCGGCGGCGGCTTCTTCCTCGTGCACGCGGGCGGCGAGACGGTCGTCTTCGACGCGTTCGTCGCCGTGCCGCGGAAGGCGGCGGAGGGGGAGCTGCTCGCGATCGCGGTCGACTTCGACGGCGACACGCAGCAGGTGTTCCACACGGGAGCTGCGGCGGCCGGCGTGCCGGGGACGGCTCTCGGGCTGGAGGCGGCGTGGCGGCGGTTCGGGTCGATGCCGTGGGCGGAGCTGGCGGCGCCTGCGGCGGTGTTGGCCCGGGCGGGCGTCGAGCTGACGCCGATGCAGGCCTACCTGCATCAGATCCTCGACGGGCTCCTTCGGCATTCGCCCGAGGGCGACCGGATGTACGGCGGCCGCGTGCTCGCGGCGGGCGAGGTCTTCCGGCTTCCCGACCTCGCCGACACGATCGACCGCATCGCGGCGCGCGGCGCGCACGCGCTGTACGAGGACGAGCTTCCGTTCTCGCGCGAGGACCTCGAGTCCTATCGCGTCATCGAGCGCAAGCCTGTCTCCCTCTGGTACCGCGGTCACGAGTTCCGCTCGAACCCGCCGCCGTCGAGCGGCGGGCGGCTGATCTCGATCGGGCTCGAGTCACTCGGCGACGGCTTCGACATCGTCCGCGCGATGGAGGCGATGGAGGCGGCGCGCGTCACGGCCGCCGGCGGCACGACGCACATCTCCGTCGTCGACGCGCTCGGGGATGCCGCGTCGTTGTCATGCTCGCTCGGCTCGGGGAGCGGCGTCGTCGTCCCGGGCACTGGCATCCACCTGAACAACATGCTCGGCGAGGCGGACCTGGTCGGTAGCGCGCGCATCGGCGAGCGGCTGACGTCGATGATGGCGCCGTCGCTCGTGCTCCGTGACGGCCGCCCCCGTCTCGTCGTCGGCTCCGCCGGCTCCGAGCGGTTGCGCGGCGCGATCCTCCAGGTGGTGGCGAACGTGGTCGGGAAGGGGATGGGCGTGGAGGAGGCGGTCGACGCGCCGCGCGTCCATCTCGACGGCGACGTCGTTCACGCAGAGCCGGGCGTGCGGGTCGAGCGCGACACCGTCGTCCGCTGGCGCGACCGGAACCTCTACTTCGGCGGTGTGAGCGCGGTCGAGTTGCGCGAGGATGGGACCGTGGCGGCGGCAGGCGACCCGCGCCGCGG
>Ga0070731_10004607_pt1 | contig 11754 bp, 10 predicted proteins | sample Coa_R1_2_FD_66448 | JGI IMG/M metagenome (GOLD analysis project Ga0070731, IMG submission 66448) | Surface soil microbial communities from Centralia Pennsylvania, which are recovering from an underground coalmine fire - Coalmine... | ecosystem: Environmental > Terrestrial > Soil > Unclassified ... | reverse complement strand
TATTTTATTAAAACCCGTAAATGAAAATGTCTCTTTATTCGCCGCCTGGTTCAGGTTGGTTTATACGATTGTCAGCCTGGCTGCACTGCTTAACCTGGTTACTGTTTTGCAGTTATTTCATCACACCGGTATGCCTGCAATTTTTAATCCGGATCAAACATATTCCCAAGTTGAACTTTCCCTTCGGGCCTTCCGATCCGGGTGGTCGTTGGCATATATATTTTTTGGAATACATCTCTGCCTCCTCGGATATTTGGTTTACCGGTCAGGGTATATTCCCCGAATCATAGGTATTCTTTTGGTCATTGCCGGTTCAGGCTGGCTGATGGATAATATGCAGCCTTATTTATTTCCAGGTCTTAGGATAAATTTTACAATCATCATGATTGCAGGTTTGGGGGAATTGGTATTTATGTTCTGGCTGCTGATCAGGGGATCAAAGATCAGGGAAACAGATCTTGCAGGGATAAACTGACGGGCATCGGTATTTCGTCATTGATCTTTTTTAAGATATTCTGACCAGTAAGCGGTACTGGTGCAGACTGGTGAGCCGGTTTATTGAGACTTTTGGTGTTATGTCCGAAATAAGATCATTGGCTTTTAATGATCGCCTTTGCCCTCCTGAGAAACTGCGGACCATAACGATACTTCACGCTGTCTATCGCTCGATATAGTTTGATCGTTTCGCATGTATCTTCAAATAAATTAATTTGATAATTGCCAGGAATTAAATGCGTGAATCGAATTCCCAGTAACCTGATCAGCATTCTTCTTTCAAATAATTTATCAAAAAGTTCGAGCGCAACTTTCAGCAGGACATCATCTGCTGCCGTGTAACAGATCATCAATTCCCTGGAGACGGTATCAGAATTGGCATACCGCAGTTTTACCGTAACGCAACCGGTGAGTTTATTTTGTTTGCGCAATTCAAAAGCAATTTCTTCGGTCATGCGCACGAGGGCGCTGTGCAAAAATTCGATGTTGATCGTGTCAGTTTGAAATGTTTTTTCAGTTGAGATGGATTTATGCTCACGGTAAGGAATAACCGGAGTTTCATCAATCCCATTTGCCTTGCGTGAAAATTCGATTCCTTCCTTGCCGAGCGCCTTAAATAACGCTCCCACCGGAATCTTGCTTAAGGTATCAATTTTTTCCACGCCCATCTGGTAGAGCATTTCCGCTCTTTCACGCCCTATGCCTGGGAGTTTTTCCACGTTGAGGGGCGCAATAAATTTTTTTTCTTCACCAAAGGGAATTTCAATTTGTCCGTTTGGTTTCACTTCACCCGTCGCAACTTTGCTGATGAGTTTATTACTCGCCAACGCAAAACTTACGGAAAGCCCTGTCTCCTTAGTGATCTTTTCTTTTAATTCTTCACTAAATAAATTGCATCCAAAAAACTTATCCATGCCCGTTAAATCGAGATAAAATTCATCAATGGATGTTTTTTCATAAAGGGGAACGCTTTCGGCAATGATGTTGGTCACTACGCGCGAATGTTTGGAATAATTTTCCATGTCGCCTGAGATCACGATCGCCTCCGGGCAGAGTTTTTTGGCAAGTCGCATCGGCATTGCACAATAAATGCCAAACTTCCGCGCTTCATAACTGCAGGCAGCGACTACAGCCCGGTCCCCCTTTCCGCCAACGAGCAATGGTTTGCTTTTGAACTTCGCATTTTTTAAACATTCGACTGCGACAAAAAATGCGTCGAGGTCAAAATGGGTGATATGGCGAGCGTCAAGGTTCATTTTTCTGCAAGCAGATTTGATCTTCTTTTTTTGATGGCGGCTCTTTCCAGGTTGATCACTTCAAGACTGCAGACGCCAAAATCACTCATGATCCTGCCCGTTATTTTATAAAACCCGGATTTGGGAGGAAGGCGTTTATGTACGTCAGGAAAATGCACCGAGTCTATCCAATCACCACTAACGTCTATGAACGTGCCAAAACTCATCGCATCGCCGTAAATGGTGGTAACTGGTTTATGCGTGATGTGATAACCGAGAAGAGTCGCCACTTTTCCCACATGATTGTTCATCTGTGCTGCAGGTAAAAATTGATGCGGATCTTCTTCGACAAGATCAAAGGGGTTACCTACCGGGAATTCCAAAATTTCTATTTCGTCATAGACATCATCCATTTCATAAACGGCGAGTTCCGGTATTTCAAATTTTTTTTCCTGTTGAACAAACAAAGATTCTCTGGGATGACTGTGTTTTGTGTATTTATTTTCTAAAAAAACCGCTTCCCATAAAAGTGTTTTTTTATTTTTCCCCGTAAAGCGTAAAGCGCCAACACGAATTAAAATTTTTAATTGTTCGGGTGTGACATTGGATCGTTCGACAAAATCCTGCAGATGTAAATAATTTCCATTCAGGTTTCTCTCCGAAACAATTTTTTTGGCAACAGCCGTGCGCAAAGATTTGATGTGGTGAAAACCGACATGCACATCAATGCCATTGATATTGGTTTCGATATCGCTACGGTTGATACAAGGCGCATGAATGATGGCGCCTGCCTTATGGAGTTCATAGAAATAAAGTTCTCTCCCGTAAAATCCGCCAAAATTATTGATGACCGCGACCATGAACTCACGCGGATAGTATGTTTTTAAATGCAGGCTCTGGTAACTTTCTACTGCGAAGGATGCGGAGTGCGCTTTACAAAAACTGAATTCTGCAAAACTTTCAATTTGCCGCCACACTTCGGCGACAGTAGAATCGGGATACCCAAGCTCTTTACAATTATTGAAAAACTTAGTGCGTAAAAAGGCCATTTGATCTTTCACACGGTATTTAAAACTGGTTGCTCTTCGTAAGAGATCCGCTTCAGCCATTGTAAGGCCCGCCCATTCATGCACTACCCGGATGATGTCTTCCTGGTAGACCATCACTTCGTAGGTGGATTTCAAAATTTCCGCGAGTTTTGGATGCAGGCTTTGATAGGGTTTATTGTTGTGGCGTTCGATATAGGCAGTCATCATCCCGCTGCGCCCGACACCAGGGCGGATGATGGAACTCGCGGCAACAAGTGTTTCATAATCATTACAATGGAGTTTTTGATTCACATGACGCATGGAAGGAGACTCGATATAAAAACAACCGATCGTATTGCCAATAGATAAATTCTTATTTAGATTTTCATCTTTTTTAAATGTCGAAATTTCGTGAATATTGATATCGATCCCACAATTTTTTTTTATGATACCGAGTGAATCTTTGATATGACCAAGTCCGCGCTGGCTTAAGATATCCAGTTTATACAAACCGATATCATCACCGTAATACATATCAAGTTGAGCGGTTGCAAAACCTTTGGGTGGTAAAAAAAGTGCCGTATAATTATATATGGGTTCGTCCGAAATAATCACCCCGCCGGCATGGATGCCGATATAATCCGGGAAACCGTTTAAAAATTTTTCATAGTAAACAATATGATGCTGGATAGAATTTACAGCGACCGGCATCCCCGGATTTTCCGAGAGTTGTTTTCTTTCCGCTTCAGGCAGACCAAATACTTTTCCCAGTGCTTGCACGATCGATCTGTATTTGAAAGTAGCATACACGCCAAGCAGTGCCACGTGGCCTTCGCCGTATCTTTTAAAAATATAATCAAAGACATCATCCCGCACGGTATGAGAAAAATCAATATCGAAATCAGGAGGCGAGGTCCGATGCGGGTTTAAAAAGCGTTCAAAAAAAAGATCAAGCTCGATCGGATCCACATCCGTAATGCCAAGGCAGTACGCCACAATGGAGTTAGCGCCGCTGCCGCGACCGATATGATAATAACCGCGGCTCTGGGCATAACAAACGATATCCCGGGTAATAAGAAAATACGCATTGAAATCTAATTTATCGATGATAGAAAGTTCTTTGTCAACTCGCCTTTTTGCTTCTTTATGATCCGCACCGTACCTGGTAAGCATGCCTTCATAAGCAAACTTGGAAAGCAGAATGCCGTCATTTTCTCTGGAAGAAGAGAATATTTTTTTGGTTTTGTCTTTTCCAAATTCCATCTTCATCGCGCAGGATTCCAACAATCGGTATGTATTCATGACCAGCTGCGGGTATTTTGAAAAATCCTGCAGCAGCTTTCCGGGGGGAATAAAATACTCATGTGCTGCGCAAATGCTTTCCGGTTTTAATTTCGAAAGGAGGACATTATTATCAATTGCTCTTAAAAGTTTATGTAAATGGTAATATCCTTTACGTTGAAAAGTGACGGGTTGACGAACAACACATTTTTGATTAACAAGTTCTCTTCTTAGACCATATAATTTATTGATCTCCGTGTATTGCACACCGATAAATTCATCAGCAGACAGTTCCCCGAGCGTTTTTACACCAAGCGGGTATATAATATAACAGTCATGTATATCCGAAGTCGGAAATTCCGGAAACAATTCATCACGTGTCAGGCGATACGATAAAAAATAATTAATGGCAGTAAAACCGGAATTGTTTTTAGCGAGTAATATATAAAGCAACTTCTCCCCGTTTCGTATCTCCGCCCCCACCACCGGTCTTATATTTTCAGCTCGGCAGCATTTGATAAACTCCCAGGCATCACAAGTGGTATTGATATTGGTAAGCGCCAGTGTATACACGCCATGTTCCACAGCAGCTTTGACCAGTTCATCGGTGGCAAAAGTGCCGTAGCGTAAGCTGAAATATGTTTTACAGTTTACGTACATAACTTGTGGGAGAAAGAACTAAGGTAAATATTATTACTAAATAAATTAGTAATAAATATACTAAATATATTAGTATATTTATTTCAACAGACACTGATATGGTGGGCAAAGTAACAGAGCAACAGCCCATACCGTCACTCTTTTGTAATATGGAAACCGGATAAATGTACGGAATGATTTCCGCATCACCTGATAAAACTAACGGTAAACAATAACCGAAGCGTCGAACATCTCTTCTTCGACAATTTCTCCGTCCTTACGGACTACCAATACTGCATACCATTGGTCATGCGAGGGTTCATTATCGCGCAGGGCATCAAAAACATCACAGACATCTTCGGATTCACAGGAAATAAAAACCGGTTCTTTTTTTGCAACCTGCAAACCCGTTTCATAATCTTTCAGGGTGGCGAGGCAAAGTTTCGTTTGGTACGTGGTCATGATATATTCTTTTTGTCTATTTAATTCGTTTTCAAGAATCGTACCGGAATATGAAATAATTTAGCGTTAGAAAAAAACAACATGGATATAATAAAAATAAAAGTGGTCAACAAATCAACTAACGAGATGCCTGCCTATGCGACACCAGGTTCATCAGGCATGGATCTGCGGGCAGCACTCGAACAAACCAGAGAAATAGCGCCATTCGAAAGAACATTGGTTCCAACGGGGTTATTTTTTGAGATACCGCCAGGTCATGAAGCGCAAGTGAGACCAAGGAGCGGACTTGCAATAAAAAAAGGACTGACCGTTTTAAATTCGCCCGGAACCATTGATTCGGATTATCGTGGCGAAGTGCAGGTGATCCTGGTCAATCTTTCACAGACGGCCAATTTTATTGAGCCCGGAGAAAGGGTCGCGCAAATTGTTTTTCAAAAAGTGGAAAAAGCAGAATTAATACCGGCAGCGGATCTCGAAGATACAAAAAGAGGCACCGGCGGCTTTGGGCATACAGGACATCGATAAGTCATGAAAAAGTATTTTACCATATGGTTTTTTGCTTTGCTGATCCTGATATTCGGGTATTTTCTCTATAATTTAATCGATAAGAAAAAAAAATCAGGTCCGATTAAAAATAATCCGGTGGCAATAAACCCTTCGGGGCAGTATTTTTCTTCGGTCAAAAGCTTCTGTTCGCATACCATTCCAACAACATGTTTTCTTTACTCACTTCGCTGATTACCTGGCATATCTCATATTCTTCCTGCAAAAGTGCGGCATCAAAGACACGATTCAGCATGATCCTGTCCAGGTCATACAGAATAGCGAACTGTTCATAACGATCAATGCCTTTGAGCAAGTTACAGGCGATCAGGTCATTTTCGCATACATGCGAAGACAGTTGATGAATTTTTTGGTCAAACATTTGCCGTGTTAATAGGGATGATAAAGTATTTGGTCTCCAAGGCGTCGCGAAGATAATAATTAGCCTGATGTATTTATCAAAAAGAATAAAAATTTCCCAGCAACTGAAAATGGTTCGTCCTGAAATGACGTTTTGGGTTTCATTTTTTTCTGAATTCTGGCGATTTTGAGCTGAGGATGTTAAGCCAGACGTCGCAAATTCGTTGATCTTAAAATAACGCGCCGTGCGAGGATTGATCACATGAACGATTATGTACATTCTCTTTATCCGGTTGTCTGCAGATTCAGTTTTTTTCTCCAACGATCCGGCCGGCCATCGACAAAAAACGGCGTTCACGCTTTCCGGGTGCGATGCTTTGTATGATAAAACTTAATTAAATAATATATTCCGTTTAATTTTACAGGGAATCAGGCATATTTTTTCACCATTAAAACACTTCCATATGATTATCGTACACGATATTTTTATTGCCAAAGCAGGCAACGCTTCCAAACTCGCCAAACTTTTTAAAGAGGTCATGACGATGGGTGATGACAACGTAGAGGTTATGACCGATATGACCGGTCAGTTCAATAAAGTGGTCATGGTGAGCCGGTATGAGAGTCTGGCCGCGTATGAAAAAAGCTGGGACAAATACAAAGAGGATACAGAAGAAATGAAAATGATGAAAGAAAAAATGAAAGGCTATACCGACATGTATCTCACAGGTTCAAGGGAAATATATAGATCCTGGTAAAAACTGCACGGATATTCTTATTCCTGTTATCAAACGGCTGGTTTGCTCGTTATGGGTTATTTATTGCCGTTATATTGATGGTTTAAGACAGATCGCCCAGATCTCGAAAAAGAAATCGTTATTAATGGTTATGAAAAGAATTTATAGCATTGATTTTACCAGGGGTCTGGTGATGATAATAATGGCACTGGATCATGTCCGGGACATGATGCACGTTCATGCCATTGATCAGAGTCCGACTAACCTGTCTACAACCACCCCCGCACTATTTTTTACCAGGTGGATTACCTATTTATGTGCTCCTACATTTGTCTTCCTGGCGGGGACTTCTGCTTATATATCTTGTAAGAATAAAAGAGATGTTTCCCAAAGCAGGAAATTTTTGCTGGAACGTGCTTTATGGTTAATGATTCTGGAATTTACCCTGGTCAATTTTGGGATATTTTTTGATTTGGGCTTTCACCGGTTCATTTTCGAGGTAATTGCTACCATTGGGTTTGGTTTTTTCATTCTTGCATTATCGCTAAAATCATCATCAAAAGCAATTGGGATGGTTGGTCTGCTAATAATTTTCTGCCACGATCTCGTGCCAATTATTCCATTGAGAGAAGGCTCAATAATCAAACTGGTACTGGCCCCTTTTTTTGACCCAGGTCCGTTTCTGGTTACGCCACATTCCGTTTTTAGCATGAGTTATCCTCCCATTCCCTGGTTAGGCATTATGCTGATCGGCTTTGCCACCGGAAAATTATTTGATATGCCGCTTGCCAAAAGAAAAAATCTGTTCCTGCAAATTGGCCTGGGTGCTTTGTTTATGTTTGCAATAATTCGTTTCATCAATATATATGGTGATCCGGGACCTTGGTCCACTCAGAAAAATATGCTCTATACATGGCTTTCTTTTATAAATGTTGCCAAATATCCGCCATCATTGCTGTTTTGTCTGATCACATTGGGCTCTATGTTTATTATGCTTTCATTTTCGGAAATCGCAAGCGGATGGTTTTTCAAATTTGTTTCCGCCTTTGGGAAAGTCCCTTTGTTTTATTTCCTGGTACACTTCTACCTTATTCATGTCGCCATGCTGGGATTGATGTTTATCCAAGGCTTCACCTGGCCGCAAATGGATTTTGCTTCGGGTACCTTTGGAAGACCAAAAGGAATTCAAAGTGGATTATCTCTTTGGGCGATCTATTTTATATGGATTGGCGTGGTATTGGTATTATATAAGCCTTGCCAGTGGTTTGGTAAATACAAAGCTGACCATGATCAATGGTGGTTGAAATTTATTTAGTCTTCCTAAAATCATTTTATATTGCATTTTTTGTTCTGGTAACATTCTCATTTTCGCATATGGTCATTTCCTAAGACATAATGCCTTGTTACGATGCCAATGAATTAAATCGGTGCCCGTTATATACCACTTTGCATTTTTTCCAATTCGGTTCTATGACCTGGTCTGCGAATTATTTTTAGTACTTACATTTGTAAATTAATTTGGCATTCATGTCGGACGAAGAAACCCAGTCAGCATTTTCTCCGCTCGAAATATCACAACTAGGCGCCAGCCGTGTTGAAATATTTCAAAACTCTTCAGCGCCTGAAAAAAACAATTTCCAGCTTCCTGGTTTCACGCGAATGCAGGCGGCAGGTGGCTATGGTGCCATGCAGTTTTCGCATTTTTCGGGTGAAGGTTTTGACATCTGGTATAGCCACTACGCCATCATAAATAAATCCACATTCTGTGCGAGGGGGGATTTTCCCGCGCTCGAACTCCACATTCCTATTCATGCGCACATGATCTCATGGTGGGACGGACAAAAACAAAGCAAGTTGCTTGATAAACAATATGACCTCTCTTATTTTCCGTTCATAGACAGTCGTTCAGAATTTTTCGCTGCAGATTTATACAGTACTTTCGATATTCACTATTCACCCGCATACCTGGAAAAATTTGCGGCACATTCCACATCGCTATCAAAATTTTTAGCAAAGGTGAGTCATGGTGAACAGGCGGACTTACTTGGTCAAACACAATTTCTCAACCCCTCTATGCTGGGTGTGCTGAACAGGGTGCTCCATTGCCAAATGCCCCCGGCGCTTGCTGCTTATTATTACGAGAACTGCGCGCAACTGATGCTGGTCGAAGTATTAAACAGGACAAATGATCTGCGCTCTTATACTGAAATGAAATATTCTCCTTATGATATAGAACGCGCGATCGCAGCGCAGAAAATGATTGTTTCTGACCTGAGTGAAAAATACAGCATTGCAGAACTTGCTCGTGCTACGGGCTTTAACGAATGGAAACTTCAACACACTTTCAAACATCTCTACGGCGCAACCATTTTTGATTACAGCCAATCGGCACGCCTGGAGCATGCTAAATATCTTCTGCGCGAAACAAACGATCCCGTCCATCTAATCGCGGGACGATGCGGTTATCCTGATCATTCCAACCTTAGTGCTGCATTTAAAAAAAGATTCGGTTACTCGCCTGAAAATTTCCGGGCGCAAAAAAAATAATACACAAATTCATAAATCAAACACCTAAGTTCATAAGGCTGCCATGCGGGTTGGGTAATAATTTTATGCTACCAAACCAAACAGCTTAACATGGAAAAAACAAACTATGATTTCCTTGCCGATGATCTTAAATATTTAGGCTTCGGTGAGAGCCTGATGAGTCTCCTTGAAGAAAAAATTAAGGAAAACGCAAATTCCTTCGAGCTTTATTTTTCGAGTAAGATCGACAACAATCCCATTGACGCAATTCTGTATTTCAGCAGACCGTCTCTGGATGGTTTTTATTTTTTCTCAGATTACGTGCTCACCCTTGGCAATAAACTACACCATTTCAAAATTTTTAAAGGTAAAGGGGTGACACTGAAGGAAGGTTATAACCTGCTCTGTGGTCGCGCAGTGTTCAAACAACTCATTGGGAAAAACGGACAGAAATACGATGCCTGGATACAGCTTGACCTGAGCAAAAAAGAAGGTGAGAATTTTAAGATCAACACTTATCATGAAAGTTATGGCTACGATCTCTCCGCGGCGCTGGATCATTTTCCGATTGAAACACCTTCTGCTAACTGGGACCGTCCCATGTTGATCAAATCATTACAAAGAGGTAATCTCCAATCCGCATTTTTAAGAGGCAATGGGGGGATGAAAAAAATTTTGATCGAAGCAAATCCAGCGGCAAAAACCATCACGATTCGTGAAGGCGATTTGACCCCTGCGCCGGATTCAGGCGTCGCGGCCCCTGCTGATATTTCTCAAGGTGGCGGGGATGACATCGAAAATGGATTGAAAAAAACTACCGGCCGAGCAAGAAAATCTAAAGATATATGAACCATGCGGAGGATATTCTTTTTGCGCATGGCACTAACAATATCAGGGTCAATCATAATACTGAAAGCATTTGCGCAATCCCCAACAATAGAAAAACCGCTTACCAACAATGATGTGGTCAGCATGGTGAGTTCAGGGATCAGTTCATCAATCATCAAAGCAACGATTGAAAAATCAAAAACCAATTTTGACCTTTCGCCAGCTGCAGTGATCGAATTGAAAAAAAGCAGAACACCTGATGATATTGTGCTTTCCATGATCATCAAGGCGCGTGTGAGTGCTGCCGCCGCCCCCGAGGATACTTTGCTGCGTATGCCCGCCGGGATATATAACAGGTCAGATAAGGGATATACCCTGGTAGAGGACCATCAGTTATTGTGTTATGCTTCCAAAGGGGCGGTCGGTATGCTGAAAAAAACTTTTGGATCATTGGTAAACCAAACCATCAAGACAATTATGATGGGAACTCATTCACCACTGAATATCTCCGAAACAAAACCACTATTTATTTTCATACTCGATTTCCCGGCTAAAAACCCGGAAGAATTTTTTCTGGTCAGGTTCTCCCGGACACCAGCTGCAAGACAGATCTGTTTTCAAAAAATATCACATGCGCCTGGAATCATCAATGTAAACGACACAGTAAAAGTCGCTTTCACCATTAAAAAAGTAAAAGAGGGGGTTTTCGAAGTGGAGCCCACTCACCCGCTTCAACCCGGTGAATATGGCTTTATCTATAATGAGACTGACCGTTACAAAGCAAATTCGTTCAAGGCATTTGATTTTGCCATTGTTCATCCATATAACAGCAACCCATGAGTAAGTTTATCCAAATAACCATTGTCATTTTGTATACCTTATTTTCGGCGACAATTGTATTTGATATAATGAAAATCGCTGGTTTTTCGCTACGCCCTGCGACGAAGATCAACCTGATATGCCTATGGACCACTTTTTGCTTTTTATCGAATTGGTTTTTGGCGGATTTTAAATTATTCTGGCAACTGCCGGTCAGAAAGCCGATATTATCAGAAGAACAAAAATTGGAAAAATTGTTTTCACGGGTCCTGGAGAATTCCTCGTTCAGTAAAAAAATCCGTCTACGGATCTGCGAAGAAAAGAATTTGAATGCTTATGCCACTGGCCGGAGAACCATATTCATTTCGCGTAAAATATTCGAGACATTTTCCGATGATGAGTTGCAAGGTGTAATGGCACATGAGCTTGGTCACCTGCAAGACAGGGATTGCCTGATCAACGCAGCTTTTATAATGGCACTGATATTTCCATTCCCTTTCTATTTTGCATTGACTGGATGGATAAATAAGGGTCCTAAAAAAGACCAGAAGCCGCGTCCACTTTTGAGTCTTGCCCGTCTATTGACAATTATTTTATTCTTCATCCTGATGGTCGCATCATTCCGCCATAATCAAATCTTGCTTTTCTTGATCGTGTTAATTTGCATGAAGGCTTATCCGAATATCCTGAGATTAACTCTTTTTTCCTGGCGCGCCGTTACCCGTTTTATTGAATATAAACAGGATGCATATGCTCATTCGCTCGGTTTGGGAAATGGATTGAAAAAGGCGCTGGAAAAAT
>Ga0070731_10004606_pt1 | contig 11755 bp, 8 predicted proteins | sample Coa_R1_2_FD_66448 | JGI IMG/M metagenome (GOLD analysis project Ga0070731, IMG submission 66448) | Surface soil microbial communities from Centralia Pennsylvania, which are recovering from an underground coalmine fire - Coalmine... | ecosystem: Environmental > Terrestrial > Soil > Unclassified ... | reverse complement strand
TTGCCGGCGTTGATGGTTTCAAACTGCACGTCTCCGCTCACCAGCATCATGTCGGCGGAGTGGCAGCTCTGGCATCCGGCTTGGGCATTTTCTCTCGGAAAGAGCGGCCAGAGCCAGTGCTCATAATTGCCGTGCGCTTTCTCGACGCTGGTCGTGGCGCGTCCATTGCCCTGGTGACAAGGTGAGCAACCGAATTTTTCGGGATCGTGAATCTGCAGCAACTCTGGCTGGGGATGGCTGGTGAGTGCCTGCGCGTACTCGTCGGGCTTCTTGTCGCCCTTGGCCGTCATGGAAGCGGCCATGATCTTAAGCGGCTCGCGCGTGTTCATGTGGCACGACTCGCAACGATCCACGATGTTGGCTTCGGCCACATTGATCTGCACGATCGACGGATCCCAGTCGGCGGCCCGCTTCTTCAGGCCATCGATCTGCTGCGGGGTCAGGTCGACCAGGTGATCGGAGACGTACTCGTCGAGCTTGGTGCGGGCATCCGTGACGGGTTTGAGAACCTCGCCCAATTCCAGGCTTAGCTTGGTGCGCTCGTCGCGAATTTCGTTATAAGTCTTTTCAAGTTCCTCGAAATTGAATTTCTTTTTTGTGCCATCGGGAAATTCGACTGTGGCTTGTTCGGCTTTGTACTCGTCAATTTTCTTCTGCTTGCTGGCTTTGGCGGACGCGCTGTCGCTGGTTTCGAGTTCGTAGGTCAGGGCGTTGACGTACGCGCGGCGATCGGTGAAGACACTTTGTACGGCGAGGAGTCGCGCGCTGGCATCATCCAACTTCTTGCGGATTTCAGCGCTCTGGGACGCGGAATCCTGACTCGCTTTCTTCCACGCGGCATTCAGCGCGGCGTAGTCGGAACTGCTCTCAACGTCCTTCTCCGAGGTCTGCGACTTGGAACGTGCCGTGTTCAGGAAGGCGCTGTAGCGCTGTTTCCACTGATCCTGGAAAGCCTTCCACGGACGCTGTCCCCAGGCCTCGTCCCACAACGCCCAGAACAGCGTGGCCACCAGTAGGAGCGTCGCGATGACGTAATGCGCGGCGTAGGACTTGCTGGTTATCGGATCCTGCTCGGGAATGGGTTTATCGGGCACCGAATTTTCCCTTCCATGCAACGATTTCAGATTCTCAATTGCAGATTTCAGATTGCTCTAGATTCAATCTGCAATCTGAATTCTGCGATCGTCATCAAATGTTGAACCACGGCGTAATCCACACGTACTTGATATGCCATAGCAAGCGCAGCCCCATCTTCAGAGGAAGAGCGACCATGGTCAGCAGCAAGAACTGCATGATCGAGAATTGCAGCAGGCTCATGCGCTGGAAATCTTTGCCCATGCGGCGCCGGAACAGCGAATAGACCAGCCCGCCGCCCACGAGGTAATAGCCGACGACGATAATGCCGCCGAAGATTGCCTTGGCCAAGTTCGACGTGATACCGAAAATATCCGGTAAGTCGCGGTTCACCTCGTAGATTAAGCGATTGTGGTCCCACGTCTGCCCCGGCCAGAACCATTGCCATCCGGGGCCGCGAATGAACGTCCCGATGATGATCATGGCAACCCAGAGAATGACGAAGCCGAATAGAAAAGTGGAGATCGAAAATTTGCGCTGCTTCCAGGTGTAATAGCCGCTGCCCAGAGGGTTCGTATCGATATAAGGAATCACCATTAGGCCCACGATGATCATGGTGGGCATGACGACGCCGGCGATCCACGGATCGAAATAGACGAGCATCTCCTGCAGGCCGAGAAAGTACCAGGGGGCCTTGGCAGGATTCATGGTGAGGTTGGGATTGGCGGGTTCTTCCAGCGGCGCGTTGAGCGTGATCGACCAGACCATCAGAATGATGGTGACGATGATGGCGGCCAGGAACTCAATGCGCAGCAGGAACGGCCATACATGGACTTCTTTTTGCCAGCCAGGCTTGAAGGGCCAAGTCTTGCGATGGTGAGTCTTGGCGAGCGCGGGATCGCCCTCAAGCTGCGCGATCAACTGATCGTTGGCGTGCGCCTGTCTCCACGCCAGATAGATGAAGAAGGCCAACAGCGGAATCAGTCCGACGATAGGGACGTTGTCGGGGGCAGAGCAAATTTCCCAAAGTTGTCGCCAATCCATAAGGTCTCCAGGAAGTCAGAAGTGAGAAGTTAGAATGAAGAAGTTTTTTTTACTTCTGCATTCTGCGTTCTTCCTTCTGATTTCACTAACTCACTCGCCGGCCGCCTTCGGGCCTCTGCGCGGCTTGTCGGCTTCTTCGGTGAGCATCACCGGAGCCGGTCCGGAAATGCCGCCGTCTTTTCGAACACGCCAGAAGTGCACAATCATCAAGACTGACGCTACGATCGGGATACCAATGCAATGCCAGATATACGAGCGCAGCAGGGCATTGGCATCGACGATGGAACCGCCGAGCAATCCGAAGCGGACGTCGTTATACGGAGTCATGCCGAGCTGCGCGCCGAAGGGGCCTTCGTGCCCCAGCAGCGGAGTGGCGCGCGCCATATTCGTTCCTACGGTGACGGCCCAGAATCCCAGTTGATCGTCGGGCAGCAGATATCCCGTGAACGAGAGCAGCAGGGTGAATACCAGCAGCAGCACGCCGATGTTCCAGTTGAATTCGCGCGGCTTTTTATACGATCCGGTGAGAAAGACGCGGAACATGTGCAGCCAGACGCCAATCACCATCAGGTGGGCGGCCCAGCGGTGCATGTTGCGCAGAATCTTGCCGAAGGGCACGTCGTGCTCCAGGTAGAGCACGTCGCGGAAGGCCTGCACTTTGCTGGGATGGTAATAGAACATCAGCAGCACGCCGGTGTAAGTCAGGACGATGAACAGATAAAACGTGATCCCGCCCATGCCCCAGGTATAGCTATAGCGCACGGCATCGCGATTGATCTTCGCCGGATGCAGATGCAGGAACACGTTCGAGAGCACGCCCAGCGCGCGGTTGCGCGGCGTGTCGTCGTGCTTGTGGCGGAAGATCGAGGTGTAGACCTGAGTCTTGGTCGGATCTTTCAGGCCCTCGATCTGCTCCTTCGCCTTGGTGGGGATGTCAGTCTTGAGGGCTTGAATGTCGTCTTTGACTCCCGTCGTTACTTTTTCGAGGAGCCCGACTTTGGCGCCATTCTTGCCATTGCCGCTGCTTGCGTTACTGCCGTTTCCGCTGGTCGGGTTGTTTGAGTCAGCCATAAGAGTCCTGAATTGTCAGTCAAATGTCAGTCAGTTGTTCTACGCAGGCAAAAATGCTCCGGGATCGTTGAAGTGCGTTGGTTGTCCTTTGGGCCAGGAATAAAGCTTTGAGGTGTCGACGATGATCTGACCGTCGGGCGCGAGTTCGAGGTGGGCGCGATCCATGGGACGCGGTGCCGGACCTTCGAAGTTGATGCCTTCGCTGTCGTAGCCGCTGCCGTGGCACGGGCACTTGAACTTGTTTTCGCTGGGCTTCCAGTCCGGAGTGCATCCGAGGTGCGTGCAGCGAGCGTAGATGACGAACAGGCGGTCGGGCGTGCGATCGACCCAGATGCGGTATTTCTGCTGGAACTTGGTATCGACGCCGAGAGCGAATTCTGAGGGATAGCCGATTTTGAAAACCGAATTAGGTTCGAAAAGTGTACGCGGCAGAAAGAAACGGAAGAACGCCAGGAACCAGGCCACGAGGAAGCCGGTGACCATGGTCCAGACAAAGCGGCGGCGATGGCGGTCAATCTCGGTAGAGGGCGCGGTGCCGGCAATGCCGCCTGCGGCGGCCGCTTTCGAGGTCCCGACCGCCGGGGTGCCAACATACTTGGTGGCATCCGCCGCGGGCTTGGCCGGTTGCTTGGCCGCTTCCGGATTCGGATTGACCTTATTGGTCTCCAACTCCGCCATGAGTCCCTCCTCTGACTGTTACCGCGACTTGCGTCCTTAATCTAACCCGGCAGCGGCTGCGTACTCCGGCGCCGCCAACTTCCTCCCCAACATGCTGATCGGAACCATCGAAGAAACTTCGTCCTGCAACGCTTTCTGAACGATCTGGCTGAGCGCCTGAATGAATTTTGGAGAATCATTCAGGCCGGCGCTCATTTCGAATTGCGTGAACCCCAGGCGCTGAGCCTCGTGGCGTGCCTCGTGATCGATCTCGGCCAGGGTCTCCACGTGATCGGAAACGAAGGCGACGGGCACGACGCAGATCTCGCGCACCTGTTCCAGAGAAAGCTGCTTTAACGTGTGATGCAGGGACGGCTGCAGCCATTTGCTTGCGCCAACCTTGCTCTGGTAGCAGAGGCGGTGGGTATTAAGCCATCCCCCGCGATTCATCAGAAGACGCACCGTGTCTTCGATCTGGCGCTGGTACGGGTCACCCTTTTCGATCACCGAGAGGGGGACGCTGTGCGCGCTGAAAACAAGCTCGGGCCGCTCTGGATCGGGAAAACGCGAGAGCGCCTGGTTGACCTTTTCGATCACGGCATCGAGATACATCGGATCGCGATAAAAAGTCTCCACCCGATGCACGGGGAGATCGTCCGAAAACCGGCGCTGCCATTCGTTCAAACTCGATCCGGTGGTGGTTGAGGAATACTGCGGGTACAGCGGTAAGAGAACAATTTCGTCACATTCCGCAGCCCGGAGCTGCTCTATGGCCTCCCAGGTGAACGGGTGCCAGTAGCGCATGGCGACGAAGCAGTGAGCATCGAGCCCCTGATTCCGCAGGTCGGTTTCCAACGCGCGTGCCTGGCGCTCGGTGTGGCGGCGAATCGGGGAGCCTCCGCCAATGGTTGAATAATGATGTTGGACCTTGCGGGCGCGGGTGGTGGAAATCAGCTTGGCGAGGGCTTTGCGGCCGATGCGGGCAAAAGGGAAGTCAATAATGTCGGGGTCGCAGAAAAGGTTATAAAGGAAAGGTTCGATGGCTTCCAGCGTGTCGGGTCCACCGAGCTGAAAGAGAACTATCCCCACACGCCGAGCTGTGCGCGTCATTTTCCCCAGAATCCCCAGAACGCAGGCAGAGTACTCCGAACCGAGCGCGGGAGTCAATGGGGACGGCTTGGAAAAGTCACGCGCGAACGCAATTGCAAAATGTCGGACCGCGATGCAAGCTGATCGGATATGCCCGAACTGCCCGATATTGCGGCGTACATCACTGCGCTGGAACCGCGAATCGTGGGACAGCCGCTGGAACGCGTGCGGCTAGGAAGTCCTTTCTTACTGCGGAGCGTGCGGCCGCCGCTCGGCAGCGTGGATGGGCGGGTCGTGGAGGGCCTGCGCCGAGTGGGAAAACGCATTGCCATCGGCGTGGAAGGCGATCTGTGGCTGGTTCTGCACCTGATGATCGCCGGGCGGTTGCACTGGAAGAAGCCTGGAGCCAAGCTGGGAGGGCGGCAGAATCTGGCGGCCTTTGACTTTCCTGACGGTTCTTTGCTGCTGACAGAGGCTGGCAGCAAGCATCGCGCATCGTTGCATCTGGTCAGCGGAGAGGAGAACCTGGCTGCGTTCGATGCCGGAGGGATTGACATATTCAAGGCCGATCTAGAGTCGTTTCGCGCTGCGCTGACCGCGGAAAATCATACGCTGAAAAGAGCGCTGACTGACCCGCGGCTGCTGAGCGGGATTGGCAACGCTTATTCCGACGAGATTCTGCACGCGGCACAGCTCTCGCCAATCGCGCTCACGCAAAAACTTATGCCAAACGAATGGGGGCGGCTGTTTGGGGCCACGCGGCAGACGCTGCAAATGTGGGTTAGCAAGCTTCGGGCAGAGGCGGAAGGCGCGTTTCCGGAGAAGGTCACCGCGTTTCGCAAAGATATGGCCGTGCACGGGCGCTACGGCATGCCGTGCCCGCGATGCGGCGACAAGGTTTTGCGGATTCGGTATGCCGATAAGGAAACGAATTACTGCGCCCGCTGCCAGACGGGAGGAAAGGTCCTGGCGGATCGGAGTCTGTCGCGGCTGTTGGGATCGGACTGGCCGCGGACGTTGGAAGAGTTGGAAGCGTTGAGGCGGAGGTGAAGAAATTGTTGATTGATGATTGTTGAACAAAAAACCGTCCGGAACTCGACATCCTGGTTTTCATTCAACAATCGACAATCAAAAATCAACAATTGTTTCAGGCGGGTGCCGGCTCGACCTTGGCTTTTTCCATCTCTTCGATCACCGCATCGGCGAATTGCGACGTTCCTGCCTGGCCGCCGATGTCGCGGGTCAATTTTTCGCGATGGCGATAGACGCGTTCGAGCGCATTGCGAATTTGGGTGGAGGCGGCGTGCTCGCCTAAATGCCGCACCATTAACAGAGCCGATCGCAACAGCGCCGTGGGATTGGCAAGATTTTTTCCCGCGATATCAGGAGCCGATCCATGCACGGCCTCGAATATCGCACAGTCCTCGCCCAGGTTGGCGCTAGGGACGAAACCCAGGCCGCCGACAAACGCCGCGCACAAGTCCGACAAAATGTCGCCGTAGAGATTTTCCATCACGAGCATGTCGTACTGATAAGGATTCATGACCAGTTGCATGCAAGTGTTGTCGACAATGTGCTCGCCGTAGCCGATCTCGGGATAATCTTTGGCTACGTTGCGAGCACAGCGCAAGAACAGGCCGTCGGACATCTTCATGATGTTCGCTTTGTGGATGGCGTGAATCTTTTTCCGCTGGTTCTTGCGGGCGTATTCGAAGGCGAACTTCGAAATGCGCGTACACGCCTTCTCCGTCATGATTTTCAGGCTCTCCACTACGCCGGGCACCACTTCGTGCTCGAGTCCGGAATAGAGTCCTTCGGTGTTTTCGCGCACGATGATCAGGTCGACATCGGGATAGCGCGTAGGAATATGGGGCAGATTGCGAATGGGACGGAAGTTCGCATAGAGCTCGAACTTCTTGCGCAAGGCGACGTTGATGCTGGGAAAGCCTCCGCCCACGGGCGTAGTGACTGGACCCTTGAGCCCAACGTGAGTGCGTTCCAGTGACTCGATGAGATCCTTGGGAATGTATTCGCCGGACTTTTCATAGGCCTCAGCGCCGACGGCGAAGGTTTCCCATTCAAACTTCACGCCCGTGGCTTCCAGGATGCGCACGGTGGCGTTGGTCACTTCAGGGCCTATGCCGTCGCCGGGGATGAGGGTTACTTTATGAGTCATGATGATGATTCCAGGAGTTCTGTACTCAGTGGCTGGTACTCAGTACCTAGTACTCAGTACTCAGAATTCAGGTAGCCTTTACACCGTTTTTACCTTCACCAGATCCTTCAACTCATTCATGAACTCTTTCACGTCTTTGAAATCGAGATAGACCGAGGCGAAGCGCACGTAGGCAACTTTGTCGTAGCGGCGCAGGCGGTTCATGATCAGTTCGCCGAGTTCGCTGGTCTTGCGTTCGCGCTCGGGCGATTCGATGACGAACGATTCGGCCTCGTTCACGATTTGCTCCAGTTTACTGATCGGCACAGGGCGCTTCTCGCAGGCGCGCAGCAGGCCATTGAGCACCTTCTGGCGATCGAACTTTTCGCGGCGCCCGTCCTTCTTTACCACCATGTAAGGGATTTCGTCGATCCGCTCGTAGGTGGTGAAGCGCTTGCCGCACTTCAGGCACTCGCGGCGGCGCCGGATGGACTCGGCTTCCTTACTCTCGCGCGAGTCGACTACCTTGTCATTGGCAAAACCGCAAAAAGGACATTTCATGGCGCTGGGGCGATATTCGAAATTGTAACAGTTGAGGCGGTAGCCAAAGGTGGAAGCGTCTGGTGTGGGTGACGGGCGCGCGGGCGAGCCGCCCTCGCGACAGCCAGCGAGGACGCCGGTGTTACCCGGCGGACGGCTAATGACAAAACGGCGCTCGCACCCCCTGCGGTACGAGCGCCTGTTTTTCCCCATGCCTTCCCGGTGACGGAAGGCTTGAAGCTTGCGATCCGGATGACTGGGGAGGGACCACATCAATACGGATCTAGCTCTGAGCATGCCCCAGCAGCAGTTTCAGGTTGTCAAAGGGATGTCTGTGTCTTGTAAAAAAGTAGTTAAGGAAAATAGCTTGTCCGGACCGATGCCGTTGGTAACTCAGCCACCGTCTGGCCCGCTGCTATCATCAGAGTTCCCCTTTTGAAACCGTGCGACTGCTGCGGAATCTCGGAATTCTCCTGCTTGCTTGCCCACTCCTGGCGCAGAGCAACAGCGGAGAACTGCGCCTCAAAGTGACGGATCCCCACGGACTTGGGGTCAAGACCGCGGTCGAATTGATTTGTGAGGTCAACGAGTACCGCAACACGTTTACCACGGATGACGCGGGTTTGCTGGTCGCCAAGCGGCTTCCCTTCGGGTTGTATCGCGTGCAGGTTCAGCAGGCTGGATTTGCGGCAGTGAGTGTGCCAGTTGAAATCCAGTCGGCAGCGCCGCTGGAGTACGCCATCTCGCTCAGTCTGGCTTCGATCACAACCTCGGTCACGGTGCAAGCCGCCGATACGCTGATCGATCCGCACCGGGCCAATTCGGTTAACGAGATCGGTTCAGAGGCCATTGAGACACGGACGACTTCACTGCCGGGGCGCTCGCTGCAGGACCTGGTCAATTCGCAGCCCGGTTGGCTGTATGAAGGCAATGCCGTACTGCACCCGCGCGGGGCGGAATATCAGACGCAGTTTGTGGTGGATGGAATCCCGCTCATTGACAACCGCTCGCCCAGCTTCGGCCCGGAGATCGAGGCCGACGACGTGGATTCCCTCAGCATCTACACGGCGGGCATTCCTGCCGAGTTCGGACGCAAAATGGGCGGCGTGGTCGAAGTGAATACGCTCAAGGAAGCCAAGCCAGGATTTCATGGCGAGGTAGACCTCTCTGGCGGCAGTTTCCATACTGCCGGGGCCTTCGCTCAAGGGCAATATGCGTGGAAGGGAAACACGCTCGGGGCCAGCGCATCTGGCTCGATGACCAGCCATTACCTGAATCCAGTGGTCCCCGAGAACTATACAAACAAGGGCACGACGGGAGACTTTTCTCTTCATTACGAGCGGGATATTACGGCGAAGGATCGTCTGGGCCTGATCGTCCGGCACGATTTTTCGCGCTTCCAGATTCCCAACGAATTGGTGCAGCAGGAGGCCGGCCAGCGGCAGTATGGGGACAACTTCGAGACCATGGGCATCGTGTCGTACCAGCATGTGTTCTCGGAGAATACGCTGGGGGCAGTGCGCGGGATGGTGCGTGACGACTCCAGCGACCTGACTTCGAATCCGCAATCGACGCCGGTTGTCGCGTTTCAGCACAATCGTTTTCGCGAAGGGTACTTCAATGGGTCGCTAGCCATGCACCACGGCCGGCACGAGTTCAAGGCGGGCATAGAGTCCGACAATTTGTTCTTGCACGAGAATTTCAGCGACATCATTACCGACCCAACTCAGTTCGAAACGGGCACGCCCTTAACATTTGCATTTCCGGGTACGCTCTCGTCTGAAGGAAGCCGCCCGGACCTGGAGCAGGGCGCATACCTGCAAGATCTCATGCGCTTCGGGAACTGGACGGTCAGCGCCGGGCTGCGTTGGGACCATTACCAATTGCTGGCCAACGAAAATGCGGTGAGCCCGCGAGTATCGGTCGCACGATTTTTCTCTTCCGCGGGACTGGTGGTGCACGCTTCCTATGACCGGGTGTTCCAGACGCCCTCGTTTGAGAACATTCTGCTGTCGAGTTCGCCGCAGGTGATCTCGCTCAATCCCAACGTGCTGCGGTTGCCGATCAAGCCTTCGCACGGAAATTATTTCGAAGTGGGGGCCACGAAGAGCTTTTTCGGACAGTTTCGGCTCGACACTAACTACTATCGCCGCTACGCCGATAACTTTGCCGACGACGACCAGCTTCTCAGCACGGCGGTCAGCTTCCCGATTGCGTTTCGCAAATCCATTATTTACGGCGCGGAAGGTAAGATCGAGCTGCCGAAATGGGGGCGGTGCTCCGGATTTGCCAGCTATTCGTATCAAGTAGGGAATGCATGGTTTCCGGTGACTGGCGGTCTGTTCCTCGGCAATGAGGCAATCAATGCGCAGACTCGCATTTCCGGCCACGCGCCGGCTTCACAGGACCAGCGGAACACAGTGCGCCTGCGCGGGCGGTACCAGGTAGCCTCGCGTTTCTGGCTCGCGGGCGGGGCGGAATACGGCAGCGGTTTACCCTTTGATTGTTCGGAGATCTGTCAGGAATCGCTTGCTGATTACGGGCAGGCGGTGTTGGACCGGGTGAACTTTGCCCGGTACCGAGTGCGTACGTCCCTCGCGGTGGATGTGTCCGCAGGTGCCGATGTTTACAAAAGCGACCGCTTTTCGACGCGGCTCCAGGCCGACGTGCAGAATCTGAATAACCGGCTCAACGTGCTGGATTTTGGCGGACTATTTTCCGGCAATGCCATCGCTCCGCCGCGAAGCTATTCATTACGGTTGCAGACCACTTTTTAGGCGAGATTTGCTAGACCACGAAATACTTCGCGCCGGGATGATGGACCACGATCGCCGAAGTCGATTGCTCCGGCTCCAGTAAAAATCCTGACGTGAGCCGCACGCCCACGTTCTCCTCGGGCTTGAGCAGCGCAAACAGCTTGGTCTGATCCTCCAGATTCGGGCACGCAGGATAGCCGAAAGAATAGCGCGATCCGCGATATTTCTGGTGGAACAGGTCGCGGATCTCTTTCGCATCCTCGCCGGCAATGCCGAGTTCGTCGCGCATTTTCTTGTGATGCAATTCGGCGAGCGCCTCCGCGGTTTCGACGCTGAGCCCGTGCAGGTACAGATATTTCGTGTATTCTCCGCCTTCGAACAGTCGCTGCGTTTCGACGCTCGCTTTGGGCCCAATCGTCACCAGAGACAGTCCGATCACGTCCATCTTGCCGGAAGCTTTTGGCGCGAAGAAATCAGAAATGGCCAAGCGGCGTCCTTCGCGTTGCCGCGGAAATGTGAAGCGCAGGATCTCTTTGGCGCTGGCTTGCCATGGATCTTTGCAGGGCCGCGGGCTCGCATCCGGAGGCTCATACACGATCACGTCGTTCCCATCGCTCTGCGCCGGGAAGTATCCATACACCACCGCCGGGCCAAACAATCCCGATGCCGCGACCTCATCTTCCAGCTTGTGCAGAATCGGGCGGAACTTCTCGTCCACCAGCCGCAGATAGTCCGACTGCGAGGCGGTCTTCAGCTGCCACTGATTTTTGAAGAGCGCGGTTTCGTTGATGTACTGGAAAAGCTCGCGCAGATCGTAATCCTTGCGCACGCGCACGCCCCAGAACGGCGGCGCGGGAATATTCGGAGCGTCGGTGACCACCGGGCTGCGCTCGGCAAATACTGGACCGGTTTCTTCATCGACCGCCGCGGCTTTGGCGTATTCCTTTACCGTGCGCCCCTCTGCCAGACGCGTGTCGTGCGCGCCATTCGTGGTCGACAGGTCTTCCATGATGTGCAGTCCGGCGAAGGCGTCGTCGGCATAGAAGACTCCGTTGGCGTACTCGCGGCGCAGGTCGTCCTCGACATACTTGCGGGTAAGAGCTGCGCCGCCGCAGATCACGGGGAAGTCGAGCTTCTGGCGCTCCAGGTCCTGGATCACGTACTTCATCTCGAGCGTGGACTTCACCAGCAGGCCGCTGAGACCGATGGCGTCTGCCTTATGCTCCTGCGCGGCGCGGATGATCGTGTCTCCCGGCTGCTTGATGCCGAGATTGATGACCTTGAATCCGTTATTTGACAGAATAATGTCGACCAGATTTTTGCCGATGTCGTGCACGTCGCCCTTCACGGTCGCGAGCACAATGGTGCC
>Ga0070731_10004605_pt1 | contig 11756 bp, 5 predicted proteins | sample Coa_R1_2_FD_66448 | JGI IMG/M metagenome (GOLD analysis project Ga0070731, IMG submission 66448) | Surface soil microbial communities from Centralia Pennsylvania, which are recovering from an underground coalmine fire - Coalmine... | ecosystem: Environmental > Terrestrial > Soil > Unclassified ... | reverse complement strand
GATCTGCGCCAGGCAGAGCAGCAACTCATTGCTGCCAACGCATCCGTCGGAATTGCCAAGGCTAATTTTTTTCCGGCAATCAATTTGACCGGACTATTAGGAGGCGTGAGTCCTCAACTTTCGGGGCTCGTCAGTTCCGGAACACAGTGGTCGGCCGGTGCTGGCTTGGCTGGACCGCTGTTCACCGGGGGGCGTCTCAAGAGCGAATACCGCACGGCGCTGGCGCAGCGCGAACAGGCGCAACTTTCCTATGAAAAGTCGGTTACGCAAGCTTTCGGTGAGGTCTCCACCGCCCTGGCCGCTCATCAACTGCTTGCCCAGTCTCTCAAAGAACAGAACCGCTCCGTCGCGTCCTATCAGGACTCAGTCCGGCTTTCCAACATACGCTACGACACCGGACTCGCAAGCTATTTTGAAGTACTTGATGCCAAACTCGAACTCTTCCCAGCGCAAACCGCCCTTGTGTTATACGAACTCGATCGCAAGGCTTCGCTGGTCGAACTGTACAAGGCGCTGGGCGGAGGATGGAAACTGAGCGACGCAGAATGGCGGAACCAGGCCGCATCCAGCCCCCCTGCCTCCGGCACCACACGGCATCCTTAGCACCTCTTCGTTGCCCTTTTTTTCGTCACTCTGTTTTGTCAATCAGCTTTTGGGCACCCAGGCTCGCCCAAAGAACGACCACCGATCGAGGCCCCGCTTGATATGTGAAGTCAGAAAGAGACGGTGCTGCTTGCCACTCCACTATGTCGTCGGGGGACTCTTGAAAAGTGTCAATCCATCTCCGCCATGGGGCTCGCGTCTCGGCTCCTACTTGTGGGAGTGCAAAGTGGAGAGGCTCCCAATATGCATTGAAAATGAAATGGACAAGTAGACCCTCCTTTGGCAATTCGACACTGAGGGCAGCACTGTGCGAATGATCATTCCAGTCTGGCTCGTTGAGCTTTACTCCGTGCCAGCCCTTAATCCCCTCGCTGATCAACTGATGCAATGTCTTGCGCTTGCGCTCGGGGCCGGAGTCCCGGAGTAATCGTCTTGCGATGAGCAACTTCACAAAGCGATGCACGTCGGCATGCTTCGAGACCATCGACCAGTCGAACCAGTTCCATTCGTTGTCCTGGCAATAAGGGTTATTGTTGCCGTACTGCGTGCGCCGCACTTCGTCGCCCATCAAGAACATGGGAAGCCCGAGAGAGAGCAGCGTGATCGTCATGAAATTCTTCACTTGGCGATTTCTTAGCTGCTCGATTTCAGGATCTGTCGTAGGGCCTTCGACACCGCAATTCCAGCTCCGATTGTCGTCTGTGCCATCACGATTATCCTCGCCGTTCGCTTGGTTGTGCTTGTGACTGTACGAGACGAGATCGTTAAGCGTAAACCCATCGTGACAGGTGACAAAATTAACACTCTGCTCCGCTTCGCGTTCTTTGTGCCGGTAGATCTCATGGCTGCCGAGTAACCGGTCTGCAAAGCGCCGCAATGAGCCTACGTCCCCCCGAAGGAAACTTCGCACGTCATCCCGAAAGTGGCCATTCCATTCTTTCCAACTATCTCCAACGAAACTTCCGACCTGGTAGAGTCCGGCGGCATCCCAAGCTTCCGCAATCATCTTCGTCCCGGCGAGAGCTGGATCGGACTCGATATCCCAAAGGACCGGAGGGTTGGACATCACCTGGCCGCTGGAATCTCTTGCGAGGATCGATGCAAGATCGAAGCGAAAGCCATCCACGTGCATCTCTTCGACCCAATAGCGCAGGCTATCCAGAATCATGCGCCGAACCATCGGATGATTCGCGTTGAGAGTGTTGCCGGTGCCGCTATAGTTCGCGTAACGCGAGCGATCCGGTTCGAGGACGTAGTACGCGAGATTATCGATTCCGCGAAAACACTGGGTTGGCCCGTTTTCGTTCCCCTCGGCCGTATGATTGAAAACCACATCAAGAATGACCTCAATCCCCGCGCGGTGCAGCGCCTTCACCATGTCACGAAACTCATCCACTGGACCCAACGGATCCTGCCGGGAACTGTAGGCCTGATGGGGCGCGAAGAACGAAACCGGAGCGTATCCCCAATAGTTAACACGACCCGGCGGGCAATCCTGAGAATCGAACTGGAACACGGGAAGAAGTTCGACTGCCGAGATCCCAAGGTCCTTCAGATATGAAATCTTTTCGATGAGCCCGCGAAACGTACCGCGCGTTTCCTCTGAAACGGCGGAACTGGAATGGCGCGTGAATCCCTTCACGTGCATTTCGTAGACGATCGTCTGCGAAGAGGGCCGCCGCAGCGGGATATCGCCCTCCCAGTCATACAAGCGCGAATCGATGACTACGCTCTTCATCGCACTCGCTGCGTCGTAGCCTTTTTTTTCCGCGGCTTCGCGAGAATAGTTCCTGGGAACAGCCACTCCGCGGCCATAGGGATCGAGCAAGATCTTATCGGCGTCAAAACGCAACCCCCGGGAAGGTTCGAATGGCCCATGAACGTGGTAAGCATACAACTGCCCGCTTTGCAGTCCAGGAGCAAAGACATGCCAGTAGTGATAGGTGCGGTTGAGGGATGGATCTAGCTGGATCGTCTGAGAAGGCTTCTCAGCATCAATATCCTCAAAGAGCAGCAAATCGATCGCGGAAGCATGACGCGAGTACAAACTGAAGTTAACGCCACTGCGGGTGACGGTCGCGCCCAGCGGAGCGCACCGACCTACCTCAGTAGTCTGCAATGTTTGCGGTGAATGATTTTGTTCCGGCTGAAGCGTTCGTATCTCCTCCTCGAGGATGCCGTTCTGCAGATCGCAGGTTTGTCCGGCGTGTGCGCCGCTATAAGCATGCTCTGGTTCTGTCGTGCTCATTCCGATATCCGCTAGCGGTTCCTGAACTTCCATCAACTCCCCTGAAGGTTGGCTGATTCTAGGCTGGTATTGCAGTTCCACCGATATTCCAAGTTGACTGCCCCAGTGGCGCGTGCAAGCGATTTGAGGTTGCCGTCGCATCCCGAAGCCGGAGGAACGCCGAGCTGTGCATCATGTCCTCGGTTGCGCGCCAGCGCCAATTCGGGGCTACAGATCCCGGCAAATTCATGCGCGCGTGGCCTTCCAGGTTGAGCACGTCCTGCAAGGGGGCGATCGCCGTTTTCGCAACTGAAGACCACGCCAGGCTCACTAATTCGGCTGCGATTTCGTTGCTCTTGCCTTCGCCTCGCTTCAGGTAGTTCCACACTTGTCTTCGTTCTTGATCGGGCAGCGCATCGAACCAGCCGCGAGTCGTGTTGTTGTCGTGTGTTCCCGTATAGACGACCGTGTGAGCCGAGTAATTTTCCGGGAGGTGGGGATTGTCGCGATTTCCATCAAAGGCAAACTGGAGAACTTTTGTCCCTGGAATACGGAAGTCGTCACGCAGCGCGCAAACATCAGGAGTGATCACACCGAGATCTTCGGCGATGAAGGGAAGAAAACCCACTTCTTCCCGGATTGCATTGAAGATAGCGGCGCCCGGACCCGGCAACCAGGCCCCCGTCCGAGCGGTTTTGGCCTCGGCTGGCACATGCCAAGCAGCGGAGAAGGCGCGGAAATGATCCAGGCGAATCAGATCAACATGGGCGAGGAGAGCGCGTACACGATCGATGAAGAATCGGAAACCATTGTTCTGTATGGCTTCCCAATCGTACATAGGGTTGCCCCAAAGCTGGCCATCCTCGCTGAAATAGTCTGGAGGTACTCCAGCTACAAATTGCGGACGGCATTTGCCGTCGAGCAGGAAAAATTCGGGATGAGCCCAGACATCACACGAATCCGGAGAAACGAAGAAGGGTAGGTCGCCGATCAAACCAATTCCGCGGGAATGTGCGTACTCTTTGAGACGCCGCGCCTGTTCAAATATCAGAAATTGGGCAAAGCGAACCTTGTCGATCGGCTCCAACAGTTCGTGCCGAGCGTGAGCAATCGCCCTTGGAGTGCGACGCACCAGGTCCGCGGGCCAATCAACATACGACTGGCCCTGGAATTTCTGCTTTAACGCGCGGAACAGCGCATAGTATTCCAGCCAATGTGCCTGACGATTGCAAAACATCTCGTAGGCCGGACGTAAGTCCTTGCGCACGCCTGCATTGAAATTGCTCCACACTTGGTCCAGCAGCCGGTTCTTGAACCGGATCACGGCGGCATAATCGACAGTGTTTGGAGAGAACGACTGCCCTGCGCACGCGGTCGCCCGAAGCAGTCCCTCCTCAATCAAGAACCCCGGACTAATGAGCAAGCCGTTACTGGCAAAAGACGAAAGCGCCTGGTAAGGAGAGTCGCCGTATCCGGTTGGACCGAGGGGCAGAGCCTGCCACCAACTCTGACCCGCTTCATGCAGCCGATCGATCCACGCGAAGGCCGCGGGCCCCATGTCGCCGATGCCATATGGCGAAGGCAAAGAGGTGACATGCAGCAGCACGCCGGAGGCCCGCTGGTCCGGCGGGACGGCGACCCTGCTTGTGGCCTTCAGTGAATGGATCAATGACTTCGGGATTAAGGTACCGGACATGGTCTTACGTTCCATATGTCGCTCGCGTACTCGTGGATGGTTCGGTCACTCGAGAACTTCCCGGAACTTGCAATATTCAAAATCGCTTTACGCGCCCACTCGTCGGGACGGGCGTACAGTTCGACCAGGCGTCGATCTGCATCCAGATAAGGCTTCAAGTCCGCGAGGTGCATGTAGAAATCTCCACCGGTCAACAGGAGGTCGCGGAGGGGTGCAAAAATCTCAGGCGGAGTGTTGTTGAGGCGCTCGGAAAAAACGAAATCCAGCGCTGCGCGAGTTTCTGGCTCATTTTCATAGTGCCACTGGGGCTTGTACCATCCGCGGCTGTTAACTACCTGATCTGCAGTCAAGCCAAACAGGAAAAAATTGTCCTCGCCGGCAGCTTCGGCCATTTCGATCGTCGCGCCGTCCCGAGTTCCAATGGTGAGCGCGCCGTTCATCATGAACTTCATGTTGCTGGTCCCGCTGGCCTCGTAACCGGCGGTGGAGATCTGAGTCGATACGTCGCTGGCAGGAATCAGCCGTTCCGCCAGTGAAACGCAGTATTCGGGAAGAAACACTACCTTCAAGCGCCCTCTGACTACCTGGTCAGAGTCGATTGTGGCAGCCAGATCATTGATGAACTTGATGATCAACTTCGCCAGCCGGTAGGCGGGCGCCGCCTTTCCGGCGAAGAAGAAGGTTCGCGGCATCGCCTCAAGCTCCGGATTCTGACGCATCCTGTTGTACAACACTGCAACTCGCAACGCGTTGAGCAGTTGACGCTTGTATTCGTGAATACGTTTGACGTGCGCATCGAAGATGCTCTCCGAGTCGATCACTTGAGCAGACGTCGACTTAATCCAGCTGGCAAATTGTGTTTTGGATTCGCGCTTCGCTTTGCGGAAAGCGTCACGAAACCCCTTATCCTCGGCAAACGGCTTGAGATTCTCAAGTTGATCGAGATTCGTGATCCAGCCATCTCCAATAGCTTCTTTGATTGTGTGGGCCAGAGCTGGATTCGCAAGCAGTAACCAGCGTCGCGGCGTAACGCCATTCGTCTTGTTATTGAAACGCTCGGGAAACAACTCCGCCAGATCTTTGAGCGTCATAGTCCGCAACAGATCGGAGTGAATCTGCGCCACACCGTTCGTGCTGTGTGATCCAACCACGGCTAGGTTCGCCATGCGGATTTTTCGCTGGCTGCCCTCTTCGACCAGGCTGACTCGTTCCACGCGTTTCTCGTCACCGGGAAACCGGTTCCGCACCGTATCCAGCAATCGCTTGTTGATCTCGAAAATGATTTCCAAGTTGCGCGGAAGCATGGTTTCGAACCACTCCAGCGGCCATTTTTCGAGAGCCTCTGGCAGTAGCGTGTGATTGGTGTAGGCAAGGGTCTTTTGTGTGAGGTCCCAAGCTTCTCCCCAATCAAGGTGAGCTTCGTCGAGTAATATCCGCATCAGCTCGGGGACCGCCATGGCGGGATGAGTATCGTTGAGCTGGACAGCAACTTTCTCGGCAAATCCGGTCCAGCCAGTATTGCCACGATGGAAACGCCGAACAAGATCGGTCAACGAACAGGCAACGAGAAAATACTCCTGCAGAAATCGTAATGCCTGTCCCTTGCTCGTGGAGTCATCGGGATACAGAACTCGGGTCAGAGACTCCGCGGCAAGAGTCTCGGCGAGCGCCTCCGCGAAATCTCCTCTGCTGAACTCCTGAAAATCGAAATCATTGGACGCGGCTGCCGCCCATAGTCGGAGAGTATTAATTGTCTCTCCCCCATAACCCACGATCGGTCGATCGTATGGAATGCCGAGCAAAATGGAGGGCTTGCCTGCTATCGTTCGGATCGATCCTCCATGGAGTTCGAAGGTGCAATTCAACTTTATTTTTACTGCCTCTTCGGGGCGCGCGACCTCCCAGGGGTCCGGGTGCCGCAGCCACTTATCTCCTTGCTCATGCTGCCAACCGTCTTGTATGGATTGCCTGAAGATGCCGTACTCGTACCGCAGGCCGTAGCCCATGGCGGGGAGGTGCATCGTAGCCATTGAGTCCAAAAAGCATGCTGCCAGCCGGCCCAGTCCCCCGTTTCCCAGCCCCGCGTCCGGTTCCTGCTCGAGCAGCGAGAGCCAATCGATATCTCGCCGTTTCGCCATTTGCTCCACGAACGAATCAAGCAGCAAGTTGGTGACATTATTTGCTGTTGAACGCCCGAGGAGAAACTCCATCGACATGTAGTACGCACGCTTGGGATTCTCCCCGTCGTAGGTTTTGTCCGTGAGTATCCATCGTTGAGAGAGTACATCTCGCACAGAGCGTGCAAAAGCCTCGTAACGCTGTCGGGCATCCGTCGCCGCAAGATCCCTCACGTTATCGAACAGAAGATGACGATCATACAGACCGTCCTCTCCCATGAACGGAATCGGCCCGCACCCATATTCTCTTAGAAGTTTCGCTCCATCTCTCGTGGTCGTTCTTTCGCTAATTGAAATAATGCCTTTTGCACTCATATAAACCTTTCTTTCTGGTGGGGCCCGTCTGCTAAAAAATTCTCTTCAGCCAGGCCAGGTCCATTGATCGACCTCCGGTTTATCCACGCCATACTCATACGCGTAGTTCTGGCAATCGATTTGCATGTTGCGCAGCATTTCTTTTGCGTGCGCGCCGGTTCGTTGCAATCCGGGCACTTGGTCAATTGCGGCAATGGCCAGGCTAAAGCGATCGATCTCATTCTGAATGGCCAAATCGAGCGGCGTGTTGATGTTTCCTTTTTCCTTATAACCGCGCACATGCAGGTTTCTGTGATTGTTGCGTCGGTACGCCAGGCGGTGGATCAATGAGGGATAGCCGTGAAAGGCGAAGATGATGGGTTTATCCTGAGTAAACAGGCTGTCGAAGTCTCTGTCCGAGAGTCCGTGGGGATGCGCCGTCGAGGGAACGAGCCGGTACAGGTCCACAACGTTGACGAAGCGGATTTTCAGGTTTGGAAAATGCTCCCGCAGCAAGGCGACGGCTGCCAGCGCTTCCTTGGTCGGAATGTCTCCCGCGCAGGCCATCACTACGTCCGGTTCCGAGCCTTCGTCGTTACTGGCTTTTCGCCAGATGCCGATACCTTTGGTGCAATGTGCGACGGCCTCCTCCATGTTCATGTACTGCAGGTGCTTCTGCTTGTCGCTCACAATCACGTTGATGTAACCCGTACTCTTGAGGCAATGATGGGCCACGCTGAGCAAGGTATTTGCGTCCGGCGGCAGGTAGATGCGGCAGACATCCGGGCTTTTGTTGACTACCAAGTCCAGAAAACCGGGATCCTGATGAGTGAAACCATTGTGATCCTGACGCCACACTGTGGAGGTGATGAGCAGGTTGATGGACGACACCGGAGCACGCCAAGGTAACTCCCGAGACATCGCGAGCCACTTGGCATGCATATTGAACATGGAATCGATGACATGAACGAAAGCTTCGTAGGTGGAGAAGAGCCCATGCCTGCCCGTGAGAACGTAGCCTTCGTTCCAGCCTTCGAGGGTGTGCTCGGAAAGCATTTCGAGGACTCGGCCGTCGGTGGACAACTCGCCGCCGTCGGCGTCCTCCGGCAAATAATCGGCAAGCCACAGCTTCTTGCTCACTTCGTAGATCGCATCCAGCTTGTTCGAAGTGTTTTCGTCGGGTCCGAAGACCCGAAAAGTCTCCATATTTTGGCGCATGACGTCGCGCAGGAAGCGCCCGAGCGGCCGCGTATTCTCCGCCGCAGTCTGACCGGGCTTTTCAATCTTGAGGTTGTAATCGCGGAAGTCAGGCAGGCGCAAAGCTTTCCTGAGGAGGCCACCATTGGCATGAGGATTCGCACTCATCCGGCGTACACCAGTTGGAGAGAGTGCCCTCAGCTCGGGAATCAGCCGTCCACCTTCATCGAATAATTGTTCCGGATGGTAGCTGCGCATCCAGTCTTCCAACTGCTTGAGATGCGCCGGGCTTTCGCGCACGCCCGCAAGCGGTACCTGGTGGGAGCGCCAAAAGCCTTCTACTTTGTGGCCATCCACTTCCTTGGGGCCCGTCCATCCCTTCGGACTGCGCAACACAATCATGGGCCAACGCGCGCGCGTGGCCTTGCCACTCTCGCGGGCCTGTTGCTGAATGCGCCGGATTTCTAGCACGCACTCCTCCATAGCCGTACCCATCTCCTGGTGCATCGATACGACATCGTCACCTTCGACGAAATGTGGATTCCAACCATAGCCGTCGAATAGGCTCTCCAATTCTCGGCGGGACACGCGCGCCAGAAGAGTTGGGTTGTTGATCTTGTAGCCGTTCAGATTAAGAATCGGCAGCACCGCGCCATCGCGGATTGGATTCAGAAACTTGTTGGAGTGCCATGAGGTGGCCAGCGGCCCCGTTTCTGCTTCGCCGTCGCCAACCACGACCGCAACCAGCAGGTCTGGATTGTCAAAAGCGGCTCCGAAAGCGTGAGAGATGCAATAACCCAATTCGCCGCCTTCGTGGATCGAACCAGGAGTTTCTGGAGTGCAGTGGCTGCCGATTCCACCAGGGAATGAGAAATCTTTGAAAAAAGCTCGCATCCCATCTTCGTCTTGGCTTTTCCCCGGGTAAATCTCGGAATAAGTTCCCTCCAGGTAAACCGGACCCAGCACGCCGGGTGCCCCGTGCCCCGGACCGGCCAGGAAGATGGCATTGAGATCGTATTTCTTGATCAGGCGATTGAGATGAACATAGGTGAAGCTCAGACCAGTGCTTGAGCCCCAGTGGCCCAGGAGTCGAGTCTTGACGTGTTCTGGTTTTAAGGGTTCGCGAAGCAGAGGATTGTCGCGCAGGTAGATCATTCCCACAGCCAGGTAGTTGCATGCACGCCAGTAAGCGTCCGTCTTGCTGATCTCCTCAGCAGATAGCCGGTGAATGGTTGTGGGACTAATGCCTCCCGTCTTGCGTGCACTCCTATCAGCGAGTGTTGCTTCCATGTTTCCTCCGGTCGCTGTCGCCTACGGTTAGCGTCAGAGAACAGCTAGAGTCTCTGTCTCTGTGGTAGTTGAAGGTGATTCGTCGGCACACATTCTCGACGTTGTTCTCTCCGCGACAGTGAGCATCTGCGGAAGGCTGATCCGGACCACGTAAATGTGCCTGCGGCGTAGACGAACTTTTTTGACAAGACGTCTCTGTTCGCGCGCCCATTTGCGGCAGTCCGTGCGAGGACCTTGCATTAACCTCCACAATGATGGTGGAAACGGGAAATGAGCACCCGCTCGAACTCAAATATTCAAACGCGCGCCCGCTCACCGGCAACTAGGGAATTCCCTAGTTAATCTCCATTTCGCGAGAGTGTACGATCCTCCCCATGGACTTGATCGCGCGTCATATGTGGCATGATACGCAGCATAAGAGGGGAAGACTGCATGCGCACGAACACGAACCATCGGCACTCGGTGGATAAAATCATGCTCTTGAATGCGCAACGCCTTAGTTTTCAGAGAGGCACATGATCACGAATGTCGTTGCATCCTTGAGACAGCATCCTGAGCTGGCAGTCTTCCTTACCCTCGCGCTCGGGTTTCTGCTAGGGCATGTACGGATTGGAAGCCTCAAGCTTGGAAACGTCGTCGGCACGCTGCTTGCCGGTGTTCTCATCGGCCAACTTGCCATCGAGGTTCATCCCCTCGTCAAGACTGTATTCTTCGATTTGTTCCTCTTCGCGACCGGCTACAAAGTAGGTCCGCAATTCTTTCGGGGACTCAAGAAGAACGCGCTGCCGCAAGTGTCGCTGACATTAGTCTTGTGTGTCACCAGCCTGGTGGCGACAGTGGCCGCAGCGAAGGCGATGGGATACGACTGCGGCACCGCCGCGGGTCTCATGGCGGGCGCCTTCACGGAGAGCACAGTGATTGGCACGGCTGGCGACACAATCACCCGGCTGAATCTGCCAGACGCAGAGAAGCGAAGACTGCTGAACAACATTCCTGTTGCTTACGCGGTGAGCTATCTCGTTGGGACCGGTTTCGTGGTCTGGTTTCTATCGAGTCTCGCGCCCAGGCTGCTGGGGGTTGATTTGAAAGCAGAGAGTCAAAGGCTCGAAGCGAAAATGTCTATCAGGCCTACTGCACAATCCGGTCGGCATTCGGGCTATCGGGAATGGGACATTCGGGCCTATTGTCTTGACAACGTTTACGCCGACCGTCGGATCACTGATGTAGAGAAGTTTTTTGCGCCTGAGCGCGTGTTTATTGAGCGAATCCGCCGCGGCTCCAGGTTTATCGACGCGACGCCCGATACAACGCTGCAAACCGGCGACGTCGTAGTCGTGGTGGCCCGCCGGCGCGTGCTGCTGAGCGAAGGTTTCGTCATTGGTATCGAGGTTGAAGACCGCGAGCTGTTGGACTTTCCCGTGGCCACGGCCGATGTTGTCGTCACGAACCGGGCCATTGTGGACCAGACACTTCCAATGCTGGCTGAGCAGTACGGCCGTGGCGTCACTCTGCAGAAGCTCATCCGGGGCGCGGAAGAAATCCCGTTCACATCGGAGACCACGGTGCATCGCGGAGATCTCCTTCGAATCGCGGGCGCTACACAGCACTTGGAGCGCGTAGGCAAGATCCTCGGCTACGCCGAACCCCCGTCGAGCGAGACCGACGTCATATTCGTCGGCCTCGGTATTTTTGTGGGAGGCTTGATCGGCATGCTCTCCGTTCGAGTTGGCGGCTTGCCTCTCACTCTCACAGCAAGCGGTGGCTCGCTCATTATGGGGCTCGTGTTCGGGTGGCTGCGTTCAGTGCGCCCAACCTTCGGTCGTATCCCCGAACCGGCACTCTGGGTCTTCGACACTATCGGCCTCGCCGTCTTCATCGGCGTTGTTGGCTTGAACGCTGGGTCCAGCTTCGTATCGGGTCTCCGCATCGCGGGACCGAGCCTTCTCCTTGTGGGTTTTTTCGTCGCTGTGACACCGCACATGGCAGCCCTCCTCTTCGGACGCTACGTGTTAAGGATCAATCCGGTGATTCTGTTAGGCGCCTGCGCCGGAGCAGGAACGGTAACGGCGGCGCTGCGGGCGATCCAGGACGAAGCCGGAAGCAAGCTGCCAGCGCTCGGGTACACCGTTCCGTACGCGATCGGCAACATCCTTCTGACCGCTTGCGGCCCCGTCGTCGTGATGCTTACCAAGTAGTTGGCACCAACAGAAGGGCCGCGATAGCCCACCACGATGGTCTACATGGAACTCTCAGAAGCCGCAAGTCGGTAATG
>Ga0070731_10004604_pt1 | contig 11757 bp, 7 predicted proteins | sample Coa_R1_2_FD_66448 | JGI IMG/M metagenome (GOLD analysis project Ga0070731, IMG submission 66448) | Surface soil microbial communities from Centralia Pennsylvania, which are recovering from an underground coalmine fire - Coalmine... | ecosystem: Environmental > Terrestrial > Soil > Unclassified ... | reverse complement strand
TTGCCGGCCGCCGACGCGGATGTCCTGCACGGCCTGCAGGAAGAGGCGCGCGCCCGCGACCTGGGCAAGCTTGTCGCGCAGCCGGCCGATCACGACGTCGGCGCTGATCTGGCGCTCCGCCAGCGGCTTCAGCGCCACGAAAATGAAGCCGGAATTGGTCTGCCGCCCGCCGGTGAAGCCGACGACGTTCTCCACGGCCGGGTCGCTCTGCACGATCGAGATGAACTGGGCGAGCTTCTGCTTCATCGCCTGGAAGGAGATGCTCTGGTCGGCCTGGATGCCGCCGGTCAGCCGGCCAGTGTCCTGCTGCGGGAAGAACCCCTTGGGCACGATGATGAGGAGGTAGATGTTGAAGAGGACCGTCGCCCCGAGAACGACCACCATCAGCAGCCGGTTGCGCAGCGCCCAGCGCAACGTGCGGCCGTAGAACCCGAGCATCGCGTCGAAGACCCGCTCGCTCGCGTGGTAGAGGCGGCCGTGTTCGCGCGCCGGGCGCGGACCAATGATAAGCGCACACATCATCGGCGTGGTCGTCAGCGAGACCACGAGCGAGACCAGCACCGCGATCGAGAGGGTGATCGCGAACTCGCGGAACAGCCGTCCGACGATGCCGGCCATCAGCAGGATCGGCAGGAAGACGGCGACCAGCGACAGGCTCATCGAGAGCACGGTGAAGGCGACCTCGCGGGCGCCGCGGATCGCGGCCTCGAGGCGCGGCACGCCCTCCTCGACATGGCGGGTCACGTTCTCCAGCACGACGATCGCGTCATCGACGACGAAGCCGGTGGCGATGCAGAGCGACATCAGCGACAGGTTGTCGAGGCTATAGCCGAGCAGATACATCGCGCCAAACGTGCCGATCAGCGACACCGGCACGGCCACGGTCGGGACCAGCGTCGCCCGTGCGTTCCGAAGGAAGGCGAAGACGACGAGGATGACGAGCCCGATCGCGATCAGGAGCGTGCGCTCCACATCGTGCAGCGAGGCGCGGATCGTCGTCGTCCGGTCGTTGGCGATGATCAGGTCGATATCGGCCGGCAGCGAGGCCTTGAGCTGGGGCAGCAACGCGGCGACCCGGTCGACGGTGTCGATGATGTTCGCGGCCGGCTGGCGGTAGAGAATCACCAGGACCGAAGGCTTGCCGTTGGAGAAGCCCTGGTTGCGGAGATCCTCGACCGAGTCGTCGACCTCGCCGAGATCGCTCAGACGCACCGGTGCATTGTCGCGATAGGCGACGACGAGGTCGCGGTACTGCACGGCCGCGCGCGCCTGGTCGTTCGTGTAGATCTGGAAGCGGTTCTCGCCGATGTCGACGGCGCCCTTGGGGCTGTTGGCGTTGGCGGAGGCGAGCGCGGCGCGCACGTCCTCGAGCCCGATCCCATATTTGAAGAGGGCGCGCGGGTTGAGCTCGACGCGCACGGCCGGCAGCGAGCTGCCGCCGATCGTCACCTGGCCGATGCCGGAGACCTGCGACAGCTTCTGCTGCAGCACGTTCGACGCGGCATCGTAGATCTGGCCCTGGCTCAGCGTGCTCGAGGTCAGCGCCAGGATCATGATCGGCGCGTCGGCTGGATTGACCTTGCGGTAGGTGGGGTTGCTGCGAAGCGCGGTCGGCAGGTCGGCGCGCGCGGCGACGATAGCCGCCTGCACGTCGCGGGCGGCCCCGTCGATGTCGCGGTCGAGCCCGAACTGCAGCGTGATCGAGGTGGTGCCGACCGAGCTCGACGAGGTCATCTCGGTGACGTCGGCGATGGTGCCGAGATGCCGCTCGAGCGGCGTCGCCACGGCGGTCGCCATGGTCTCCGGGCTGGCGCCGGGCATGGTCGCCGAGACCTGGATGGTCGGGTAGTCGACCTGCGGCAGCGGCGAGACCGGCAGGCGGAAGAAGGCGATGCCGCCGGCGAGCGCGAGGCCCAGAGTGAGCAGCGTGGTCGCGACCCGCCGCCGGATGAAGATCTCCGAGATGTTCATTCGGCCGGCGCGCCTTGCGGGGCCGGCTCGCCGCGGCCGCCGCGCAGCCGCTCGCCCAGCCGGTCGAAGAAGAGATAGATCACCGGCGTGGTGAAGAGCGTCAGCATCTGGCTGACGATCAGCCCGCCCACGATGGTGACGCCGAGCGGCTGCCGCAGCTCCGACCCGGTGCCGGTGCCGAGCATCAGCGGCACCGCGCCCAGCAGCGCCGCCATGGTGGTCATCAGGATCGGCCGGAAGCGCAGCAGCGACGCGTGGTAGATCGCATCGCGCGGGCTCATCCCCTCCTCGCGTTCGGCGACCAGCGCGAAGTCGATCATCATGATCGCGTTCTTCTTCACGATGCCGATCAGCAGGATGATCCCGATGATCCCGATCACGCCGAGATCGGAGCGCGCGAGCAGCAGCGCCACCAGCGCGCCGACGCCGGCCGAGGGCAGGGTGGAGAGGATCGTGATCGGGTGGATGAAGCTCTCGTAGAGCACGCCCAGGACAATGTAGACGGTAACGATCGCAGCGACGATCAGCATCAGCTCGTTGCCGAGCGTCGCCTGGAAGGCCAGCGCCGAGCCCTGGAACGTGGTCGTCATGCTGGCGGGAATGCCGATATCCGTCTCGGCCTGGCGGATGGCATCGACCGCGTCGCCAAGCGCGGCGCCGGGGGCAAGGTTGAACGATACGTTGGTCGCCGGGAACTGCCCCAGATGGCCGATCTCGAGCGGCGACGTAGTCTGGATGACCTTGACCAGCGACGACAGCGGGACCTGGCCGGTCGCCGAGATCGCCGAGGGCAGATAGAGCGTGCCCAGCGCGTCGAGCGATTGCTGGAGCGAGGGATCGGCCTGCAGGATCACCCGGTACTGGTTCGACTGGGTGAAGATGGTCGAGACGATGCGCTGGCCGAACGCGTCGTAGAGCGCATTGTCCACGGTCGCCGGCGTGATGCCGAAGCGGCCGGCGGTGTCGCGGTCGATCTCGATATAGGCTTCGAGGCCGCGGCTCTGGGAGTCGCTCGCGACATCGGCCAGCTGCGGCAACTGGTTGAGCTTGTCCATCAGCTTGGGGATCCAGGTGTCGAACTCGGCCGGGTTCGCGTCCTCAAGCACGAACTGGTACTGCGTGCGGCTCACCGTCGTGTCGATCGAGAGGTCCTGCACCGGCTGCATGTAAAGCGTGATGCCGGTGACGTCGGCGGTCTCCTTCTGGAGCCGCCGGATGATCTCGCTCGCAGTGAGCGAGCGGTCGTCGCGCGGCTTGAGGTTGATCAGGAACCGTCCGCTGTTGAGCGTAATGTTGGTGCCGTCGACGCCAATGAACGACGAGAGGCTGACCACGTCCGGATCCTTCAGCACGGCGGCGGCCAGCGCCTCCTGCCGCTCGGACATGCTCTTGAACGAGATCGACTGCGACGCCTCGGTGATGCCCTGGATCAGGCCGGTGTCCTGAACCGGGAAGAATCCCTTGGGGATGAACATGTAGAGCATGACCGTCAGCGCGAAGGTGGCGAGCGCCACCAGCAGCGTCAGCGTCTGGTGGTCGAGCACCCAGCGGAGCCCGGTGCCGTAATGCCGGATGAGCGCGTCGAAGGTCTCGTTCGACCAGCGCTGGACCCGGCCGAGCCGGTCCTCCGGCACATGGCGCAGGAGCTTGGCGCAGAGCATCGGCACGAGGGTGAGCGACACCACCGCCGAGATGACGATGGTCACCGCCAGCGTGATGGCGAATTCGTGGAAGAGCCGCCCGACCACGTCGCCCATGAAGAGGAGCGGGATCAGCACCGCGATCAGAGACACGGTCAGCGACACGATGGTGAAGCCGATCTCGCCGGCACCTTTGAGCGCGGCCTCCAGCGGCGTCTCGCCCGCCTCGATGTAGCGCGAGATGTTCTCGATCATGACGATCGCGTCGTCGACCACGAAGCCGGTCGAGATGGTGAGCGCCATCAGCGAGAGATTGTTGAGGCTGAACCCCAGCAGATACATCGCCGCCAGCGTGCCCACCAGCGACAGCGGCACGCTGAGGCTGGGGATGATTGTTGCCGACAGGCTGCGCAGGAAGAGGAAGATCACCAGCACCACCAGCACGACGGCAAGGCTGAGCTCGAACTCGACGTCGGCGACCGAGGCGCGGATCGTGTTGGTGCGATCGGTCAGCACCGTGACCTCCGCCGCCTGCGGCAGGGATTGGGTCAAGGTCGGCAGCAGGCCGGTGATTCGGTCGACCACCTGGATGACATTGGCGCCGGGCTGCCGCTGGATGTTGATGATGATCGCCGGCGTCGTGTTCATCCAGCCGGCGAGGTTCTGGTTCTCCGGCCCTTGCGCTACCTCGGCCACGTCCGAGAGCCGCACCGGGTTCCCGTTCTTGTAGGCGACGATGATCTTCATATAGGCGTCGGCCGACTGGATCTGATCGTTCGCGTTGATCGTGTAGGCCCGCGCCGGCCCGTCGAAATTGCCCTTGGGCGTGTTGACGTTGGCGTTGGAGATCGTGGTCCGGAGATCGTCGATATTGAGCCCGTAGGCGGCGAGTGCCCGCGGGTTGGCCTGGATGCGCACGGCGGGGCGCTGCCCGCCCGAGAGGCTGACGAGACCGACGCCCTCGATCTGGGAGATCTTCTGGGCGATGCGCGTGTCCGCCAGGTCTTCCAACTGGGTTAGTGGCAGCGTCTTCGAGGTGATCGCCAGGGCCAGGACCGGCGCGTCGGCCGGGTTGACCTTGGCGTAGATCGGCGGTGCCGGCAGATCGGCCGGCAGCAGGTTGCCGGCGGCATTGATCGAGGCCTGGACCTCCTGTTCGGCGATGTCGAGGCTGAGATCGAGCGAGAACTGCAGCGTCAGCACCGACGCGCCGCCCGAGCTCGTCGACGACATCTGGTTCAGGCCCGGCATCTGGCCGAACTGGCGCTCGAGCGGCGCCGTCACCGAGGCGGTCATCACCTCGGGGCTGGCGCCGGGATAGAAGGTCTGGACCTGGATGGTCGGGTAGTCGACCTCAGGCAGGGCCGAGAGCGGCAGGAACCCGTAGGCGACGATCCCGACGAGCAGGATCGCCAGCATCAGCAGCGACGTACCGACCGGACGGAGGATGAAGAGCCGGGAGATGTTCATCCGCGGGCCCCCTCCGTGTCTTCCCCCCGATCGGCGGGCTCATCTGCGTACACATCATCGGCGGTCGCCAAACCTCCCTCTCCGCACCGGGGGGCGGAGAGGGTCGGGGTGAGGTGGGGCGGCGACGGTTCTCGGAAGCCGAGGCGTGCCGGCACGAGCGGTGAGGAAGGGACGGGTATGGGATGGCCGGCGGACAACATCCCCCACCTCACCCTGACCCTCTCCGCCCCGGAGGGCGGAGAGGGAGCGCAGCTCGCGCGCCGGCGAAGATGCGTGCACAGATGAGGCCCTGCAGGAGAGGGGGCATTGCGGCGCCAGTGTTCCTTCTCCCGCTTGCGGGGGCGGGACAGGGAGGGGGCAGCGATGGTCATGGGGAGGCCCTATCGCCTCACTGCGGTTTGGACTGGCTGTTGTTCCCGTTGCTGTCCTGGCCGCCCGGCTCGTTCTGGCGGCGATGGTGGTGCTGCTGGCTGTCCTGGCCCTGACCCTGCTGGTCGGCGCCTTGCGGCTTGCCGCCCGCGCCGGCGGCTCCGCCGCCATTGGCGGCCGGGATGGTGACCTTGGCCCCGTCCTTCAGCCGGTCGGCCCCATCTGTCACCACGGCCTCGCCGACCGCGATCCCCTTGGTTATGGCTATGTCGTTGGCGTTGCCGGGTCCGAGCGTGATCGGACGCACCGCGGCGGTATCGTCCTTGACGACGTAGACATAGGTGCCGGGCGCCCCGCGCTGCACCGCCGATTGCGGCACCAGCGTCGCGTTGTGCTGGGTGTCCAGCAGCAGGTCGACATTGACGAACTGGTTGGGAAAGAGGCTGTCGTCCTCGTTGGGGAAGCTGGCCTTGACCTTCAACGTGCCGGTGCTGGTATCGATCTCGTTGTCGACCGTCAGCACCGTGCCGTCCGCCAGCTTTGTCGCATGGCTGCGATCGAAGGCGGTGACCGGCAGCTGGGCGCCGGACAGGAGCCGCTTCATCACCTGCGGGATGTTGTCCTCCGGGAGCGTGAACACCACGGTAATCGGCTGTAGCTGGGTGAGGACGACGAGGCCGTTGGCGTCGCCGGGCGTCACGTAGTTGCCGAGATCGACCAGGCGCAGCCCGACACGGCCGGCCACCGGCGCGATGATATGGCAGTAGACGAGGTTCAGCTTCGCCGCATCGACCTGACCCTGGTCGGTCTTGACGTTGCCCTCGTCCTGGGCGACCAGCGCCCGCTGCGTTGCGAGCTGCTGCTCCGCGATCGAATCCTCGGCGACCAGCTTGGTGTAGCGGGCCAGATCAACCTTTGCGTTGGCGAGCAGCGCCTGATCCCGCGCCAGCGTGCCCTCGGCCTGCTCCAGCGCCACCTGGTACGGCCGGGGATCGATCTGGACGAGGAAATCACCCTGCTTGACCATCTGGCCTTCGGTGAAGGCGATCTGGGTGATCGTGCCGGAAATCTGCGTCTTGACCGTCACCGTGGCGAGCGGCGTTACGGTACCGAGCCCGTTGAGGATGATCGGCATGTCGCCGCTGCGGGCCGGCTGGGTCACCACCGGCGTCGGCCCGTTCTGCGCGAACCGGCCGGCCGGGCCGCTGCCTGAGGGAATCAGATACCAGGCGCCCACCGCCAGGACGAGCAGGATCGCCAAGACCACGCCGAGCTGCCGCATCAGACGGGAGCCCCGGCGGACCGGCCGGAGCGCGGTGTCGCGGCCGTCAGCGGGAGCGTAGCGATTGGGTTGGTCGTTCATGTTCCGGTGAGAGCCTCGACAGGACGGGCAGGATAGAGCGCAGGCGCGACGGCAAGCGCAAGGCCGAGAATCGTCGCCGCCTCGTGACGGCCCCGCCGCCGGCCTGTCGCATTCTACGCCCGCCACCGGCGAAACAACCCCTCAGCCGGCCAAAGGCTCCGCAGTGGTCGTAGAATTCGGGCGCCGGGCGCGCGATGCGCGTCCGCGGCGCCTCCTCCGTCAGGCAGCCGGTCCCGCTTTCACCTTGCTGGTTCGTCGGGCCTTCACTTATGGTAAGTGTCGCGCGGAGAGGTGCCGATTTCTTGCGGAAATCCCGTATCCGCCCCGTTGTGGGCGGGCCGGTGCCTGACAGACTGACGATTCGGCGGCTGCTCCGCGGCCGCCCGGGCGGTTACGGGGGATAGTCATGGTAATGCGTCTCGGCGAGATTCTGGTGGGTCGCGGCTTCGCGACGGTGGGGCAGATCGAGGCCGCCACCGAGCGGCAGAAGACCCAGGGCGGCCGTCTCGGCGAAAACCTGATCGCCATGGGCGTGCTGACCTCGGAGCAGCTCGACTCCATCATCCACGACACGCCGATCATGCCGCGGACCATGATGGATACCGGCATCTCCAGCGGCAACCTCATGAACTTGATGGTCAAGTTCATGTATCTGGAGCAGCGCGAGATCCTTCCCGACCTCGCCGATCGGATCAAGCTGCCGATCAACCTCGTGCAACAGCTGCTCGACGATCTGGTGCAGCGCCAGTACGTGCAGGCGCTCGGCTCGGTCAGCCGGGGCATCGTCTCCTACATCCGCTATTCGCTGAGCGAGCGGGGCAAGTCCGCTGCGCTGGAGGCGATGAGCCAGAACCTCTATCTCGGCCCGGCGCCGGTAACGCTGGAGGCCTTCCAGAACCAGGTGCGGCGCCAGCGTATCACCAACGAGGTGCTGGACGCGGCGGCGCTCCGCAGCGCCTTCGACGGGCTGGTCGTGCCCGAGCATTATCTCCGCAAGATCGGCCCGGCGATCAATGCCGGCCGCACGGTGCTGCTCTTCGGCCCGCCCGGCAACGGCAAGACGACGATCGCGACCCGTGTCGCGACCCTCTTCAAGCATGTCTGCTACATCCCCTACGCGGTCGAGATCGACGGGCAGATCCTCAAGGTCTACGACCCGTCGCTGCACAAGCTGGCGATCTCCGAAGGCCAGGCGACCGAGCTGTCGGCCAAGGGCGGGCTGCAGCGCGAAGGCTTCGACGAGCGGTGGGCCGCGTGCAAGCGGCCGGTCGCCATCGCCGGCGGCGAGCTCACGCTGGAGATGCTGGACCTCCAGTTCGGCCCGGAATCCAAGTTCTACGAGGCGCCGCTCCACGTGAAGGCGCTGAACGGCGTGTTCGTCATCGACGATTTCGGGCGCCAGCAGGTGTCTCCCGAGAGCCTGCTCAACCGTTGGATCGTGCCGATGGAGAGCCGGTACGACTATCTCAAGCTCAACACCGGCAAGAGCTTCCAGATTCCCTTCGACGAGCTCCTGATCTTCTCGACCAACTTGCAGCCGGCGGATCTGATGGATCCCGCCTTCCTCCGCCGCATCCCGTACAAGATCAAGCTGTTCGAGCCGACCCGCGAGGAATACCGCCGCATCTTCGACGGCGTGTGCAAGCATTACGGGCTGGAGCTCGACAACGATGTCTTCGACTTCATCGTCGACAAGCTCGGCCACCACAAATACGGCCTCGCCTACTACCAGCCGAAATTCATCTGCGAGCAGGTGGTCGAGGCCTGCAAGTACGAAGGTATCCGGCCGAAGTTCACCAAGGAGCTGGCGGGCGACGCGCTTGCCAATCTCTACGTCGAGATCGAGAACCAGCGGGATAGCGAGCAGGCGACGGTAGAGGCGGTGGCGGCGGAGTGACCGACGCCGTCATCTGGCACAATCCGGGCTGTCAGACCTCGCGCAACGTCCTGGGGCAGCTGCGTTCGGCTGGGATCGAGCCGCGGATCGTCGAATACCTGAAGACGCCGCCCAGCCGCGACGAGCTGGTCGACGTCGTGCGCCGCATGGGCGTTCCGCTGCGCGGCATCCTGCGCCGCCGCGGCACGCGCTATGACGAACTCGGCCTCGGCGATCCGAAGCTTGACGACACGGTGCTGCTCGATGCGATCGGGCAGCACCCTGTGCTCATCGAGCGGCCGATCGTGATCACCGCCAAGGGCGTGCGCCTCTGCCGCCCGCCGGAGAGGGTGAACGAGATCATCTGACGCCTCTCGTGTCGGCTCGCCGCTGGCACAATAGGATCACAAAGATCTGGTAGCTCTCCTGCGAGCATCTTCCAGGGGAGCGCGACATGGGCCTGCTCGAACGGCGCGCCGCGAAGGCGTTCCAGGATGATGTCTACCCGGCGCTGCAGCAGCGGATCGAGGCGGCTGCGGGGCATCCCGTGGCGGTCGAGATCGATTGGGAGTCGCTGCAGACGCCGGACTCCGCCCCGCTCTTCGCCGAGGCCTGGAGCAAGGTGTTCTTCGAGCCGCTGATCGCCGCGCTCGAGGGCGTCGCCATCGACGATCTCGGCCGGCAGGCGCTCGCGGACGGGCTGAAGTCGATCCGCATCCTCGACAGCGGCACGATGAGGGTCGCGCTGGATGCCGGCGAGCTGATCGTCGACTATCCGGCCACTGCCAATCTCGCGGACGGCGAGGAACGCCGCCAGGAAATCCAGAAGACGCTCGAGCGCGGCCTGTAGCCTCGGCCGATGACCGGCGAGCCGGGCCCGCACGGCGACGACCGCGTTCTCGCGACACTGGAAGCCGTCCTCGCCACCCAGCGCGAGATCCTGGCAGAGCTGCGCCGTGCCGGCACGGCGACCGAGGCGCAGGTCGCCGAGTCCCTCGCCCTCCAGCGGCAGGCGGCCGAGCGCGGCAGTGTCGCCGTCGCGACGGCCGTGCGGAGCGCAAAACTCTACCGCGTGGTGGTGACGGTGGCCGGCGCGCTGGTGTTGGGCGGCGTGCTCACCATCGCGTGGCTCGCTTTCGCCCGCTGATGCCCGCTATGGCTTAGCCTTGAGCCAGGCCTCCACGAAATCCTGGTTGTTCGCTGCCGCAGGATCGACGGTGAAGGTCAGTGTGCTGCCATCGAGCCCGATCGTGCGTGCCGGGCCGGCGCGGCAGACGATCTCGCGGATCCGCCGCGCCGCGGGAGGCTTGGCGCCGTTGCAGGCGGAAACGACCGCCGCGACCGCCTCCCCGCAATAGCTGGCGACGCTGAGGCCCGCCCAGGCCTTGCCGTCGCCGAAGCTCGGCCAGTCGATGCGGGCGGTGACGGGGCCGCAGGACGAAAGGCCGATGGCGGCGCCGGCGAGCATCGCATCCTCATGCGTGCGCTGCTGCGTTGTCTTGAGCGAGACACCCGGCGCGTCGCCCGGCAGCCCGTCTTCCAGCGCCCGCCGCAAGGCCGCACTCGACGGCCGGCCGGCGGGACCTGCGGCTGGAACGACAGTCACCGTAAGCACGCCGCCCTCGATGGCCACGGTCTTGGCGGTGCCGCCGGCAACCTCGATCCGTGACAGGCCCCGGCTCAACGCCGATCGGCCAGGTCCCGCGGCGGCGATGCCGTCCACCGCGGCCGTGATCACATCGAGCGTATCGGCGAGAACGCCCCACGCGGCATGGTCTTGCACAGTCGGCGGTGACAGGAATGCCACGTCGACAGATTTGCCGACGATCTCCTGGTAATGCCGGTCGAGCGCGGCGGCGCGATCATGGACGGCGGCATCGGTCATCTCGGCAAGTACCAGCGGGCGAGCATCCTGGTCGCGATGGGCCGGAGCGCCGTCGGGATGTGCCGCGTCGAACAGCGTCATGCTGCCGTCCCCGGCCAGCCGGAGCACGGTCTCGCCGGTATCGAGCCTGAGCGCGGTCTCGCCATAGGGTGCCGGGCTGGATGTCAGGGCGAGGATCTCGGTGGCACCGTCGCGCTGCATCAGGGTCGGCGTCGCACGCTGGTCGAGCACGAAGCCGCTCTGCCCGTCGGCGCTGGAGAAATGGCCGAGCCTGCCCGGCGCCTGCGGCGGCTCGACGACCGCGATGACCGGAGTCGCCGCCCGCTGCCAAAGCTCGTAGGCCCCGAAGGCCACGGCGGCCACGAGTAGTGCAGCGGCCGCGTAAGGCCAGAGCCGTCGGCGCGGTCGAGGCGTTGCATGAGGTGCCGCTACCCGCTCCTCGCCCAGCAACTCGCCGATATGCGCGGCGAGCCGGCCGATCGCGCGGTCCCAGTCGCCGAACGCATCGATCCATTGCCGCGTCGCGAACTCGTAGCTGAAGGCATCGTTCGGCGCGACGTCCTCGACCCGCACGGGAATCACGGCGATGCGGCCCTGGCTGGCCAGCGCCAGCTCCTTCTTGATCTCGTCGGAATTGTTGGCGCTGCTGGTGAAGACCAGCACCATCACCCGCGCCGCGCGCAGCGCCTTGACGATGGCCTCCTGGAAATTCTCGCCCGGCACGATGTCGCGCGAGGAGATCCAGCAGGCGACGCCGCGCTGCTCCAGCCCTTCGCAGAGCGAAGCCGCCACCGCGCGGTCGCGCGAGGCGTGGCTGATGAAGACCGGTGCAACCATGTCCCGCCCGCGCCGTTGCCGCGCCTAATGGTTGGATAAACCCGAGATGTGACGGTTTCCTTGCCGGGCTATCGGCAGACATCGATCGCGCGGATGGAATAGGCGCCCGGGGTTCCGAAATTCATGTCGGCGAACTGGCGGGCGTAGGCGAAGGCGAGCTTGCAGCCGCTGGGCGGGACGGCGAGCGGGCCGAAGATGCCCGGCACCAGCAGCGTGTTGCGGTCGGGCAGCGCGGCGTAAAGCCCGGCCGGTCCGGTATCGTCTGCGGTGGCGTCGGCCCGGGTGGCGAAGATCATGCCGCGCCGCGTCGGCATCAGGTCGAGCGGCCAATGCGCCAGCCACTCGT
>Ga0070731_10004603_pt1 | contig 11758 bp, 9 predicted proteins | sample Coa_R1_2_FD_66448 | JGI IMG/M metagenome (GOLD analysis project Ga0070731, IMG submission 66448) | Surface soil microbial communities from Centralia Pennsylvania, which are recovering from an underground coalmine fire - Coalmine... | ecosystem: Environmental > Terrestrial > Soil > Unclassified ... | reverse complement strand
TATCGGCTGGTTCCACGGCCGCGTGGCGGAACTCCTCCTCGTCCGGCTTTAATCCCGCCTGATTCACAATGAGCCAGTGAGAAAGTGAGATACCTGTTGTGTGAATAACGTCGTGCGCGCTCGTTGTGACGCTTCATGATCGCGCGCTTCGCGCGCAGCAATATTCATGACGCAATCTTGCCCCGCGAGAGCGATCTCACCGGCTCACCGGCTCATTGTTAACGGGCCGGAAACGCGAGACGGATTTATGCGGTGATGTGCCCGCTATGCGGCGCGATCGGGCAATCACAATGAGCCGGTGAGACGGTGAGAGGTCGTACAAAGCTGAAGGCGCCGGATGCCGTCCTTCAACGCTGAGCAATGAAAATTCAGTAGCAGTCCGACGGGAAGATTTGCGAGCTTCATGTAGGTCAGCAGCTGCGCCTTGTGTACCGGCAGCAAATTTTCAACGGCTTTCACCTCTACAATGATCCGGTCAGCGACAACGAGGTCCAGCCGGAAGCCGCAATTCAGCCGACGCCCCTTGTACGTAACAGGAAGAGCGACCTGCCGCTTGAAACGGAACTTCGCGCGATTCAGCTCAAGACAAAGGCATTCCTCATACACAGACTCAAGCAGACCCGGACCAAGCAACCGATGCACTTCGATGGCGAAGCCGATTATTTTCTCGCTGACTTCGTCGTTGTCACAGGTGGTCATTCCTGCCTCGCCACTCACTGGCTCACCGGCTCATTGTTATGGGCCGAAGACGCGAGGCGGGTCTATGCGATGATGGTCGCGGAGGTATGTCGCGATTGTTTCGAGGCGTCGTGACTCCCTGTTTCGGAGGCGTGTAATCCCCCTCGTGTTCCTTTGTAGTGGATGGTTTTTCCGCGCCCTCTGCGCGTCCTCCGCGCTGATGTTTCGGGAGTTAACACCGACCCGCTGTATCATTTGTTGGGAATGTTAACGGGCGGCATATCCCGTCGCCTTTCTCTCCGCCGTTAACCAACTGCTAGGGATTGGCGGCGCTAATGGCCCCGGGTGATTCGGGTGATGAGGGGCTGTGCGCGCGGAGCCAGGAACGAAACCAAACTTTGGGTCCGCTGTGCCGCGTAACCAGCCAGATACGCGTGGATCTTTTCTGCTGCCCTGGCGCCGCCAGGCGCGCGCGGGCGCGGCCGCGCTTTCCTCGGCGGACGGCCGCTGGGCCCTTGTCTCGACCTCGATAACCGCCGTCATCGCAGGCTCCATCACGTGGATGGCGGCCGGCGCCGCCGCCCCGACGAATTACGACACCGGTCGCGCCCGCCTCCTGATGCCGTACGAGCTTTTCCAGCGCCTGTCGGGTCCGGGCCGCGGCGCGGATCTGGCGACGGTGTCGCCTTTCGGCCCCATCGCCTCCGCACCGGCCGCGCACTCAAAGCCGGCGATGCTGAACGCGTCGCTCTCCACGGAGAGCGACAGCGCCGAAATCCCGGCCGCGCAATCGAACGACGATGTGCGTGACGCGACGCTCGAACGCGGTGACTCGCTGCCAAATCTGCTGGTCGAAACGGGTGCTTCGCCCCAGGATGCGATCGCCGCGGTTCACGCGCTCGCGCACAGCTACGACCTTCGCAACATCCGCGCTGGACAGAATTTCGAACTGACTTTCGAGCCGCCACCGGCGCCGAAGGCGGTCGCCGAGATCATCTACACGCCGCCCAACGCGAGCGCCGCCGCCGTCGACACGGCGCAGACCGAAACCGGCGCCGGCAGGCTTCTTTCGGTGACCTTCTCGCCGACGGTCGAACACGACGTTACCGTGTCGCGTGCGCCGGACGGCGGCTTCACCGCGCAGGACGAATTCAAGAAGCTCGAGGCACATTTCCATCGCGCCGGCGCGCGCATCGATTCGAGCCTCTACCTCGCCGCCATGCAGGCCGGCATTCCGGCGCGCGTGGTGGTACAGATGATCCACATGTTCTCATACGAGGTCGATTTCCAGCGCGACATCCGGCCGGGCGATTCCTTCGAGGTCTATTACAACTATTACTATACGCCCGACGGACAGCCCGCCAAGGAAGGCGAGATCGCCTATGCCGCGATGCATTTTCCCGATCGCACGGTTGCCCTCTACCGCTATCAGCCGCGCGGCGAGGACACGGCCGATTTCTTCGATGCGGAGGGACAAAGCGCAAAAAGCATGCTGATGAAGACGCCGGTCGACGGCGCGCGCATTTCCTCCGGCTTCGGCATGCGCTTCCACCCGGTGCTCGGCTACACGCGCATGCACAAGGGCATCGACTTCGCCGTACCCTCGGGCACGCCGGTCATGGCGGCAGGCGCCGGCATTATACAGACGGAGCGCTGGGAAAACGGCTTCGGCAATTTCGTGTTGCTAAACCACGGCAACGGCTATGCGACGGCGTACGCCCACCTTTCCCGCTTCGCCGCGGGCGTGCATCAGGGCTCCCATGTCCGGCAGGGCCAGGTGATTGCGTACAGCGGCCAGACCGGCATGGCGACCGGCCCGCACCTTCATTACGAAATCCGGATCAACGGGGTTCAGGTCAATCCCGCGACCGTGAAGGTCGCGCGCGGACGGAGGCTGTTCGGCGGCGACCTTCGCGATTTCCAGATCGCCCGCCTGCACATCGACAGCCAGATCGCGGCCCTGCCGCTCGAGGGCAAGATCGCCGACAGGGCTGCGGACCTGAGGTCGGGCAAGGACTGATTTTCAGCCACCAGAATGCGTAGGGCAGAGCCTCGCAGGCTTCGTCCGACAATGATAAACTGGCGCCCGATCCGCGCGTTGGGCGGGTAGTCATGCTGCAAAAAGTCATCGGGGAACCGGAATTCCGGGTCCGTTGCCTTGGTGGACTGAGCCTCGTCGAGGTCCGCAGCGGGACGGACATGACCCCTGCGAAGCGCAAACTCCGCGCGCTGCTGGCCTATCTTTGCATCGAACAGAAGCCGGTCGGCCGGGAACGCCTGGCGACACTCCTGTGGGGCGACCGCGGCGACGAACAGGCGCGCGCAAGCCTGCGGCAGACCATCTACGAGCTTCGATCGCCGCTCGGCGGCGACAGGCTTCTCCGCACCGAAGGCGATACGGTCGCAATCGGCGAACGCGTCTCCACCGACATCGAGGCCATCGAGACTGCAGCACAGTCCGGGGATCTGGAACGGCTGCGGGCTGCTCTCTCGGAATGGCGCGGCGAAATACTCGAGGACCTTTCGTCCATCGATGCGGCGTTCGACACGTGGCTCGAAACGGCCCGCGTTCACATCGCGGCGATGATCATCGATGCAGCTCTTCGTGCAGCAAAGGCCGGGATGGCGAACGGTCAGATCGAACAGTCGCGCGCGATCGTCAACCTGCTTCAGGAGCGCGACAGCACCAACGAAATGGTGTTGCGGCTCGGCCTGACGCTCGATCATCTGGCGGGCGATTCCGCCTCGCTTCACCGCCGTTACGAACGATTCAGGAAACTGCTCAAATCCGAACTGGACGCCGCGCCTTCGGCGGAAACGCAGCGTCTGTTTCGCGAGCTGGATGCCCGATCGTCCGGGCCGGTCGCGGAAGCTGCTCCCGGATCTGGCAGGATTGTACCGGATCCCGAAGGCAATCACGCGAATAGTGCAGCTGCGTTCCGCGAACGACCCGCTGCCGGGGCCGACGCCGGTAAGGCCCGTTCGGGACATCCGACGCGCCGAGGCAGTACAATTGTTGCAGCCGTCGCCGCCTCGGCGATTGTGTTGCTGGCCGCATTTGCCTGGATGGTCTGGAATCCTCTGCACAAAGCGCCGGCGCCGAGGCCCGCCCCGCTGCTTGCAGTGTTGCCCTTTCAGAACCTGAATGCCGATTCCGGATCGCGGTACTTCTCGGACGGCATCACTGCGGAAATCGTCGACGCGATGCTGCGCATCACACAAATCCGTGTCGTATCGGCGGGCTCCAGCTTTCGTCTGCGCAATTCCGGCGCGCCCGCTGCTGCGAAGGCTCTGGCCGCCACGCATATCCTCAGTGGTTCGATCCGGCGCAATGGCGAACAGATCAACGTGATCGCCCAGTTGACGGACGCCCGGAACAATCAGGTGATCTGGAGCGCCGCCTATGACCGGACGATGACGGAGATTCCGGCGCTCCAGCACGACATCGCGGTCCAGATTGCCAACGCGCTGGACATGCGCCTCTCGCCTTCTGCTCTCGTCGTGGCGCGAAACATCAACCCCGAGGCGTACGATCACTATCTCAGGGGGCGCGATTTCCTCTTCGCCAGAAATCACGATGCGGCAATTGCGGAGCTGGAGACGTCGATTCGCCTGGCACCGGGGTTCTCGAGAGCCTGGTCGAGTCTGGCCGCAACCCGTCTCGTGCTCGCAGCCATGGCCGTCTCGCCGTTCAGCCAAGACTACGACGCCGCAATGGCAACGACCACCAGGGACGCCGCCCAGCGTGCCCTGACGCTTGATCCCAACAACGGCGAAGCCCTTGCCGTGCTGGCATGGGTCACCCCCTCCAGCCGGCTGATGGAAGCCGATCGGCTGCTCCGGCGCGCGGTCCGGGCCGAACCGAACAACGCCGAACTGCTCAATCTGTACGGCGAGTTTCTGATTTATGTCGGGAGGCGACGGGAAGCCGTGAACGAGCTGGCGCGCGCCTATGACGTCGACCGGGTCATACCTTCACTGGCGTCGAATCTCGTGGAGGCTTTGCTCGATACGGGAGGTTACGAAAAAGCCGATGGGATCATGGCGCTTAGCCGCGACAACGGCCTGCGCAACGAATTCATTCGCCTGCACGCGGTGTATTTCCTGTACCAGCAGGATTGGTCCGGGTTGGCCAAATTCGTCAGCACCCTTCCGCAGGATATTCCACCCCACATGGCTGCCTTTTTCGTTTTGTGGCGCCAAACGGCCGTTGCGCTTGCCACGCGTGACCGCGGTAGCTTCGCCCGTTTGCGCGCCAGCTGGAAAAAGCAGAGCAGACTCGACCCGGATGAATCCGCTCTGTTCCTTTTGAATCTCGGTTATCCAGACGATGCCCTTGATGTCATCGAACGAGCCGTCACGGCGATGCGGAAATACGACCTGCTGACGGACCCGGAGTGGGACGCGCTCTTCGTGCCCGGCCTTGCTCCGCTGCGCCGCGACCCGCGGGTTCCGGGGCTGCTCGCGCAATGGGGGTTGCTCGATTACTGGCGGAACACAAACCGCTGGCCCGATTTCTGCGACGAGCCGACGCTTCCGTTCGATTGCAAGGTCGAAGCAAACAAGTTCATGCGCTCATCCGGCACGCACACAATCGCAAAGCGCTCATAGGCCGACTCGCCCGATTCCGCCGCCTGAATCCGAGAGAAATCTTGCAAGTCCGTGAAGAATTGACGGCGCGTTGACGCGCGCGCAGACGCCGCGATGACGGCTACGTGTGATCCTCCTCCCGCATTGACCGGACGCGGAGACTACCGATGCAGCAGCAACCCCAAGCGCCGGTGCGATGGGAACGCCTGGCCGCGAAGTCGAACCAGGGCAACGCAGCAATCGTACTGTGCGCGATCCTCGCGAGCACTCCCGCACCGAAGGAGGAACACATGCTCTTGCCTTGCTCCATCGCCAGAACGCAGCACCGGCCTGCAGCCCCGCGGCCAAGTTTCAGTCCGGGAATTGCGATGGCTTTCGGTACGCTTCTCCTGATGGCGGCGCTTCCGGACACCGCATGGGCTGTCAGCCCGTCCTGCGCCAGTTCCGCGGTCGATGTGACGTCGTCGGATCAGCAAGGCGACTACACGACCTCCCAGACCTTCGTCGATATTCCGGAAGGAGCGGTAAGGTTCAACCAGCCGACGACGGGGTGCATTATCGTCAAGTTCGACGGTTACTCCTACGCACCCGGCGAAGGGGAAATGGTCGCCGCGTTCCTGGACGGGACCGAAATTTGGCCCGATGACATCGTGCTTGCTTCCGGCGACGAAAATGCGGCGAATTCGCACGCAGCCTCGTGGTTCGCTACAAACGTGCCGGCAGGCGTCCACACTGTACAAATGGAATATAGAAGCTACGACGGCGCGTACGTCTACATGCACCGCCACACGACGGCCGTGTGGCACAAATAGCAGCTCGATGGGAACAAAAACCATGCCCGGGAAACTCGATGTCACATTCGCCGTCGCGCTCTTGCTGTCGGCAGCAACATCCCCGATTGCGTCGTGGGCCGCGGACGGCGGAGCAATAAAGCCCACGCCTCCGCACGCGACAGCCACCAGTGCATCGTGCGGCAGCGTCACGGCAAATTGGGACACAATATTTGAGACGGTGTTTCTTGACACCGAATCTACGTCATGGACCGACATTCCCTACGGAGAGGGAGTCGTCACGTTCAACGAGAAGGAGGCCGGAGGATGCATTCTCGTCATGCTCGACGGTGATGCCATCACGACCACGGAATATGGATTGATGTACGTCCAGGCGCTGCTGGACGGCAACGTGATGGTTCCAGGAGCCGTGGCGTTCGCGGGCGGTCTTGCCAATAGTAATTCCGATGGTCCGATTAATGCGCGCGCAGCCTCGTGGGTCGCCACCGGCGTGCCGTCCGGCAGGCACACGGTGCAATTGCAGTGGAAGAGCTACAACGGCGAGGAGGTGGACCTCGGGTACCCGGCAACTGTGGTTTGGCACAAATGAGGGAGATACCCATGCGCGCGACGACGAAACCTCGTTCCGGAGGCCGAAGTCTGATGGTTTTTCCGGCCGCGCTTCTGTTGGCGGCAGCGGTGCCGCTCACTTCGCCGGCCGCCAAAGACTCGGTTCCCACAGGCCCAAACGCACCGCGCGCGGCGGCAACAAGCGCGTCCTGCAGGAGCCCGATGCTGGACTACACATCGTCCACGCAAGGAGGTAACTGGACCACCTCGTTGACGTATGTCGACATCCCGGAAGCAAGCGTGACGTTCGAACAGAAAAAGGCGGGCTGCATCATCGTCAAATTTGACGGTCCCGCCTACGTGTTCGGGACTGCCGTCGAGGATGTCGCCGCTTTCCTCGACGGCAATGAAATGTTCCCGGGCGAGATCGTCTTTGGTTCCGGCGATTACGCGTACTGGAATTCGCGCGCGGCCTCATGGGTGGCGACGAACGTGACGGCCGGCGCGCATACCGTGCAGATGAAGTTCGAGAGCACCGACGGGCAGAACGTCAACATTGACGTCCACACAACCGCGGTATGGCACAACTGAGATCGGGGCACACGTCGCCCGAAGGGTAGCAGGCAATAAAGCCTGGAACGGAATCCAGGGGTACAGGATTCTGAACGCGTGATTAATTTTGCGCCGTTGCTTCCAGTAGCCGGCGTACTTCTTCGACTGTGACGCCAGCGCGCGGTAATATGTGCGCCGCGCTGGGCGCGGCCGATCCCGAGTGCACTTTGCGAGCTTGAATCCAGAAGAATTTCAAGATCCGTGACGAATTGACGTTCAGATGACGTTCCGGCGTACGCCGCGATGACGCCTGTCTGCGACCCTCGCCACGCGTGGCTTCAAACCAGCGGGAGGAGAGGAACGCTCAATGACAATGTCTCGATTTGAAAGCCGGATCCGGTCGCTTATGGGCAAAGGCGCAATGGTTTGCGCGCTGGCCCTGGCATCGACGAACATCGCGCAGGCAAGGGACGCGTCCACGCCTCACAATTTCGTGGGCTGGGTCTGGGGAAATGAACCGACGGCAACTTCGTGTTATACGCCCAGCACGAGTTACAGTTACAACTCCCAGAACGGCTCGATCCAGATCTGTCCCCTCGGCACCGGGGACTACGAGGTCGAGTTCGGCAGCCTCTATCACGCCCAGCCCGATGACATTCAGATCACCGCCTATGATACGAGCGGCTACTGCGTTTCCAACGGTTGGGGGCCGTCAGGTTCGACCCTGATTGCCTATGTCGGCTGCTACGATGCCAATGGCAATCCGCAGAACGATTATTTCACCCTGCTCTATCAGGCGCGTACCAAGGATTTCGGGAAATCAAAGAAGGGCATCGCGTTCCTGTGGGCGGATGAGCCAACCTCGTCCAGTTACACGCCAAGCAGCTCCTACCAATTCAACTCCACCGGAGGAACAAACACTATCGTGCGCGAAAGCGCAGGATCCTACATCGCGACGATACCCGGCCTCTACTACGAACACAGCGATGTCCAGGTTACGACCTATGATGGCGCGGCCCGGTGCAAGGTGAACAGCTGGGGGCCCGGCTCAGGTGGAGGAACGGACATCTACATCCAGTGCTACAACAGCGCGGGCAGTCCGGCGGATGAGTATTACGATCTCGCCTATGCGGTCAAAGAGCCGTTCGGTCTGACGACCGCGGCGCATTCCACGGGCGCCTGGGCGTGGGCGGATGACGACACCAGTACGAGCGTCTACACGCCAAGCACGTACTATCAATACAACGGCTTCCGCACCGGAAAGCTCACGGCGCAGAAGCTCGGTACGGGGACCTACGCGGTCTACATTCCGGGAACGCTGGCCTACAACACGTCCCACGTGCTTGTTACGGCCTATGGCAGCGACAACAGCAACTACTGCAATACATATTTCTGGGGTTCATCGGAAGCTGAGGTGCTCTGCTATGCGCAGGGCGGAGTTCCGGCTGACACCCAATTCGACCTGACATTCCAGACAGCGGAATAGCGGCTCGACACCCCGCTTCGCGTTCACAACCGAACGCGGAGCGGGGCCTCTTCCGGCGAGAGGATACACAGCAAGGGATTCCAGGATTTTACACCGTGGATTTCCAGGAAAATCCCAAACTTTGGCGAATTGACGATGCGTTGACGCTCCCGCAGACGCTGCGATGACGGCCGCATGTAATCCTCGCCCAGTTCAGTCCGACGGGAGGGACGCATGTGCAGTTCAGCAACACGTGGTTCGAGCCGGATATTTCCTGTGCCGTTCGCTCTCGGCGCCATGTGCGCGCTCGCAATTGCGGCCGCGGGAACTGCCGAGGCAAAAGGCGGCCCGCCGGCCATCGATCTTGTCGGCTGGGTGTGGGCCGATCAGCCCCACTTCACGCCCTACGGTTCCTGCTACACGCCCGATGCCGCGTACAGCTACAATTCCGTGGCATCCGGTGGCGTCGAAGTCTGCCATAACACGACGGGAGATTACACGGTAGTTTTCGACGGGCTCTGGGGAGGACAGGCCGTACCGGGAAACATTCAGGTCGCGGCCTATGAAAGCAACGGTTATTGCGTCCTCAGCGATTGGACGGCCGATAATGGCGGTGTCAGGGCGAACCTCTATTGCTTCGTCAACGAGGACGGGCACCAGGCTTACGCGGACAGTTATTTCACGCTGTTTTATCAGGGACGAAGCGGCTACGGCAACAATGGCCTTGCCTACCTCTTCGATGATCAACCGAGCCAGGCCAGTTACACACCGGCACAACAGTACAATGCAACCGGCGCGGCGAACACCGTCGTCCACAACGGCGCCGGCGCCTACACGGTGACCATACCCGGCCTGCAGGCCACGTTCAGCGATGTCCAGGTGACCGCGTTCATGCCGTATGGTCAATATCCTCCGCTGCTGCCGGGACATTGCAACGTCGTAAGCTGGGGAAGCCACACCGGCGGCGGAACCGATGTGCACGTCCAGTGCTACGACAATTCGGGAAAGGCGGCCGACTGGGCGTACACGCTGGCCTATGCCGTCAATGACGGATTCGATATGACGTACCCGGCCGTTACCAGCGGCGCATGGGCGTGGGCCAATCAGCCCGAGTCGACGTCGCTTTACCTGCCCAGCACGACCTATCAATACAACGGGTTCGGGACAGGCGGGCTGACGGCGCAAAAACTGGGCACCGGATACTATGCCGTATACCTGCCCGGCAGCTTCACCTACGGCGCCTCGAATGTACAGGTGACGGCATACGGCAATACAGGAGACTACTGCAACGTGTACGGATGGAGCACAGACACCGTCTATATCAATTGCTGGAACCAGCTCGGCAATGCGACGGACACCTATTTCGACGTGACATTCCAGGCCACCGATTAACGGCCGGAACGGGGAGAATCACATGCCGCAAGACCACACCCTGCTTCCGATATCCGCGTTGCGTTACGGCGTCTCCATTCTGTGTGCGGCGGTCGCGAGTCTGACACTCGGCCTGCCTGCCGATGCGAGGCCAAAGATCACGGTATTCGATCCCCCGGGCTCGGTCGCGACGCAACCGAACAGCATAAAAAACGGCGCGATTGCCGGCTTCTATCAGGACGGCAGCTACCTGGCCCACGGCTTTGTTCGCGCCGTCGACGGGACATTCACGATTTTCGATGCGCCGGGCGCGACAAACGGCACCGGCGGAGAAAGCATCAACGACAGTGGCACGGTTGCGGGCCTTTACTACGACAGCAACGATTACGCCCACAGCCTGGTGCGCACGCCGGACGGTACAATCACGACATTTGATCCGCCACAAGCGGTCGGCTCCGCCGCCTTTGGTATCAACGACAGGGGAGCGATCACCGGTTATTATGTCGATGGCGGCGGCACGGAGCACGGCTATGTGCGGGCGCCGAATGGCAGAATAACTACCTTCGATGGCGCGTCAGGTGCTTTGGGCACCGTGGCTTACAGCATCAACCGCTCTGGCGCGATCACGGGAGTCTATGCGGACAGCAACGAAGCGGTTCATGGCTTTTTGCGCGCCAGGGACGGAACCATCACGACCTTCGACGTATCCGGAGCCATGGGCACGATCGGCCAGAGCATCAACAACGACGGGGCGATCGCGGGATATTGCGGACAGAGCAACGGAAATGTCGGCTTTGTACGTGCCGCCGACGGCACGATCACGACCTTTGATCCTGCGCGGGGCGGTGGAGACTTTGTTTCGAGCATCGATCAGCAGGGTCGGATCACGGGAGACTACGACAACGGTATGGCTCACGGGTTCGTGCGCAGCGCCGAGGGGACCATTACGACCTTCGACCCTCCGGAATCAAAATTGACGGTTGCATTCGGCATCGACGCCGGCGCAGTCACGGGTGCCTATCTGGATGGCAACAACGTACAGCACGGCTTTCTGCGCACGCGCTAGACTAGGCAAGAAAATACAAAGGAAGAAAACGATAACGGCTGCGCCGGTTCCGGCGCAGCCGCCGTGATTACGCCTTTCGAAACGGTCTGTACGGACTGATCAGGGACAGGAGCGTCAGCCGCACCGGAAGGCACCGCGGCGTGGGTTCCCAACCTGATTTTGCGCCGATCAGTGAATAGCGTGGCTGGGGCTCGGCGGCTCGTCGAGCGAGTCTTCGCTCGCATCGAACGCCTTGCCGTTGATGATCAGACCCGTCTTCGCCGCACTCACCTTCACCGTCGCGCCGTCACCGATGTCGCCTTCGAGCAGCATCTGCGCGAGCGGGTCCTGCAGGCGCCGCTGGATGACGCGCTTCAGCGGCCGCGCGCCGTACACCGGATCGTAGCCCGCGGTCGCGAGCCAGTCGCGCGCCTTTGAATCCAGCGCAATTTCGATCCTGCGGTCGGCGACGAGCTTCTGCAACCGCCCGATCTGGATATCGACGATTTTGTCCATGTCCTTCCGGCTCAGGCGGTGGAACAGGATGATCTCGTCGAGCCGGTTCAGGAATTCGGGGCGGAAATGTTCACGCACGGCCTGCATGACCTGCGCGCGCGCCTGCGGGCCGTCCCCGCCTTCGCCCGTCGAGAGGTACTCCGTACCGAGATTCGATGTGAGGATGATCACCGTGTTGCGGAAGTCGACCGTGCGTCCCTG
>Ga0070731_10004602_pt1 | contig 11758 bp, 9 predicted proteins | sample Coa_R1_2_FD_66448 | JGI IMG/M metagenome (GOLD analysis project Ga0070731, IMG submission 66448) | Surface soil microbial communities from Centralia Pennsylvania, which are recovering from an underground coalmine fire - Coalmine... | ecosystem: Environmental > Terrestrial > Soil > Unclassified ... | reverse complement strand
GACAACGAAGGCGAGGGCGGCATCCTGGCGCTGTTGTCGTTGGTCGGCGCGGACCGGGTCGCCGATGGCGCCAAGCTTCCGGCCCTCGTGCTGCTCGGCGTGGTGGGTGCCGCCTTGCTCTACGGTGACGGCGTCATTACGCCGGCGATTTCGGTGCTCTCGGCCATGGAAGGGCTCAAGCTGGTCGCGCCGTCCTTCCAAACATTCATCGTGCCGGCGACCATGGCGATCTTGATCGGATTGTTCGTGATCCAGCGCAGGGGCACCGAAAGCATCGGCCGGCTATTCGGCCCGGTGATGGTGATCTGGTTCGTCGTCATCGGGCTGCTCGGAGCAACCAACATCTGGACGGCGCCGGCCATCATCAAGGCGATCAATCCCGCCGCGGCAATGGGCTTCCTGGCCGCGAATCCAGTCATCTCGTTTGCGGTTATCGGTGCGGTATTCCTGGCTCTAACCGGCGGGGAGGCGCTTTACGCCGACATGGGCCACGTCGGTCCCACTGCGATCCGCCGCGCTTGGTTCGGGCTGGTTCTGCCGGCGCTGATCTTGAACTATTTCGGTCAGGGCGCGCTGATCCTCGCCGACCCGACGGCGGCCGACAATCCTTTCTACAGATTGGCGCCGGGCTGGGCATTGATCCCGATGGTGGTGCTCGCCGCGCTGGCCACCATCATCGCCTCGCAATCGCTCATCTCCGGAGTCTTCTCGCTGACGCGGCAGGCCATGCTGATGGGATTGTGTCCGCGGGCGCGGATTGTGTCGACGTCGATCGATGAAGAAGGTCAAATCTACGTGCCTGCCGCCAATTGGCTGTTGATGACGGGCACGCTGTTGACTGTCGCTTTGTTCAAGACGTCCGACAATCTGGCGGCTGCCTACGGCATCGCCGTGTCCGGTACCATGCTCGTCACCACGATCCTGCTTTATCGCGTCGCGGTAACGCGGTGGGCCTGGTCGCCCGCCGTCGCAGTTCCGATCATTGCTGCCATCGGCGCGATTGACGCTACATTCCTTGCCTCCAATTCGATCAAGATCGTCCAGGGCGGCTGGTTTCCGCTGATCGTCGGCGGAGCGATCGCGGTCCTGATGTTGTCGTGGCGCAGAGGCGCGTTTGAGGCTGCGCAGCGTCTGCGTGAGTTGTCGATGCCGCTCGATCAGTTCCTCAAATTTGCAGACACGACTGTTATCGGCAGGGCGCCTGGACTGGGTGTCTGGCTCACCAAAGTGGAGCACGGTGCCTCGCCGATGCTGCTGCGCCACATCGAGCACAATCGCGTCCTACATGAGACTGTGGTGCTGTTGACCTTTGTGGCCGACCACCGGCCGCGTGTCCCGTTCCACGAGCGCCACGCGGTACAGCGTCTGGGCCACGGATTCTACCGTATCCAGGTCAAGCTCGGATTCATGCAGACCCCGGATATCCCGTTGAGCCTGATCAACTGCAACATGCTCGGCTTCGATGCCGACTTGGAGCACAAGAACTATTATCTGGCCCACGAGACGATCGTTCGTCGCGCTACAGGTTCGGCAATGGGGCCGATTTCCTTCGCGATCTTCTCGTTTCTCAATCGGATCGCAAGCCGAGCCCCCGACTTTTTCAAGATTCCTCACGACGCAGTCATCGAAGTAGGATTTCGCGTGGAAATCTAACCGCAGCCTCAGCTTGCCGCTTTCGGTTCCGCTTCGTCGGCCGGCTTATCGGATACGCCCGCCTCGGCGAAGGTTGCCATCCCGGTATGACACGTCAGCGCCGCGCGAAGGACCAGCAGCGCCACCGCGGCTCCCGACGCTTCGCCGAGCCGCATGTTGAGGTCGACGAGCGGCAGCAGTCCCAATTCATCGAGCAGCATACGGTGCCCGGCCTCAGCCGAGACGTGGCCGGCGAGCGTATGCGCGAGCGTATCGGTCCGCAGCTTCGCCAGCGGCGCAACCGCCGCGGTGCAAACGAAACCGTCGAGCAGGACTGGAATGCGCTGCCGCCGCGCCGCCAATGTAGCGCCAAGGATTGCCGCCAGCTCGCGGCCGCCAAAAGCCGCGGCGACCGCGAGCGGATCGTGGAGCAATGCGGCGTGACGGTCCAGTGCGCGGTCGATGACGGCGCGCTTGCGCTCAAGTCCCGCCTCATCGACACCGGTGCCGCGGCCTGCCCAGCGCGCGCCGCCGCCGCCGAACAACGCTGCCGCGATCGCTGCTGCGGCCGTGGTATTGCCGATGCCCATTTCGCCAAGACAGATCAAATCGCATTCGGGCGACACGGCCTCGTAACCAGCGGCCAGCGCGGCGAGGAATTCCTGTTCCGTGAGCGCCGGGTGCTGGGTGAAGTCCGCAGTGGGCGCATCGAGCGAGAGTGGAATGACGCGCAGCTTGGCGCCAGCCGCCCGCGCAAGCTGATTGATCGCGGCGCCGCCGGCGGCAAAATTCGCCACCATCTGGGCCGTTACTTCGGCAGGGTAGGCCGAGACGCCAAGCCGGGTTACGCCGTGATTGCCGGCAAAGACAAGAATATCCACTCGGTCCAACTGGGGCGGCGCATGGCCCTGCCAATGCGCGAGCCAAGCGACGATATCTTCGAGACGCCCGAGGCTGCGCGGTGGCTTGGTCAGCGAGGCTTCGCGCTGTGCGACCGCCACGCTTGCCGCCGGATGCCCACTCGGCAGGTCGAGACAGATGGCACGCAATTCGGAATAGGAAGCAAAATTCGTCATCGGCGATGAGTTTCCTTGCGTCGGCAGGCCCGGCCGAACGTTTATCAAGTTTGCGGTGGTATCGCCATGGCCAGCTCATTTATCCGGCGACGTCACTCGCGGAAAGCGGCGCATCATTCGTTCCCTGCTTTGGCCGCGATCGCCTCGACCTCAACCTTGAACTCCGGCCGGGTAAAACCCGAGACGATCATCAGCGTCGAGGCCGGCTGCGGCAGCGCCACGTAGCGGTCGCGCGCGGCCATATAGGCTCCCATGTGGGCGCGGTCTGTGACGTACGCGTTGATCCGTACGATGTCCGCAAACGACATGCTGGCTTCGGCCAGACAGGCGCCAATGGCTTCGAAGCAAAGAACGGCCTGGGCCTCGGCATCTTCCGGAATTTCATCGCTGGCCGATATGCCGAGTTGCCCCGAGCACAGTAGCCATCGCGCCCCGGCAAAAACTTCGACGGCGTGGCTATAGCGCGCAAACGGCGCACGAACCCGCTTCGGCACCAGATGGCGAAGCACGCTCATCAGGTGAAATCGCCGATACTCATGGCCCGGCGTAGCGCCGCCGACACCAGCCGGCAGCGTTCATTGTAGAGCGGTGACATGCGGAATTCCTCCGACCGTGGATATTTCACCTCCACCGGTATTTCGGCCGTCACGCGGCCCGGCCCGGAGCTCATCACCACGATTCGACTCGACAGATAGACCGACTCGTAAACACTGTGGGTGACGAAAATGACCGTCAATTTCTGGCGCGCAAACAGCTCAAGTAGTTCATCATTGAGTTTGGTGCGGGTGATTTCGTCGAGCGCGGCAAAGGGTTCGTCCATCAGCAGGATTTTTGGTTGGGTGACCAGCGCGCGCGCAATTGACGCGCGCATCTTCATGCCGCCCGACAGTTGACGCGGATGAAGATTCGCAGCTGCCGACAACCCGACCTGCGCCAAGGCTTCGCTGACCCTTTCGCGCGCCTCCTGCCGGTTCACGCCGGCGAGCAGCAGCGGCAGCTGGACATTGTCGGCCGTCGTCCGCCACGGCAACAGCGTCGGCTCCTGGAACACAAAGCCAAGCGCCGGCTCAGGGCTGCCGTCCGCGGTGTAGGTCGACTGCGGCCAGTCGATCACGCCCGACGACGGCGTGGCGAGCCCGGCGATAAGCTTGAGCAGCGTCGATTTTCCGCAGCCCGACGGCCCGAGCAGGCTGACGAACTCTCCGGGGAAGATCGTCAGGCCGATGCCGGCAAGCGCCGTGGTGCCGGTCGAGAACGTCTTTGCGACATCGGACAGCCGAAGCAGCGGCCGCTGGTGCGCGCCGGACGTTGCCGCTTTGATCGGCGTCGATTCTGCCACGGCCTTGATCGGAACTGCTGCTGTCATCCTCAGTGCGCCTGTGGCACGAAACTTCGCATCTTGCCCGGATTGAGCAAGCCCATTGGGTCCACCTCGTGCTTGAAGCCCAATTGGTCGGCATCGACACGCTTGTATCGGCTGCCGTCCTCCAGCGTGACGACGTGCGGATTGGCAATCATCACCCCGCAGGCTTCGAAGCCCGCGATGATCTCGTACAGCCGTTCCGGCGAACGATAGCGCACGATCGGAATGCCGCTCGCGGTCATGAAACCGTTCAGCCGGATGAACTCGAGATGTTGGCGGACTTCGTCGCCGAATTTCTCGCTAAGCTGCACCACCGCGTCGGCAATGCGGTCGTGCGGATAGAGGCATTGCAGATAAGTGACGCCGCGATCGGTCTTGAGCATCTGCAATGTGGTGTGATTCCAGGTGTGTTCGTAGAGCGGCACCTTGCCAAGAACATCTTCATGCGCGGCCTTATAGGTGATCGTGCCGTTCGACGCGGCAAGCAATGTCTCGAAACTTTCCAGCGACATTTCGCCGATCATGGCGATCAGCACGCTCTTGCCGTCGGGACAGCATGTTCGAAACGCGGCAAAATGCTGCGGCAGCGGCCATTGAATCGGCGACAGCAGCTTTTTGACGATACCGTCGGCCATGGCGATGGTGTGCCCGAACCGGACGGCGTCGGCGAAATCGTCGAAGGCAACGATGACGTCGATCCAGGATTGCACCGGCGCCAACGGCATCTCGAGAACGGTGATGATCCCGGTGGTGCCATAAGCGCGGCTGATTTTCTGCGCCGCGTCGCCGCGCAGTTCGATGATGCGCGGTTCGCGCTCCAGCGTCACGATCCGCGCCGCGACGATATTTCCAGGCTCGCGCATGCCGCCGAACGTAACGCTACCAACGCCGCCGCTGCCGCCGGCGACAAAGCCGCCGATGACCGCGGAACGCTTGGTCGAGGGATGCATGCGCAATTCAAAGCCGTTCGGGCGGGTCGCGGCGTCGATGTCGTATAATTTTGCGCCGGCCTCGACCCGGACCAGTCCGGGCTTCTGCCATTCGATGCGGTCGAGCGAGGCCATGTCGAGCACGACACCGCCTTGCAACGGGACACATTGGCCATAATTGCCCGTGGCGCCGCCGCGAACGGTCAACGGCATGCGATGCCTGGCACAGGCTGCGGCAACGCGCACCACCTCGGCTTCGTCCCGGGGCGTGACGACGACGTCGGCGACCTTGTCCTTGAGCATCTCGTAGAGGATAGGGCTGTACCAGAAATAGTCGCGCGACCGGCGCTTGAGATCGATCGGCTCGGTCGTCGCCGCGATGCCAGAAATGTCTGCGAGGAAGTCGTCGAGCGGATAGCGCCCGGATGTCTCATCAACGGCGAGCGCGGCAGCTTGGGGCATGACGTTTATCACACGCTTACTCCGCGGCCATCGCCGCCACCGGCGCGCCTGCATTGCGCGGGGCGAACACTTCCACCTCGCCATGGTCTTCGAGCAATTGCAGCAATCGGTGGCGCATGATCATGCCTGGGCGGTCGGATACCATATGCGCCTCGACCCGTCGCGACATGTCGATCGTGACATCGGGATCGGTAGATTCGATGATGTCCTTGTCTTCGCGCGTGATCTTGAAATCCCAATCGATCAGCTCCTTGGCCGAGCAGTCGGCTTCAGTGTCGTTGCGATAAAGCCATTGCACGACCTGGATATGGTCGTCGTCGATCGGCGTCGCCGAGTTGAAGATGATATGACGAAGCCCTGACGGGTACTCGATATCGAGCTTGCGGCAGAACGGCATGAACCACTTGTTGCGCATGTGGCGCTTGGTGGTCGAATCCGTCGTTCCGGAGATACGGTACTGCACCGGCGGATTGGCGGTCGTGATGATGGTCTCGGCCTCGAAGCCGTAATCGGTCTCCTTGATCTCGTATTTTTCTGGCAGCGGCTGGCTGAGCTGGCCGAACGTACCCTTGTGGACGAAAGCAAAATGCGCGTTGTCGAAGGAGTTCTCCATCAGGCGGAACGCGCACGTATTCCACACTTCATAAAATTGCGGGATGCGCCGGAAGCGGGGATCGTTTTCCTCGACGGCATCGAGAATGGGCGCCAGCGGCTCGTCAAGCGCCACCCAGGCATAGCCGTAGCGCGCATCGCAGTGGTAGGCCGGCGTCGAGAGATTCGGCACCTCTTGCTGTACCGGAAACTGCGGGACATGGACGAGCTTGCCTGTGCGATCGTAGGTCCAGCCGTGGTACCCGCAAACGATCCGGCCGTCCTTGCACCAGCCTTTGGACAGCTTGGATGTGCGATGGCAGCAGCGATCCTTCAGGGCCGCGGGTTTACCGTCGGTGCCGAGAAACAGCACGATGTCCTCGCCGAGGAGGCGAAAGGGTTTTGGCCCGGCAGCGAGATCGTCCAGCGGCATCACCGCATACCAGAATCGGCGCAAAACTTTCTGTTTCGTCGTCAGCATGTGGTCCTCCAATCTCGCTTTGACGGCTTCTTCAAGTTTCCCGTGCGACCGCGCTGTCGTGCCACGATCCGAGCGCCAGCTTCGAAAGTCCCACGGTGATCAGGAACAGCGCAATTCCGGCAAACGTGATCAGGAACAGCGCCGCGAACATGCGCGGAATTTCCAGCTGGTAGCCGGCCTGCAGAATCTCATAGGCGAGGCCGGTGTTGCGGCCGCCGGTGCCGGCGACGAATTCCGCTACCACCGCGCCGATCAAGGCGAGGCCGGTGGATACCCGCAAGCCCGCGAAGAAATACGGCAGCGCGCTCGGAATCCGCAAATAAATGAGATTCTGCAGACGCGATGCCCGGTTGATGGCGAACAGATCCTGGTGCCCCGCGTCGATGCTGCGCAAGCCTACGGTGGTGTTCGAGATGATGGGAAAGATCGCGATGATGGTGGCGCAGATGATCAGCGCGCCTTGGGTGTTCTTCACCAAGATGATGATGAGCGGTGCAATCGCCACAATCGGCGTGACCTGAAGGATGATGGCGTAAGGAAAGAAGCTGCGCTCGATGATCGGGCTCTGCACGAACAGGAACGCGATCACAGTCCCGATGCCAATCGACAGCGCCAGCGCGATCAGCGTGACGCGCAACGTGACCCACAGCGCGTGCAACAGCGACGGCGCATCGGTGACGAAGGTCTTGGCGATAAGGCTTGGCGACGGAACGAGATAGGAGGGAATCCGGAATATCCAGCAGCACGCCTCCCATCCGGCCAGGAACAGGATGCCGACCACGAGCGGTGGCAATAGGTCGGCGATTCTATTGCTGCTTGCCGATAAACTCATGGCGCCGGCCGCATCATTTCGCCGTGGTCAGCCTATGTCCAAGAGATCTATTGCCAAGAGATTTTGAGGTCTTTCACGAATTGCGTCGTGTAGGCCTTCGTCCAATCGGTGTCCTTGGGCAACAACTCTTCCTTCACCATCATATCGTAAGTGGCCTTCCATCGCTGATCGGTCATGATGCCGATGCCCATGGTCTTGGCGTCGCCGCCATCGACGATCTGCAGCTCGTTCATCCGCTTGATGCCGAAGGCGATCTGCGCGTCGCTCATCTTCGGATTGTCGGCTTGAATGAGCTTGTTGCCGGGTACGGGATCGCCCGTGAGATAGCTCTTCCAGCCCTCGAGGGATGCTTTGACGAAGCGGCGCGCCACATCGGGATGCTCAGCTACGAATTTGGTCGTCGTCACCATTGTCGTGCCATAGGGCGGATAGCCATAGTCGGCGAACAGGAAGAATTTCGCCGGCACGCCCTTCTCCATTGCCTGAAACGGCTCGGACGACGGATAGGACTGCTGGGCGACATTGTTGTCGGCAAAGAACGGCTGCAGGTTGAAGGTATAAGGCTGCGACTGCTCGTCGGTGTAGCCGAATTGGTGCTTTAGCCATGGCCACCACGATGTGCGGCTGGGCGTGGCGATGAGAATGGTCTTGCCCTTCAGATCGCCGAGACCCTTGACGTCGTCATGGGTCATCATCCCCTGCAGATCTTTCTGGAACGACGTGCCGATGGTGATGACGGGCAGGCCCTTCGCTATCCCGTTGAGGACCTGAAAGTCATAGCCCATCATGACGTCGGCTTCGCCGCCGAGCAGAAGCTGCATGCCGTTGACCTGCGGCCCGCCCATCTTGATGGTGACATCGAGCCCGGCCTGATCGTAAAGGCCGGTGGCTTTGGCCTGATAAAAGCCGCCGTGCTCGGCTTGCGCGTACCAGCTCGTCAGAAACGTCACCTTGTCGGCGGCTTTCGCGGGGCCGAGCGCAACCAAGAGAGCTGCAGCGGCAGTCATGCAGGCGGTGCGGAATCGCGACATGGTTTGTCCTGTCATTGCTGAGGGAGCTGTTGGCAACGGCAGCCGCAAGCTATGCACGATGCGGGCCAGTCCACCTCTTGACAGCACTGTGCGTGAATTGAATGGTAATAAAAGCATCAAATTTCGCTTTGAGTGATGCCTTTGAGGCATCGGTGCCGAAGCTTTGTGCAGGCCGATCAAGTTATTGGCAGAGCGAGGCGCGTGGCAGCAACGAGGCGAACGCGGTCAAGGACGAGACCCATGTTGCATTCGCGGCTCCTCAGATATCTCGACGAAGTGTCCCGCTTGGGATCGATCCGCAAGGCCGCCGTCCGGCTCAATGTCGCTTCCTCGGCGATCAATCGGCAAATTCTCGCACTCGAGAATGAGCTTGGCGCACCGATCTTTGAGCGCATGCCGCGGCGCTTGCGATTGACGGCGACAGGAGAAGTTTTGATTGCGCACGTGCGCGACACATTGAAGGGCCATCTGCGCGCCGAAGCGCAGATCGAAGCCCTCAAAGGTTTGGCCCGCGGTGAAGTCACCATCGCGACCATGAATGGGCTCGCCGCCGGTCCGCTGCCGCGCTTCCTGAGCAGTATTCTCGACCAGCATCCGCGCGTGCATTTGCGCGTCCGGGTGCTGCCGTTCGATCAGATGACCAATGCGGTTCTGACCGGCGAAGCCGATCTGGCGCTGACCTATAACCCTCCCAACAGCCCGGGCTTGCGCATTGTCGCAAGCCACGACCTTGCCATTGGGGCTGTGGTGTCGCCGAAGCATCCGCTTACCAAGCGCCGTTCGTTGCGCCTGGCGGATTGCGCCGAGTTTCCGCTCGCGGTCGCCGATTCCTCCATGACCATCCGCCCCGCCGTCGATCTCGCCTTCACTCACGCCAATATTCCGCTGCACCCGACCATCGAGACCAATTCGATCGAATTCATGAAGCGGATTGCCCGCAGCGGCCAAGCCATCACCTTCCTCAATCCGGTCGATGTTGCGGAAGACGTCGAAGCGGGGGAAATTCGACATTTGCCATTGGACGAGCTCACCAATCATCCACTCGCGCTCAAACTGATGGTTCGCGCCCGCGGCGGCCTCGACACGTTTCCGAGCCTGGTCGTCGAAGAGCTGCGCAAGGCAATGCCGAATCTGGAACCGATCAGGAATCATTGATTGGCACGGCGCTTGCGTCGAAATGAGCAAAGGAGGCGAGCGTGCCGGGACGGGTGTATTTCTGGGGCGAGCTGAAGAGCAGCGATTTCAGGGCTCTCGACCCTGAAACGACCATCGCCGTCCTGCCCGTCGCCGCGACCGAGCAGCACGGTCCGCACCTGCCAGTGATGACCGACACCGCGATCGCCGAAGCCATGATCGGTTTGTTGAGGGAACGCCTCCCCGGCGAGCCGAACGTATTGGTGCTGCCGATCCAGGCCATCGGCAAGTCGAACGAACACGTGTTGTCGCCGGGCACGCTGAGCCTGTCGGCGGAAACCCTGCAGCACGTGCTTGTCGAGACGGGCAGGGGAGTCCACCGCGCCGGTTTGCGCAAATTGGTTCTGGCAAATTCTCATGGCGGCAACGCATCGGTGCTCGCGACCGTTGCGCGCGAGCTGCGGGTCGAGCTCGGGATGTTGGTCGTCGCGACGCACTGGCGTTGGTTCGGGCTGCCGCACGGCATGTACGACGCGGTGGAAGCGCGTCACGGCATCCACGCCGGCGACATCGAGACCTCGCTGATGCTGTCGTTTCGCCCCGACCTCGTGAGCATGGACAAGGCGAAGAATTTTGTCTCGTCCGCCATCGCCATGGAGCAGGAGTTCACCCATCTTGGCCCCACCGGCTCGCATGCCTTCGGCTGGATCGCGCAAGACCTCAACGCCGAGGGCGCCGTCGGCGACGCCGGCAAGGCCACGGCCGAAAAGGGCAAAAAAACCGCCGAACACCAGATCGACGGCTTCATCGCGCTTTTGCGCGACATGACTGCGTTTTCGCTCAACCGCCTCTATGCCGCCGATGCCGAACAGATTCGCTGACATCGTCTGGCCGACCACGCGCCGCTACTGGCTCGCGAACGCGCGCGTGCCTGCCGGTCTGTTGGCTGACGGTATGGCTTCGCCGACGCCGGTTGATGCGGAAGGCGTGGTGCAAGCGGACTTGTTGATCAACGACGGCAAGCTTGCCCATATCGACCGGCCGGCTGAAAAACGAGATGACGGAATTGTGCGCGTCGACGTCGGTGGCCGCCAGATCTGGCCGACGCTGATTGACATTCATACCCATCTCGACAAAGGCCATACCGTCGAGCGCAACCCGAATGCCGACGGCACCTTTCTCAATGCGCGTCTTGCCGCGGCCGCGGATCGGCCGAACTGGACCGAGTCGGACTTGCGCCGGCGCATGGATTTCGGCCTGCGTTGCGCCTACGCCCATGGCGTCTCGGCGATCCGCTCGCATATCGACACTTATCATGAAACCGCCGAGCGCAGCTGGGGTGTGTTGCGGCAGATGCGCGAAGAGTGGAAGGGCAGGGTGGACCTTCAGGCGGTGGCCTTGTGCCCAATCGATTTATTGGCAGACGAGTTCGGCGACCAGGTGGCTGCGATCGTGGCGAAATCGGGTGGCTTGCTGGGCGGCGTAACGCGAGCGTCGGTCGGTAATCACGGCGCGCCGCTCGATAATATTGACGCCCTTTTGGATCGCGTATTTTCGCTCGCTTCGCGGCATGGTCTAAATATCGACCTGCATGTCGACGAGACTCACGATCCGGCGGCGGCGACGTTGCCGTTCGTCGCGCGCGCGGCAATGCGGCATGGCTACAAGGGTCGTGTCGTGTGCGGCCACTGTTGCAGCCTGGCGATGCAGCCGGAGGCCGAGGTCGATCGCACGCTCGATCTGCTTGCGGAGGCCGACATCGCGGTGGTCACGCTGCCGACGGTCAATATGTATTTGCAGGACCGCAAAGAGCGTCGCACGCCGCGATGGCGCGGGGTCACTGTCGTCCACGAAATGCTTCGGCGCGGCATCCGCGTCGCGGCCGCGGGCGACAATTGCCGCGATAGCTTTTATGCCTATGGCGACCACGACGTCGTCGACACGTTCCGCCAAGCTGTTCGCATTCTGCATCTCGATCACCCGTTGAGCGCAGCGCCGACGCTGGTCGGCATGACGCCCTCGTTGATCGGCGCGTTCGATGGACACGGCCGGCTCAAGGTCGGCGCCCCGGCGCGGCTCATCGTCTTCAACGCGCGCACCATCAACGAGATCGTCAGCCGGCCGCAATCAGATCGCGTCGTCATCCGCGAGGGCGGGAAAATTTCGACGCTCGCGCCGGATTATTCAGAGCTTTGGGAAGACGCTATGCCCGCGGTGCGAGTCACAG